>Ga0172380_10007117_pt1 | contig 12702 bp, 10 predicted proteins | sample Leawe162metaG_FD_119747 | JGI IMG/M metagenome (GOLD analysis project Ga0172380, IMG submission 119747) | Leachate microbial communities from a municipal landfill in Southern Ontario, Canada - Leachate well 162 metaG | ecosystem: Engineered > Solid waste > Landfill > Unclassified | place...
CTGGGCGTTGCCACGGGCCGTCACTCCGCGCGCTTCGAGGGCGGCTCGCCTGGTGTGCTGCATGGCGCCCGCACCTATGTCATGCAGGACGAGTGGGGCCAGACCATTGCCTCGCACTCGATCAGTGCTGGCCTCGACTATCCAGGTGTCGGACCGGAGCATGCCTGGCTGCATGACACCGGCCGAGCGAGCTACGAGTCGGTGACCGACGCCGAGGCCATGGAGGCCTTCGCGATCCTGTGTCGCACCGAGGGCATCATCCCGGCCATCGAGTCCGCCCACGGGCTGGCCGGCACGATGCGCCTGGGCCAGCAGCTGGGCCCTGATGCGGTCATCATCGTGAACCTTTCGGGTCGGGGAGACAAGGACGTCGCGACAGCTGCGCGCTGGTTCGGCATCGACCTGGGCACGACCGTCGCCAATGAGCTCTCGCCCGAGATGCAGGAGGGGCGATGAGCCGCCGAGTCGCCGAGGCCTTCGCCGAGGCCGCCGCGCAGAACCGCGCCGCGCTGATCGGCTACCTGCCTGCGGGCTTTCCCAATCCGGAGCTCTCCGTTCGCCTGTTCAATGCGATGGTCGCCTCGGGCGTGGACATCATCGAGGTCGGGCTGCCCTATACCGATCCCTTGATGGACGGGCCAGTGATCCAGCAGGCCGTGAACCAGGCCCTCGATGCCGGCACGCACACCGACGTCGTGCTCGACATCGTCCGGCAGATCACCGAGGCCGGTGCGACTGCGGTGATCATGAGCTACTGGAATCCCATCGAGCGCTTCGGTGTCGAGAGATTCGCCGCAGGTCTCGAGGCTGCCGGTGGCACCGGAGTCATCGCCCCCGATCTGACTCCCGAGGAGTCAGGCGACTGGGCAGTTGCATGCGATGCGCACGGCATCGATCGCATCTTCATGGTTGCCCCCTCGTCGACCCCGGCACGCATCGACGCGATCGTGCGGGCCACCTCGGGGTTCGTCTATGCGGCCTCGACCATGGGCGTCACCGGCGTACGCACCTCGGTGAGCAGTGGGGCAGGCGATCTCGTGGCCCGCACCCGCGAACTCACCGATCTGCCGATCGCTGTGGGTCTGGGTGTGTCGACTGCCGAGCAGGCCGCAGAAGTGGCTGCGTACGCCGACGGCGTCATCGTGGGGTCGGCCTTCGTCCGTCGCGTGCTGGACGCTCCAGATGGTGAAGCCGCAGTGGCCGCTGTCAGCGACCTGGCCCGCGAATTGGCAGCCGGGGTGCGTCGCTAGCCCAAGTGCGTCACGTACGGTGGTGCCACGGCATTCCAGTCCAACCAGGGAGTTCGACCAGATGAGCAACTCAGCAAATGATCGTCGCGCCAGTGCAGCGGCCGCTCGGGCAGCAGCAGTCGGCGGCGACAAGCGCCGTGAGCGCATCATCCGCATCATCGGTGCGGCAACGGTCGTCGTCGTCGTCATCGCGATCATCGCGATCTCGGTCATCGCGAAGAACTCGTCGAAGACCCCCGTCGTGAATCCCACGGCCGATCCGAGTGCGGCCGTTCCGGCGACCGTATTCGCCAGTGACAGCAAGTACGCCTACGGCGTGCCCTGGGGCACCGGCACATCCAAGGTACCCGTGCTGGAGCTCTGGGAGGACTTCCAGTGCCCGTCCTGTGAGGCAGTCGAGACCGCCAATGGTGCCGGCATCCGTGAGCTTGCCTCAACCGGCAAGGTCCAGCTGATCTGGCGTCCGACGACCTTCCTCGACAAGAACCTGGCCAATGACTCATCGGCTCGCGCGACTGCGGCCTGGGGCTGCGCGATCGACCAGGGCAAGACCGAGGAATACCACACCGCGGTCTATGCGAACCCGCCCTCAAGCGAGGGTGTCGGCTTCACCAATGACCAGCTCGTGTCCTTCGCCAAGGACTCAGGGCTCGAGGGTGCCAGCCTCGACAAGTTCACCGCGTGCATGGATGCCGGCACGTACCTGCCCTGGTCTGCCAACAGCACTGCTGCGTTCTACACCTCCGGGGCACAGGGAACTCCCTATGCCAAGCTGAACGGTGTCGAGGTGCCGAACACGACCCTTGCCGACAAGGCCAAGCTCGATGCGGCTGTTGCCGCTGCCACCACGAAGTAACGCGTGCTGCTCCTTCGCGCATCGATTCCCAGTCCCAGCCAGGGAGTGTGGAATCTGGGGCCGTTCCCGATCAGGGCCTATGCCTTCGCGATCATCGTCGGCATCGTCCTTGCCGTCTGGATCGGCAATCGGCGCTACGAGGCGCGTGGGGGAGCGCCCGGCACCGTCACTGACCTGGCGATCTGGGCGGTTCCGTTCGGCATCGTGGGCGGGCGGCTCTATCACGTCATCACCGACCATCAGCTCTACTTCGGCCCTGGCGGAGCCGGGTTCTCAGGAGCCATCCGCATCTGGGACGGCGGGCTTGGCATCTGGGGCGCCGTTGCGCTCGGCGCACTCGGTGCCTGGATCGGGGCCAGGCGCAAGGGCATTGCGCTGCTGCCGGTGGCCGATGCCATCGCTCCGGGCATCGCGGTCGCCCAGGCCGTAGGACGGCTGGGCAACTACTTCAACCAGGAGCTGTTCGGGTCGCCGACCTCGCTGCCGTGGGGGCTCGAGATCGATCCGGCTCATCGCCCGACCGGCTATGAGCAGTACGCCACCTTCCATCCCACCTTCCTCTACGAGGCACTGTGGATGCTGGGCGTCGCCGCCATCCTCGTGTGGGCCGACAGGCGATTCAACCTTGGCCATGGCCGGGTCTTCGCCCTGTACGTCGTGCTGTACTGCGCAGGCCGGTTCTGGATCGAGAACCTGCGCATCGACTCGGCCAATCACATCCTGGGCCTGCGGCTGAATGTGTGGACCGCGATCATCGTCGGGCTGGGCGGACTGCTCTGGTTCGTGCTGGCAACCAGGCTCCGACCCGGCCGCGAGGTGCTGGCCCAGGAGCAAGCCGCGGATTTGCCCACCGGCTGAGCCTGGGTACACTTCTTGTCATTGGGCCAACGTCGTCCCGATAGGTCAGCGTCCCTTCATGGGCTGCTGCACGGCTACGACGAATGGAATGGCAATGTTCAACAGCGACCTCCCCGGGGCCTTCGGCCTCTACGACCCGGCATTCGAGCACGATGCCTGCGGCGTGGCCTTTGTCGCCACCCTCACGGGTGTCCCCTCGCATGACATCGTCAAGAAGGCGATCACCGCCCTGGAGAACCTCGAGCACCGTGGTGCAACGGGCGCCGAGCCGGACAGCGGTGACGGAGCGGGCATCCTGTTCCGGCTGCCCGACGAGTTCTTCCGCGCCGTGGTCGACTTCGAGCTTCCGGCTGCAGGCCACTACGCAGCCGGCATGGCCTATCTGCCCACCGATGCCGAGTCGATCGCCGATGCCAAGGCGACCATTGCGGCGATCGCCGCCAGCGAGGGCCTGCGAGTGCTGGGCTGGCGCCAGGTTCCAACCGATTCCTCACTGGTGGGCTCAACTGCGCGTGGCGTGATGCCGGTGTTCGAGCAGCTGTTCGTCGCTGCTCAGAACCCTGGGATCGCTGATCTTGACCTGGAGCGCCTGGCCTTCGCACTGCGCAAGCGCGCTGAGCGCGACACCACGGTGTACTTCCCGTCGCTGTCGGCTCGCACCATCGTCTACAAGGGCATGCTCACCACGGGCCAGCTCAAGCCCTTCTACCCCGACCTGTCCGATGAGCGGGTGAAGTCGCCGCTGGCACTGGTGCACTCGCGCTTCTCCACCAACACCTTCCCGTCCTGGCCGCTTGCGCATCCCTATCGCTACATCTCGCACAACGGCGAGATCAACACGGTGCAGGGCAACCGCAACTGGATGCGAGCGCGTGAGGCCATGCTCAAGAGCGACCTCATCCCAGGCGATCTCACCCGACTGTTCCCGATCTGCACCAATGGCGGCTCCGACTCGGCGTCCTTCGACGAGGTGCTCGAGCTGATCCACCTCGGCGGCCGATCGCTGCCGCATGCCGTGCTGATGATGATTCCCGAGGCCTGGGAGAACCATCCCTCGATGGATCCGGCCCGCCGTGCGTTCTACGCCTTCCACTCCACCTTCATGGAGCCCTGGGACGGACCTGCGAATGTCTGCTTCACCGACGGCAGCATCATCGGCGCGGTGCTCGACCGCAATGGCCTGCGCCCGGGCCGCTACTGGGTCACCGACGATGGCCTGGTCGTGCTCGGCTCCGAGGCCGGCGTGCTCGATCTCGAGCCGTCATCGATCGTGCGCAAGGGTCGCCTCCAGCCTGGACTGATGTTCCTGGTCGACACCGATGCTGGACGCATCATCGAGGATGACGAGATCAAGGCCGAGCTCGCTGCCGCGCATCCGTACCAGGAGTGGCTCGATGAGGGCCTGGTGCATCTCGAGGAACTGCCTGAGCGCGAGCACATCGTGCACACCTCGGGCTCGGTGGCCCGTCGCCAGCAGACCTTCGGCTACACCGAGGAGGAGCTCAAGATCATCATCGATCCGATGGCCCGCAGCGGTGGCGAGGCGCTCGGCTCGATGGGCACCGACACCCCTATCGCAGTGCTGTCGGCGCGACCACGCCTGCTGTTCGACTACTTCCATCAGCTGTTCGCCCAGGTCACCAACCCTCCGCTGGATGCCATTCGCGAGGAGATCGTCACCTCGCTGTACGGCACCATCGGATCCGAGGGCAATCTGCTGCAGGCAGGCCCGGCGCACTGCAACCACGTCACCTTGCCGTTTCCGGTGATCGACAACGATGAGCTGGCCAAGATCCTGCACATCAACGACGACGAGGACATGCCCGGCTTCGCGGCGGCGAGGATCGAGGGCCTGTACGACGTCGCAGGAAGGGGAGAGGCACTCGAGAACCGCCTCAAGGAGATCTTCCATGAGGTCGATGCCGTCATCCACGAGGGCAAGCGCTTCATCGTGCTGTCCGATCGCGACAGCGATGCCGATCGTGCGCCCATTCCCACCCTGTTGCTGACCTCGGCCGTGCATCACCACCTGGTGCGCACCAAGGCGCGCACGATGGTCACCCTCATCGTCGAGGCAGGCGATGTACGCGAGGTGCACCATGCGGCACTGCTCGTCGGCTACGGCGCGGCTGCGGTCAACCCGTATCTCGCGCTCGAGACGGTCGAGGACATGGTCCGTCGTGGTGTCATCGACGACATCACGCCGGAGAAGGCCATGCGCAACCTGATCAAGGCCCTGGGCAAGGGCATCCTGAAGGTGATGTCGAAGATGGGCGTCTCGACGGTCGCCTCCTATCGCGGCGCGCAGATCTTCGAGGCGGTCGGCCTCGGCGCCGATCTCGTCGATGCGTATTTCACCGGCACCAGCTCGCGCCTTGGCGGAGTCGGCATCGATGTCATCGCCAAGGAGGTCTCCGACCGGCACGACATCGCCTTCCCGCCATCAGGCATCTCGCCCTCGCACCGAACGCTCAATGTCGGTGGCGAGTATCAGTGGCGTCGTGAGGGTGAGCTGCACCTGTTCAACCCAGAGACGGTGTTCCGCCTGCAGCACTCGACTCGCAACAAGCGCTATGACGTCTTCAAGCAGTACACGAGCGCAGTGAACGATCAGTCGGAGAAGCTGATGACCGTTCGTGGCCTGTTCACCTTCCGCGAGGGTGTTCGGGAGCCGATCTCGATCGATGAGGTCGAGTCCGCATCCGACATCGTCAAGCGCTTCTCCACCGGTGCCATGTCCTACGGCTCCATCTCGTCCGAGGCGCACGAGACTCTCGCGATCGCCATGAACCGGCTGGGCGCGAAGTCCAACACCGGCGAGGGCGGCGAGGATCCCGAGCGCTTCGTGCCGATGAGCAACGGTGACTCCAAGCGCTCAGCGATCAAGCAGGTTGCATCCGGTCGCTTCGGCGTGACCAGTGAGTACCTCGTCAACTCCGATGACATCCAGATCAAGATGGCGCAGGGGGCCAAGCCCGGTGAGGGCGGCCAGCTGCCCGGCCACAAGGTCTACCCGTGGGTGGCCAAGACGCGGCACTCGACACCCGGGGTGGGCCTGATCTCGCCGCCGCCGCATCACGACATCTACTCGATCGAGGATCTCGCACAGCTGATCCACGATCTGAAGAACGCGAACAAGTACGCGCGCGTGCACGTGAAGCTCGTGTCCGAGGTGGGCGTCGGCACTGTTGCAGCAGGTGTCTCGAAGGCGCATGCCGATGTGGTGCTCATCTCCGGCTTCGACGGTGGCACCGGTGCCTCACCGCTGACCAGCCTCAAGCACGCAGGCACTCCCTGGGAGCTCGGCCTCGCCGAGACCCAGCAGACACTGATGATCAATGGACTGCGCGATCGCATCGTGGTGCAGGCAGACGGACAGTTGAAGACCGGTCGCGACGTCATCATCGCCGCCCTGCTCGGTGCAGAGGAGTTCGGCTTCGCAACCGCACCGCTCGTCGTCATGGGCTGCGTCATGATGCGCGTCTGCCATCTTGACACCTGCCCGGTCGGCATCGCAACGCAGAACCCCGTGCTGCGCGAGCGCTTCAGCGGCAAGCCTGAGTTCGTGGAGACCTTCTTCGAGTACATCGCAGAGGAAGTGCGCGAACTGCTTGCACAACTTGGCTTCCGCACCCTCGATGAGGCCATCGGCCAGGTCGAGATCCTCGACACTCGTCGCGTGATCGATCATTGGAAGGCCGATGGGCTCGACCTGTCGCCGATCCTGTCGATGCCACGAGTTGCTGAAGGATCACCACGCCGCTCGATGATCGAGCAGGATCATGGCCTTGATGCGGCTCTCGACAACGAGCTCATTGCGATGTGCCAGCCTGCCATCCAGAACGCCGAGCCGGTGCGCGCCCAGTTGCGCGTGCGCAATGTGAATCGCACCGTTGGCACGATGCTCGGTGCCGAGGTCACGCGCCATTACGGTGGCGAGGGCCTTCCCGAGGGCACGATCGATCTCACCTTCCTGGGGTCTGCCGGGCAGTCCTTCGGGGCCTTCGTGCCCAAGGGCGTGACCCTGCGACTCGAGGGCGATGCCAATGACTATGTCGGCAAGGGCCTGTCGGGCGGTCGCATCGTGGTGCGCCCCGATCGACAGGCGCAGTTCATCGCGCAGGAGCAGATCATCGCCGGCAACGTCATCTGCTACGGCGCGACCAGCGGCGAGGTCTACCTGCGCGGACGTGCGGGTGAGCGCTTCTGCGTGCGCAACTCCGGTGCCATCGCAGTGGTCGAGGGCGTCGGCGACCATGCGCTGGAGTACATGACCGGTGGTCGCGTGGCCATCCTTGGAGCCACCGGCCGCAACCTCGGTGCTGGCATGTCCGGTGGCGTGGCCTATGTGCTCGACCTGGACCCGGTCAAGGTCAACCCCGAGATGATCGATCTCGATCCGCTCACCTCGACCGATGCCGATGAGTTGCATGCCATCGTGCAGAAGCACTTCGAGGAGACCGACTCCGCTGTGGCCCAGCAGTTGCTCGCGGACTGGATCACCGCCCTGGGCCGGTTCACCAAGGTGATGCCCAAGGACTACAAGCGGGTCCTGCAATTGACTCAGCAAGCAATCGACGAGGGACTTGATCCACTCGTATTCGTGATGGGAGGCGGCCGTGGCTGATCCAAGGGGATTTCTCAACGTCGGTCGTGAGACACCGACCCGGCGTCCGGTCGACATTCGCCTGCAGGACTGGAATGAGGTCTACGAGGAGTTCGATGCGGCCAGGCTCGAGAAGCAGGCGAGCCGTTGCATGGACTGCGGCATCCCGTTCTGCCACAACGGCTGCCCACTTGGCAACCTGATTCCTGAATGGAATGACCTGGTCTACCGGCAGGACTGGGAGGTTGCCATCGAGCGCCTGCACGCCACGAACAACTTCCCTGAGTTCACTGGCCGCCTGTGCCCAGCGCCATGCGAGACCGCCTGCGTGCTCGGCATCAACCAGGATCCGGTGACGATCAAGCAGGTCGAGGTCTCGATCATCGAGCGTGCCTGGGACGAGGGCTGGGTCCAGCCGCAGGTGCCCGAGAAGGTCAGCGGTCGCACCGTTGCCGTCATCGGCTCCGGGCCATCAGGCTTGGCGGCCGCGCAGCAGCTCGCCCGTGCAGGTCACACCGTTGCCGTCTATGAGCGGGCCGACCGCATCGGCGGGCTGATGCGCTACGGCATCCCCGAGTTCAAGATGGAGAAGAAGTTCCTCGACCGTCGCCTGGAGCAGATGGAGGCCGAGGGTGTGCGCTTCCGTGCTGGCGTGGAGATCGGCATCGACATCACCGGCCAGGACCTGCGCCGGCGCTATGACGCCGTGGTGCTCGCAATCGGGGCCACCAAGTGGCGTGACCTCGATGTTCCGGGTCGCGAACTGCGAGGCATCTACCAGGCCATGGAGATCCTTCCCCTTGCCAATCGCGTGCAGGAGGGCGACCTGGACTCATCTCCCCTCGACGTCGCAGGCAAGCATGTGGTGATCATCGGCGGTGGCGACACCGGTGCTGACTGCCTTGGCACCTCACATCGCCAGGGAGCTGCCTCGGTCACCCAGCTCGAGATCCTGCCGACCCCGCCGGCAGAGCGTCCGGGCACCCAGCCGTGGCCGACCTATCCGATGATCTACCGCACCTCGAGCGCCCATGAAGAGGGTGGCGAGCGACTGTTCGCGGTGTCGACGACCCACTTCGTCGATGACGGCGCCGGCCAGGTCAAGGCTCTTGCCCTGGTCGATGTCGAGCCCTTCGAGGGCGGGTTCCGTCCGGTTCCCGGCTCCGAGCGCGAGATCCCGGCAGATGTCGTGATGCTTGCGATGGGCTTCGTCGGCCCGGAGGCCGAGGCAATCGTCGAGCAGTTCGATCTCACGCTTGATGGCCGCGGCAACATCAATCGCGATGCCGACTATGCCACCGAGGTCGAAGGCGTCTTCGTCGCCGGCGACGCCGGCCGCGGTCAATCGCTCATCGTGTGGGCCATCGCTGAAGGGCGTGCGGCGGCGGCGGCAGTCGACGAGTTCCTGACCGGCAGCACTACGCTCCCGGCACCGATCCCGTCGACTGCGCGGCAGGTGCTGGCCTAGCCGTGATCGATGGCATGACAACGGTTACAACCCCGGCGAGTACGATGAGCCTCATGCGCCGCGCCAAGATTGTTGCCACGATGGGTCCTGCCACCTCGGATCTCGAGGCGCTGCGCGGACTCGTGGCAGCAGGCATGGACGTGGCCCGGCTGAACCTGTCGCATGGCACCCACGAGCAGCATGCCGAGATCTACCAGTTGATCCGGCAGGCGGCTGATGAGTCCGGTCGCGGCATCGGAATTCTCGCCGACCTGCAGGGACCGAAGATCCGTTTGGGCAAGTTCGCCTCCGGCCCCGTGCTGCTCCATGAGGGCGACGAGTTCGTCGTCACCACCGAAGACGTGCCCGGTGATGCCGCCATGGTGTCGACCACCTACAGCGGCCTGCCCGGCGACGTGCATCCCGGTGACTTCGTGCTCGTCGACGATGGCCGTATCGCGCTCGAGGTGGTTCGGGTCGAGGGACCTCGGGTCGTGACCAAGGTCATCGAAGGCGGACGGGTCTCCGACAACAAGGGCTTCAACCTTCCAGGTGCGGCCCTGAGCGTCACTGCGCTGTCGGAGAAGGACGGCGACGACCTGCGCTGGGCCCTGCGCGCCGGCTGCGACATGATCGCGCTCTCATTCGTGCGCAGCGCCGCCGATCTCGACGATGTATTGGCGATCATGAACGAGGAGGGCATCCGGATCCCGGTGCTGGCCAAGGTCGAGAAGCCCCAGGCCGTGGAGAACCTGCAGGAGATCATCAATGCCTTCGATGGCGTGATGGTCGCTCGCGGTGACCTCGGCGTCGAGCTGCCGCTCGAACAGGTGCCGCTCGTGCAGAAGCGTGCCATTCACATGTGCCGCGAGGCAGGCAAGCCGGTCATCGTGGCAACCCAGATGCTGGACAGCATGATCACCGCGAACCGGCCCACACGAGCGGAGGCAAGCGACGTCGCCAATGCGGTGCTCGACGGTGCCGATGCCCTGATGCTGTCCGGTGAAACCAGTGTCGGCACGCATCCGTCGGTGGTCGTCGAGACGATGGCTCGCATCATCACCCATGTCGAGTCCGAGGCTCTGAGCAAGCTGCCGCAGCTCGAGGAGCCCCGTGCCGGCTCCACCAATCGCGCGCTGACCCACGCCGCAGTCATGGTTGCCGATGATGTCGCCGCAACCCATCTCATCGCCTTCACCGAGACCGGGCTGTCCGCGCGACTGATCGCTCGTTGGCGCAGCCAGACCAAGCTGCTCGCCTTCACTCCGAATCAGCGCGTGCGCAGCCAATTGGCGCTGACCTGGGGAGTGGAGACCTTCCTGGTCTCGCAGGTCGCCCACACCGACGACATGGTCGTGCAGGTCGACAAGGCACTGCTCGACATCGGCCGCGCCACTGCAGGTGAGCGAGTGGTCATCGTTGCCGGCGTGCCACCGGGCGTTCCCGGCACCACCAACGGCATGCGCGTGCACCGCATCGGCAGCTCAGGTCACGGCTCCGGCGTCTAGCGCGAGGGCTTCCGCCTCTTTGGCTTAGGGGCCGGCAACGCGGCAGTCGTGATGTCGATCAGCCGCTCCAGCCACTCGACATCTGCCAGCCTGGCCTTGGAGATCTTCAACGCAGGCTTGGCACCGGGATAGGGCTCTGCGCGAGCGATGCGTCCGGCGAAGGCGATGCCGGCATCGGTCGGCTTGATGAACAGGGTGCTGTCACAGATCAACCCGATGACCTTGTCCTGGCAGTACAGCCCGTACTCGCCGAACATCGGGTTCGCACGCATCTCGCGTGAGGCAAGTTGCTCGAGTACGTAGTCCACGAACGCACGGTCAGTGCTCATGGCTTGACGCTATCAATCTGCGAGAGGGACCACACGAAGCTCTTCGGCTATCTCGGGAACGTCAATCACTCCGACAGCTGCACTCATGACCAAGTCGAAGGCCTGCTCATGGGTGCAGTCCGATCGGCAGCCGTTGAGATCCAGAAACACGATTGCAGCCAGCCATGCGATGCGCTTGTTGCCGTCGACAAGTGCGTGATTGCGCACGAGTGAGTGCAGGAGCGCTGCGGCTTTCAGCGGAAGGCCCGAATACGCGTCCTGGCCGAAGACACTTGATCGGGGTCGCGCAATGGCTGAATCCAGCAAACCGAGATCTCGCACTGGTCCTGCTCCGAGTGCGCGGACCATGCCGAGCAGATCCTCAATAGTGAGGTAGATCGGCTCGCTCATACCTTGCCAAGGCGATCGAGGACGTCGGCCCATTCGAGCATCAGGCGTGAGGTGGATTCCTCGACGGCACTGGTGTGCTGGGAGTGCTCGAGACGGTCGAGCACCGCGCGGCGGATGACCTCCTGTCGGGAGATGCCCTCGGCCGCAGCAAGGGCAGCCAAGGCGGTATCCAACTCTTCATCAGTGCGCAGGGTGAGTGACATGGAAGAATAGTATCAAAGTGATACCACTAAGGCGATTTCTGATGCGACCTCAGATCAGAGTCCTGTGCAGTATTCGCATGGAGCAGCCAATTCGTTGAGCCCGGTCCTAGGCACTAGAGTCAGCACTGCTCGACAACCTTTAAGTCCGTCCTGTGAGGCGGGGAAGGGGGTCCTCTTGGACGCTGCACGCGCGCACGGATTCCGCACCGTGCTCTCCAGCGACGACATTGCCCGCGCGACTCGGCGCATCGCCCACGAGATCGTCGAGAAGGCCAAGGGGGCATCCGATCTCGTGCTCCTGGGCATTCCCACCCGCGGGGTCTTCCTGGCCAACCGCATCGGTGCGGCGATCAGCGAGATCGAGGGCATCGAGGTTCCGGTGGGCTCCCTGGACATCACCTTGTACCGCGATGACCTGCGCCTGCGCCCGACCCGAGCCCTTGAATCCACGTCGATTCCCGCTGTGGGCATCGACGGCAGGACCGTGGTGCTCGTCGACGACGTGCTGTTCTCCGGCCGCACCATCCGTGCCGCGCTGGATGCGCTGAACGACGTCGGCCGGCCAGCAGCGGTGCGCCTGGCGGTGCTCGTCGATCGTGGTCATCGCGAACTGCCGATCCGGCCGGACTATGTCGGCAAGAACATCCCCACTGCAGTCTCCGAGCAGGTCAGCGTGCGGCTGGTGGAGTTCGATGGAGTCGACGCGGTCGAGATCTCCAACGGCGGTGAGCAGTAATGCGACACCTGCTCTCGGCCGGGGATCTTGATCGCGATGCAGCCCTGCTGATCCTCGACACCGCTGCCGAGATGGCTGCCCTGTCCGATCGCTCGGTAAAGAAGCTGCCGACCCTGCGCGGTCGCACGGTGGTGAACCTGTTCTTCGAGGATTCCACGCGCACACGCATCTCCTTCGAGCTCGCGGCCAAGCGCCTGTCGGCCGATGTCATCAACTTCGCGGCCAAGGGCTCCTCGGTCTCCAAGGGTGAAAGCCTCAAGGACACCGCACTGACCCTCGAGGCCATGGGTGCCGACGCCGTGGTGATCCGCCACTGGGATTCAGGTGCGCCGTACCGACTGGCCCACGCCGACTGGATCGGCGGTTCCGTTGTCAACGCCGGTGATGGCACCCATGAGCACCCCACGCAGGCCCTGCTCGACGCCTACACGATGCGACACCACCTGCGCGATGGCAAGGGAGCCCTCGAAGGGGTGCGCGTCGGCATCGTCGGCGACATCCTGCACAGTCGGGTCGCTC
>Ga0172380_10007118_pt1 | contig 12702 bp, 10 predicted proteins | sample Leawe162metaG_FD_119747 | JGI IMG/M metagenome (GOLD analysis project Ga0172380, IMG submission 119747) | Leachate microbial communities from a municipal landfill in Southern Ontario, Canada - Leachate well 162 metaG | ecosystem: Engineered > Solid waste > Landfill > Unclassified | place...
ATGCCGGCGACCCACATGCCGTTGCCGTAAAGAGACAGCTCGACCAGCTGCCCCTTGCCGGTCTTCTCACGGGAATAGAGCGCCAGCGAAATGGCGCCCAGCGCAAAAACGCCGGTTGTATTGTCTCCCATCGCACCCCGCAGCGGGACGGCCGGCGTGCCCGGCTCGCCCATAGTCGACATTATGCCCGAACGCGTCCAGAAAGCCGTCTCATCAAATGCCTGCCAGTCTGCGCCCGGACCCTTCGAGCCGTAGCCGGTTATATTGCAGTAGACCAGGCGCGGATTCAGCTTGATTAAAGTATCGTAATCCATCCTGGCCCGCTTGAGTGTGGACGGCCGCAGATTGGCCAGGAAGACGTCGGCCTGTTCCACCATCTTATGCATGATCTTGCGGCTCTCTTCCTGTTTGAGGTCGAGAGTGATGCAACGCTTGCTGCGGTTGGCCATCTCCCACATCCAGTTAAATCCTATGTCCAACTCCGCCGGCAGTACGCCCGATGAGAACATGGCCCTTAACGGGTCGCCCTCGACCGGCTCCACCCTGACAACGTCGGCGCCATGCTCGCCCAGCCACATGCCGCAGGTGGGACCGGCAAACCAAGTGGAGAGCTCAATAACTTTTACTCCATCCAGTGCTGATGCCATATATTTACCTCCTGATACAGTATTCTATTCACACCGGTGAAAATTACCACGTTACCGGGAATATATGTTTTCAATACAATAAACCACCCGGTCGCCGCGGCAGCCCTGCGCGAGTGCTGCCGCAGCCCCGGAATCCAACTTGACTGTTTAATTTTTACCTCTGATCGTCAGGTGTCACATGGAAAGCTTTTCTTCAGCTTCAGCCAGGGTGGCATCGGCAACTTTCTGAAGGTTTGCGCTCAGGTCAATACCCTTGCTCTTCAGGTAAGCCTTGCGTATTACGTAATAGATAATGCCGACTACCAGGACCAGGATAAACACCAGGACGGTGTATGGCACCTGGGTTGGATTGCCGTCCTTATCCATGGTATCGAGGAAGATGCCCATCAGCAGTATGAAGCCTGAAGTGATTACCGTTCCCAGGAAGGTGAACCAGCGCCAGAACCCGTTGAATTTGAAGATGGCCTTCTTGTACAGTTCCGGCAGCTTGCTGGGAATGCGCAGCACGCAGTAGGCAGAGACAACCTGTATCAGCATCAACGCCAATACAGCCGCCAGAGCGTACTTATCAATGGTGGCGGAAAACATTATACCTACCACTTCCAGTATGAGGACTATCAGAATAGCCACATCCGGCGTCTTGAATTTAGGATGCAGATGCACTGCAGCTTTAGGCATTAGGCCGTCACGCGCCCAAGCCACCAGGTCACGAGCGCATGACATGGTCAGCGCGTTGATGGTGGTGAGAATGGCGCCCATAGCCGCGATGAAGATAATCCAGATGCCCACGCCCGGCATCAGCTTACCGGCCTGCAGCATGATAGCGGGTGAGCCGGCCTTGGCCACCTCCTGCCAGCCCATTGACGCGACCAGTGCGAACGGCTGCCAGGTGTACAGCACCACGATGATTATGAAAGCGATGATCAACGCCAGAGGCAGGTTGCGACGCGGATTCTTTACCTCGCCGCCGATGTCAGCCAGGGCCACCAGGCCCGCCCATGAGAAGGTGGCCAGTACCATCACCACCACGAACATCATGATCCCGTTGGGGAAAAGGGGAGTGAGATTAGCCGGGTTCATGTTGGCGGTGCCGACGATGCTGAAGATGACCATGCCCAGTATGAAAGCAACAAACAGGATAGCCTGGACCCAGTTGGCTATCTGCACGCCCAGATAGTTGATCAGAGCGAAGAAGGCTACGATCAGTATGGGCAGTACCCAGGGATGAAGGCTAAAAGCCGGATTAAAAGTCTGAATAAAAGCGATTAAATACTGAGAGAAACCTACGGCCACCAGGATATTTGATGCGATTATAGCCAGCACGGCTGAAAACGAAATAACAGCGCCCCAGAAAGGATTGAGAACCCGCGTGACTGTAACGAAGTTGGCGCCGGTCACGGGCAGAGTACCGGTCAACTGGATTTCATAAAGCACCACGAAAATGGCGGGTATGGCCGCCGCCGCATAGGCCAGATAAACGCTGGGTCCGGCCATGCCGGTCATGCTGGGGACCAGTACAAAGATGGAAGCACCCACCACCAGGCCGGTGATCATGGCCACCGCCTCGAACAGCCCCATAGTCCGTTTCATTACCTCGGGTTTTTGTTCTGCCAATTTCGACCTCCGTTATTAAAATTCGTTAAATGCCGTTAATAACCGGTTATTCAGTAGATTTATCCTCTGCTCACCTCCTTACAGGATTCAGTTTGTTTATAAACTTCCGTTATATAATCCGTGCAGGATGAATCTGGTCTGCTCATCTATGTACTGATCCGATGTATAGCGGCGCCCCAGCCACCAGCGCCGGAAAGCCCACATATCGCCCAGAACTATGATTGAATGTGCCGCCAGCGCAGCGTCCTTTATCTTGTATATGCCCTGTTGACGTCCCAGCTCGATCAGTCTCTCAAACAGTGAGGCAAGCACGACATCGTTTTCCATCAGCCTCTTTCTCTGGTCGGGAGGCAGGTTTCTGGTTTCCTGGTGCCAGAAAAGGACAATGCTCTGCGCTTCATTGGTATATTCCATGTAAAGCTTGATTGCCCGCTCCATCACTTCGCGGGGAGGCAGCTTGGCCAGGATCTCGGTGGTCATTCGCACGAATTCATTAGTGCTCTGAACGGCGAAATCGAGAAAGGCCGAGATTATCTCGTCCTTGGATCGAAAATAATGATACAGCGTCCCCACAGTTATACCGCTGGCCTCGGCTATGTCCCGCACGCCGGTATTCAGGGTGCCCTTCCTGATAAAAAGCCCCGCAGCCGCCTTGACTATCTCCCATTTCTTATGACCAGCCTGCTGCCCGAGCTTATCCACTACCTCGCTGAAACTGCCCAGCATATCCAGATCTTTACTCGCCATCTTTCTCTCACCTGCGATCAGTCTATCAAGCGCTCGATAGACTGATAAATTTTAAAGCAGGGAGGGATGTTTGTCAATAGGTTATTTTACGTATACCCGGATCATGGAATAAGGAAATGTTAAACGCCCTGCCGTGGAGTCACGGCAGGGCGTTTACAGGCTACTAAAGCAGGTATCATGAACCGGACTCAGGCTGTCAGTTTCTCCTCAGCTTCCGCCAGAGTAGCATCGGCCACGTTCCGCATATTGCCGTCGAGGTCCACCCCTTTGCCCTTAAGGTATGCCCGACGTATAACATACCATATCATGCCGAGCACCAGCGATCCAACAAAGATCAGCACTACCCAGGGAAACCTGGTCGGGTCGCCGTTCTCATCCATCATATCGAGGAAAATGCCCGATAACAGTATAATACTGGAGGTAATCAGTGCGCCGATATAGGTAAACCAGCGCCAGAAGGTATTGAATTTAAACAGTGATTTCTTGTACAGGTCCGGCATCTTTTTGGGGATGCGGAATACACACCAGGCCAGAATGATGGTGATCAGGCTGGAGGCCAGTACCGAGGCCAGCGCGTATTTATCAATGGTGGCCGCGATCATCGCTCCCAGAACCTCGATAATGACAATGATCAATATAGCGACGTCCGGTGTCTTGAATTTGCTCAGGTGGGCAACGGCTTTGGGGAACATGCCGTCGCGCGCCCAGGCTACCAGGTCACGCGAGGCCGACCAGGTCAGCGCATTGATGGTGGTAACGATCGCGCCCAGGGCAGCGATAAAGATAATGTAGAGACCCCAGCCCGGCATCAACCTGGCCGCATCCACCATGATGGCGGGATTGCCGATCTTGGCGACCTCCTGCCAGTCCATGGTGGCGGCCAGCGCCAGCGGCTGGATGGTATACAGCGCAAGTATGATAAAGAACGCGATGATCAAAGCCAGCGGTAGATTCCTGCGTGGATTCTTGATCTCGCCGCCGATATCGGCCAGCGCCAGCAGGCCCGACCATACGTAGCTAGCCAGCACCACCGCCACCACAAACATGATGGTGCCCTTGGGGAATAACGGCGTAAGTTTGGTTGCATCGAAATTAGCCATGCCGACGATAGCGAAGATTACCATGCCTATCACAAATATAAGGAAAAAGACTATTTGTAACCAGCTTGCCAGCGAGACGCCGAGATAATTGATTAATGCGAAAAACACAAGTATGCCGATCGTCAATATTCTGCCGTCCATGGTAAAGGCAGGGTTAAATGCCTGGACGAATGCAATGAAATAGTCTGCAAAAATTACTGCAACTAGTATATTGGCGGCCAGCAAGGCCAATACGGCTGAAAAAGATATGATACCGCCCCAGAACGGCGAAAGGACCCGCGTTACCGTGACATAGTTGGCGCCCGTCACCGGCAGCGTGCCTGTAAGCTGAATCTCGAAAAGCACCACGAAAAGGGACGGTAGACAGGCGAGTATGAAGGCGATGAAAACGCTGGGGCCGGTCATGCCCGTGATCGTTGCCGTCATCCCGAAGATGCCCGCACCGATAACTAGGCCGACTATCATAGCTATAGTCTCGAATAGCCCGACTTTCCTCTGCAAGACTTCAGGTTTATTTTCTGCCAAGTTCAACCTCCTCAATAATTATTTGGTTCCGCGGCCTGCCGGGCCGCCATGGCTGCGCAAAGTCTAAACCCATCATATATAGGTGTCAATATGCCTATAAGTATATTCAAAACCTTCAGGCCCAGGGCCAGGTAAAGATGATGCCCATCACAATGCCCAGCATGGCCCCGGCAAAGACCTCCCATTTGGTATGGCCGATGATCTCGGCCAGCCTCTGGCTGAACTCTTTGTCGCCCTTGAAGAGCTCATCCAGCATCTTATTGAGCATGGTAGACTGGAAGCCCACTGTACGACGCACGCCGGCGGCGTCGTACATCACGATAAAAGCCACCGCCAGCGAGATGGCGAAGAGCGGTGAATCGAATCCGTACATCAGGCCGATGGTTGTAGCCAGCGCGCACATCAGCGCCGAGTGTGCGCTGGGCATACCGCCCGGGCTCCACATTAAGGACAGGTTGAAATTTTTCTTGCGTACGAAATTAATAAGTACCTTGAGCGCCTGCGCCACGAACCATGCCACCAGAGGCACCCAGATGGCCTTCCAGGCCGCCGCCCCGTCAACTGTCTGATTAATTAATAAGTTCATGTAGCGCTTCCCCTATGCGGTTTCAATTTGGCTCCCGGCCTGTATTTAACCTGCAGCGCTTTGATCATCATCAGTAGGCCCAGCAACACCGGATAGCCTATAAGCACCTGGTATGAAGTAAACGGCGGCGGAAGCGAGGGTGTGACTATTAAAATGGGAGGAACCGAGATATCTGTCCATTGCAGGGCAAAAAGCACTATTGAGAGGGCTACGATGCCAATACCGAAGCTTGCGCTGTTGTTTTTAATCCATAGAGCCATCAACCCTGCAACGGCAGCCCCGACCAGCGTGGGCACCGTGCATATGCAGGCCAGCACACCTCCCATGACTGTGGCGCCTCGCCCGCCCTGGAAGCGCAGGAAGATGGACCACTGATGGCTGATAACCGCGATTACACCTGCCAGCATGACCAGCAGCGGCCCGGCATTCAACCACTGGGCGATCAGTACAGACAGAGCCCCCTTCCCCATATCCATAATGACCGCGATTATAAATGGCGGCAGCCCCACCCTGCGGTAGACCGCAGCAGCGCTGATCTTGCCGTCCGGCTCGTCCCTGATATCTATCTTTGCCGCAAGCATGGCGACGATGAAAGAAGAAGGGATTGCGCCCAGCAACAAGGCGATCGGGATACAGATCAGGCTCAGATCATTGTTCATAGCTAAAACGCGGCATTTTAAGGCAGTATATCATAAAAATTAAGATACAGGTCACGGCTCTGCCCTGTGCGCCACGTCAATGGTCAGGAAGTCACGAGCTTCCTTGGAAAGCGCCAGCCCGATGGACATGACCAGCACCAGCAGGCCGCAGGTGGCGTAGATAACAGGTATATTCTTGTTGGCCATATCGGCGATCACGCCGGCAATGCCCATACCTATCGGCGCCAGGCCGCTGGTCAGGGTGCCCAGCAGTCCGAATACGCGGCCTCTTATCTCAGATGCGGCAGCAAGCTGTATCACCGTGGTGGTTTTTACGATGAATATCCCCGCCGTCAGCCCTATCATGGTAACAACACCCAGCACGATGAAAGGCTGGGTAATGAAACCCACGATCCCCAGCGAGATAGAAGCGCCCAGCAGTGAGAGTATGATCAGGTTGCTCTGTGCCCTGCCCCGCACGTTCACTCCGCCTGCGATCAGGTAACCGACCACCGAGCCCAGCCCCACGGCCGCAAGTAAATAGCCGTACCATGAGGCGTTCTGCTTGAGGTAGTCCTCCACATAAAAGGGAAGGAGAAGCAGCATGGGCGCAATCAACAGGTGCAGCAGCGCGGCCGCCAGGAAAAGGATGCGCATGCCCTTTTCGTTCCATACATAAGACAGCCCCTCTTTGGTATCCTTGATGAAGGCCTTCCAGGCCTCGCCCGATTTCTTCTCCGGCTCGGGCAGCGGCTGTGGTATGTTGATGAACGATTCGCTGCCTGCCGCGTATAGATAGGTGGCGCTGTTGATCAGGAACAATAGCGGCGCGCCGGTGATACTGAAGATCAGACCACCCAGACCCTGCCCCAGGAACATAGCCAGGAAGATGGCAAATTGATTGAGCGAGTTGGCAACATTGAGCTTATCCTTGGGAACGAGGTCGGGTATGGCAGCGGACATGGCCGGGGTGAAGAAGGCGAAGATGATGGCGCCCAGCGTGGCTACTATAAACATCCAGGTGATGTTGATGGCGCTGGCGTGTGGGGTGAGGTAGACAAATGAGAAAAATGCGAAACCGCTCTGCGGATCTGCGGCAATCAGGCCGGCGGTCCAGAGCAGAAAGAACATGAGCGCCGCCAGGGAGAACACCAGTATGCCCTGAATGAGATCGCTGTAAACGATGATCTTCTTGCGTGAAAAGCGGTCGGCGAAGGTGCCGCCCATCGGACCCAGCAGCACGCCGGGCAGCGTGGAGAAGAGCATCATACCCCCCATCAGGCTGGCCGACTCCGTGGCCTGCTTGATATAGAAGAGCATGCCCACGTTGAAGTAGCGCTGCCCTATCTGGCTGATGAGCTGTCCCTGCCAGAGCAGCAGGAAGTTCTTATTCCAGAGCCTGGCAGGTTCTTTGATCGTCTTTGGATCATTCATCTCTATTTGGTGATCTGGAGGCGATGGACTTATTGCCGTATATTATACGTTATATAAACTGACTGAATCTAACTGTTGCAGATGACACCGGTACCGTGGTTATCGGGTCGCGTCTATTCCCGGTATTCTATCAGTTCTACCTGCGGCAGCAGCCTTTCCACATCAGTCCTGCGGCAATCGGCGGTGGCTGTAGTGAGGCAGACGGCGGCGGCGGCGGCAAATCCGAGGCGCAAGCCGTCTTCTACAGGTCTGCCCGCAGACAGCGCTGCAGCCAGTCCGGCCAGTATGCTATCACCCGCGCCGGCAGCGCTGGCGACCGGTATCTTAAGCACAGGAATGCGATAGGCGCGTTCGCCCAGTATGGCCAGCGCGCCTTCTTTACCCAGCGTGATGACCAGCATGGCGCCGTACCTGTCCTGTATCTCTATGCCCGCCTGACAAGCTTGTTCCAGGTTGTTTACAGTTCTCCCGCAAAGCTCAGCGATCTCATCGATGTTGGGCTTGGCGATGGTAGGCCGGCCTTCCATTCCGGCCTTAAGGCCCGGCCCGCTGGCATCGAAGATCACGGGCAGGCCTGCTTCCCTCGCGCTGCTTACCAACTCGGTGTATATAGATGCATCCACTCCGGGCGGAACGGTGCCGCCGATGATAACACAGGAAACTCCTTTCAGAGCGGATCTAAATTTCTTGCGAAATTTATCGAGCGCGCCGGGATCTATCTTGAGTCCCGGCTCGGTCAGCGTGGTCTGTCCCTGGCCGGCGCTGCCGATGATAACGATATTGATGCGCGTCTCACCGTTAACCCATACGAAATCGGTGCGGCAGCCACGCTCGTGCAGCATTTTCTCCATCATCCTGCCGTTGTTGCCCGCTGCGAAGCCCAGCGCCAGGCTGGAGTAGCCGAGCTCCCCCAGCACCAGCGAGGCATCGGTGCCCTTTCCACCCATGCCCGGCACCACCTGATCGGCCCGGATGGTGCGGTTCCAGGCGAAATCCCTGATCAAATAGGTGCGGTCGACGGCGGGATTGAGTGTAACGGTCAGGATCATATCCGGCGCTATTCCCCTTCCCCGCTGAAGCCTTCCATATGTTTGGCCAGATCATGGCGCGAGCGATAGAGCATATCTTCGTCGTCCAGCAGCACCCTGCCCATCAATATGCAGCGCGCATTGACCTCGATCCTCTCAACCGCATCCATCACCGCGTACAGGTCCTTTCCGGCAGCGAAAAGGCCGTGCCAGGGCACCATCACAGCGGCGGCCTGCCCGCCCATCATTTTCTCCTGACCGCAGAGCGCGTTATATACATTCTCGGCCAGTTGCCCGCTCTGTACACCGCCGCGCGCGTATTCAGCCAGTTTAATCTCACCGAATTTATAGGTATTTTCCAGCACGGGCGGGATGATCTGCCTGGCCGCGCAGAACACCATGATATTGCGGGGATGGGCATGTATGACAGCCTGACAATGCGGGTAGAAGGAATTTAGCAGCTTAATATGTACGGGCGCCTCGCGCGATATCTTACCCTCTCCCTCCAGCAGGTTGCCCTCCAGATCCAGCACCAGCACGTCCTCCGGCTTCAAGCGCCAGAATTTCCGTTGGCCTGCGTAGCTGGGGGACATGACGATTTTATCCTCCACCCGCATGCTGATATTGCCGCCGGCCAGGTCGGTCAGGTTGCGCTGCAACATGATAGCGCCTACCTCGGCGATCAAACCACGGGCCCGAGACAATGTTATTTGTTCCATAATTAACTCTCCAACCGGATTATATTATCTCACATTTATAACTCATCCCTTTGGATGAGCTTATGGAACTTGCCGAAGGCATCATCCCAGCCATCTCCGCGAACCGGCCCATAAACAGTTGTTTCAAACGACCGGCCGACGATCTCCCGTGCCTGCGACAGCGATCCGATCTCGCCCCTGGCTATAAGTTGTGCCAGAAAGTTACCCAGCGCAGTGGCCTCGACCGGGCCGGCCACGACGGGCACACCCACAGCACCTGCCGTGAAGCGGTTCAGAAGCGCGTTGAGAGAGCCTCCGCCAATCACGTGGATACGATCCAGTTTCCTGCCCAGCACATCCTGCAGACGCTCAAAGGTATAACGATACTTGAGAGCCAGCGATTCCAGGATACATCGCACTATCGCGCCTTCGCTCTCAGGCGGCCGCTGACCGCTGCGCTTGCAGTACTCCCTGATGCGTTCAGGGAAGTCGCCGGGCGTAAGAAACAGCCTGTTGTCGACGTCGATCAGGGCGGCAAACGGCTCAGCCCGCTCCGCCAGACTGATAAGGTTTTCGAGTGTATAGTACCGGCCTGCCTCCTTCCAGTTGCGTATACACTCCTGCAGCACCCACAGAGCCTGTATATTCTTCCAGACCAGCCAGGAGCCTCTTACTCCACCGTAGCAGGTGAAATTATGTTTCAGCCCGGCACTGTTGATGAGGGGCTCACCCACCTCCGCCCCCATCAGCGACCAGGTGCCCGAACTGAGGAAGGCGGCATTATCAGGGGAGGGCAGCTCATCTTCGGGCGCACCTGAAGGTACGCCCCTGTTATAGGGTACGGCGACAGCAGCCGAGGCGGTATCATGTGTGCCGACGGCTATCAACGGCAGGGTCAGCATATTCAGCTCTTTGCAAATGGCCGGCAGCAGCATCCCAAGCTTCGTTGCGGGCTGTATGATGGGAGGCATAATGCGGGCAGGGATATCGAAGGCCTCCAATATGGGCAGGCACCAGTCGCGCTCGTTGGGATCATAAAACTGCGTGGTGGTGGCGTTGGTAAACTCGCAGCACTTCTCACCGCATAACCAATAGTTGAACAGGTCGGCGATCATCAGATAGGTGGCTGCAGACTCGAGCAGCGGCGACCTCTCCAGCACCATAGAGTAGACCTGAAACAGGGTGTTGTGCTGCATGAACTGGACGCCCGTCCGGTCATAGATATCCTCGCGCGGCATCTTCTGGAAGCACTTTTCCATCACGCCGTCGGTGCGGGGGTCTCGGTAGCTGTGCGGGTCCTCCACAAGTTCGCCGGTGGAATTCAGCAGGCAGAAGTCGTTGCCCCAGGCATCCAGGCCGACCGAAACCAGCCGGGCGGTACCGGCTGCCATGCCCAAACCCCACTTGACCTCCTCAAAGAGCCGGCGCACGTCCCAGTAGATATGCCGACCCGCCTGTATCGGGCCGTTGGGAAATCGGTAAATCTCCTCCAGTGTGATCCGGGAGCCGTCGAAGCGCCCCAGCATGACCTTGCCTCCCGAGGCGCCCAGGTCGACAGCGGCGCAGTTGACGGTCTTTTTCATGGTATGCCCAGGACAAATCGTATATTTAGTTCAGCGGAAGACGGCTTCACGTATGATCTTCATCGCTCTGGCCGGGTTGCCCTCCCGCATCATGTTTTCAATGGATGTGTCCCCGATACGCTCAAGCGCGCGGCGCATCGTCCGTATCCACTCGATGCTCTCCCGTATTGCCTCCACCGTATCCATGCGGGCCGGCCAGATATCCAGGGTATAATACCCGTCGTAACTCGTTTTGTCGGCCCAGTAGAGCCACTCCAGTGTATCCAGAAAGTGCACCGAGCCCACGTTGAGGTCCCAGTCCCAGTCGGGTCGCGTATCGTTGATATGCAGCAAAAACAGCCGGTCGCCGAACATCCTGGCCAGCGCCAGCGACTCGGCGGCATTCTCGTAGGCCAGTATAGCGTGACCGATATCCAGTATCACTCCCACATTGGGCCTGTCGACCGCCTGGCAAAGCAGCAGTGATTTGGCCACGGTGGAGATGTAGCTGTGAACGCGCGGCTCCTTGAACTTGTACTCCAGTCCCAGCCTGACCGCCGGATCGTAATCGGCCGCTTCCTGCAGCAACTCGATCATCAGCCCCCATGCCTTGAGATAATCGGACTCGAAAGGGTAATCGTAGCCGTCCTGCCCCGGCCAGATATTGACCAGGCTCCCGCCCAGTTTTTTAGTGATGTCGATGGTCCGGCGAATCTCGGCCGCCGCCGCCTTCGCCGTCGACTGGTCACGGCTGGATATCGACCCCTTGATAAACTCCTTGCGGCCGAAAAGGTTGGGCAATACATCGCAGCACTTAAGCCCATGCTTTTCCATATAGCCTTTTATCTCGTCGACATTCTCGTCCGTAACGTCCCTCCCGTAGACGAATTCCAGCCCGCTAATACCTGCTTCGGCGGCCAGGGCAAACATCTCAGCGGCGGAACGGTCCTCCTTATAGCCGGACATAAAACGGTCGCCGGGATTGCCCAGCGCAGAGATGGCGGCGGCGAATTTGATATCCTTTTTCATTTCTTCTCCAGGTGATTTAAGCCCGCGCCCTTTCGATCTCGGCCCTCTCCTTCAACTGGTTACGCAAGTCCTGAAGGTCTTTGGGCACCAGGTAAGCAGCAATGGAAATAAAGATGAAACACAGGGTCCACGCAGAAACACAGATGATCAGTATGGCGTTCTGCAAAGATGACATATCGGCGATGATACCTGCGGCCAGGGGCGCGATGGATGAGCCTATCTGCTCGAAGAAGTTCTGCAGCGCGTTGGCCGTGCTGCGCACCTCGGGCAGCGTCATATCATAGATTGTGGTCACCACGTTGGGCGAAGCGAAGGGCATAAAGATGCAGGTGAATGCCAGCAGGAATCCGAACAGGTAAATCTGGTTGTAGGGAACCATGATGGCGAATATCAGCAATACCAGGGCAATCAGTATGCCCGCCGCGCTGACCAACAGGCGTCCGCGCTGGTTGCGCTTGAAAAAATAGTCTCCCAGTATACCGCCGATGGGGTATCCCGCAGCCAGCATCAATACTGCCACCACCATAGTAATGAGCACCGTGGTGGAATCGTAGCCGCGCCCGGTCTCAAGATAGCGGAAGAACCAGAAGGTCAGCACCTGCCAGGGAAAGACACCTGTGAAACAGTTGAGAAAGATGAAGAGCAGTGATTTCTTCTTGAAAAGGCCCATCGCGGTCTTCCAGTTGAACTTGTAATCGCCCTTCTGGTCTATGCCTTGCAACTCGGGTTCGGTGCTGCCGCGCTGCGGTTCCTTTACACCGAAGAAAATTACGATGGCCAGCACAAAGCCCACCGCGCCGGTGACATAGAATACACCGCGCCAGCCTATTATGCTGCCCAGGATGAGCGCCAGTACCATGCCAACGAGGTAGCCCATCGGCTGCGCAATCTGCAGCAGCCCCATGATCTTGCCCCGCTCCTTGGGCACGAAATAATCATTGGTTATGTTGTAGAGGCCGGGATAGCTTGAGTCGGCGATACCCGTGGACGAGCGTGTTACCACGAAGAGCGGGAAAGTGCGCACGGCCGCGCTCAGCCACGTGGTGGCACCCCAGATAAGGGCCGCCAGCGCCAGCAGCTTGGTGCGGGCGAAG
>Ga0172380_10007119_pt1 | contig 12702 bp, 28 predicted proteins | sample Leawe162metaG_FD_119747 | JGI IMG/M metagenome (GOLD analysis project Ga0172380, IMG submission 119747) | Leachate microbial communities from a municipal landfill in Southern Ontario, Canada - Leachate well 162 metaG | ecosystem: Engineered > Solid waste > Landfill > Unclassified | place...
CGTGACCTCGTGTCCGTCTACGCCTGCGACGTGCTGCTCGACATCGAGGGCACACAGATGCGTCGGGTGTGTTCGTCGGCGGTCACGTTGGCCGACGTTCGCGGCACCGTGAACCAGCGCACATCACAGACGGTCGCCGAACTGTTCGAGCGTGCCGCCGGGATGTATGCGGCGTTTGTGCTCGACCGTGCGGGGCTCAATCGGCGGTCGGCATGAGCGACACATGCGCCCACCCATCAATCAGCCGGTATCAGAGGCACGGGTGCCGGTGTGATGAGTGCCGAGAGATCGCCAGTGCGCGGCAACGCCGGGTCCGTGACGCCAAGCGGGCGTTACTCCCCATCACCGACGACTCGGCTTACTGCCCCGTGTGTGACAGGTGGTTCGCGTCCAACGGCGCGTTACTCAACCACGACCGGACCCACTGATCCCAACAAAGAACACCCCGCCGCAGGACTAGTGCGACGGGGCGTAACGACCCGGACGAATCGGGTCAAAGGAAGCGTACCAATGCGCAAGTACCCCAAGGGTCACGAACCGAAACGGTCACCGTTCGACCGGCTCGTCACCTACCTGCTCACCTGGGTCATCGGCGTCACCGTCGCATGGATGGCCGTACAGCAGTTCGCTCCAGGCATTGAGGTGGCGTTCTCGTGATGTGGTTCACGTTCGCCTTCCTGCTCGGGCTCGGCATCTACGTCGTCGCCTACCTCGAGAACCCCATCGGTCTCGTCTTCCTGGCACTCGCTGCCATCTCCCACCGTTCACTCTGAAACACAAAGGGGAAGCAATGCAGTACTACAAGTTCCTGATGCCTGACGGCGCGACACCGCAAGGGTATGGCCGCTGGCCACTTGACGGTTCGTGGATGCCGAAACTCTCAGGCAAGTTGATCCCATGTGAGCGCGGCTACCACGTCATGTCCGATGTCGACCTGATCGAGTGGTGCGGGCCATACGACCTGTGGACCGTCGAAACCAAGTACAAGCCCGTCCCACATGACAACAAGACGGTGGTGCGGACGGCAAGACTGGTTGACAAGGTCGGATCGTTGGACGATCGCAAGCTTCGACTGTTCGCCGCTGACTGCGCCGAGTGGGTGTTGCCACTGTTCGAGGCTGAACGGCCCGACGACGATCGACCTCGCAAAGCGATCGAAGCGGCCCGGGCTTTCGCCAACGGCGAGATAACGGCCGCTGCTTGGGACGCTGCTCGGGCCGCTGCTTGGGACGCTGCTCGGGCCGCTGCTCGGGACGCTGCTCGGGCCGCTGCTCGGGACGCTACTTGGGACGCTGCTCGGGACGCTGAACGTCAATGGCAAACCGCACGACTACTCACCTATGTCAAGGAGAACCAACCATGAACCTCGCAGCCTTTGTCCTCACCATGCAGTCGATGCGCGAACCAATCCCGCAACCCGTCTCACCCGCCGTCCGCACGGAGATCATCGAAGCGGCAACCATCGTCAACTACGGCGACGCTGTTGTGTCCGCCGACGACCTCGCCCCCGCCACGTGTGACAGCGGCACCGGGTTCTACATGGTCGTGTCGGTCTACCGGGCACGCCAGCTGCAGGAGTTGAACCCTGGCCTGGTGTGCACGCCGGGCGAGCGTTACGGGGCGACGGGTGCCTGACCTCGCCACTCTCGTCGACGGCCTGCACGCCATCATCTCCGAAGGCGTCGAAGCGGTCCTCGCTTGGCCCGCCCATGATGTACTCACCACCGAAGACCAAGCCATCGTTGAGGTGGCGAAAGCGTTGCACGCCAACGGTTACGGCTGCACACCCGGGCCGACGCAACGTCAGGACATCGGGATCAAGAAGTGGTGCGGACAGTGCGGCAACGAGTTCGACCTCGACGGCTCGCACGTGTGTGATCTCAAGACGTGGCGTCAGCAGGCCGGCTGATGCGTAGCCCGATCCGTGGCGTCATGTTCGCCCTCGCCATCGAAGCCGTCGTCGCTGCCGTCGGCTGGTATGTGCTCTCCCACATCCTGTGAACGTGGACCGCTTGAGAGTGCAACAGCCGCAACGGTTGTTGCACTCGACTGGCTGGCCCCTGTCCAGAGTCCTCCCCTGCTCTGTGTCTCCCGTGACGCCTCGCCCAGCGTCGTGGTTGAGCGACAGGGGTCAGCCAACCCTCACGAACGAAAAGGACCACCGATGAAACGTGAAGCGTTCCAACAGTTCTCCGACACCATCCTCCAAGCGTTCGCTACCGGACGACTCGTCGCCATCGACGGGCACCGTGTGCAACGCGAACCGCAACCGGCGTTGACGTTGTTCCCGAAGGGGGTGGGGCGGTGAGCGTCGAGTTCGTCACCATCGTCAACTACCCGCTACTTGCCGAACGTCTCGGCGGCATCCAATACCACACGTCGGCACGCAAACGAATCGCCACCACCGACGACACGTTCCACCTCGGCCTCGAACCTCCCGCCTGGCATCAAGACGCAGCGTGCCGATACATGCCCAAGGCGTTGTTCTTCTCCAAGGACCACAAGGACATCACAGCGGCGCTCGAGGTGTGCGCCGGCTGCGCAGTCAAGGAAGCTTGCAAGGCGTCACGTAACAAACACAAGGACTCTGACGGCACGTGGGGCGGCAAGAGCTACGAGAAGGCACGCCAACAACGCAAGTCGCCCCCACCAAAGCCAATCGCCCACGGCGAACACCGCGGGTACAAGCTCCACCTAGCACGCGGTGAGCGTCCGTGTGAAGCGTGCCACCTTGCCTACGACGCCTATCTGGCATCACGTCGTGTTGCTCGGCGGGTGACCGCATGACTTTCACTCTTGAGTTCCCCTTCCCGACCGTCCACATCTCCGCCAACGATCGGCTGCATTGGCGGAAGAAAGCAGCGTTGACGAAGACATGGCGTGACGCCACATGCGTCTACGCACATAAAGCCGGTTGGAAGGACCTGCCGCCATCAACGGTGCGGTTCGCGTTCGCCGGCGTCCTCGTTCGTGACCCGCACAACATGGGTCCCACCGAAAAGGCCTGTTTGGACGGGCTGGTCGATGCCGGGTTCTGGTCCGACGACGACTGGAAACACGTCGCCGTCTACCCGGCCGAGATCATCCGTAAGCGTCGCCCGCTCGCTGAGCGTGTCGTGACGATCACCATCACCGAGAGGGAGCCGTCATGAGCGACGCACTGTTCGATCTCCCCGCCGTCGAGCCGCCACCGATGCTGTCGACCGGCCAGAAACTCACGATCCGCAACAACACCATGATCGCCAACGGATGCCACCCCGTCACCCGTTGCGCCCTCGCCAACAATGGTCAGACCTGTGGGACCTGCGCTCATCACGTCGTCCGCCGACGCAATCAGGTCTGGCACAAATGCGACCTGTCCTACAGCCACGGCGCCGGAACCGACATCCGCATCTCATGGCCCGCCTGCATCAAGTGGGAGGCGAAGTCATGACGGTCACAGCGGAACAGGCCAAGGCGATGCTCGACGCCGCCACATCAGGCCCGTGGCTAGCCCGACGTGGGACCCGCACTGATGGTCTATTCATCGACGGTGGCGAGAACCCCTACGACGAGGTGCTCCCCACGTCGGTCGATTGCGGCCACTACTGCCAAGGTGGAACGGCCGTCATCGAAGCCACAACACCCGACGCTGCCCTCATCGCTGCTGCCCCGGATCTTGCGGCCACGGTCGTCGAACTGTGGGAACGGCTCGCCACCGTCGAAGCCGAACAGGACAAGCTCGCCCGCTGGAAAGCCGAAGCGATGATCGTGCTCGCCGGTTGGGACGAGGTGTGGCGGGTGGCTGGTTGCCCTGGTGCCCTCGGTGAATCCACCAGCACCGCAACGGCGAAACACATCGACGCGCTCCAGGCAGCCATCGACAAGGTGCTCGCCATCATCGCTGAGCCGTTCATCCCGAGTGACCAGATCGTCCCCGGCCAGCACTGGGCGGACACGAACAACCAACGCATCTACAAGGCCCTGACGCAAGGGGGAGAAGGATCATGAGCACAGGCCATAGCAACTACACGATCTACATCGAGGACGGCCAGGAGGTGTACCCGTGCCGTTGCGGTGAGACGCACCGTGGTGACTACGCCATCTACGACTACGGCCACCACAACTGCACCCACACGGCCCCACTGGTCAACATCGACATCACCGACGTTCTGATGTGCCCGCAATGCGGAGCGACGTTCCGTGTGGAGACGCAAGGGGGAGAAGGATCATGAGTAGCCAGGAACGTGCCCTTCGTGTCGCCCAGCAGCAGATCGGCAATCAGCGGATGATGAAGGCGATGCTCGACAGCGAGCTAGTCGCGCTGCGCGCCGAGAACGAACGGCTCAAGGCCATCGTGGACGCCATCCCAGGCGACGACAAACTCGGGTGGGTGCGGAACGCCATCAACGATCAAGCCGATGCACAGATGGTCTACGGCGCCGTTGCGGAGGTGTATTGCAACCTCACCAGGGGTCGCCTCTCCAAGCCAAACACGGCACCAGCAGCGATCATTGCCGAGGTCGAGCAGTTCATCAACGAGGACATTGCCGAGGCGCTGAAAGAAGCAGCCGAGGAAGCGGACGAGGACTTGCGGGCGTTGTGTGACGCCATCCCAGGCGACGACAAACTCGCTGTCGTCCGATACTGCGTCGAGTTCACCAGGGCAGACCACCACTGTTTTGATGCTGGTTCAACGGGCAACGAATGGCTGAAGTGGGACGCCAAGCGTGCTGCGTTGTGGGGTTCCTGTCCGCCATCGGTACGGGCTGCACTCGCAACGGGAACCGTTGCTCATGATGGGGCGGTCCGTTCGGACGCCCCGTCGCTGCGTTCAAACGGGGGCGAGTCATGAGCGAAAGCGACACGTGGGACCCGCCCGTCCCTCGTAACCGCTGGGACGATCTCGACCTAATCGACCAGATCCGCATGACGATCATGGGAATGCGATTTGACGGAGACGTGATGTCGTCCGTAGACGCCGCCCTGATCTGTTCACTACTAGTCGATGGCTGTGATGTCCATTGCGACACGGTCGGACGGGACAAGGCGGTCACCGACCGCAAACACCAACTCGCCCTACTGATCCTCAGGGAGCTGTGATGACCGATCAGCGTTGCGGGACATGCCGCCACTACGAGCCGAGCACTGGCCGATGGGGCAGGTGCTGCTGGCGTCCGACGACACCAACCCCGTGGTGGCTCACCACGTCCGACCATTTGCTCTACACCGACAGCGGCACTGACTGCCCGACATGGGAGGCCACCGATGAGTGACGCCACGCCGATCTTCGACACGTCCGACGACTGCGACCACACATGGTGCATCCAAGACCACATCGCCACCACCCCCATCGGCCCCAAACGCCGAGAGATCATCGACGTCCCGACACTCGACAAGGCCGTCTGTGGCCACTGTGGCGCAACGGTCCGCAGCATCCGCCACTGGCATCGGGTCGACCCGGCCGCCTACGCCCAGTGGAGAGTGTCTTTCTCCCCTCGCCTCGACGGGGTGACATTCATGTGCGCAGACGACGGATGCCACGTCATAGAGGGGTCGGTATGACCTGCCGCAAAGTCCGATACCGCGACCAGATCGCCGCTCTGCTCGCACTCGCCGTGCTCGACCGCCAAGCCAAGAACGGCCACGACGAACAACGCGCCTACCGATGCCCCAACTGCAAGGGCTGGCACTTGACGAGTGAGGCGAAACGATGAGTGACGACCTGAGAGACGCCATCGCGCAACTGTTCTGCGCCGACGACAACTTCAACTGGGCGGGCGAAAGCTGGGATGTCTGCGGGGAACCAGTGCAGGACTGGTGGCGCAGGAAGGCCGATGCCGTCCTGGCCATGCCTGAGATCGTCGACATGCTCGCCCTCAAGCGGCTAGTCGGGGACCTCACCGTCGAGCAGGTCGCACGGGCGCTGCAATGCGCACGCATCCGGCTCGAAGACATGGATGGGCACTAGCAGCTCACCGACGACGAGAAGGCCATAGCGGCATGGCGGGAGCCGACGTGAGCGAATACGGCGCCGGATCATGGGTCCAATACGAGAAGCGCACCGAGCGTGTCGGGCTCAAATGGTCAGCCTGGGCGCGCTGCGCCGTCCAGGACGACAACACCATCCACTTCCTCGTAGCACACGCCTGGCGCAAGAAAACCGCATTGGCGTCCCTCGACGAGCAGATCAACGAACTCAGTTGGGAACACCGATGAACGTCCCCTTCAACCAATGGCCGACATACCCCGACAAGACCGACACCGAGAACCAGTTAGCCGAACTCGTCGAGCTGCGACGCCGGCATCAAGTGCTCCTCGACGCACTCGACATCGACCGCAGCACCGTCATTGGCAAACGGGTCGTGCGATCCATCCTGAAGGGGCGATGAGATGAAGATCGATTGCCCCATCTGCGACCACGCAACAACCCTCATCGAAACCCGCAACAGCGACAACGAAATCATCGCCGCCTGCCCCGAATGTGGAGGCGTGTGGCGTGCCCTCCACGTCGAGCTGCGACGCATCACCGACCCGAGAAGGGAACTGAGTTGACAATCACAGTTGACGAGATCACCGCCGACTTCACACGCGACCGATGGGGTCGCCCATTGGTCAGTGATCCGAACGGCGGACCCAAGCCGATCCCCTACGGTCGGCCGTCCAGCTTTGGCGACATGATCGCCGACAAGTTCAACCTTCAGAAATGGGGCAAGCGCCAGGTCGTCATCGGCATGGCGAACACTCCATCGCTGGCGGCGCGAGTCATGGCCGCAGGCAGCGACAAGAAGCTCCTTGATGCCATCGCTGAGGATGCGCTCACCGCCGCCAAGTCGAACGAACGTGCCGACATCGGCACCGCGCTCCATCGCATCATCGAACGCCAGATCGCCGGCGAGGATGTCGAACTGGTCGAACCGTATGCCGCCGATGTGCGGGCGTTCTGGGATTGCCTGACGGCTACCGGGTTCAAGATCCACCAACTCAACGGTCGGCCCATGTCGGAAGTCAAATGCGTCAACGACGACTGGCAACTAGCGGGCACGTTCGACCTCGTGCTCGAGGGGCCGGATGGGACGTGCTACATCGCTGATCTCAAGACCGGCGCATCGCTCGACTTCGGCCACATCGGCTACGCCGTGCAGCTCGCCGTGTACCGGGATTCGTTCATGTACGACTGCGCCAGTGGTGTTCGTTCGGACATGCCGATTATGAACGGCATCACCGGGATCATCGTCCACTTGCCTGCCGGTGAAGGTCGATGCTCACTGATGAATGTCGACCTCGAACGAGGCCGGGACATGGCGCGACTGTGCGCAGAGGTGCGTGACGTGCGCAAGGCGAAGACGATCAGTGTGCGACCGATGTACGCACCGAAGCCCGCCGAACCTGATCACCTCCACACCGACCTAATCGAACGTATCAACGCCATCAAAGCGAACGAGGCGGCATCGCTGGCGCTGCGCACCCAATGGCCTACAGGGGTGCCGACCCCGAAGAACGCGGAGCAGTGGACTTCTGAACATGTTCAGAGGATCACCGCTGTCGTCGTGATCATCGAGCGTGACCACTCGATGCCGTTCCTGCCGGAACCGTTCGAGAAGCCGGCGACGGTGTTGGCAGTTGCCAACACTGAGCCAGTGGTCGACGTTGAGGGTCCGCGTAACGAGGAGCTGGCCGCCGCGTTGCAGGCACGCATCGCTGCCCTCCCCCGAGAGGCCAGGGATGTGCTCAACGGTTGGGCGTTCGAGGCCAACGCCAGCGGGTCATCGCTCAGCCTCAAGCAGCTGCCCTCTGAGCGTCGCTGCCAGATCGTGCGCATCTGTGTTGCCGCTCTCGACTCGGTCGACGACATCGACGACAAGATGCGCGGCTTCTTGGAACTCAACCTCGGCGCCGAACGCGTGCAGCCGGGGTTCACCACTGGAGCCGTCCTCGGCTCCCTCACCCTCTCCGAGTCGGTTCGACTCGCAGAGATCATCGACAACTGATGTCGGTGACACAACCAACACAAGAAAGGAACACACATGACCACCTATGACTTCTACGAGGACGCCCAGCGTCCCCGCGGTGGGCGTTACGTCCAGCTCCGCAAGCTCAACGAATCCCTCAAGGGGACCGTCGTTGGGCTCGAGAAGCGCGACAAGACGTTCGAAGGCAAGCCGGTGCTCTCCAAGTCGGGCAACCAGCGGTACGAGTACGTCATCACCTTGGCCACCGACACCCGTGACGCCGACATCGAAGACGACGACGGCGTGCGCCGCTACTCGATGAACGAAGGCGACTACTCGGCGTTCATCGACGCCTGGAAGGAAGCCGGTTCACCCAAGCCGATCGACGGTTGGACCGTCGGCATCAAGTGCACCGCCGAACGCAAGAAGACGACCGAGTGGGACACCCACGTCGTCAAGTTCATCGAGGCTCCCAAGGCTGCCGCCGCGGTCATCCCCGAAGCGGAGTTCTGACGGTCGCGCCGGGGAGGGCCCTTGGTTCCTACGCCATCCCTCCCCGGCGCAGCTCGACACCAACCCCCTTGAGGAAGGAACGAGATGGGTGAAAGTAAACACATGCCGCCATGCGGCACGCAAGGTGGGATGTCGATGATGCCGCGCAACCGCAAGGACGGGGTGCCCCGGCTCACCAATAAGTTCGACACGACATGCCGGCACTGCGGGCGTCCCATCCGTGCTGGCGACGGGGTGCTCACCAAGACGCCAGATGGCTGGCGCACCGAGTGTGCACGGTGATGGCGGTCGACATCAGTGGCGAGGCCGTGCGACTCGCACAAATGGGGTTCGACGTGTTCCCCCTCAAGGTGTGGTCGAAACTCCCGGCCACCACCCATGGGTTCAAGGACGCCACCAGTGACGTTGGTGAGGTCGCGTCGACTTGGGCGCGCATGGCTGATGCCAACGTCGCTATCCGCACTGGTATGTACGGGGATCGATGCTTGGTCGTCATCGACCTAGATGAGCACGTCGCCGGGATCAGCGGGCCGGACGCTTGGGCCGAGTTGACGGCACGTCACGGCTGTCCCGACACCGTCGAGTCACTGACGCCGTCAAACGGGCGCCATCTGTACTTCTGGTTTCCGTCCGAGATCCGCAACTCAGCCGGAACGCTCATGCCCGCCGGCATCGACGTCAGGGGCGAAGGCGGCTACGTCGTAGCGCCCCCTTCCGCTCTCGCCACTGATGGCGTCTACGAATGGGAAGCGTCAAGCGACCCGAACGACGGGATTGCCATCGCCGAGGCGCCACAGTGGCTCGTCGACAGGCTTACGGCCGAACCACCACGGCAGGAACCAAGACGCGAGCGCAAGAAGTACACCGGCAACCCACGACCTGGTGACCTGTGGGCAGCATCAACGACTTGGCCGGAACTGCTCGAGGCTGACGGTGCCGTGTATCTCGAGACACGGACGCACACCACTCATGGCAACTATGAAGTGTGGGCGCGCCCTGGCTGCATCACAGATCATGGCTCACTCCACCCTGGGGCCACGCTCTACTTCGCCGGCAGCGACGTACTCAAGGTCCATACGTCGAGATGGCCAGACCTAGACGAGGAAAGCACCTACACCAAGATTGGTTACCTGGCAGCCACGAAATTCAACGGCGATGTGGGCGCGGCGGCACGATGGTGCTCAGGGCAGGGATTCAAAGCCCCCGAAGTCGACATGCGTGACTGGCTTTCAGCTCCACCTAGCGACCCCACCAACGGCGAGCACGAGGCGCCAGATGCCCCAGAGCAATCCCTTGCCGACAAGATCAGGGCGCGCATCCTCACCCCAGCCCAGCTGCGAGATCTCCCGCCACCCCAACCACTGATCGACGGGATACTCGACCTCGAGTCCCTGGCCGTGCTGTATGGGCCAAGCGGGCAGTTCAAGACGTTCCTTGCCCTCGACTGGGGGCTGTCTGTGGCCACCGGGTCGTGGTGGCGTGGCCGGAGGGTCGAAAAGAGCAACGTCCTGTACATCGCAGGTGAAGGCGCCAGCGGCGTGTGGGCGCGCCTCGACGCATGGGCTGCGTACCAGAAACTCCACCACCTGCCCGACGGGTTCATGACGCTCCCCATCCCGATCAACCTCATGACATCAGCGATCGTCGAAGCCCTTGCCGAAGTTGCCGTGTCAGTGAACGCGAAGTTCATCATCCTCGACACCTTGGCGCGCATGGCGGTCGGCGCCGACGAGAACTCAGCCAAGGACATGGGACTACTGGTCGACCAGGCCGACTACATCAAGCGTCAAACGGGCGCTTGCGTCATCCCCGTGCACCACGCAGGCAAGGACGTGGAACGAGGAATGCGTGGCTCTACGGCCCTCTACGGGGCCGCCGACACGGTCATTGCGTGTAGTGCCGCTGAGGATGAGGTGCGGCTCGAGGTTGTCAAGCAGAAGAACCATGCGGCCGGGATCGTGATGACGTTCAGGCCAGAGCCAATCCGCGACTCGATCGTGCTCACCGACACGACCTACAACCCCTCGAGCGCCATCCCTGACTCGGTGTTGCGGCTCCTGATCGTGCTATCGGAGATCGTTGTCGACGGAGGTACGCCAGCCACCCAGTGGTTCGCATCGGCAGGGATCGCAGAGCGCAGCTTCTACCGACACCGCAAAACGCTCATTGACCTTGGCTATATCCACAACGTTGGATCAGAGCGTTTGCCTCGCTACATCATCACCGAACAGGGATTCGATTGGATAGCACGAAACGATACGAAAGTACTGCCAAACGAGCGTGGCAGTGACAGGAATCTGACGGTGGCAGTTGAGGGGGTCACTGCCACGCCACTGCCAAAGTCAGAAAGGGCCATTGAGCAGGCCAAACACGCTCCACTGCCAGTCACTGCCACGGGCTGCCACGACTCAGTGGCAGTACTGCCGCCAAGCCACCCCCCCTATAGGGGTGGCAGGAGTGGCAGCCCGGTAGTCATGGCAGAGCAAAACACCCACGAATCCACCCCCCTCGACCCCATCAACAACCCAGCAGACCGCAACCCGGCCAACTGGAACTTCATCGACGACGAACCCCTGACCCTCTACGCCCAGGAGCCAACGTGACAACCATCCCCCAACGCCAACTCGCCGCCATCGTCGCCGACACCGTCCAAGGACGACGCCGGCAGATCAACGAGATGCGCAACGCCCTCGCCCGCATCGACCGACTCATCGCCCTCAGCGTCATCGCCATGGAAACCCGTAACGACGGGTGGCCCGCACGACGCGGCGACGGAGGCGGCAGCGGCTCGGGGATCTCCAACCCCGTCATGTCCCAAACGATCGCCCTGTCGCATCTGCTCGAACTCGACTCCCAGATCCGCCTCCTGTTCACCATCACCTCTGAAGGCGTCCAGTCCCTCGAGGCGAAGCTGGCCAGGATGGCGTCCCTAGCGCCCCAGGAGGCCGTGAAGGCGTCGCTGTGCTCTGGTGGGGTTGGAACCCCCGGAGTGGAGAACTGGGGCCGCAGGGACGCACATGGCGCCCCCGTCCGTTGTGAGGACATCATCCACGCCAACGGGCTGTGTGCAGGCTGCTGGTCCGCCAAGCGGCGCTACGACGCTGCGATCAAGGACGGGCGCGACTACCAGCGGCGCGCCATGCCTCAACCGCTAGAAACCCAAAAAGCGATACACGCCGGCTGACCTGCCCTGACTTGCATCCCGCTTGACAACGTGATACACATGTGCGATGAGGCGCTTTGTCCACACGGACAGGGCGCCTCTCGCATGTCCACGAGGGGTGGCCGCATGGTGTACTACCTCGTGATCGCAGTCCTCGTCCTCGGCGCCGTCTGGCTCGTCCGGCACCTCTAGCCAGCGAGAAGCCTGAGCACCAACAGCACGACGTACACGGCAGAGACGATGTCCATGCGGTGATCATCGACACCGTGTCAAGCGAGGTGAACGGTGGCTCGTCGCCCATACGAGCACAGCTGTTGGCGGAAGCTTCGGCTCACCATCCTCGAACGCGACAGATGGCAATGCCAGATCAAAGGCCCCAACTGCACGCAAGTCGCCGAGCATGTTGACCACATCGTTGCCTGGGAATCAGGCGGATCATGGTTCGACCCAATCAACCTGCAGGCTGCCTGCGCCAAATGCAACATCACCAAAGCCAACCAAGGCAGAGGCGACGCATGGAGACGCAGCGACACACGCATCACGCTGGTGTGTGGCCCCCCTGGTGCGGGTAAGTCCACCTACGTGCAAGACCGTGCAAAGCCCGGCGACCTGATCGTCGACTATGACCTGCTCGGCCATGCGTTAGGCAGCCACGACAGGGCACAACACCAGGTGCTACACGAGACGATCAACGCCGCACGTAACGCCGTGCTAACAAAGATCCGGCAAGGCAAGACGGGCGCCGATCGTGTGTGGATCATCTCCACCAACCCCAAGGCGCCGGTGATGTTCCCCCACCATGACCTAGTCCAGCTCAACCCTGGGCTTGATGTGGCACGGCAGAGAGCCATTGACGGCGGGCGCACAGAGTCTGCTGTTGCACTGATCGACGCATGGTCTGGTGATATGGGGTCGACATCCACAGCATCACGCTCGTGGTAGCTGTATGCATTGAATATGCATACATATATGCACCGTTGGTGGTCGCTCTGGGTACCCCAATGGGTATACCCCCTGGGGTTGCGTCGACCGGGAGTGTATAAGCCCTGGTCGGTGGCCGTTTTTTGGAATGGGCACCCCCCGGAAGACCCCGGC
>Ga0172380_10007120_pt1 | contig 12701 bp, 10 predicted proteins | sample Leawe162metaG_FD_119747 | JGI IMG/M metagenome (GOLD analysis project Ga0172380, IMG submission 119747) | Leachate microbial communities from a municipal landfill in Southern Ontario, Canada - Leachate well 162 metaG | ecosystem: Engineered > Solid waste > Landfill > Unclassified | place...
AAAATATGCTTTTTCATGGATTAACATTTAGGGAGAGGGGCTTATATAAATTGCCGGCTTCTCCAGGTTATTAAATTGGTATATTACCTGACATCATTTCTGTCGCAAATTTACTTCTTTTAGTATACACAATCAATAGGCGTTTATTAAGTTCCCATTAAAAATTGCCTTGTCCTACAACAAAAATGAAAAAAACAGGCTACTTTTGTGAGGAAGACAAACATTCCTAAACTTAAGATTGTATCATTTTAATTCTCTATTTGATAACTTTCTGACATACATCAATGAAAGGAAACAAAATGATAGTTAAGCGCAGATGCACTTGTCTGTTGGTTTACCTATCTTCGGTAGGCGAACCTACCGAAGGCATGGAGGCATGAAACTACGCTAAGATCCTCGGTATTTTTCGTCATACTACGCTTAGTTTGGGGATGAGACAATAAAACTATGTTGACCCACCAGTTACAAACTGGCGGGAGCTGGGGGGTATCGTTTGCATTACCTCCTGCTTTTATGCAAGTTCTTATGATACCACCTTTTCTTTCTAAACCATGCCAAATTGCTATCTGGCTTTTGATCCGTTTTATACAATCTATAGGTATTTGGTTCTTTTATAAGTTCATAATTAAACCAATAAGAGTAGTTTGAGAATATAATAATTGTAGAATCGTTTACTATTACTCCTTTTTTTTCATACACTGATCTACGACAAAGTTGATCATTTGATAAACCAAAGTTCTGAATAATGATAGTATCGTCAATTATTTGGAAATGCCCCCAAAGTTCCTTTTTAAAATATTGATCGTTCTTCAATAAATTCACTATTTCAACTTCTGGATTTATCCAAAAAAAATTATTAGTTGAAACAGAACTTGAAATATATTTCGAAAGACCATTATCAAAAAAGCATAATGCACCTCCACTATCCATTGATACAAATATTCCCGAATAAAAATCACTGTAATTTTTCAAACTATTAATCGGTTCACTATAGCATGTAAATTGCTTACGGCAATTGATGGGGCTCACACATGATGTACTCAAAAATAAGATATTACAGATGACTATTATGTATATTGCCTTCATTGTTAAAAAGTATAGAGCGAAAATGGATTTAGGTAACCCCCTTGAAGAAATGGAGCAGATGGGACTTGCCGGCCTTTTGTATTACAATAATCTATAATTTTCTGCAAACTTTAAATACTCAGGGTCAACCTTACCAATACCACTGCCAATAATGGTTATTTCTTCTTTCGCTCCACTAAATTCTGGTATACTCGATTTGTCTAAAGGTTTTTTTTGCCTTTCTATGGCTTCCTCTATAGTCTTTAACCCTTTTTGTTTATCTCCTTTAAGATAGTAAAAAATAGGCAAGTATCTGTCCCTTGCTTGGTTCAACACTCCTGGAACCCTTTTTTCATAGGCTTCAAATAAGTTGTCAAAACTTTTCATCTTTTCTTGATATGCAAAACCGTAGGTTTGAATATTCTTTAGTATATCTTGATACAAAGAGGAGTTATCCGCATTTTCAGCAAAATCCCATTCTTTAAAAGAGTTCCCCGTCATCAGATACCCGATTTGGATGCCAATGGTAGATTGAAAAAGAGGATTGTTATTACCAGTTAATTTTACATAAAGGTCTTCCACATTTTTATGTGATACACCAATTGTGACATTCACATAAATATATCCTTTGTCTGTATGTGTAGCCATACCAAAATGCAAAGTAGCTATCACAGTGTTATTTATTGGTTTTATAAAATAATATTGTTTCTTTTTAAAACCAATGCTGCCACAGATAACAGATAAACCTTTCTCTACTTCCTTTTTAAATATATGAGACATATTTTAGTACTTGATAATTCTTAAATAATATTGAGTTGTAGGTTGTCCAACCTGATTGGGACCCCATACTGGAACTGCGTTAGCCCCTCTTGGTATGATTGGAATTCCATCTGTCATTTGTGGGTATACAATTCTCTGGTTTGGCGTAAAACCAGCTGATGGTCCATTTTTAACTTCAATTAGAGATATCTCACCATTAAAATCTGCAGCTATATCTACTCGAACTCGCACGCCGTTTACTTCTAATGTAACTTCTCTTGAAAGAACTCTACCTCCTTGAGCTACCACTTCTTGCTCAGCCCGACTAACGCCTTCTTGTCCCTTAGCTTGTGGTGTCTGATATGCAGAAGTTTGTGCAACATTTAATTCTCCTGTCCATGGGTTCAAATTATTTGACATTGCATATTTATAGCCAGAATATGCTCCAGTTGCAAAGCCAATACCTGCACCCCAAAGAGCACCTTGACCAGCCCCTAACCAAAAATCACCTCCGTTCATCACTGCACCAATGCCCCCAGTAATCCCGCCAATACCTGTGCCAACCACTCCTTGTGTAATTGCGCTTTTTAAAACAGGACTTGCAATCCCAGAAAGAGCCTTGTTAGCAATTGGACTTAAAGCCTGTCCCATCCCCATTGTTACAACGCTCAGAGCGGCTGATGTTACGGCACCCTTAATTACATCTCCAGCATCAATAGTTCCATTATTAATATATCCTGTAAGAGCAGCATTACCAGCACCCATTAAAGCTGCTGAGCCTACAGGCGAAATGTACTCTGCTAAAGCTCCGCTAACAAAACCAACCCCAAAATAGGCAACACCTTGTCCAAAATTATTGATGTTTCCTAAATTTGTTAATACATTTATTGTTCCTCCTATTAATCCAAGTATAGCATCGTCAATTACGAATATCTCCCCACTAGGATCCGTATATTTCAATGGGTTATTCAATACATAGCTATACCGGTTAAAATTCTGGGAATAGTCCGGGGCTTGCACATAGTTGTCAGGAGAGAGGAAACGGCCCAGCATGGGGTCGTACATGCGGCCATTCATGTTAATTAGCCCAAATACTTCCAGGTGTTCGTGGCCGGTGTAGCCCCGGTCGAATGTGTATGTTTCCGGAATGTTGTTAAAAGTCCAGTCAGTAGCGTTCCTTCGTCGACCCCAAGGGTCAAAACTTAGCCTTTCTAAAACTGCGCCCTTATGGTTTGTAATGGTTTCAAAACTGCCCTGGTAGTCTTTGTGGATGTAGTTCATGGTTGCTTTACCAGCCTGATCGATTACATAAATGGCAAAAAGACCGTCTCCTCCGCTGAGGTAATGCAACTGGCGCAGGTTACCGTTGGCATCTTCTTCGATTTCAAAGGTTCCGTCTACGAAAGTTTTTGTTTTAACCAAATCACCTGCATGATAAAGTTTGGTCAACTTTCGTGATTGCCCGGGACCATAGGTAATTTCCAACGCAGAGGCCTGTTCAGGGTTTGCAGGGTTATACTGCCTGATGGTGGCGGTTTTATCAAAACCTGTATAAGTGAGTTCCTGCTTGTTGATTTTAGCCATGGCCAGGTAAGCCGCATCAGGATCCTTTATCCTGCTCACGGCATGCGGACCATCATTCCCGGTACCGTATAAATAGGTTCCCACGCCGGTCTTAGTATTCATATTGCCATCATCAAAGTAATCAATGCTGTACTGCGTACCTGTTCCTACTTGCCAGGTAGTCAACCTATTATTCAACTTCAAAACATCGTAAGTGAAATTTTCCTTTAAGGTTTGTCCAGAAACTGTAGCCTGCCGCCAGTTTAAATTGCCTGAAGGGATATTGAAATCATATTCCAGGTCCTGAACTCCCCTATCGGTATATATGGTAGTCGGGAAACCGAAATCATCATATCCTTTGGTGGTTAACAATCCGTTCCCAAGCTGATATTGCGTCACCTGGCCGCGTGCATTAATGTCGGCAAGGTCCCATAGCTTATTTCCTGTACTATTCTCTTCCACCGCGCTAAGATAGCCTTTTTTATATCGGTATTTTATTGAAAATCCTGTAGGCCAGGTAACATTTCTGGCCTTTCCATACACATTGTAATCGTAGGTAAAATCATACTTTTTTCCATCGATGAGTTGGCTTTTCTCAATTACCCGGGATTTATCGTCATAAATATAGCTTGTTTGTATGCCGTTGCTTCCGGATACGGTTTGAAGCTGTCCAAAACCATAAGTGCCTACAGGACAATAGGTGTAGTTTGTGATGTCATCCAGACTGCCTTCCAATGTTTTATTGGTGATACGTCCCAACCCGTCATAGGTCATTTTGTAGGTATGTAAATTGGCATTGGTCTGCGAAATTAATTCACCAAAAGGATTGTAATCATAAAGAATGGTTCCTGCATCCGGTTCTATGAGTTTTTCCTGATAGCCTGCGTCATCATAGTAAAGCCGTGTGGTAGCACCCCCGGCAGTGATGGCTTTGGGTTGTCCCGAGCTGTAATAGGTGTAGTCTATCGTACCGCCCGGATCGGTGGCTTTGACCACCTGCCCGATGGCATTGGCTTCTTTGGAAGTCTGAATACCAAGTGTTGTGTTGTTGGTGGTGGTAATCCGCCCGTTATAAGTGTACTCTATAGTGGCTGTCGGACTTATTACTTTTTTAACAGCCCCTGTGGCAAGATATTCATACGTGCTCCATAATAAATCCGAAGTTGAATAATGCGGGTTGGATGACTGTGCCTATCGACCCGCCCGGATCGGTAGCTTTGACCACCTGCCCGATGGCATTGGCTTTTTTGGAAGTCTGAATACCAAGTGTTGTGTTATTGGTAGTGATAATCCGCCCGTTATAAGAGTACTCTATGGTGGCTGTCGGACTTATTACTTTTTTAACAGCCCCTGTGGCAAGATATTCATACGTGCTCCATAATAAATCCGAGGTTGAATAATGCGGGTTGGATGACTGTGCCACCTGCCCCATATTGTTGTATTTTGTTTCGGCATATACTTTTCGGTCTTTCGCATCCTTGCTGACAGTGAGGGCTAATTTATCGACAATTGTTAGTATATTGATGGGTTCTGGTTAATCCCGGTTATATATTCAGTTTCAAAATAAAATTTACACATTTTGGTTTCTGATTTGTTTTCACAATCATTGTTGGGGGTTGATGAATCAATCCATTTGTTCGTCCAAACCGATGTATCTTTAAATGGATTTGTATTCATATTTATCGATGTATCAGGTTTTAAGACTATTTTTAAGTTTAATGAATCGGATAAGGTAATATAAATACTATCGAAAATATTTGCTAATAATTGATTTGGGTTCAATAAGGTGTCATTAGTTGTGTACAGAATATATTTAAACGAGTTCGTAGGATTAAAAGCGGTTTCAATTGAGAACTCTTTATACTTGTACCCACCACCAAAAGCACTTCCTTTATAGAAAACCTCTCCTTGTAAATACTCAGTTTTTGGAAATAATTCTACTTTCATTTTATATCCTGTATTATTAGCAAATCCAATATTCATCCAATATTGCTTGTCCGAGCACTTTTTTTTGCAAGAAAAAAGAATGCTGACAGCACATAATAATATTAGTATTATTCTGCTTATATCGCTATATTTTTAGTTAGTGATTACCTTCTCAACGAAACAATTATTTTTAAAATTGATATTTACAAAAAACATACCACGCTCATGGGATTCCAAATGAACTTCAGTTGTATTGTTAATGACATCTTTCTTATAAAAAACTGTTTTACCCAAAATATCAGTGATCATTATTGAATATGGTGATATTTCCCCGGAATTAATTACAAATATACTAAAATTGCCATTAGATGGATTTGGATAGGCTATAAATACATCTTCATTTTCAGTATGTTGGTCTGATTTATAAAGACATGATGCTAAATAATATGATCTATTCTTGAATTTCCTGGTATGCCTATTTACTAAATTTGAACGGGGAGTGTTATTTTTACTATTACAGGAGGCTAAGAAATCAGGGTCAACTTTTAACAATAATTTGGTGTTTTGACCAGTTACAAAAACTCCTTCCTTCATCACTATTGATTCTGACCCTGTAATTGTAACATCAGCCCCATTAACAATAAAGACATCCCCGTAGCTGAGTTGATCTGTTACCTTATTGCCTGCAAAAACATTTCTACCAACCAAATTATAATTAAAATCAATAGTTGTGTTTTGAATATACTTGTCAGTTAATATTAGCTCTGTAACAATATCGTCTATTATTTCATCAGGTAAGATATCGTGATAGGATGTTTGATCCGGTATAATAGTAACATCAAAATTTGACTGATTATCAACAATGTCGAGAGCACTATTATATGGGATATAGGTTGGGTCAGAAGTTCTGTCAATTGTAATTGTTGGATAATACAAAGGGATTATTGGGAAAAGAAACTCTATCCACCAATAAATAGGTAATCTGATTACCAGGGGATCCATTGTTGTGAGATCAATGGGTAAATATGATCCGGGGACTTTTTCTTCATCTTCTAAAGTAAATGATGTTGTACCAACAAATGGACCAGTCCCCGAAACCTCTATCCATATTCCATAGTTTGGGTTTGGATTTTTTGTTGAAAATGATATGCCAATGTTTTTTTGCGTTAAGTGTGGGTATCCATTGCCATTAAGTGCGTTTAATTCTGAGTAAAACGCATTATGGATTTCGCCAGATGGATCGTAAGTAGAATAATTTAATAATTGCTTTGCTGCTTCATTGTTTAATGCATGTTCGGCAAAACCATCCCCGGATTGATTCTCCCTTTTGTAATCTTGAAGAGACTTTGAAATTACGGCACCCTGTTGAGGGGAATCAACAGAGATAAAAATGTTAGCAGGAAGAGGATTTCCATCATGCTCCGCTTTGGCGAATCCATACCTGGAAATCAGACCTCCCATACTAACACCTCCGGCAATTACCTGAATATCATCATTTAAAGAGGACACGTATCTCACTGCTGAATTAAAAACTGCGGCATTGTTTCTTATGTCTTGCGTACCAAACCTATTATCCAAAAAATAAACATTGAACCCATTATTCAGGAAACAGGTTACTAAATCCAACGAAGCATAACAATACATTTCCTGGGTATTTGTTTCATAGGCATCAAATCCCTCTGAAAAAACAATTGGAATGTGATCATTAGGATTGTCCCCTTCCCATAATCGCAATGTATTTCCATAGTTATCTTTATAAAGCCTTGAAGATGCCGGTATTACCTTTATTAGATATTCCCTGCTATATTCCGCTCCAAACTCATCCATTATGATTAATTTTAACGTATATTCTCCCAAAGAAGGGAAGAAATCTGACGAGTTTTCCCAGACTACATCTTGCTTTGAGGATCCTGAATATAGTTCAGTATAGGTGCCTTCGTTTATACAAAATTTAAGCATGGTAATCCAGTTATAGGCAAAATCATCAGCTGATCTTGTACTAAAATTAATAACATTGTTGTTTTGCTGAATATAAATTGGAACTATTTCGGAGGGATTTACATAGATATGAATACCCTGCAACTGATTAGTTTTTTCTTCCCAAACATAATCACTTTCATTGTTTGATGTTTGTCCAACAACAACATAATTAGCTGTTTGTTGTTTCCAGTCATCACATATGCCGCGATCATTAAGTTGAGCAAATGCACTATTAATTGCTGTTAAAGCGACAATTACTACAAATAAATTTTTTAGGGAAAAACTGTGGCTATTATTTTTCATCGATGTAAGATTAATTTATTTTAAAAACGCCATCCAATCCTAATATTGGCTGTTATATCCGGAAGCAGACTTGTTCCGGAATCATACTTCTTTGACCAAGGAAATTCAGTCGACTGATATTCTCTGGGATAGTTTTTGCCTGATGAATAGCTGCTTATCAATTGGATTCCCACTCCTCCTGATGCTTCAAACAAAAATCCCGACTTGTCTATGTACTTCCAGCCAAGAATACCATAGGCACCTACTTTCCCTCGTTTTACGGTGTATTCACTCCTTGAAGCCTCTGTATACATGAAAATTAACTTGCTCCCATAATACCCTCCCTGTAGTTCGTCACGGAATTTCCAGGCATAAAATTTTATTTCATTTCCCACAGCCAAGCCTTGTAAATTATCAACGTTATTCACATAATAGCCCTTAAGACCCGGTACATCAAAAATATACCTTGCATCACATTGCATGCTGGTCTGTTTATTTATCCTAAAATCTACCCCGGCCTGAACACCCATGCTATTTGTAACATAATCTCCACCAAAACCCTCTAATGAAATGGATACATCAAAAATTTTCTTTGGTGTTTGTATATCCTGAGCATATCCGTATCCAGTAAAAAAGATACAACATATTACCAAAATTTGTTTTTTCATCTTCGCTGATTTTTGCAGATTTATATTAAGCTGTAGTTTGGAATGAATTTACCTCTCCATTTTGTTTTCGAGGCACTCAATGCGTTTTTGCTGCTCAATAACATACAAAGTTAATTCCTCCACTTTCTTGAGTAGCAAGGCGTTCATCTCACCCAGTTCAATTCCATCGTTAAGTACCTTTTCTTCTGTTGGCATATCAGGTAAGTGATTGTTGTCTGCAATGAATTTCTCCAATTGAAGCAATGGCATCAGATTATAATCTTCATCAAACACTTCATCCCACCAGTCGCCGAGTTGTACTTCTACTTCATGTGCCCATATTTTACCAGTAACTTTTAAATCCATTGGTACACCAATTTTGCCAATTAAAAATTCATTTTGACGTATTATTGAATTTATTTCACCACTTGCAAAAAACTGAATTTCACCACCTTGTGCCGGGCTAATGATTTTAATGGCTTGGTGATTTGGATTGTTACCTTTGGGTATCATGATTTTAGAAGCATCCGCATGCTCACTACCAAGAAGGGTCAGAAAATCGGGATCCACCCATTTGGTAGTTCCTATTTTACCAATGATGGCATTGTTTACACTGATATTTCCGTTTACGTCCAACTCAGTTTTTGGATCTTCGGTAAGAATACCAACATTACTCATACGGAACGCTTCGTTGTCCTTGTTTAAACTCCATACAGAATATGTTGCAGGATCAATCCATTTGGCTGTACCCACCCCATCAGTACATGCCAGAACCGACCCTTCACGAGCATCTTTTCCGATTTTTAAAAACCCATCGTTAAAGTTATAAAATGATGAAGTCTTAAAAATGAGACCATCTATTGTATTTGCGGTTACCCCATGAAACATATCACCAAGCATCAAGCTTGCAGCTTCTCTTCTTGTCCAATCAAATGGCTGAATAAATACGGCGGCCTCCTCGCCTTCATCGGCACGGAGGTGGAGCTTGGCTTGGGGATTTAGAACTCCAAACTGATCGATTACATTACCAATGCCGACTCGCCCGGTCATTTCATAATCTGATCTACTTACAAACACTGTTGGCTTTGAACTGTTAAATCCAATCATTAAGGATTCTTGAATACTATTTGTTAACATCGTGGTTAAACCAGAACCACAACCTATGACGATAGATTTCCCGGCAATGGTTTTTACCATGGTTCCAATAGCAATACTACTTGTTGCATTGGAAAGTGTATGTGCATTGGTACCTATGGTAATAGACCCCATTCCATCGGCTGAACTTGCCTTACCAATGATACTTGCACCAAATCCCAAAGGAGCCTGATCGCAGACAACACATGTTTGACCTACAAGGAAAGCGGTTTGTGATAAAAATAATGCCGCGATTAAGATTAGTTTTTTCATCTGTTTAATTGTTATTTGTTTTAATAATTTTTCCGGTTTCAATGATTTTATTTTGCTGGAGTACACCCCATACATATGTTCCATCAATAATATTCTCCAATTTGATTTGGGTAATTAAAGTGGTCAATGGTTGGCTTAAAAGTTTTTTTCCTGACAGGTCGTATAACTCAAAAACGGCATTTTTTATGGCGGTTCTTACATTTACTACTTCGCTGGAGGGATTTGGATATACGATGGCATCAACAAGTTTTTTGTCCATTCGTTCAGGAACACCCACTGTTAAATCCATACTATCAAGCTTGATGATATAGGCATCATGTTCATGATCCTGAGTCAAATAATCGTATCTGATGGTAGTAATTAATGCCCCACCATCACTGGTAGCCGTAATTGTATTAAAATGATAATACGCATCTCCGCCAAGGTATTTTTCAGTCAGTAAATTCAAGTTACTGTCCATTTTACCAATCACAATCCAGGAAGGATGTTGAATCCATACACCCACATCATAATCAAAAGTCCCTGCAATGAAAATAGAATTGGGGTAGTAAAAATCCATCGATCTAAAACCGTTGTCTTTTCTTATACTATAATCCGGATCGCCTACATGACATTCAGCCATCACGTTAAAGCTGGTGTCATGTTTGAAAACCGCCATATTTGAAGCTTCTGCAGGGGGTAAATTTGAGTTTTGATACAATCCCCCGGTGATTAACTCTCCATTGGGAAGTAACTTGGCCGCTAAACCTTCATCAAAATAACGCGGATAGTACTGTACATTGGTTTGATTTAAATTAAAATCAACTGTAATGCATTGCGCCATACCTTCAAAGGGAATATAGTGTGCTCCCCATGTATAAAGCTGGTAGGCGGTTGAATCATGGTTATAACTGATACTCATTAATGTAAAACCTGCACTGTCATCTTCAAAAACCCGATAGGCAAGGCTATCACCCTCCTCTGAAAGCTCAAAAAGGACCAGCCTTTCATCACCCGGATTATCAAAGTTCGATGCAAAAAAATAACTGCCGTCTTTCTTTTTAATTAAATAACGCCAAAATTCATGTAATGTGTATACTTCATTGGGGCGGAGAAAATACTTTTTCTCCCAAATGGTATTAAAGACATTATCTAATTTAGTAAAATAGTTAAAGGGTTTATACGGAGTATAAGTTGTGTCAAATCCTGATCCGAAAACAATATATTCAATTGGATCTTCATTCGATTGGATTAAATTCGAAACCGTCAGCAGTGTATCAGGTTTTTCAAATATTTTGCTATACAGTGTATCCCCATTAAAATTGATTTTATAAAGAGAGCATATACCATAATTAATATTTACATTCAGACGAACGGCAATTCCTATAAACTCTCCGTCAGTATTTTGAATAAATGGGCCAATATATTCATCAACAGGAGTATTAAATTTTGTGATAAAGTTATTTTGTGCATTGAGGCTAAACAGACTCAACACACAAAAAGTGACACCAAATAAAACATTTAATCTATGTTTCAACATGATTCCCCTTTAATAGTATAGAATATCCTCTTTCTCAAAAATATCGACCAATGAAACATGTCCTAAATAGATTTTTAAAGTGTGCCAGATCTTAATTTGGATTGAGTTTTCATACTCCTCATAATCCTCAATAACACATCTTGTAAAATCCAGGTTATTAGTCTCTTCGGCAGCCAGTATCAATTGATTATATTGGTGGGCATAAAACGCCATCTCAGTATAAGTTGTAAGGCAACGAGTATTGTCTGTTATAGTACCATAAATATCTTCAGCATAAAAAAGTTTGGAGTCTTCAAAATTGTCTCTGTATTCCGGATTAACTATAAAGTAATTCCAGGGTAATAATGGATCAAGCCCAAATAACTCTGTAACTATTCGTACTTTACCCGGAGGGGGTGCAGGAAATTGTACTGCTGTTATTTCATCTGTCAATACCATGGTGGCATCCAATTGGCCAAAGTAATTGTGTTCACAATCACCACCTTCATTTCCGTACCACCATCCCGGGGCCTGGGAAGGTGCAGGAGGTATGTTTGCTCTATTACCAACTACTACCCCTACGCTAATGATGGCATCTCCATTACTATCCATCCCGCTTACATCCAAATCCACCAACAATAGGATCATATTGCTATAGTTAACACGGCCCATTAAAGCCTGGATGGTATCAATCGCTCTATCATAATATACTTCCATCAGTTTCGGGTCGTTAATTTTTTCAACCTCATCCAGAGGCATAATGATTTCAGAACTGATAGATTTTACCAAACTACAAATAGAATCTGTATAACAGAAATTATAGTTCAGTAAATTCTCCAACTCTATTGCAGCTTCAATGGCTGTATAAAGTTGTCCGCCACTTTTCAGGTTGGGATTTTCGTGGTAATAGGTCATCCTTTCTTTAAATGCCAGGATATGGGCCGTTATGGCTTGTGACTCATCATCCACCACGGTTTGTTTTACTTGCGTGTTTGTGTTTTCCTTTTTACATCCGTTTACCACTACCACTCCTGCAATGAGCAATGCGGCACTTCCGGCTAAAGCCAGTGCTTTAATCTGTTTCGAGAAATTGCTTTTTTTCATTTTCTTAAATACTTTAATTGTTAATCTTTATTTTTTTTAACTCATGACGGCGTAATACTACTGCCCTCTACTTATATTGTGTAAATTCGACCCTAAATTCTATAGTCTTTTTGAATTATTTTTAGCTTTGGTTGAAATTTATAATGATCCTAAATTATATCAGCAACCAATCAAAGGTTAAGCTACCAATAATATTCAGTTAATTAACCACTTTCTGATCATTTTGATCGCCCATCCTTCAAAAACCTGTCCGCCTTGGGAGGATCGTTATGCTTAAAGTTATCTACTTTTGTCTTCCGGGAAACCGGGAACTAAAAATTTGAAAATATGGCCATGAGCTCACATACAAAGGAATATCCCGGTCAACCGGCTGTTCAGTCAAAGGTTGTTTATATAGGTGATATTCCTTTGGGAGGACCACATCCCGTTCGGATTCAATCGATGACCAATACCAACACGCTGGACACTGA
>Ga0172380_10007121_pt1 | contig 12699 bp, 7 predicted proteins | sample Leawe162metaG_FD_119747 | JGI IMG/M metagenome (GOLD analysis project Ga0172380, IMG submission 119747) | Leachate microbial communities from a municipal landfill in Southern Ontario, Canada - Leachate well 162 metaG | ecosystem: Engineered > Solid waste > Landfill > Unclassified | place...
CAAATTCACCGCTCCCCGCTTTTCGATCGAAGCGATCTCTTTCAGGGCGCTTTCTTTTTTCACCGGTTCGACCGCAAAGAGGGAGGGTGCCCCGAGGCATAAAAGGCCCAGCAGAACCCACGCTATTTTTGTTTTCCTTTCACTTCCAAAATGGCTGACCAGCGTCGGGACTATCTTTTTTTCCATGTTTTTGTCTCCGCTTTGGGACCCGTATTTATTTTTTTAAAAGCAGCCAGAAAAAAACCGTCCGTCCCGCTTTCCGGGGGCCATAACTTGAAAAACGGCTCCCCCTCATCCCCGCAGGGGACAAGTTCCAGTTCGGGATGCGCCGCAAGAAACGCCTTGGCAACCTCTTCATTCTCAGGCGCCTCGACCGAACAGGTGGCGTAATAGAGTGTGCCGTGTTCCGCAAGATAGGGCAACGCCTTTTCAAGGATCGCGAGCTGTTCTTTTGGAAGGGCCTCGAACCATTCCGGTTTCAGCTTCCACTTCGCGTCAGGATTGCGTCCAAGCGTCCCGGTCCCGGAACACGGGGCGTCCACAAGGATCCTGTCAAACCCCCTCTGGGCAAGCTTAAGCTCCGCCATACGGTCCAGTTCCGCCGGAAAAACATTAAAAACGCCGGCGCGCTTGGCCCTTTTTTTGAGCTCGTCCAGCTTGTAAGACCGCAGGTCGGTCGCCACGATCCGGCCTTTATTTTCCATCATGGCCGCCAGGAGCAGACTCTTTCCTCCGCCGCCCGCGCAAACATCCCAGATGCTTTCGCCCGGCTGGGGATCCATTTTTTGGCAGACCATCTGACTGCCTTCATCCTGGACCTCGAACCATCCGTCGCGGAAAGCCGGCGTATCAAACACATTGCGCCGCTCCTGAAGAATAAGCCCGAAATAGGACCTGATCGTTTGATTGGCCTCGACGCCAAAACGGCGGAACATATCGACAAGTTTTTTCCGGCTGATCTTGAGCGTATTGGCCCGGAGCACAAGAAGCGGCCGCTGTTGAAAGAAACCGATCAGGCGCTCGGTCTCCTGCACGCCGAACACCCCCGACCAGCGTTGGACGAGCCACAGGGGAAAGGAGTAAAGGAGCGCCATCATCTCTTCCTTGGATTTCGGCCCTTTTTCTTCCGGGAGAAGATGCTCCTGCAGGGCGGCGTAGACTTTTTCACTCTGCTTGAAAAATTCGCGAAAATCCTCTTTACTAAGAAGCCCTTCCTTCGCCGCCGCGTAAAGGCAGAGACTTTCGGCCCTCTCCGCATCCGTCATGATCGGCCGCGGCTTGGCCTTCTCGACCCAAGCCTCCAGAAAACTTTTGTGACGGAAGATCGCGTAGATCGTTTCGGAAAGGAATTTGCGGTCGCGGGAACCGACCTTTTTGCGGTTCTGGTAAAAATAACGCGCAAGCCACCGGTCGGACGGCATGGAGTCTTTCACGACCCCCTGCCAAACCTCGGTCGCCATTCTCAGCTGTGAAAAAAGGAGCCTTCTCTGACTGTCTTTCATGAATATCCCAGGGTTGGAAAAAAAAGGCCTGATCGCGCGGACCAGGCCTTTCGCAATATCAAAGAATCAAAGAGCGGTTCTTCTAGTTCGTCTCGCCGGCTTTGAGGATCCTCTGGCGAATATCGGATTCCCGGTCAAAGCGGTTCTGCCGGGACATGTCCAGGGTCCGCTGAGCTGATGAAAGCTGCTGTTGGATATAAGGATCATTGGTGTTGTTGCTCCGCGCTGTCTTGAAAGCATCCGCGGCGCTCCAGGCGTGGTTGGCAATAAGCGGGCCCAGACCGACCCAAAAAAGCCCTCCGGTGGTCAATGTGGCCAGAAGAATCGTAGTGGTCACGGCCGCCACTTCTATTCCCGCCATGATCTTGGTCTTGGTTGCGCCGATCTCCCCGTTCAGGGCCTGACCGGTCGTCGGGAGAAGAAGCGATGCCCCGAACTGCTTCCCGCCCGTCGCGAAAGCCGCCGGAGTCAAAGAAGCGAAAACCATCAAAAAAACGATTGAAAATGAAAGGGCTTTTTTCATAGATTGTCTCCTCAGAATTGGCTGTTTTCTGCCACTCAATCTAACGTCTTTTCAGGAGAAATCTTTACTCTGGGGTCTGGCTCCTTTTTTGTTTTTAGAAAAAGGTGCCTGACCCCCTTGCAGAAAAGGGACAGGCACCCTTTTGCCTGACCTGTGGGCAGGCTAAAAGGGAGCCAGTCCCTGCCGCTACTTAACCTTTGAAACGCTGTCCGCGCTCCAGTTCGAAAGAAGCTCGGCAAAAAGCCGTACCCCGAATCCGTTGGCGCCTTTCGGACAATCAAACTGATTCGCCGTGCAGCAGGCCGTCCCGGCGATATCCAAATGCACCCACGGCGTTTTCTCCGGCACGAATTCCTTGAGGAACATCGCCGCCGTGATCGTCCCGGCATAGCCATCGCCCGTGTTCTTAAGGTCGGAATGATGGGACTTGATGCATTCCCCGTATTCTTCCCAAAGCGGAAGCTGCCAGCACCGTTCGCCGACCTTCTCGCCCGCCTTTTGAAGAGCCTCGACCAATTTTTGGTCCGTGCCGAGGATCCCGCAGGTCTTGTCCCCGAACGTATGATGACACATCCCGGTAAGCGTCGCGGCGTCAATGATCGCCATGGGCTTGAACTCGGCGCAGTAAGAGAGCGCGTCCGCCAGGATCAGCCGGCCTTCGGCATCGGTGTTCATCACTTCCACCGTTTTGCCGTTGTACATCCGGATAATATCGCCGGGGCGCTGGGGGTCGTTGGCGACATTATTTTCCACCGAGGGCGCAAGGCCCACAATGTGAAGCGGCAGTTTCAAATCCGCGACAAGCCCCATGGTCGCAACGACCGCGATCGCGCCGGACTTGTCGTATTTCATTTCTTCCATGCCTTTGGACGGCTTGATCGAAATGCCGCCGGTGTCAAACGTCACGCCCTTGCCCACCAGACAAACCGTTCCCTTTTCCTGATATTCTTTTCCGTATTCCATAATGATCAGGATCGGAGGCGTCACGCTTCCCTGGTTCACAGCCAGGATCCCGTTCATGCCCAATTTCTTGAGTTCGGCAAGACCGATCACCCGGCATCCCAGTTTTTTCTCAGCCGCGATCTTCTTGGCTTCCTCGGCGAGCCTGGGCGGATTCATGACATTCCCGGGCTCGTTGTTCAGATCGCGGGCCAAAAGGACCGCTTTGGCGATCTTCTCGGAACGGGCCATCGCCGGACGAAGCGAGGCGACCAGTTCCTTCCGCTCCGTGACAAGCTCGACGGATTCCGGGGCTTTCGGCGCGTCATCCTTCTTTTTAGTTTTATACGGGGTGAACTTGTAGGACGCCAGAAAGGAGATTTCGGTGAAGATCTTCGCTGTCTCTTCCACAGGCACCGCTTCACTTAAAAAAGAATCCAGCAGCACGCGGACGTTCTTGGCCTTGCGCCCGTTCGCGAGCCCGATCAAAGTTCCCACGGCCTTCCGCAACGATGCGGCTTTCAGCTCCTTTTTCTCGCCCAAGCCCAGAAGCAACATCTCCGGCGCCTGTCGGTAACCCGCCTGGTACGAGCTGAAAGATTCGCCGGATTTCCCCTCAAATCTTTTTTTGGAAAGAGCCGCCTCGGCCGCCCTCGCGAACACGGGATCGATCCTTTTCAGCATTTTTAAATCTTTCTCGCCTTTGAAATAACCCGCGATAAAAAGGTCGGCCTTAGCTGCGGATCTCGTCAAATTCGTCAATGAAACTTTCATGATTCCTCCTGAATTATGTTGTTTGCCCACGTCCCCTCGCTGTCATTCCCGCGAAAGCGGGAATCCAGTCTGGATCCCCGACAAAAACATTCGGGGATGACGCCGTTGGCGTCATTTAAAAAAGAACAATTTTACGGTTATCACTTCGTGAAAATCATTTTCAAAGCAACGAGCATCAAAAAAATCCCGAACATCCTTCTCATTAAAAGTTCTGGTACATTTTGCGCAAAACTGGCCCCCAGATATCCCCCTACCAAAAATCCGGCGCAGATCAACGCCGCCATGCCCAGCTTCACATTCCCGCTTTGATAATATCGCCAGGCCGCAAGCAGTCCGATCGGCGGCACCATAATGGCAAGGGTCGTTCCCTGCGCCTGATGCTGCGTGAGCCCAAAAAAATACACCAGTGCCGGGATCAGGATCGTTGCGCCACCGATACCGAACATCCCGCCGAATATCCCCGCGATCAGTCCTAAAAGGATGTAAGCCGTTTGGGTCATAAACCACCTCGTGAGGATCTAACGAGTGCTGTTGTCATAAAACCTCAGGGCCATGGGCCACGGCTGACGGTCCGCGAGAAACTTGGCCCGTGAAACGTGGTTCGTGGCCCGGCTTTTAATTCCCCGCGTGATCGAGCGCCAAATTCACAAGCCGGTCCACATGCTTGATCTTCGGATGTTCTCGCGGCACGTGAAAATAAGTAACGCGCTTGAACTTCTTCTCGAGATCTTTGACCTGGATAAAGAACGGCTTGAGATGCTCAGCCTTGAGCCTGTAAATACCGGAAAGCTGGCGCTGAACGAGTTCGCTGTCTAGAAAGTAATCCGCTTCGGAGAGGCCGCATTCGGCCGCGAGCGTCAGGCCGCGAACCACAGCCGTGTATTCGGCCACATTATTCGTCGTTTCGCCGATCGTTTCGCCGTGATCGGTGAGTTTCACGTCCCTGTCATCACAAACAAGAACGCCGATCGCCGCGGGACCGGGATTTCCGCGCGCGCCTCCGTCGGAGTAGATTTTGCCCTTCTTTACGGATGGCGGATGGTGGATGGCGGATGGCGAATGACGGCAAGACGGCTTTACGCCATCCTCCCTCCGCCCTCCTCCATCCTGCTTAGAAGGCGTCATTCTTGATCCGCTTTTTTGTTCTTAAGATTCTGCCCCTTGTGGAATACCTCGAGGGACTCGACTTCTTTTTGAAGTTCGCGGACGCGGTTCTTGAGCTCTCTCACAGGGTCCGGAAGATCGCCGTGTTCAAGGTCGATCTCTTCGGGCTTCTTGCCGTCGATCCGGACGATCTCGGCCGGCACGCCGACCACCGTGCAATGATCCGGCACCGAGTGGATCACGACCGAACCGCCGCCGATCTTCACGTGATCGCCGATCTTGATATTCCCGAGCACCTTGGCGCCCACGCCAACGACTACGTTATGCCCGAGCGTCGGATGCCGCTTGCCGCGCTCTTTGCCGGTCCCGCCGAGCGTCACGCCCTGATAGATCGTCACATTCTCGCCAATCTCGGTCGTTTCCCCGATCACCACGCCCATCCCGTGATCGATAAAAAACCCGGGAGCGATCCTGGCCCCGGGATGGATCTCGACGCCGGTCAGGAAGCGCGCGATCTGGGAAATGAGCCGCGGGATGAAGGGAATGCGCAGCGCGTAGAGCATATGCGCGAACCGGTAGAAAAGCACCGCGTGGAGCCCGGAATAAAGGAAAAGGACCTCAAGCGCGCCAAACGGCGTCCGGGCAGCCGGATCGCGTTCGAAGCACGCCTTGAAATCGCGGTAGATGGAGTAGAAAGGGTTTCTCATGAGAGGCATTATATGCGGGAAACGGGGAACGGGGAACGCAAAATTTTTCGGACAACACTCCGGGAAACGCAAACGTTTGCCGTTCCCCGAGAAACGTTCCCCTCTTTTCCGGTTCAGTACCGTTCTCGATAAAATTTTAAGGGTGAACGGTACAGTACTGTGAACCATTAAATTTAATAGACACAGTATCAGACGCTGAACCGGAAAAGCATCACATCCCCATCCTGCGTCACGTATTCCTTGCCTTCGACACGGAGGAGGCCTTTTTCTTTGACGGCCGGTTGCGACCCGTATTTCACCAGGTCTTCATATCGCATGACCTCGGCGCGGATGAATCCCCGTTCGAAATCCGAATGGATCACGCCTGCGGCCTGCGGCGCCTTCGAACCCTTGGGAACGGTCCACGCGCGGACTTCTTTTTCGCCGGCGGTAAAATAAGTGATGAGCTGAAGCGCCTTGTAACCGGTGCGGATCAGGGAATTGAGTCCCGGTTCTTCAAGCCCCAGGTCTTTTAAGAACATCTGCTGATCCTCTTCGGAGAGATCGATCAGTTCGGACTCCACCTTTCCGGAGATCACGGCAACTTCGGCGCCTTCTTTAGCCGCGTGCTGGCGGACGATATCCACATATTTTCCGCCGCCCGGAAGATCCGCTTCCGCGACATTCGCGCAATAAAGCGTGGGCTTCAGCGTCAGGAACGCGAGATCCTTCACAAGCAGTTTTTCTTCTTCCGAAAGCCCGATCGCCCTCAGCGTGGTCCCGGCCTCAAGCGCCTTCTTCACCTTTTCATAGACCGGCATTCTTTCCTTGGATTCCTTGTCGCCGGCCCTTGCGAGTTTGTCGGTTTTGTTGTAACGCGCTTCAATGGTGTCGAGGTCCTTCAGGCAAAGCTCGGTGTCGATCACGCCGATATCGCGTTCGGGATCGATCGTGCCCGAGACGTGAATGATGTTGGGGTCCTCAAAACAGCGGACGACATGAAGAATGGCTTCGACTTCTTTAATATGACCGAGGAATTGGTTGCCGAGGCCTTCGCCCTTGGACGCGCCGGCGACAAGCCCGGCAATATCATAGAACTCGACCGTTGTGGGCGTGGTCTTCTCGGGATTATAAAGTTTGGAGAGTTCCCAGAGACGCGGGTCCGGCACCGGCACCATCCCGACATTCGGCTCGATCGTGCAGAAAGGATAGTTCGACGCCGCGGCATGCGCCTTGGCGATCGCGTTAAAGATCGTTGATTTGCCGACGTTTGGAAGACCGACGATGCCGCATTTAAAGCCCATATTCGCTTACGCTCACGTTTCTCGGGGAACGGTTAACGGGGAACGAAAATCAGAATTGATATCATTCAGACGCTCTTTTGTTTCGAAAGACGTGGCACTATAGCAGAAAACCAGCCCACGTGGAACGGGAAATGGTTAACGAAAACCGTAAGCGTTCGGCGTTCCCCGTTCCCCGAGCGGTTACGCCGCTCTCGCAAACACCACGCTGTTTCGGAACTCCTGAAGCGCAGCCCGCAACGCAGCGCCTACCATCGAAAGATCCATCGTGCCTTTGGGAGAAGGTTTCTCGTGCTGATCCGCATACAGAAGCGCCATCGGCACCAGCCCCGTCTCTTCTCCGACATAACGGAACTTATATATTTTTCGAGTCCCGAGGTGCGAGTCCCGAGTCCCCTTTGATATGTGAATTAATTTCTCCCCTTTATTCATCGCCAGACCTTCGATCCCGCTTGCCGTGATCACGATCCGGTCCGCGCCAAGCTCACTCTGAAGCTGGTCGATCCTCTTCCGGGCCTCGTCATTCTGAGCGGAGCGAAGAATCAAGTTGTCCTTACCACAAAACACAAATCTCACATTCGACGCAAGATGCGCCATCACCTCGAACTCCTCAAGCTGCTTGTCCGTAAACGCCGCGACATCCGCCATGTCCGTCACGATCGCGAATTTCCCCTTCAGATCCTCAATCGCGTTTCGGACAGTTTGCCTGGACGTTTCCGCCCGGGCCTCACTCCTTGCAGAACCGGGTTCTTCCGCCACGCCTCGGGCGAGGACGGATCCGTCCTTCGGCTTCTGCTGAAGGTGGCGATTTTGGGGTTCCATAATATTTTTTAATGACGTGAAAAGATCTGTTTGCCCCCGGACAAACTGCACGCCCGTGATCCCACGTCCTGCGGCAACACTAATATTCTTCTCCAGATCGTCAATGAAGACGGCCTCGCCCGCCGGATAACCTGCGATCTTCAAAGCTTTGTCAAAGATCTTCGGGTCGTCTTTCATCATCCTCGCATCACAGGAGGCTATAAACCAGTCCACCATCCCGAAAATGGCCGGGTATTTTGAGCGCACATAGTCTTTGCTAATGCGTCCTATCTCGGAAATGACCCCGATCTTATACCCCGCCGCTTTGAGCTGCCGCAGAACTTCTGCGTTTTCTTCGATGACTTCGAATTTATCGGTGTAGGCTTGGACGAACGTTCCATAATCCGCGGACAAACCAAGCTTTTCTTTTATTCTCCTGAAAAACTCCTCGCCGGAGAGCATGCCTTTTTCATAAAGGCGTTTGTCGCTGCTTGTGGTACTTTCGAATGCGGCGGATATCTCACGCTCGGATCGGCCGCAATACTGAGCAAGGCTCCTTGCCGTCCGCGCTCTGTCCCCACGCAGGAGGACATTGCCGATATCAAAAAACACGACCTTGTATTTCGACGGCGCCGCAAAAACATTCTTTTTCCCCATGATTTGTTTTTTAAGATCCCCGGCTTTCCTGCCCGCTGTCCTCTGCGCCCTATCTCCTGTATTTATTTCCCGCATCTCGGAGCGGAAAAAATCTTCGCCCGCCCCGGCTCCCATGTCTCCAAGAAGCTCCCGAACATCCTGATGGCTCAACGATCCGCCAAAAATCGGCTCGTCGTCGATGTCTGCAAAACCCTCCCTTAAAAGCCTCCGGAATGCGCTCGAACCCTTTGGATCCTCTCCAATCCTTTCCGATTCCTCGTCCAGGAGCTTTCGCCGGGCACCCGCACCTTTAAGTTTGATCGATCTTCTGGCGGTCGCCTCGTCGTTCTTCTTCACAGTTTTCCTCTCTCCGACCTTAACGGTAACACGATCCTTCTTAAGGGCAGGCCGGTCGTGAACAGCTTTCGGAAGACGCGTAGCCTCTTTCAGATCGTTCTCTTTTCCGGGAACGCGCTGGATGCGATCCCTTTCCGGCGCCACCTTCACGGGAGCCTTGCCGTCTTTTAAAGGCTTCGCCGAGGTCTTTTTTCTTTTATCGCTCGGGGAATTACCGGCCATAGCTGGCGCCAGCACGGCCTGAGAAGAAGTCTCCCCGGCCACGGAAACTTTTTTCTCCGCCTCCCGGAGGTGACGAACTTTTTTCGCCTCAGTTTGTTTTTTTGAGGCGATCTCTCCCCCGCGAGATTCCTGTTCCTGAAAAGCCGGAAGCTCTTGGGATTCCGGCTTTTCTGGCAGGACCGACTTGGGGCGAAGCTCAAAAGGTAATTCTTCGACATCGCGCGCTTTCAGGATCTCCGTCACCATGCCCCAAAAGGAAAATGCGGGATGGCGCTTTTTGTAGTGGGCCCAGAAAGTCTGGCTGATCCCGATGCCCTGACGAGCGGCTCTTTCGCCTAAAGCAAGAAGCGCGGCCGTCTCAAGCCCCGTAAGATATGTCCGGATCCGGTCGATAACACTCGGTTCTTCTTTGCGGTTCTCGACAAGCCACGCCATCATCGTCGCAACAATGGGAAAAACGGGCTCGTCCTTACTGTGATGAACAAGCCAGTTCTCCAGACTATCCGGCTTGATCGTTTCCGCATCTTCGCCCAGTTGTCCGAGAACGGCGGTGAGCTTCGCGACAAGTTCGTCCTGAGTGAAAACACCTTTTTTGATCGAGGGATCCTGACGGACGCTCTCAAACACTTTTTCAAGCCGCCTCGCGCGCGCCGCAGGATCGAACTCATGAGCTTTCCCAATCCCGACCGTCCGGAACATATCCCAGCTGATGTCCCGAAGCCGGTCACGGGTCAGTTTGTATCCCAGCACACCTTCTGCCGCCTTCACAACATCAGAAAGCGGCACTGTTTGAGTCCCCGGTTTTCGGATCGCCGCCGCAACGCGACCGGCATCTTCCAGATTTTTTCTCGCCGCCGTCCCCAATTCCTCCCGCGCCTCGGAGCGCGTCGCAATGTCAGAATTTCGCCGTGCGGCGACTTTCCCGCCCGCCGCATCTTCGGAAGATTCCGTCCACGTGGACGGAATTGGATGGCTGGGATCTTCAACCCCTCCCAACGAGACGGCGTCCGGCTGACGAAGGTTGGAGAGATCGACCTCAAAGATCTCTTCCGCTTCCTGATGCGTGACTTTTTCAGGCGGCCATTCAGGAACCTTGTTTGACGTCTCTTTCCTTCGAATAAGCGTAAGGCCTGTCTTGCCATCCATTTCTATTTCGTGTTCTACGTAAGCAATATTCCCGCTGTCTGGAACCGGCGTCAGCCGATCCACGACGCTAGCCGGGTCAGCCGCGGTCTCTTGATAAAAAGAGTGCATCGCCTGCGCCCGTTTTGCGCGATATCCCCGTAAATAATCCTGATAATCATACCCCGGACGCGCAAAGGGACTGAAATTACTCTGCGTCATGGGACTGTCTCCCACGATCAAGTATTTTGCATCTTTCAGATCAAAGCCACTCTCCCTGAAACCCTGCGCGGCTAAGCGAACCGTCTCAGGAGTAAGTTCTGTCGCATGATAACCCTGGAAAGCCCGTTTGACCCGATCGTAAAGCAAAATGATCGTGCACGGCATGACGTTGAATTGAAGGACCAGGGAACTTCCCAGGGGGACGACCGGGCTGAAATCCGCCGCTCCAACATTGACCCGCGCTTCGGAGCGAAAGGGGTCAGGCACCTTTTCCTGCTGCGCCGAAGGACGCATCCGTCCGTCGCTTTGTGGCGGAGAAAAAGGAGCCAGACCCCGACGCGCTTCAGAGCGGTTGGGCCCGTTTTTTTTATTTTCGCTAAGCGGCGCTATTTTCCCCGTCATGCTAGGGATCTGCGCGGTAATTTGGGCCGTGATCCGCATCGTATTCCGGGGATCGCCTTTGGGATAACCCACTACGAGGGCCGGGTCAGGTCCGGCAATGCCGGCAAGGGTCCTGCAAAGAAGCTCTTGTTTACGGACCGTCAGCAGCTTGATCTTCTGAGTGCCGAGAAGCTCCATGATGTGCCCGATAGAACGGCGGTATTTATCCAGATTTTCAAGCGCTATATCAAGCGCCACTTCCCAAACGCCTTGGTTGGGGTGGAGATAGAACCGGTCGAACAGGTCTGCCGCGTAATCCCGCCGCTCGTCCGAAAAGCCGACGACGTTCAGAAACATGTAGGTCGCGATCAGTGTTTTCCTTTGAGCGTCAAGTTCCTGGAATTCTTCCGTCTCCTCGAAAACCCCGGCAACATGATCCAGCGCACGCTTGTAAAGGAGGTCCGGATCCTCACCCGCGGCAGGCACGACGGAAAAAGCTTCCGAGAAGGTCTCCGCCGAAAGAAGCCGTTCGATCTCCTTCCGGTTCTCTTCAAGCGCGGCGGAATAATCCGCGAAATGCCTGACCGAATCCGGATAGATCTCCGCGAAGATGTTGGTCCCGGCGCTTGAGTCGTGATCGATGATCTTTAGCCACAAGGCACCGTCTTCCCGGTAAACCCTGAAAGAAAAATGTACCCCGCGGCTAACATAGCTATTATCAAGCCTGAAGATCTGCGCTTCCTTGGGGACGCTTTCCGGATCATCCTCATAAAGAACCTGGAAGGCCGCCCGGAGCCGCTCCTGTTCGACGGCTTCATTTCCGGCTTCCTGATCTTTTTCTTCCTCGGTCTTTTCGTTTTCCGGTTTCCCGGTTTTGAGCCGCTCCCGTCCGAAAAGGTAGACATCCCCTACGCGAAGGTCGTCATAGACCTCGGCGCTCCCATCCACTTCGCTTTCCAGCTTCAGCCTGTCCCCGGGCAGAGGCGTGATCACGCACTTAACGGGGCTCGCTTCGAAAGATTTTCCGATCCCCACATAGAAGGACCCCTCGACCTTCGCCTGAAAATCCCTGCTCTTTAAATACCGGAAGATCAGTCTTGTGGGATAGTCGCTTGTCGGGGCCTCGAGATATTCCCATAGTTCTTGGGCTTTTTCCTGAGAGAACCACGATATCTCCCGGATCAATGCCTCACGAATGTCGGAAGGAAGCCTCGCTAAAAGGAAAAATCCAAGCTCCCGAGAACCCTCCGGGTCAAAAAGGATCTTCCGGATGTCCTGAAGGCTATACTTTTTTCCGCCCAATGCCACGGAAACGCCGGCAACAGGCGCTTCAGCCTTGGGACTCCTGTAGATCCTCAGGGAAGGCCGCTTCATCGCAGGAGGACGCGGCGAACCTTGCGAGGCTTTCGATGCTTCCCGCGCCTCGGAACGAATTGGCGGAACGCCGGGCTGCCAGCGGTAGTAGACTGCGGTCACGTTATCAGCGCCTTCGCGGGCCGCCACTCGCGTCACGGCACGCTTGAGAGTCGCCCGGTTCTGCATGGCCTCGCGGAGCGCCAGGTCCCGCTCCTTCTTAGACCCTTCCGGACTCAGGTGAATGCCGTCCGTCGCAACAAGCGCGCTCACTAGCCCCCGGTCCGGCAACGGGATCCTCTTGATCCAGGGCTCGCTGAGGCTCAACTTGCGCTCTCTATAAGCTATGTCTCCGTACGACCTCATCACCTGATGCTCGTAAGGCTGCGGCTTGCCGCCTCCCTCCGCGGGTTCAAAAAAAACAAGTCCCCACATCCCATTTCTCAAAAAGAATTGATAGGACCAGGCTGACGACACCTTTTTCGCGTGTTCTTCGCGCGCCTGTAGGTCCTGGACATTGTGCTCATGGATGGCGGGAAGATCCTGGCTGTCGTGCCGGAGCACAGCGGTCGAATCCCCGACCGTCATGGCATGGACCGCTTTCTCATCATCGGGAATATAGATCAGACAAAGCGTCGAACCGGCATTCATCCGGGCGGTTCCCTCATCGAGCTTTTTGTGGAGCGCGCGAAACGCCGCTTCAATATTGTTTTCCCCTTTTCGGAACAGCCTTCGAAACAATCTTTCAACGTGGTTGTCGCTTTTACTGAGCAGCG
>Ga0172380_10007122_pt1 | contig 12699 bp, 35 predicted proteins | sample Leawe162metaG_FD_119747 | JGI IMG/M metagenome (GOLD analysis project Ga0172380, IMG submission 119747) | Leachate microbial communities from a municipal landfill in Southern Ontario, Canada - Leachate well 162 metaG | ecosystem: Engineered > Solid waste > Landfill > Unclassified | place...
CGTGTTCTGAATACTTCACACTTGCCATCAAAAAAAGGCAAATAAGTACATTCTTCTAATGATAAAATTTTATTATAAAGGCTACCACTATCAATTTCCCACTCAGAAGGTTTCAAATATAGAAATTCAATTTCAATATCTAATACTTTTTGAGTTTCATCATCAATTTGATGAATGTTGTTATCACTATCACACAATGCAATTTGAATTTGTGTAACTTTATTTCTTAATACGCATCTATTAAGCAATGCGGCATATAATTCTTTTTGTGATTCCATTAAAAATACCTGTCAAAAATTCTATCATCTACGTCAACGTCTGAATCTTTTTGTTTTTTGATTTCAAACAATTGTTCTATAATTTTATCAAATATTTTTTCAGGCAATAATTCACTAATATCTTCACCTAAATGATTAATATACTCAGGTTCGATTTCGGCTGGGTACCCTGGATCATTGAATGTTTGCTTTTCTTCTGGATAAAAATAGAATCCAATTTCCAATTCTATGCCATTAATTACTACATTTTCTATATTGATTTTCGTCATCTTTATTCATCCACTTTGATTCAAATTCATCTAAACCATCATCAGCATCTTCGTCAATATGAACAGACTGAAAACTTTCTAAAAAGCTTTCTATTGTTCTTGAAAACACTTTTTTGTATTTGTTACAGTATACTACAGTTGGTGGAAATTTGCAACGTTTTTCTACATCCACTTCCATATTTGTAAAGAACAATATTTTATAGAAATTTCCTGTTTTTTTATGCTGCCAAAAACCATTTGGCAACAAATCATCTTGTAATGTATAATCTGAATATTCTAAAATAGTATCAATCTGATTATTTAAAAATTCTTGTATTTTACTATTACTGTATTGTGATAGATAGTCATCTACTAATTGTGCAAATTGTTCTGCATCTTTTCTTTCTTTAAACAAAGTAGATAAAGCTAATCCATGTGGAAATTGATTTGTTTCAAGTTGACCAATACGAATATAAAAATCAGCACCACTACTATAAACTAAGCAATGTTCTAAATAACGATTCATTGTTGAACCTCAATTAAATCAGGATTTTCATATACATGAACAATAGTATTAACCGCATAATAATCGGTATCAATATCACAATCATGTAAATACTTGAATGCCTTTAACAATTGTTCTTTGTCTCTTTCTGATGGCACAACTATTTTCGTGATAGTAACATATTTTGGTGAGTCTTGTTCATCATTATAATCTAAACCATAATCTGAACCTCCCCATAAATTTTCAACATAAATTCCATCAAATCTTTCTTCATAAGTAAAATTATATGCGTCTAAAGTAAGATGTAAACCTGTACAATCACCCCATGCGCCAGTTATATCCCCACTTACAAATGTACAATCCCCAACAAGATCACAAGATAAATCACCATATATCTCTGTACAATCCCCATATATTTCAGTTTCTTCTAACAGGTTTAATTTTTCATGAGGCCCAACGCATTTTTCACCATCTTTTGTGATATGATATAATTCTTTCATTTCAGTTTCCATATTCCCAATAAGTTAAATAACCAGTAATCATTTGTTTAATTTCTATATCAGAACTATTAATGATTATTTTTTTATTTTTTTGTGTTTTCAGGTCATATTCATCAATCAAATCTTTCATATAGATTGATAATCTTTTTTCTTTTAAACCTGTATATTCACTTACAATATTACCGTTGAATTTATATCTAAAGACATTTTCAATAGCATCCAATCCAACCAATTCTTGATATTCTTCATAAAAATGAGGGAATATTTCAAAAGCTCTTTCTAATGAATTTTGATGGTACGTTTCTTTGTCTTCATAAGAACCAGAAGTGCAATTTGGATGTTCATTGATATAATCTTGCATAGCCATAAACATGGGCCGCTTAACATTTCTGATTCTATCGGTATGATTACTGTTTTCAATCATATAAATTTCATGATTTGCAAATGGCGTACTAAAACAATAATCAAAAACACTTTGTAAACCATAGAAATTATGTTTTGAATAATCAGGATATTCTAAAAAGTCCAATGCTGTTTGCCAATCATAAGTTAAAAACAATTCTTTAACATTGAATTTTGAAACATACTTGTATTTTAAGCCTTCGTGTGAAAGTTTAAATCCTGCATAGTTAAATGCTCTACCAATAATATTTCCAGTATCACCAAAAGAATAATACTTTGTTGCAAAATCAAAACATTCAGGTCTAATTTTGATTACGTCAATTTGGAAAATATCACCATTTGGCATTTCATAATCAAATGATGTAACATCACTGTTGATATATGGATACTTAGGGATATATAATTCACCATCACTTTTTGCCCATGAAAGCAAAGAAGAATCAACCTTGACATCATTGGTATAGATTATATCCAAATCGCCAAAATCTTCTTTAATTGGTAATTGTTCTGGTATTGCAAATTTCCCATTAGGATATACTCGTTGTAATTCGGTAATTACCTTTTCACAAACTACTAGAAAATCACTTTTTTCTATTCTTACTGAACCACACGATAAAGCATGTCCACCCATTTTATACTCCTAAATTTTTACAGCTATTATCACACATACCACAATTACCAACAATTCCTTTGCAATCCCAGTAATTATTAATGTGAGTTTTATCTTTTATCATAAAACCAAAGAAATTATTTTTGAAAAAGTATATACCAAAAACTTTGTAATGTAAATGACTTTTATTCCAAATAATCATTTTTATCTGAATTGCATAGGTTCATTAAGTTCATGACATTTACGTAAACCCATAATAAAATTCACGGTTTTATCCATATAATAGTCAACTTCAATCAACGGTAAAAGGATTTCTAATGATTCAGCAATTGGCACACAACGATCAACTTCAATAGTACCTGAAGAGTCACAATGATATAATAATTCATACAATGGATTAGGTTTTAAACAATCCCAACTAATTGGCAACCGTCTATCAATATCTGATAAATATGGCTTATTATCAAAACCATTAGGTTTTCTTGTGTCAATACCATAATATAAAGTTGGACACATACTACCATTTAAATCATAATAGAAACCTTCCATCAATTCTAAAGGTGGTAAACCCGCTATTTCAGCAATATATTTTCGCCAATTCATAAATGAACCATACGAACCTTTCCAAGCGTTTTGTGAACAGACAAGTCCCATAGTTTATTCCTTATGTTCTATTTCTCTTAGTCTTGCACGTTTCTGGCTTTCATAACTTTGCCAGAAACGTGCAGAACAATACTTACAATTCATATCAACCCAACCGCGTACTACACCCCAGTGAGTTGCGTCTGCATCATGAAAACCAAAAAAGCATTTTATTTTTTGTAAAGTCATAGACTATCGTCAACTTCAACTTCTTCAACAACACTGTCAAAAATTGACCAAAATAATGTATTACCATTCATTAAATGCCAGAAAACCATATCTAATTGACCACTATCGGTTACATCAGTTTGTCTAAATGTTTTTTGAAAATAATCATCAATTTCAGGTAAAACATTTTTATACATTTCCAATAAAACATATAAAGCACGACATTGACCAGATTTTGATTCAGTTTCTTCCTTAAAAATAGTCAATAATCGTTCTAATTTTTCTTCATTTGTTTCTGGTAAAATTAAAGTCCAATTAATATCATCAGTTGAACAGTACACATTACTGAATCTTGAATTTGGGTTATTATCCAATACAATTTTTTTAGCAATATATTTATTTTTTGCAGTCACAAAATACTTTTTAATGGTATCATGTTCATCAATAATTTCAAATAAAAATTTCATTTTTATACCTATTAATCGTGGCTATACTCATTAACTTGAAAACCTTCACGAGTTGCAGTAACTTGAACATGATTACCAAACATATCTTCCATTACATCTGACATATCGCTGTTTTGAATAAATCCATCGAAGAAATCAATTAAATCTAAAGCAACACGTCTTTCTGCTTTTTGTTCCATAGTCCACTTTCCAACTGAATAATACATTTCAGCAGCCCAAATATCTTTATTGTCCCCGCCGTATTCACCCCATCTAACTTCATCCAAATCTTCTTCATCTGTTGCATTAGTAATGGTTACTTCATGTACACTAAAAATACATTCGTCACCATCATTAAAAAATGGACTATATTGAGTCCAAATTATTGCACCCAAATCTGGGGATGCCTCAAATATTAATTGTACAATTTCTTTCAATTGTGCTTGCGCTTCTGTTTGAAACTGTGTTCTTAATGCTTGAAATTCATCTAGCATTGTGGTTGTTTTTATTTTTATGTCTTCCAAAGTAATTGTTTTTTGAGTAATAAATGTTTCTGTTTCTGTATTCATGGTTATTTTCCTATACAAATCGTTTTAATAATTTGCCATAACTTGATTTTGGCTTCTTCAATAATGGATTTGCTACAATTGGTTCATAATCATAATCCCAACCTGCTCTATTAGAATAATCAAGTTTGATTTTTCTTTCTTCTTCATAAGAACTTTTTACATCACCCCATCTAATAACTTCCCACGCTTCACCATAAGCACAATAAAACCAACATAATGCCCAATCTGGATATATGGTTTCATGTTCAGCTTCCCATTCTAAAATAGTTTGATATGTCATTAATCCACCAATGGTATAAATTTACTTTTAGGTCTATTGCTTTTCATTGTTCCTGACATCCAATCTTGGATAGCCATATTATTTAAATATTGTTCCATTGTTGGAATAAAGTTTAAATCTTGTAAAATATGTTGTTCCGCCACATCTCTAGGGGAATAGGTTTTACCAGCAGAATTCGTTCTAGTAATACCAAACACTTTTTCAACCAGAAAACAGCCAAATGCACTATGTAAAATTGCTCTATGACGCACATCTGGCATAGCTTGTTTACTTGAATCTATGAAATTATCAATATCATGATAATCTTCTGGTACGCCGCCGAATTTCTTAGCATGTAATCTTGAATGTAAATAAGGTTTCATTTTATATTTTTATAGGTTCGTGTTTTAATTTTGCATGAGAATCAATTGTATCATCCAATTGTTCAATACTATTTCTCAAGGCAATATATTTACTATATTCTTCATATTCATTCATTATTATTCTCTCTTATAATCTGCAACCATCTATTTTTAATTAACTGATAATATAGACTTGTGTCAAGTCCATAATTACCTAATGCCCAACCATCATTTATTTCAATTAATACGGTTTGCCAACTATCCAACACACCAAAATCTAATGTATAAGCAATACTATTAATATACTTCAGGGATAAAGCAAAACACTTTTGAATAATATCTTTATCTGGAAAAGTCAAACAGTCGCCTAAATAATGCTTACAGCCAACAATTCTATTATTATTGACATAAACACGATATTCGCTAATAATCTCAATAACTTCCTGAGATTGAACCAATAAATCAGTATCTAAATTTTGATGATATATTTCAAAGCTTAAATCCCATTTATTATTAGCCACAAACCCATTAAACTCTTTAATGATAGAATTTGGCTTTATAAAAACTGGAAATGTATTAATATTTTTTATTGGAATATTATAATACAGTCTTCTACCTAAGAAGTCAACAAAATTATTAATGTCAAAACTTTTGGGAACTGTAATATTATTATACTGTAACCACTTTGAACATTCCTCGACACTACCAACAACAACATTATATTTGTTGAATGGAATATCAATAGAATTTGAGAAATATCTGACTTGATGATTTGCATCAATGGCGCCAATTTTTGCATCATGGCAAAATCCAAACATTGAATCATTATCCAAGGTTTGGATATAACAAGTTATGCTATCAACTTTCATGATAAATCTTTTCTTTCTAGTCTATTAATTATTGCAACTTTTATTGCTCAATAGGTTACTGGATTTGTTGTTACTTTCAATTGATTTATCAAATCAATAATTGTTTTTCTTTTTCCATTATTCTCAGTCATTTGTCCACTCACATAAAAATTGTTCGATTGCATCCCGAATTTCGACTAAATCATCAATCTTAATACCAGATAATATTAAAACATCTTTATCAGAATGTGATAATCTAATTTCATGGACAGTATTATGAGGCTCATTATTTAGATGTAAAGTTAATGTTACCGTATCAAACTCTGGTTGAACGGTGGTAAATACTTTTATTAGTCTTTTTTTCATTTTTAATCCACCTTTATAATCCTTTCATTGACAAGATAATTATCAATTTCAACACCATATTCTTCTTTAATTCGAGCTTTTATTAAATTGTCAATATCATCTTCTGTGATGTGAAAATTCTCATAGACTAAGCCTGTTGCTAAACTATTGAATCTTACATTATATTTTAAAATCATTCGCGGCCATAATAAGAAATAAACATACAAGTAGTATCAGAAATTTTCTGTATATTGATATATTCATTTTCTGACATACCTTTATATAAAAAATGTTGGCCGTCTTTTGATGGAATTGAACCAATAGGCGTAAATCCTGCACTATCCACAATTTTTAATTTTGTTATTGTTTTTGGGATTTGTGCAAACCAAGCATTTTGTTCATAATCCCACACAGCTATTGCTTTTATCATATCAACCTTTAAGTTCTTTTGCGGCTTTTTTAAGAATTTTTATAAATTCAACATCATCTTTTATATCAAAGTGAATCAAAAAATCTTTTCTTACATTCGGGTAGCCATTGTTTTCAAACCAATTTTTTGCTTCTTCTGTTTTTGGTTCAATAGAAAAAAATTGTCTACCACTACCCCATTTAGAACCCCAAGCTTCAATGTGAACAATGGTATCACCTACAAGATTTACAGATGATACCACATATTTTCCATCAATAATTTTTAATTTAGTAGTCATAATAAATTTAATCTCAATTTTGTTAATTTCAAATAAATTATAACAAACTTTCAAAACATGTCAAGTTTTTTCTTGTTCATATTCATACATAGGAACTAATACCATATCAGCAAACCAATAGGTCAAGTCATTACATTTCATGTAATCTTCTAATAATTCAATGGCTTCCTGTTCAGTTTCAAAACTTTCGTCTTGTAATCTGCTATCACTTGAATAATACGACCCATGTTTTGGTGGTTGTTTCATCAAACCATCGCCTGTTAATTCTTTCCAATAATATCGTTTTTTAATCATATCGTTTCTGTGCGTTTTCTTCTAATATCAAAAATTTACCTGTATTACAGAAATTAACCAAACTATTAATATTAACCAATTCAGCTATTTGTAATTCAGTAACTAACTTTAGTCTATTTAAATGGTTGATATTATTATCTATTTTAAGCCATTCATCGACTAGCATATCAAGTGTTTTTTCTGTCATGTTAAACTTTTTAATTGTTGATCAGTATAATACTTTGCTATTTTAAAAGCAATAACAATACTTGCGGCTGGATTTGATAAATCATAATCCAAAATAAAGCTATCTTTTTGCCAATGACCGTTCTTGCATAAATATTCCCATTCTAGTAAATGTTCGATATTACTTGGGTCAAAAAAATCTTCAATTTTCATAATTCCTCAATTATTGTATTACCAATTTTTTTCTTCTTTTTACGCTTTCTTCTTGGTTTTGGTTTAATTACATCAGGATACCAGAAACGCCGCGCTTCTTCTTTTGCTTTGTAAAAACGTTTATATTCATCTTTACAACAAAGTTCACAAGGCTCCCATTTAGCGCAGGTGTCTTCTGACCAAGCATAAGTTTCGACGCGGCGATCATTTCCGCAATTTTTACATATTACGATTGTGTCCAATTTACAAACCCAAGTGCTTCAGATTGTAACGCATATCTTTCAACTTTTTTCTTCTTTTGTTCAACTGCAACTGGATCATACGAATATTGTAATTCACCAGTAGCATTTAACATTTCAATAATAGCAATAACATCATTTATTTCAGCATTGATTCTATCCCGATTTGTCAAGCTTGTATCAGGGATAATTCCATCCATACCAAAATCTTTTGCTTTTAAAGTAGCTTGAGCAACTTCACAACATTCTTCAGCTAATTTAGCTAATAAAAATTGTAACTTAGTCATGTTGAAATTTAATTTCAATTGATGAAACATTAGCTTGTTCAGCGTAGATATAACTGATTAAATCTGCAATAGATATGTTGTGTGACATACCAACCGTTTGATAATGATTTTGCATAGAATCAAGATGATCTTGAATTGTTTTTCTTGCCCAATCGGGAGCCATACCAATATCTAACATATTAGTCAAAATTTGTTGAATAACAACATTATGCTTTCTTTGTGGTACTCCAACACTTTTAACATCATCAGCTAAACGTTCTCTGGCCAAACCAATACCAAATTGTTTATCATAATTATCATTTGGGCTACAAAATGAGGCATTATATTCGATATAATTACCAGTTTCATCTGCTTGTAATACTGATGCAATTGTGATTACACCAGTCTGTTTTGGGGTGCGTTTACCAATTCTGTAAATTTTTGCTTGTTGCATTTTTTAAATTCCTTATTAATTTTTTATATTCTATATTCTATTAATTTTTATTGTCTTTTATTTTTACATAAAACAATCCTCCGATAAAAATTTTATTCAATTATTAATTCTAAAAATCTGATACATGTTTGCCATATAATTCAGCCAATGGGTCTGAAAACATTTCTTTCAAACTTCTCAACTTTTCTTCTAAATACAACACTCTCGCAGACAACGTTACAAGATTTTCATCTTTATGTTGTAATTCAGCCGCGTACCAAGTTTCATCACTAACATAACTTAAATCGCCATAACCGCTAAGTGAATAACCAATCAATTGAGCAAATTGTTCTCTATCATCTTGTGAAAATGTCATTTGTGCAATTTGATTTAAATCAATTCCACCATTTTCCAAGATGTAATCAACAATTTCATTTTTCTTAAATCTTAATGTGCCTTCAGAGTCAATATATAATGGCTGTATTGGATTTTTTAACATTCGACCACCAGTACAGTAGCAATATATTTTTGATACCAAGGTAATTGGTTTCGGGCCACATCAATTGTCATGTTTGCATGACTTTCATTGGTGAAAGTCCAAGATACCCAAGGTGTCTTTATTTCGACTCCAAAAATCGTTACTTTAAATGTGTACTGTTTCATTTCTCATTTTCTCTAATTGTGCAAAGCCAAACAATAATTGCTCGGTTCTTTTTAAATCACATTTTTTATCAATGTATATAAATAATTCTTGATAAAACCCGACATTACTGAAACATCTTATGAATTCACTATGTATTATTTGAATAGCAATTTCACGTAATAGATATATTGCTATTGATTTGTTTTTGCAGTCGTCAACTTCAATAAACTGCAATATTTCTTCAAAGAAAGCCACTTTTTCAAATCTTTTACAAGCATGAGCAAATTCGATATATTCTTCTAATCGTCTACACAATTCTTCTAACTGAGTTTCTTTTGGCTTACCTTTTTTTGGCTTAGCTCTAGGAATTATGTATGCTTTTTTTGGTTCTTCTTCAGTAAATATATATTTTTCCATTATCCTTTATAAACCACTTCAAGTAAACGCAATTCCTCTGGACTATCATCAATAGAACAGACTTGTTGACCTAAATGACCTAATTGATTTGAATATTCAGCCATTATTCCACAACCAGTTCTTTCTAACAATACCCAAATTCTTTCGTCACCAACATAAGAAAATCGGGCGCCTAGTGAGAGCTTGAATAGTTGTACTACATCACCTACGTTAATCATAATATAATCCTATTGTTGTGTTGTGGTGTCGAAAAAGTTTTCTAACCCAATTAATTGAATGCCATCTTTGTTTTCTAAACGATCAACATCAGCCGAATATAATGTATATTCAAACCAGTATTTACCTGTTTCTTTTGAAGAACTAATATATACGATTTTAGCAAACCCTGTTGGGCTATCTGAATAAAAAACTTCAATAACGCCTTTATGTACAGCAGACACTAAAAAATAGCAGTCATAATCTGTGCGATTATTTAAATCTCGAATATGAACTTTTACGTGTTCACCAGGTAATACTAAAATCATAGGTTTCATAATTACTCTTTTGTTTAATTTTTTGTTTATTGTAGCAAATGTTTTCTTAAATGTCTACGCTTTTTTTTCAAAGATTCAATATATTCTGTTCTTTTTTTCATTCGTTTAACTTTTCTCAAATAATCAGAAATGTCAATACAAGGGCTAAACCAAGAAAATGTTGGTTTAATATTTTCATTGATATATTCCAATAACAAATAAAAAATATGAATTTTTTCTAAATCAATTTTACCATCAGTGATTAAGAATTTAATATCAAATTGAAAATCAGTTGAATTCGCCCATCTGCAAAAAGTTGGGATATAACCAATATCAATTACACCATAACCAATTCGTAAATAATACAGTTTAGCCATTGAGTGTACACTTTTTGATTTTTTGTTAGCATCAATAGTGTTATACGAACTTACATGGAATCCTGCTTGTACAAAAATATTTGAAAGTTCATCATCTAAACTTACTTGTTTCATTATATACAACCTCAAACATAGGTGAAGGTTTCAAAAAATCAATCAAATCATTATCATTTCTAATGGGAATAGGTAATACTCCACTTTCAAAAATGATAAAATAGGGTGCAATATTATCATCAAAAAATTCGGTATCAGCTTCTTTTACAAGTGTGATACCTTCATTAATTTTTCCGTTATTTTGTAAAATTTCTTCTATTTTTTTATTCATTTTTAATAATGATGTGTGCTATATGTATCGTTCCAGTCACCCTCATGAGCAACATAATCGGCACGTAAAATCCATGAATTATAACCAGTTTTAAAACCACCCCAATTATAACCTAAAGCTCGGAACTCTTCTACTGCGGCATAGGATTCATCTTCATCAAATCGCTCTTCATCGCCACCAGCGCCAAGCTCAATACCGTTTTTTTCAAAAGCATACACTTTTGATAAATCAAAACCCGCTTTAGTTAATGCTTTTTTTAATTGGTTGATTGTCATGATAATATTCTCGCTCAATAATTAGTATAGGTCTATTATACTAAAATAAATCAAATTGTCAAATTAAATAATACCTAATTTTGTTAGGTTTGTTTTATTCACATTAACATAAAGTATATACATTCCACCTGTACAATTGAAACTGAATTTTACGCCTAGTTCAAATAATTTTGACTTTCTTTCTGAATGTTGCTGATTGTCTTGTGTGGTATATAGAATTGTGTAACCTGTGCTAGTGTATCCAAGTTCATTGAAATATTCAAACAATTTGTTTTGCAACAAACCAGCATATTTTCTTGTTTCAAGTGCAGTAAAAGCGACCATAATTAAATCTAATCAAGTTAAGTAAGACATATTATAAAATAATTTTATTTAACTTTCAATCAATTTATCAATTATTTTATTCAATCGTTGAACTTCAAGTTTTAACTTTTCAATTTCAATTGTGCGTTCAGCTTCTTGTTTATTCAATTTTTCAAATTGAGTTAATTGCCTTGTATTCCAACTGACCATAACCTTTTCTTCGGCTTCTTCATTTGTTTTTCCATATTCGTGTAAATGAAAATCGCATTCCCTACAAATAATCTTTGCTTCAACTTCTGGACTCATTGACTCCGTATCAATAAATATGTGTTCTAAATCATCTGTTGTTCCACAAAAAGGACAAGGTAATAAATTAGTCATGTTTAAAAAATGTTATTTGGTTAATGTGAGTTAAAGGTTCAAGTGTATACTTACCAACTTTCCAATTGGCATTTTTAAATAGGTAGATTAATTGATTAGCATCCAATTCATAAAAACCAGCCACTTTAATTACTAATAATTCTTGGTTATATTCACTATCCAAATCGGTTTCATCTTCATAATCCTCTGAAATAACAGTTAATATGACGCAATCTGGCTCATATTGTAATGAACCAACTTTCCGCATAATTTCAGCCACAATATCAAAAGTATCTTGTGTTTTTGGTGTAAAATCTATCATTGTGGCAGCATTATCATAATTAATCATTATGTTAATTTCATCAATAATATTGAATTGCATTATCTTTTTACCTTAAAATCTTTTTTACGAATTTTGCACATTTTACCATCTTCACCATGAAAGACGATGCCTTCAATATCATTTTCTGGATCAGACAAATAGTGCTTAATTGACGAGAACGAAAAATCAACAATATCAAGAACTTCTCTACCATGTTTAATTAAAACATGTTCGGCTTTCTTTTCTGGATTTGTGCCAATTTTCGGGCTGCATAATTCATAAGTACCATCATAAAAAGTCAGTGAACCATCTTCTTCATAAAAAGAATATGCTGATAAATTAGAAACCCCTTCGAAGAAATATTGATCTTCAGGTTTATTTCTATCACACAACACCCAATGAGGCCAATGTCCAGTAATAGGGTCTGGAGCTTGACAAGAAATTGAATTTAAAGGAACTGGTTTTCCTTTTTTAACATCATATCGCTTATAAATTTGACAATTGATAATAATGCAAGCCGTACCATCAAACTTTCTGGTAGCTTTTACATTTTTTTCTTTATAAACCCATTCATTTTCGGGTCTAACTTTTCGTGTAATATGTGGCACATTATTTTCATAATTTACCACAAAAAGTGTTGATAGTTTCTTCATAATTTTCCTTATA
>Ga0172380_10007124_pt1 | contig 12698 bp, 16 predicted proteins | sample Leawe162metaG_FD_119747 | JGI IMG/M metagenome (GOLD analysis project Ga0172380, IMG submission 119747) | Leachate microbial communities from a municipal landfill in Southern Ontario, Canada - Leachate well 162 metaG | ecosystem: Engineered > Solid waste > Landfill > Unclassified | place...
CAGGATTAGGCTGGATTCCAGGTAGGGTGCGCGCCTTCAAATCTGATCCCCGCTGTGCTAATTTGGCTTTGCCGCACATGGGCTGGAATGATGTTCACCCTACGGCAGATTCTAGGTTGTTTAGTGGTTTGGAATCTGATGCAAGATTTTATTTTTTACACTCTTTCTATTTTGAGTGTGTAAATGCAAAACACACAATTGCAACAGCAAGCTATGGAATGGATTTTAGCTGTGCAGTTGCAGTTGATAATATATTTGGTGTTCAGTTTCATCCAGAAAAAAGTCATCACTACGGTGCTCAATTGTTAAAGAACTTTGCGGAGCTTTGAAATGTTAAGGCCTAGAATTATTCCTTGCTTATTAGTGCACCTTGGTGGGCTTGTAAAAACTGTAGGTTTTAAGGATCCTAAATATGTGGGTGACCCCATCAATGCAGTGAAAATTTTTAACGAAAAAGAAGCTGATGAGTTGATTGTTTTGGATATTGATGCAACAGCGAATAACGTTGAGCCAGATTACAAAATGATTGCAAATCTGGCCGCTGAGTCTCGTATGCCACTTTGTTATGGTGGCGGTGTGCGAACCCCTGAACAGGCTAAGCGCATTGTAGGGTTAGGCGTTGAAAAAGTAGCAATAAGTTCTGCTGCCGTTCAAGATCCAAGCTTAATTAGTTGCATTGCAGAAGAGATTGGTCGGCAGAGTGTTGTGATAGTGATTGATGTGAAAAAAAGAATGTTTAGCAAAGAATATGACGTTTGGATAAATAATGGAAAGCAAAATACTAAACTTAATGCCTTAGAGTTTGCAATACAAGCTGCCAACCTTGGTGCAGGTGAGATAGTGGTTAACTCTATTGAGCATGACGGCAAGATGAAAGGTTATGACATTAGCCTAGCTACACGCTTGCGCGAAGTGGTTAATATTCCAATAACAATACTTGGCGGCGCGGGGTCTTTAGATGATATGCAGGCACTTTTTGCAAAATGTGGTGTAGTTGGTGCTGCCGCTGGTAGTTTGTTTGTATTTAAAGGCGTTTATAAAGCTGTTTTGATTAATTACCCAAATTCGCAACAAAAGGATGCGCTAATTCATGTTTAAAAATCAGGTACTTTTAATTACTGGTGGTACAGGTTCTTTTGGTAACGCGGTACTTCGTCGTTTTCTTGATTCTGACATTGCTGAAATTCGCATATTCAGTCGTGATGAGAAAAAGCAGGACGATATGCGTAAAAAGTACAATAGCCCTAAGCTTAAGTTTTATATTGGGGATGTAAGAGATTCTCGCAGTCTTTCTCGCGCTTTTCGTGGGGTTGATTTTTGCTTTCACGCGGCAGCACTTAAACAGGTTCCATCTTGTGAGTTTCACCCTATGGAGGCAGTGCGCACCAATGTATTGGGCACAGAGAACGTACTTGAAGCTGCAATTGCTAATGGTGTAAAACGGGTGGTTTGTTTAAGTACTGATAAAGCCGTTTATCCTATCAATGCCATGGGCATCTCTAAAGCGATGATGGAGAAAGTCATGGTGGCTGAGTCTCGTGGACTTGAGGGTAGTGGCACAACAATTTGTGGAACACGATATGGTAATGTGATGGCATCGCGCGGGTCAGTGATTCCGTTATTCGTGCAGCAAGTGCTGGAGGGTAAGCCAATTACCGTTACAGACCCCTCCATGACGCGCTTTATGATGACATTAGAGGATGCTGTTGAATTGGTGCTTTACGCCTTTGAGCATGGCAAGAATGGTGATATTTTTGTGCAAAAAGCACCGGCAGCTACCGTGGCCGTGCTTACACAAGCTTTGCTTGAGCTTATGGGTAAGCAAAATCATGAAGTGCGCGAGATCGGTACCCGGCATGGGGAAAAGCTTTATGAAGCGCTTTTAAGCCGTGAAGAGTTGGTTTGTGCTGAAGATCTTGGTGGATATTACCGAGTGCCTGCTGATAGCCGTGATTTAAACTATAGCAAGTTTGTTGAACAGGGGGAGACCAAAATTTCTCATGCTGAAGATTACAACTCGCATAATACGCAACGATTAGATGTTGAAGGAATGAAGAAGTTACTGTTGAAGCTGGAGTTTATTTGCAAAATAGCTAACGGCGAACGTGCCAATGCTGAGGAATAGCCAGATGCGAGTGCTTGTTACTGGGGCTAATGGGTTTTTAGGAAAGAACCTGTGTTTGCAACTAAAAGAGTTAGGTACCATTGAGGTATTGCAGATCACGCGTGAAAGTAGCGAGTTGGAATTGGAATCAGCGCTTAACCAAGCGGATTTTATTTTTCATTTAGCCGGTGTAAACCGCCCTCAGAACCCTGATGAGTTTCAGGTAGGTAACGCAATTGCTACGCAGTCTATTTGTAATTCATTAATTGCCAGTAATAGAGCTGTGCCTATTGTTTATACCTCGTCTATTCAGGCTTTGTTAAATAACGCTTATGGTAGCAGCAAGCTGGCAGCTGAAGATGCCTTGAACGCATATTCAAAAGCATGCGGGGCTAAAGTTTTTATATATCGGTTACCTAATATTTTTGGTAAGTGGTGTAAGCCTAATTACAATTCAGCTGTTGCTACATTTTGCCACAATGTAGCAAGTGGCCTACCAATTAAGATCAATGACCCCGCAGCGGAATTAAAGCTGGTTTATGTGGATGATGTGATCAGTGCTTTTCTTAGTGTAATTCAGTCAACTAATTTACAAAGTGGTCTGCAAGAGGTTTCACCTATCTATAGTACTAATGTGGGTAGTCTCGCTGCTCAAATTGAACTATTTAAAGATAGCAGAAACACACTTGTAACTGAACGTGTAGGATCTGGCTTTTTAAGGGCTTTGTACTCTACCTATGTAAGCTATTTGCCAACAGATAAGTTTTCTTACGAGATACCTAAGTATGCTGACCAGCGTGGTGAGTTTGTTGAAATGCTGAAAACCCAAGACTCTGGGCAATTTTCTTTTTTTACTGCATTTCCAGGTATTACGCGTGGGGGGCATTATCATCATTCAAAAACAGAAAAGTTTTTAGTGATTAGAGGTAAAGCTCGTTTTGGATTTAGAAATATGCTTTCAGATGAAAAACACGAGATTATTACAGATGGCACTAAGCCGGAAATAGTTGAAACTGTACCAGGGTGGACGCACGATATTACAAACGTAGGTGAAGATGAAATGATAGTGATGCTCTGGGCAAATGAAATTTTTGACCGAGAAAAGCCAGATACGATTGCGGAAAAAGTATGAAAACTGAAATAAAAAAACTTAAAGTTGCTACCGTTGTAGGTACTCGTCCTGAGATCATTCGCTTGTCGCGTGTGATGGCTAAGTTAGACGAGTTTTGTGAACATATCATTATTCATACTGGCCAAAATTACGATTACGAATTAAATGAAGTATTTTTCTTAGATCTTGGTATTAGAAAGCCAGATTACTTTCTTAATGCTGCTGGAGCAAATGCAGCAGAAACAATTGGCAAAATCATTATCGAGGTTGATAAAGTCCTAGCTGAAATTCAGCCAGAATGTTTATTAGTGCTAGGGGACACTAATAGCTGTTTAGCTTCAATTCCTGCAAAGCGGCGAAAAATCCCTATCTTTCATATGGAGGCTGGTAATCGTTGCTTTGATTTTAGAGTACCTGAAGAAATTAACCGAAGAATTGTTGATCACACAGCAGATGTTAATTTGACTTACAGTTCGATAGCGCGCGATTATTTACTTAGTGAAGGATTGCCACCGGACCGCGTCATCAAAACAGGCAGTCCAATGTTTGAGGTTCTGCATCACTACATAGCTGGAATTGAAAGCTCCGATGTTCTGCAGCGATTAAAGTTGACAGAAGGCAAGTTTTTTGTAGTCAGCGCTCATCGTGAAGAAAATGTTGATTCACCACATAATCTTGAAAAACTTGCCAACATTCTGAATCGAATTGCCGAGACCTACAATGAACCTATTATCGTTTCTACACACCCGAGAACGCAGAAGCGTATAGATGTAGCTGGGCTTAAGTTTCACCCACAAATTAGATTGCTTAAGCCAATGGGATTCAAAGACTACGTAAAGCTGCAGATGTGTGCAAGAGCCGTACTATCAGATAGCGGAACAATTAGCGAAGAGTCTTCTATTTTGAATTTTCCAGCACTAAATATTAGGGAAGCCCATGAGCGGCCAGAAGGGTTCGAGGAGGCGGCAGTAATGATGACGGGGCTTGAAGTTGATCGTGTTTTGCAAGGGCTAAAAGTATTGGAATCACAACCTCGTGGAAATGAGCGTAATTTAAGGCTAGTTGAAGATTATTCTATGCCAAATGTGTCTGACAAAGTGTTGCGGATTATTTTGAGTTATACCGATTATGTCAACCGAGTTGTATGGAAAAAAACTGTCTAGAAAATATATTGATGCAAAAGTCACCAATGAAAATATTGATTGTTTCTCAGTACTTTTGGCCAGAGAATTTTCGCATTAATGATTTGGCATCATATTTTTCCGAAGCTGGTCATGAGGTTACTGTTCTAACCGGAAAGCCTAATTACCCAGAAGGTGTCTTGCATCATGAGTTTTCAGTTAACCGTAATCAGTTCAGTAGATTAGGAAATGCTGAGGTGTATAGAGTGCCTATGGTACTTAGAGGTAAAAGAAAAATTTTACTAGCACTTAACTATTTATCTTTTTTTATCAGTGCAAGTACTATTGGGTTATGGAAAATTCGCCATAAATCTTTTGATGTTATATTTGTGTTTGGAGCATCACCAATTACTGCAGCAATACCTGCAATCATTTTTAAGAAAATCAGAAAAGTCCCTGTTTTTTTATGGGTGTTGGATTTATGGCCAGAATCACTCTCTGCAACGGGAGTAGTTCAATCTGATTTTGTGTTAAAAACCGTGGGACGAATGGTTTCGTGGATATATGAAAATTGTGATTATATTTTAATTCAATCAAGAAGCTTTTTAGAGTCAATACAAAAGTATTGTGCAACTGCTGATCAGCTAGGTAAGGTTGTTTATTTTCCGAGTTGGGCTGAAGAGGTGTTTGGGCAAGAGTCTCAGATTGTTCAAAACGCGGTTACTCGTCGCACAGATATGTTTACAGTGATGTTTGCAGGCAATATTGGCGACGCGCAAGACTTTCCCGCTTTGCTTGCAGCCGCAGAACTTTTGAAAACTAATCATAAAATTCGCTGGGTAATTGTTGGCGATGGAAGAGCGCGAGATTGGGTTGCAAGCGAAGTTGTTCGTAGAGGCTTGTCAGAATGCTTTCATCTTGCAGGTCGGTACCCCCTTGAATCAATGCCAGCATTTTTTTCTTGCGCTGATGTATTACTTGTGTCGCTAAAAACCAATGATATTTTTTCTCGTACAATTCCAGGAAAAGTACAGTCTTATCTTGCTTTTGGAAAACCCATAGTGGGGATGATTGATGGTGAGGCACACGCGGTAATTAAGGAGTCTGGAGCGGGTCGAGCCTGTGGATCGGGAGACTCTAAGGGATTGGCTGGCATCATCGAAGAGTTAGCAAATGAACAGCCAGAAGCACTTGCTAATATGGGTGAATTGGGGCGCCAGTATTATGAAAAACACTATGATCGTAAAATGTTGTTTCTAAAATTAGAAAACTTTTTTAAAACAGCAGTATCAAGAAAAATCTTTTCTGACTCAGTTTAGTGCGTTTAAATTACTCCGCATAGGAAAACACTTTATCAACGCATTTGTTAGCTGACCCTCAGCAGTTTTTAACGCTAGTGGGCTCTCTTTTGCGTAAATCTAGCTTGGATGAACTACCTCAGTTCTGGAGTATTATAAAAGGGGATATGAGCTTTGTTGGCCCACGGCCAGCTTTATTTAATCAAGATGATCTTATCGCCTTGCGCACCAAATATGGGGTTAATAAGATAGTGTCGGGTTTAACAGGTTGGGCACAAATTAATGGGCGCGATGAATTACCAATTCCAGATAAGGTAAAGCTGGATTTGGAGTATTTAAATAACCAGTCTTTTTGGTTGGATTTGAAAATTATATTTCTGACATTTTTGAAGGTGTTGCGTCGTGATGGCATTCAACATTTGATTTACAAACGCTTTTAAGTTTAGTTTAGAGGTCAGTTTAATAATATGACTATCATATTGTTAGATGGCGTATTCCATAATTTAGTCAAGGGTAACAAAATAATATGAGTAAACCTGAAGTGGTAGCATCAGTGATAGATAACGGTCAGTTAGATGATGAGTTGAACTTGCTTGATTTATTGGCATTTGTTCATCGTAATGCCCGTATTCTGATAGCAACTACACTCATTGGAGCAATTTTCGGGGGGGGAGTTGCGTTTAGCGTATCCCCACAATGGGAGGCTAGCGCATTGGTTCGTGTAGGGCAGTTAGGGAATGTAGGGCGGTTAGGGAATGTAGAGCCCCCTTTACAAATTGTAGACAGGATTAAAAGTAAGTCTTTTCAAAATGATGTTTTGAAAAGACTAGAGCTAGTAGATGATGATGCTAAGTTGTTTCGTAAAACACTTAAAGTTAAGTTGGAGAAGTCTGAGTTAATAAGCTTGGCTTTGAGGGGGGGGGCTGTAGATGCGGTTAAATTGCACATGAATGCTGTTGTAAATAAGTTGAAAGAGGAGCATGGCAGAATTTCAGCGCCTACTATTAGTCGTTTACGTCAGGAGCTAGCAACGATTGAATTGGAGTTAAAACTTACCAGCGTAGAATCTGAACGATTGAAAAAGATGTTAGATGGCGCAGATTCTGTGAGTGAGAAAGTATTTTTACAGGCAATATTGGTGAGTAATTTGCGTCTTGCACGTGAAGATGAGTTACGTACTTTTCGTGACCGTAAACGTGAGCTTGAAGAGCAACTTAGTTTAGAACGTACTTTCCCCACAGATGTTATGGGGAAAATAGAGGTTTTATCTGAGCCAGTTTATCCTAAAAAAACTCTCTTTATTATGGTTGGGTTGTTTATGGGTTTATTTTTAGGCATTTTTGTTTCAGTAGTTAGGGCTACTTGTTGTAAACGAGCATGTGAGCCAAAAAAGTGATGTGAGTTAACTTATGGCACAGTGGAGTGGCTACATAATTGTATACCAGCTAGCCACTGGATTTCTTTACCACAGACCAGCACTAAAAAGCGGCTAGATACAGTGGAGTTGGGCAATCTTAACCCGCATATTCAATTTCTTAAACCTTTCAGATTTTGTGATTATATTAAATTAAAGATGGAGGTGCTGTGTTGATAACCCGGCGGCAGTCTATCAAGTATTCTTGGTTTCTGATTGGTATGATTTATCAACTACTGAGCTACTAAGTGCGTGTGCTGTCGCGTTTGATGTAAACCCAGACTTTTTCCTGTGCCGCAAAAACTAATTGAATTTAGTGCTGCTTTAGTTGGTAAAAAAGACATTGCGCAACGTTTGTGTGGCAATTTGCAGGTGGATATTACTAAGACTCGCACTTTGCTTGGTTGGGAGCCTCCAGTTTCAGTTGCCGATGGATTAAAGGCAACTGCACTTGGGCTTGATACAATGCTAATTCTTTAGACAAGGTTTTAAGTTTTTGGGCGTTCGACAAGGCTCCCCTGAGCGAGGCCGAAGGGATTAGGATATTGATTTCATTGGTGATCATCTGCATAAGCCAGTTGAACTGCACTCAATTTTGACGCTTGTAAAATATATTTAATTACCGTTGACACGGTTCCACTATATGATACCATGTAAAAACATGGACGCAACGCACAAAAAGACCTTAGAGGCTATCTTCACCAACCCAGTATCAAACTCTCTTGAGTGGCGTCGTATTGAGGCGTTGTTGATTGCTCTCGGCTGCCATGTGATTGAAGGCAACGGCTCAAGGGTAAGGTTTGAGAAGAGTGGCTTGATTGCAACTTTTCATAGACCGCACCCAGCAAAGGAAGCTAAACCTTATCAGGTGCGTGATGCAAGACAATTTATTGAGAGTTTAGGAGTAAAACCATGAACACAATGACACATAAGAGCTATGCGGCTCGTGTTGAATATAGTGAAGACGACAAGTGCTTTATTGGGCATATTGCTGGCATTCGTGATGCAATTGGCTTTCATGGAGAAAGTGTTGCAGAGCTTCGTACGGCTTTTATTGAGGCTGTAGATGATTATTTGGTGACTTGTGAAAAACTAGGCCGCGAACCAAATCATCCATACTCAGGGCAGTTTAGATTGCGCTTAAAACCAGAGCTGCACGCAAGAGCAGCTATAGCAGCAGAAACTAAGGGCAAAAGTCTTAACACTTGGGTTTCAGAAGTCATAGAAAGAAGTATCGCCTCAGCCTAATAGTTTAGGAGATCAGCTGTTAGGAATGCTATGTTTGTAACTACTGTCTATATAAAAGTTATGGTTAACTGTTGAATGATTAAGCGTTTGTTTGATTTTTGTTTGGTGCTATTTGCGTCGCTGTTTTTGCTGTTGCCATTTTTGCTGGTGGCTGTAATGGTGAGGGTAACTTCAATTGGGCCAGTTTTTTATTGGTCTGACCGTGTTGGGCGTGACAATCACATTTTTAAAATGCCTAAATTTCGCTCTATGCGTGTGGATACGCCAGCTGTAGCAACCCATTTGTTAGCAGACCCTAAACAGTTTTTAACGCCCATAGGCTCATTTTTACGGAAATCCAGTTTGGATGAACTGCCACAGCTTTGGAGTATCATCAAAGGGGATATGAGCTTTGTAGGGCCGCGTCCAGCGCTTTTTAATCAAGATGACTTGATTGCATTGCGAACACAGTATGGTGTAGATAAGCTAGTGCCGGGGTTAACCGGTTGGGCGCAGATAAACGGGCGCGATGAATTGCCAATTCCTGACAAGGTTGGGCTTGATGTGGAGTATTTAAATAATCAATCCTTTTGGTTTGATTTAAAAATTATATTACTTACTTTTTTGAAGGTTATTCGTAGAGATGGCGTTCAGCATTAGTTGTGCCCATTAGCGTTGCGAGTTTAAACCGCTTATTTTGATGGTTGATAGAGCCGTCACCATATTTAACAATCTATATGTGAACCAGCGTATAATTCAACCAGTTGATGGAACTAACTTTTAATTTAGTTAGTCACAGCAATACTGATTTGGGGCTGACCAGGTTTCGACGTGGGTTACAAAGCAGTGCAGGGCATACCGAGGCTCAGATTACCTCGTAAATACAGCTGAAAAAAGTATAGTCGCAAACGACGAAACTTACTCTCTAGCAGCTTAGTTCTGTTAGACGCTACACCAGCTCTCCCGTGGGTTGGATTGGGGTAACCCATACGTAGTGTCATATACACGGGATACGTGTTGTGTTGGGTTACTTAGCACTTCATTAACCTTAAGGTAACTCGTCTGTACACTGCTTGTCTGTTGGTGTGGTGCAGATTAAATTAAACAACAAGACTAAGTATGTAGAACTGTCTGTAGAGGATTTGCGGACGGGGGTTCGATTCCCCCCAGCTCCACCATTTTAGTGTTTCACCAAGTGTTAATCGGTATCAAAAGCCTAGTAAATTCAACCTTCTAGGCTTTTTTTACGCCTATTGCAGTCGCATGCGGTTGCTTGACAACTAAGCAACATTGAGACTACGAGAATATGGCTCAGCTTGCTCTTAGAAGGCAATCACCGTGAATACTTCACATCTTCCCCTTACTGGCTTTATATCTCTTCGCCAAATATTTGGTCATGCTCAGATATAATTATCCTTTTAACTGTCTATTAAATCGATTAAAACTGTCTATTGGGTATTGTAAAGCTGTCTATGCTATATATAATAACTGTCTATTGTTTTATTTGGTGGGCTGTATGCGAGAGAGAACTAAAAATATCCGTGACTATATGCTTGATCTATGTAGATCAAGGACGCTTAACGTTGCTAGTGAGGCGGCGGCGCACTTTGGTATGACAAAACAATCTGCTGCGAAACATCTTCAAGCCTTAGAGTTAGAAGGTCTTGTCGTGTCAACAGGTAGTACCAAAGCTAAGGTCTCTGTTCTTGCAGTGTTAAAAAAGCAAACCTGGAAATTTACCAGGGACGGTTTGCGCGAGGACATCATTTGGCGTGAGAGCCTTGAACCATTGATTCACGACCTCCCCGAGAATGCTCACAACATATGGCACTATGGCGTTACTGAGATGGTTAATAACGCAGTTGACCATTCTGAAGGCACCGAAGTTGTCATCGATCTTGAGCGTACGGCTTTGGATACAACAGTCAGGATTTCAGATAACGGTGAAGGTATCTTTCATCGCATTCAACGATTAGTAGGGCTTTATGATCCACGTGAATCTATTTTAGAGCTATCTAAGGGCAAGCTGACAACAGACCCAGCGAATCACTCCGGTGAGGGCATATTCTTTACTTCACGTGTATTCGATATGTTTACGATACTTTCTAGAACGTTGTACTTCTCACACCAGGCTGAGAAAGATGATTGGCTAATCGACTACGATGAAGATGTGCCAGGCACAATAGTTAGATTGAAATTAGCTAACAACTGTGAGCGAACACTTAAATCTGTTATGGATTATTACGCTGAGCCTGACGAGTTTTCATTTAGTAAAACGACAGTACCAGTTAGGCTTGCAAGGCACGAAGGTGAAAAGCTTGTATCTAGATCTCAAGCTAAACGTTTGGTTGCGCGGTTTGAAAAGTTCAAAACAGTTATGCTCGATTTCGATGGTGTGGAGGAGATCGGCCAAGGCTTTGCAGATGAGATTTTTAGAGTCTTTGCAAACGCACACCCCAGAGTTGAGCTCATACCTTTTAATGCAACAGAAGCCGTGCGCCAGATGATAAGCAGAGCTCTGGCAGCATAAAAGTGTAATGGTCATTGGCGCATGACTTTTATGTTTGAAGGCGAAAATTCGGTTCTGGTTGATTATCAGGACTACCACTAGGAGATGTGAATATGAACAAGATGCACAATCCACCACATCCGGGTGAAACGCTAAAAGAGGATGTACTGCCAGCGCTGGGCTTGACGGTCACAGAAGCGGCTGAGCAGCTAGGCGTTGCCCGTTAACACTCTCTCGCATGATTAACGGCCATGCGGCAATTAGTGCTGATATGGCTATTCGTTTGTCGCAATGGCTTGGGGGTATAGCTGAGATATGGCTACGTTTACAGCTTCAGTATGACTTATGGCATGCGGAGAAAAATAGCAAGATTAAGATTAAGCCAGCACAACAGTTGTCGGCATAGAGAATTAACCGTCGCCTGACAGTCTCAGGCAAAAAGCGGGGCAGCTAGTGCGGGAACACTAACAATCCTTAATAGGAATATTTATAGGCTGTACATCACCCATTTATTGGAGTGGCGCGGCTTTTCTGAGATAATGATGTTTTGATTTTTTAATGGGAGCTAAATAAAATGGCGCAATTTGATCATGTCAGCGTAAAAAAGAAAGCTAACATTTATTTTGATGGTAAATGTGTGAGTCATACCGTCATGTTTCCCAATGGAACACGTAGCACCATTGGGGTGATTTTTCCTAGCACACTTACATTTAATACTGTGGCACCTGAGCTGATGGAAATTAATACAGGTGTTTGTAAAGTACGTATCAAAGGTGAAGATGCCTGGAAAACTTACAGTGCAGGCGAGAAATTTACGGTTCCAGGGAACTCGTCATTTGATATTGAAACAGTAGAGACATTAGATTACGTTTGTCATTTTGAGTAATTATTAGCCTCAGATTTACGCAGATGAGGCCTGCTATTGAAATTTTATGTTTATTTCTTAACATAAATTAAAGTAGCTAGGTGTGTTTGAATTTATCGGCGTTTATCTGTTTCTATCTGCGGCATACGACTTTTCAAGTGCTTTAGCACTTAGAAAATCGGAGTGCCTGTGGTGCCAGTTTGATTTTTAAGGATTGTTATGCCTTCATTTGATATAAGTTCAGAAGTGGATATGGTTGCGTTGAAAAACGCGATTGATACTGCGGGTAAGCAAATTACCAATCGTTATGACTTTAAAGGTACTTCAGCCAAGGTTGAGTTAAACGAGAAAGATAGCCTCATCACTTTGTTTGGCGATAATGACTTTCAGTTGGATCAAATTAAAGATATTTTGTTGCCAGGCATGGAGAAAAAAGAGCCTGATTCATCCAAGCGACTTGATCACCAGGATGTGCAAAAGGTGGGTGGCAATAAAGTGAAGCAAGTGCTTAAAATTAAAGACGGTATTGATAGTGATTTAGCCAAACGTATTAGTAAGCTGATTAAAGATTCCGGTTTGAAAGTACAGGCCAGTATTCAGGGTGATACGGTACGTGTTAATGGTGCCAAGCGTGATTTATTGCAAGATGCAATTGCATTTGTAAAAAAGAATGTAACGGATTTTCCGTTGCAGTTTGGTAATTTTAGAGATTAGGTTTTTTGGTCGTAGAGTCATGAGAAAGCCGAAATTAAGCTTTATGGTTGAGGTCCTCTCTGTGGTCTCAGTGTACTCTGTGGCTAAAATTGAATTTTAGGTTTTAAAAATATGGCAAAAACGTTATACGATAAATTATTTGATAGCCACGTGGTGCATGAAGAAAATGGCACGGCGTTAATCTATATTGATCGTCATTTAGTGCATGAGGTGACTAGTCCGCAAGCCTTTGAAGGTTTGCGTTTGGCTGGACGTAAACCTTGGCGCATCTCTTCTATTGTGGCAACAGCTGACCATAACACGCCAACGAATGGCTGGGATAAAGGGTTGGCGGG
>Ga0172380_10007125_pt1 | contig 12697 bp, 11 predicted proteins | sample Leawe162metaG_FD_119747 | JGI IMG/M metagenome (GOLD analysis project Ga0172380, IMG submission 119747) | Leachate microbial communities from a municipal landfill in Southern Ontario, Canada - Leachate well 162 metaG | ecosystem: Engineered > Solid waste > Landfill > Unclassified | place...
ATGCGCGAATCGTCGCAATACGTCGAGACCATCCTCGACAACGCGCTCGACGGCATCATTGCGATCGACGAGCGCGGCATCGTCGAGTCATTCAACAGGGGCGCGCAGCGCATCTTCGGTTATTCCGAAGAAGAAATGGTCGGGCGCAATGTCAGCATGCTGATGCCAGAGCCGTACCGCAGCAGGCACGACGCCTACCTGGGCGATTTTCTGCGCAGCGGGGCAGGGCGGATCATAGGGCGCGTTCGTGAGGTGAGCGGGCAGCGCAAGGGCGGCGAAATCTTTCCCATAGATCTGGCGCTATCCGAGGTTGGCCGCGCTGGCCAGCGCGTATTCATCGGTGTTGTCCGTGACGTGAGCGAGCGCCAGCAGGCCGAACGCATGAAGAATGAATTCATATCCATTATCAGCCACGAACTGCGTACGCCGCTGACGTCGATCTCCGGCGCCCTCGGACTACTGCTCGGCGGCGCGCTGGGAAAACTGCCGGAACAGGCGCAAAGCCTGGTCGATATCGCCAGCAGAAACAGCAAGCGCCTCAACGTGCTGATCGACGACCTGCTCGACATGGAGAAGATCGCCGCCGGGAAGCTGCAGTTCGACATGAAGGTGCAAGCCCTGATGCCTCTGGTCGAACAGGCCCTGGCGGCCAACCAGGGCTACGCCTTTGAACATCAAGTGCGGCTTGCCATCGTTGAGCGAGCGGACCAGGTGAAGGTGCGTGTGGACAGCCGGCGCGTGATGCAGGTGCTTGCCAACCTGCTCTCCAATGCCGCCAAGTTTGCGCCGCGGAATGATACGGTGGAATTGGCCGTGCGCCAGACGGGAGATTGGGTACGGGTGTCGGTGCGCGATCGCGGCCCAGGCGTTCCGCTCAGTTTCCGCGCGCACATCTTTCAGAAGTTTTCCCAGGCAGACTCGTCTGACATGCGCCGACAGGGCGGTACCGGCTTGGGACTAGCCATCACCCGGGAACTGCTGCAACGAATGGGCGGCAGCGTTGGATTCGATTCGGTGGAAGGGGAGGGCGCCACCTTCTACTTTGATCTCCCGGTTTGCGGAATAGCACCAGAAAGGGAAAAGGGAGGAACATGAGCACGCTGCAGCGCGTTCTGCTGGTCGAGGACGACCCCGACATCCAGGCGGTGGCGAAACTGGCGCTGGAGATCGTCGGCGGACTCACGGTAAGAGTGTGTTCTTCCGGCGAGGAGGCCCTTGCAGTGACCGCTTCCTTCGCACCGGATTTCATCCTGCTCGACGTGATGATGCCGGGCATGGACGGCCCGTCGACGCTGAAGGCCATGCGCCAGATTCCGGCGCTGGATAGCGTGCCCATCGCCTTCATGACCGCGAAGGCGCAATCGGCAGAGGTGGCCCACTATAGATCCCTCGGGGCGCGGGGGGTGATCATCAAGCCGTTCGACCCGATGACCCTGGCGACACAGGTAAGATCGATCGCGGAGGCGACAGATGACGAATGATGCGAACAACGCGCAAGCGACTCTGGCTGCCGAGCTTGGGCAGTTGCGCAAGCGATACCTGGAGCACCTGCGCGTGGAACTGGGCGAAATTGCCACGAGCGCCGCTTCGATCACGGTCGGGCAGATCGATCGCCAAGCCATCGAGGCCGTCCGCCATCGCCTGCACAAGCTCGCCGGCTCGGCCGGGACGTTCGGCCTCGCCACAATCGGCGAACGGGCGCGAATGCTCGAAGAGATGGCCGGAGCCTGGCTTGATGGCCCTGTGGACGGCCCGGACCGGGCCTCCTTGAGCGCATTCATAGAGGGCGTAAACGCCCTCGCGGCGTTGTAGCGGCGCGCCGTCACTCTGCAGCTAGGGTTTCAGCACCGACCTGACCAGGGATTGCAGCTTATCGTGTTCCGGGCCCTTGTTCCAATAGCCGGCGATGCCGAGCGCAGTGCCCAGGCCCTGAACCCCGGGGTCCTGTACGCCGGAACAGAGGACAACGGGCGCTGTCCGTCGCAGTTCCGGCACGATGTCTTGAATTCGCTCCTGGTCTCGTCCGAGATAGAAATCGAGAATGATCAGGTCCACGCCCGTCAGCTGCCGGCGGGCCTGCTGCATATCGGCAGCCGTCCGCACGTCGCCGAATTGGGCGAGCAGAACCTTGTAGAACTGCAGCATGTTCGCATCATCGTCGATTGCGAGTATGGTCTTTCCCATGTGTCTCCTTTCGCCGGAAGATTTTCCCCGGCAGGCAATTCCGGTAGCTCGGCCTGCGGCCTGTCCTTGCTGATGCAGCGCGATGCGCAGGTGCGGATGGGTCGGGTGCCGGGCGCACTGAATCGCCACTAGCAGCAATGCTAGAAGAACGGGCTGCGGCAGACCATCGGGAAATTCCCGAGAATGGCCCGCGAAATACCTGAGATCCCTGTTACGACGGATGCCGCGCGGCGGCGCTTATTGGTCGACTCGGGCCAGGCCGGCCCGGATAGCGTAGCGCACCAGTCCGGCCAGGTCATGGATATCCAGCCGATCCATGATCTGGGCGCGGTGCGTTTCGACCGTCTTTACGCTGAGCTTTAGCTGAAAGGCGATTTCCTTGACGCTGGCGCTGGTCGCCAGCATGCGCAGTATCTCCGTCTGGCGCGGCGTCAGCGGGTTCTCCTGGGTTCGCTTGGCGGCGAGGTAGCCGGCGACGACGTGGTTCGACACCGACGGGCTGAGATAGATATCGCCGCGCATGACGGCAGCCAGCGCCAGTTCGAGCTCCAAGGTCGCCGAATCCTTGAGCATGTATGCGCTGGCGCCGGAACGCATGGCCTGGTCCACATAATCCTCCGTCGCGTGCATCGACAGGATGATCACGCGGACCGACGGCAGCATCTCGCGCAGGCGCGCCGTCGCTTCGAGCCCGTTGGTGCCCTTCATGGCGATATCCATCAGCACGACGTCGGGCAGGCACTCCCGTACCAGTTCCAGCGCGGCGTCGCCATCGGCGGCTTCGCCCACCACTTCGACGCCGGGCATCGCCTGCAGCAGCGCGCGGATGCCAGCGCGCACCAGGGAATGGTCGTCGGCGAGAACTACGCGGATAGACATCGGTGGCCTCCAGCCGTCAGTCAGCGAGTGGAAAACTGACCAATACCGCGCATCCCTGTCCCGGCGCGCTGCGCAGTTGAAAATCTCCGCCGGCCAGCGCGGCGCGCTCGCGCATGCCGGTGAGGCCCATGGAACCGGATGTCCGGCCCGCATCCTGCAGCAGCGCCGGATCGAAACCGACGCCGTCGTCGCGCACCTCGAGGCGCAGCAGGTCGCCCTCGCACCACAATCTCGCCATCAGGTGCGTTGCGCCTGAATAGCGCAGGGCGTTGGTTATGGCTTCCTGCGAAACGCGGTAACAGGCGATCGAGACCGCCTCGGGAAGTCGGGTGGGGACCGCCTCGCTGCTGAATTCCGTTGTGATTGCCGCCAGCTGGCCTTGGCGCTGGAGGTTCCAGCGGATCGCCGCGGCAAGACCCAGGTCATCGAGCTGCGCCGGCCTCAGGTCGAGGGACATCTGGCGGACCTGGCTCAGCGCCGTGTCGGCGATGCCGACGGCGAGCTCTATCTGGCTGCGGAAGGGCTGCGTTTCGGCACGCAGGCCGAGGCTTTGCAGCGCGATCTTGAGCGCGGTCAGGGATTGCCCGATTTCGTCATGCAGCTCGCGCGCAATGTGGTGCCGCTCTTCTTCCTGAACCGAGAGTAGACGCGCCGAGAGGGTACGGTACTGCCGAGATACCCGCCGCACCTCGGCTTCTGCCGCGAGGCGCTGCGTCACGTCGAGCAGCAGCATGATCCGCGCCGGCCTGCCGTAGTACTCGATGTCGTGAACGGAGCTCTCCACCGTGATCTGCACCCCATCCGCGCGCCGGTGCAGCGCCAGCCCGGACGAAGCGCCGACAGGATCACCGGACTTGTCCACCGCCGTCTCGCCGACCAGGACATCGCCGAGGCTCATGCCCAGGAAGCGGTCGCGGCTGTAGCCGTAGCTGGTGACCGCGGCGTCATTGACGTCGAGAAAGGCACCCGACCCCCGGTCGCATATCCACATCGGTTGCGGCGTGGCGCGAAACAGCAGTTCATGGCGGGCCTCATGCCGCCGCTCGCGCCGCTGCGCCACGCGGTGCCGATGCAAGGCCAGCTCGATGGCGAGGCGCAATTCGCGCTCGTTGAAGGGCTTCAGCAAGTATGCGGACGGGTCGATGATCTTGGCGCGCTCGAAGAGCTTCGGATCCTGGTAGGCGGTGAGGAACAGGATGGGGATGTTGTGCTGCTCGCGCAGGCGCTCGGCGGTCTCTATGCCATCGATTTCGCCGGCCAGGACGACATCGATGGTTGCGATGTCCGGTGGCGTCGCCCGTGCGGCGGCGAGGGCTTCGGTGCCGGTATGGGTGACCGCGGTTACCGAAAAGCCGAGGCCGAGCAGGTGCAGGCGCAGGTATTCGGCAAAGTATTCATCGTCCTCGACGATCAATACGCGCGTCGGTTGGGTATCCATGCTTGTATTTCTTGTCTGTGCGTGTGGCAAAAATGGCCGCCTGCCCCCAGTACGTCCCAGGGACCATCGGCGTCAGTGTCGCGTAATCGGGGCCAAAAGTCCATGATCGGGGCTGTCTCCGGGCGGCCTAAGGTTTTTCGCTGCCGATCTCAGGTATTGCCCGATTGCCGTCCCACGGCCGCGACCTAACATGTACAACAAGAGGACAACAGGCGCTGAATCGGCACGACCGGACTTGGGCAGAGCGCAGATGATCATGGATCGCAAGTATCGAATCGGCATCGACGAGATGGATAGGCAACATGCGCTATGGATCGATCTCATCGAGAGATTCCGCGCTGTCGCTGCCGAACACCTGATGGATCAGGTCGGGCTCGGCGCTGCGCGCGTTGCGCTGGACGAGTTGCTGTCCTATACGCGCACGCATTTCGGCAGCGAAGAGGAGTTGATGAAGCGCCATGGCTATCCTGGCCTCGCCGAGCACGCGCGCAAGCACCGGGAAATGGCGGCGCGCCTGGGCGAAATGCGCGCGGAGATCACCAGGCACGAGACCATGTCGACGCCGCTGAAGCTCAACCTGATGGCGAATGTCTGGCTGCTCGAGCACATCCTGCAGGAGGATGCCGACTACGCCCGCTTCATCCTGGCAAAGGCATCCCCATGAAGCGGATGCTGGACAGTCCGCTCTACATGGGAATTGCCTGGTCGGCGCTGGCGACCGCCGGCGTCGGCCTGCTGGCCTTGTTCGGCCTTGCAGACGCTGGCGCCGCCTACGCTATGCTGGTGCTGGCTGCCGGCTGGGCGGCGATCGTGCACCTCACGGGAACGAGGCTGGCGATCCGCTGGTCCGCGCGCCAAGCCACCGATACACGGGCGCTGCTGGCGGAGTTCAGCGCCCTCCTCGACCAATGCGTGGATCAGTTCACCGGACAGTATCAGACGATAGGCGAGGAGATCGGGCGCATCCAGGGGCTGCTGACGGATGCCATCGCCACGCTCACGCAAAGTTTTCACGACATGCACCAGCAAACCCAGGAACAGCACCAGCTCTCGCTCTCGGCAAGCGGCCGCGGCAACGCGGACGGAACGGAGCAGGCGCTCGACGGCTTCGTCGCCGATACCTCGCGCGTGATGCAGCGCGTGATCGACAGCGTCGTCGCCAGCAGCAAGATCGGCCTGGTGTTGGTCAAGACGGCCGACGACATGAGCGCCAGCACCAAATCGGTTCAGGGCATCCTGACGGAGATAGACGCGATCGCCAAGCAGACGAATCTGCTGGCGCTCAACGCCGCGATCGAGGCGGCACGGGCCGGCGAGGGAGGCCGCGGCTTCGCCGTGGTGGCGGACGAGGTGCGTGATCTGTCGGCGCGCACCACCCAGTTCAGCAACCAGATCAATGCCCTGATGCAGGGCATGAAGGCATCGGTGCGGCAGAGCGAAGAGGCGATCCAGCGTCTGGCGTCGCAGGACGTGACGTTTGCGCTCGATTCAAAGCAGAAGGTGGAATCGGTCATCGGCATGATGGAACAGCGCAGCCGCGAGCGAGGCGAAGCCCTCGGCGGCCTCGCCGACAGCGTCGCGCTCATGGAGAGCCAGGTCGGTCGGGCCATCACGGCGCTGCAATTCCAGGACATCGTGTCACAGCTGATGGGCCACGTGGTACGCCGCGTGAGCGCTCTCGACGGCGTGGCAAGCGATCTCCACGATCTCGCGCAGACCTTGGCGCGGGAGGCTGGCGATGGCGGCCCCGCCGCAGCGATCGCCGCCCTGCGCAATGGAACCGTAAGAGTCGTCGCCACCATGGCGGCGATGGCGTCGCAGACGGAGCACAACCCGGTTGCGCAACAGGGCATGGAACAAGGCGGCGTCGAGTTGTTCTGACGCAACCAACAACGAGGACGAATGAGATGGCGAAAAGCATTCTTGCGGTGGACGACTCGGCGTCGATCCGACAGATGGTCAGCTTTACCCTGAAGAGCTCTGGCTACGAGGTGGTCGAGGCGGCCGATGGCATGGACGGCCTGGCGAAGGCCAAGAGCCAGAACTTCAACCTGGTTCTCACCGACCAGAACATGCCGCGCATGGACGGGCTGACCTTGATCAAGAGCCTGCGCGCCCTGGCGCAGTACAAGACGGTACCCATACTCATGCTCACCACCGAATCTTCGGACGCGATGAAGACACTGGGCAAAGCAGCCGGCGCCACCGGCTGGCTGGTCAAGCCTTTCGATCCGCAGAAGTTGATCGAAGTCGTGAAGAAGGTCATCGGCTGAGCTGGCGCCGTGAATCCACAGACGTCGGAGGCGCCATGGCCGTAGACATGAGCCAGTTCTACCAGGTCTTCTTCGAGGAGACGGCGGAGCATCTGACGAATATGGAGGCGCTGCTGCTCGACGTCGATCTGCAACAGCCCGATGCCGAGCAGTTGAACGCCATCTTCCGCGCCGCGCACTCGATCAAGGGTTCGGCCGGCACCTTCGGCTTCACCGACCTGGCCGAGGTCACCCACATCCTCGAGAATCTGCTCGATCGCATCAGGAAGGGCGAACTGGCGCTGACGGTGGCCATGATCGACGCCTTTCTCGCCGCCGGAGACGTCCTGAAGGACATGCTCGCCGCCCATCGCGGCGAGGGAGAAGCTGACCCGGCTGCGGCTGCCGCCATCTGCGCGCGGCTCTCGGCACTGACCGGCGACGCGCCGACTGCGCCGCTTGAGCCGCAGACCGTTGCCACGGCGCAGCCGCCAGCGAACGCGAGCTACGATATTTCCTTCGTGCTCGAAGCGACAACGGCAGATCTGTCCGAAGTAATCGACAGGCTGCTCGCGGAGCTGGGCGAATACGGCACGGCCGCCGTGGTCGGCCGCCCTGGTGACAGTGGCGGTGCCTGGCGGGTCAGGCTCGAGGACAGCAGCACCGACGCCGGAACGCTGCGCGACATCATCGAGTTCGTGGCGAGAGGCGACAGCATCCGCGTCGCTGCGGTAGGCGTTCCGGGACAGGTCGAGGAGAGCTACGGCCTGTTCGACACGGAAGCGCCTGCTGCGCCGACAGAAGAGGCCTACGGCCTGTTCGACGCGGATACGCCGCAGGCGCCGAAGGAGGAAGCCTACGGCCTGTTCGAGACCGAGGCGTCGCCTGCAGCGGCAGCCGATGCCGGCGACGGCAGCTATGGCTTCTTTACGGAGCCGGCGCCGCCTGCGCCGGAGCCGGTGGCTCCCGAACCGGCGCCGGTCGCTCGCGTCGAAGCGGCCAAGGACCGGCGCAGCGCCGGCCGCGCCGAGGAAAAGCCTGCCGCCAAGGCGGCTGCCGACACCTCGATACGCGTCGGCGTGGAACGGGTCGATCAACTGATCAACCTGGTCGGCGAATTGGTCATCACCCAGGCGATGTTGGCGCAGGCGGCGGCGGACGTCGACCCGGTCCGCTTTGAGCGCCTGATGCACGGCCTGGGCCAGCTCGAGCGCAATACCCGCGACCTGCAGGAATCGGTGATGTCCATCCGCATGATGCCCATCTCGGTGGTCTTCGGCCGCTTCCCGCGCGTGGTGCGCGACCTGTCGCAGAAGCTGGGCAAGCAGGTGGAACTGAAGACCGTGGGCGAGAGCACGGAACTGGACAAGGGGCTGATCGAGCGCATCTCCGATCCGCTCAATCACCTGGTGCGCAATAGCCTCGACCATGGCGTCGAGATGCCCGAGCAGCGCCTCGCCGCCGGCAAGGATCCCTGCGGTACGGTGACCCTCAAGGCCTACCAGCAGAGCGGCAACGTCGTCATCGAGGTGGCCGACGACGGCGCCGGACTGAATCGCGACAAGATCCTGGCCAAGGCCAGGGAGCGGGGGCTGCCGGTGTCGGACGGCATGTCCGACAATGAGGTCTGGATGTTGATCTTCGAGGCCGGCTTCTCCACCGCCGAGCACGTCACCGAGGTGTCCGGCCGTGGCGTCGGCATGGACGTGGTCAAGCGCAACATCGCCGCGCTCTCCGGCCGCATCGAGATCGAGTCGGTGCTCGGCGTCGGCACGCGCATCACGGTGCGCCTGCCGCTGACCCTGGCCATACTCGACGGCATGTCGGTGGCTGTGGGGCGCGAGACCTACATCATTCCACTCGGCTACGTGGTCGAATCGCTGCAGCCGACGCGGGACATGGTAAAGAGTGTCTCCGGCGTCGAGCGCCTGCTCCACGTGCGCGGCGAATACCTGCCGCTGGTGACGCTCTACGAAGTGTTCAACATCCCGGATACGACGCGCCAGCTCACCGCCGGGATCGTCGTCGTCATCGAGTCGAACGGGGTCAAGGCAGCGCTCTTCGTCGATGCGCTGGTCGGACAGCACCAGGTGGTGATCAAGAGCCTGGAAGCCAACTACCGCCGGGTGCCGGGTGTCTCCGGTGCCACCATCATGGGCGATGGCCACGTGGCGCTGATACTCGACGTCGCCGCCCTGGTGGACATGGCCAAGGGCGCCCTGCCCGCGGCCGCATGATCTAGCGAGGGAGCAAGCATGCTGCAAACACCAGTCAATCCGGCCGGAAGCAAGGGTGAAAAGCCTCCGGTCAGCGCCCAGGAGTACCTGACCTTTACCCTCGGCCCGGAGGAGTATGCGATCGACATCCTCAAGGTGCAGGAGATCCGCGGCTACGACACGGTGACCACCATCGCCAACGTGCCGTCCTTCATCAAGGGCGTAATCAACCTGCGCGGCACCATCGTCCCTATCGTCGATCTGCGCATCAAGTTCAACGTCGGTGTCGCCGAGTACACACCCTTCACCGTGGTCATCATCCTCAATCTGGGCCACCGCATCGTCGGCATCGTGGTCGACAGCGTCTCCGACGTCACCATGCTGCGTGCCGACCAGATCAGCGCCACCCCGGAATTCGCTGCCACCGTGGATACCAAGTACATCACCGGTCTGGGCACCCTCGACGAGCGCATGCTGATCGTCATCGATATCGAGCGGCTGATGCTGTCCAGTGAGATGGCCTTGGTCGATGCAACGAGCTAACAAGGAGTAGTCAAATGCGCATGAACATGCCAGTCAGCAACGTCGAAGTGCAGCTCCAGCCAACGACGCTTATCGTCTCCAAGACCGACCTCAAGGGCCAGATCACCTATATCAACCGCGACTTTATCGAGATCTCGGGTTTTAGCGAATCGGAGCTGATGGGCCAGCCGCACAACATCGTGCGCCATCCCGACATGCCGCCCGAAGCCTTCGCCGACCTGTGGCAAACGCTGAAGGCCGGCCGCCCATGGATAGGCATGGTCAAGAACCGCTGCAAGAACGGCGACTACTACTGGGTCGATGCGCATGCGACGCCGATCATAGAGAACGGCCAGACGATGGGCTACATGTCGGTGCGCAAGATGCCGACCCGGGCTCAGGTCGAGGCAGCCGAGCAGGCCTATCGCCTGTTCCGCGAGAAGAAGCAGGGCAACAAACGCATAGAGCTCGGCGCCGTGGTCAGCAACAGCCTGCTCGGCAAGCTCAATTTCATGCGCAAGATGAGCATCAGGGGGCGCCTCTATCTCATGATCGCCTTGATGGGGCTGCTGATGGCCGTCGTCGGTGGCATGGGGCTGTTCGGTATGAACAAGTCGAACGAGGGCCTGCAAACGGTCTATGAGGACCGCACTGTGGCGCTGGGGCAGGTCGCCCGGATCAACCGCAACATCGTGCGCAACCGCATGCTGCTCGATGAGATGCTGCTCGATCCAAAGTCCGAACACATCACCACTGCGGGTAACGAGGTCGAGCACAACATCGCCGAGATCGGCAAGCTGTGGGATGCCTATACGGCGACCAGCATGACGCCCGAAGAAAAGACGCTGGCCGACAAGTTCGCCGCCGATCGCAAGAAGTTCGTGGTCGAGGGCATCCGCCCGACACTGGACGCCCTGCGCGCCGGCAAGCTCGAGGAGGCCAAGACTGCCGCCGCCACCATGCGCAGCTTCAACGCCCCGGTGCGCGAAGGCGTGACCAAGCTGGTGCAATTGCAGCTCGACGAGGCCAAGAAGGAATACGAGCACGCGCAGGCGCGCTTCGCCAATACCCGCAACATCGCCGTCGTCCTGATCCTGGTCGGCATCGCCTTGGCCCTGGCCATGGGTGCGGCGCTGGTGCGGGCGATCGTCGCACCCCTGCAGCAGGCGGCGGGAGTCTTCGGCATGATAGGCCAGGGCAACTACGGCAACCGCATCGACGTCACCAGCAACAACGAGATCGGCAAGGTGTTGCAGGCGCTGCAGATGATGCAGACCAAGCTGGGCTTCGAGGTGTCGGAGGCCAAGCGCATTGCCGACGAGAACCTGCGCATCCGCATCGCGCTGGACAACGTCAGCACCGGCGTCATGATCGCCAATCCCGACCGCTTCATCATCTACGCCAACAAAGCGGTGCAGCAGATCCTCAAGAACGCCGAGAACGACATCAGGAAGCAACTGCCCGACTTCAGCGCCGACAAGATGCTGGGTGTCAATATCGACACCTTCCACAAGAACCCGGCGCACCAGGCCAATCTCCTCAAGACCTTCACCACCACCTATGTGGCCAACCTGGAGATCGGCGGCCGCTACCTGCGGGTCACCGCCAGCCCGGTGGTCAACCAGGAGGGTGCACGACTCGGCGCCGTGGCCGAGTGGCTGGACCGCACCGGGGAAGTGACGGTCGAGCAGGAGGTGGCGCGGATAGTCGACGGCGCCAGGAACGGCGATTTTGAGCAGCGCCTCACGCTGGACGGCAAGGAGGGCTTCTTCCGCCAGCTGGCCGAGGGCCTGAACCAGTTGTCCCAAGTCACCTCGACCGGATTGAATGATGTCGCCCGGGTGCTGAAATTCGTCGCCCAGGGTGACCTGACGCAACAGATCGAAGCCGAGTACTCGGGCATCTTCGGCCAGTTGAAGGTCGATACCAACACGACCGTGGAGCGGCTGCAGGAGGTGATGATCCAGATCAAGCAGGCGACCGACGCCATCAACACGGCGGCGCAGGAGATCGCCGCCGGCAACCAGGATCTGTCCTCACGCACCGAGGAGCAGGCGAGCAGCCTGGAGGAGACCTCATCCTCCATGGAGGAGCTGAACAGCACGGTCAAGCAGAACGCCGAGAATGCGCGCCAGGCCAACGATTTGGCGAAGAGCTCGAACGCCGTGGCGACCAAGGGCGGGGAGATGGTGAAGCGCGTGGTATCCACCATGAGCGACATCCAGGACAGCTCGAAGAAGATCGCCGACATCATCGGCGTCATCGACAGCATCGCCTTCCAGACCAACATCCTGGCGCTCAACGCCGCGGTGGAAGCGGCCCGCGCCGGGGAACAGGGGCGCGGGTTCGCGGTGGTGGCGACCGAGGTGCGCAACCTGGCGCAGAGGAGCGCGACGGCGGCGAAGGAAATCAAGACCCTGATCGCCGAGTCGGTGAGCAAGGTCGACGGCGGAGCGAGACTGGTGCAGGACGCGGGGAACACCATGGACGACGTGGTGACCAGCTTCCAGAAGGTGGCGGACCTGGTGACCGACATCGCCAACGCCAGCCGCGAACAGAGTTCCGGCATAGAGCAGGTGACGCAGGCGGTGAGCCAGATGGACGAGGTGACGCAGCAGAACGCGGCACTGGTGGAGCAGGCCGCCGCCGCCGCCGAGTCTCTGGAAGAGCAGTCGCGCGGCCTGGTCGAGGCGGTGGGCATGTTCAAGCTGAGCGATGGCGGCGGTGCCGGGCCCGGTACGATGCGCCGCCTGGTGGCGGCCGCGCCGGTCCGCCCAGCGCAGCAAAGGCACGCCCTGCCGCCGCCGTCGTCGGGCGAAGAAGAGTGGAAGGAATTTTGATTGGCCGCCCTGCCTCAACGTTCGCAGGCTGCCGCCTTGCAGGCTGAAGCTGCTGCCGCAGCCGTGGGGAATTCCCACGGCGCGGCGCAGCGAGAGTTTCAGTTCACGTCAGGCGATTTCGAGCGCGTGCGCAAGCTGATCTACGACCGCGCCGGGATCGCTCTCGCGCCGGTAAAGAAGGATATGGTTTATAGCCGGCTGGCGCGTCGCCTGCGCGCCCACGGCTACACCACCTTCGCCCAATACCTCGCCCACCTGGAGCGCGGCGACGAGCGGGAGTGGGAGACATTCGTCAACTCGCTTACCACGAATCTCACCGCCTTCTTCCGCGAGGCGCACCACTTCGATCTGCTGGCGCAGCAGATG
>Ga0172380_10007126_pt1 | contig 12693 bp, 15 predicted proteins | sample Leawe162metaG_FD_119747 | JGI IMG/M metagenome (GOLD analysis project Ga0172380, IMG submission 119747) | Leachate microbial communities from a municipal landfill in Southern Ontario, Canada - Leachate well 162 metaG | ecosystem: Engineered > Solid waste > Landfill > Unclassified | place...
ATTACCATCCCAGCTGGCGGACGTGGTCGCTATGGTACGGCGGCTGTAGGACACCCTGCTGGAACAGTAGTCCGTTTCTTCAACACACGCCCGGATGGTTTGTTCTCTGACCAGGTACAAGAATCCGACCTGCTTGATCTTCGTCATGCCATCAATCCTAACGACTGGGACTATGGTCGACTGTTGGAGCATAACGTGTCCGCTCTCATTAAGGGGGACTTGCGCTCCACATGGAAACATGCTCCCTCGGGAAACACCCAGGGTGCTGTGGCACATGAGGTCACCTATTTGTGGGGGGACGGTTCCACGAGCACCCCAAACCATACGGAGGCCGTGGATGGCCCTGACGGCATCAGGACGATTTGGTCTGATGCCGCTGCCTTGCAGCCAGGGGTCACAGTGTTGCTGGACAACACTGCTCCTCAGGATGGCAACAACGTTGGACTCACGAATGAAAATCGGTTCACTTCAGGTGCCGGTTATGCCTGGGATGTGGGTGCTAACTTCTACCCCTCCGGGTTCATGAACGTCGGAACGGACGTGAACAAGGACCGTTTCTGTAACGGGTCCACGATCATGCTCTTCACTGGTGGTCGAACGGGATCAGATGGAGCACGAGCTACTTTCCGGGATGGCAACACCAGGGGTGTTCGGGTAGTCTCTCCTCGTGAATACTGGAAGACGGGTTATCCCGTAGTTGACCCCAGCAATGGAAACCAACATCCAGTCACGCTTCGTTTCTTGGACCAGCGAGCCACGGAACCGTCTCCCCCAGGGATGTCGTCCACATTGGCGGAGAGGCATGTAGGTCCGATGTTTCCATGGCGGGAAACCAATTACGAGCGGCCCTTCATTGTTCTGGGTGGCCTTCTGCGCAATGAGATGCGACGGACAGCAGTTCAAACCTCTGGTATGTCTCTCGTAGTCGGTATGTTGGCAGGAGGGGCCACTGTTCATCAGATCAATGTCGGCATCGACTTTGATCTCCTCAACTCCTACTACACACTACAGGGGAGCACCGAGTTTTCCAACGATGCTTCTGACCCCAATCTGACTAACCCCCTGATGAGGGACCGTCGGACCCTGTACGGAATGTTGACCTCGGACGGTACGGACACAACGGGTCTGTCCTCAGAGGTTTACGTTGCTCTCTACGGTGACGCAGACAGCCGTAACAACAATGGGGCCTTCAAAGTGATCGGGGCGGGCACAGTGGGATACACTCACTACTCCGCCACTGGTCCTAATGCCTCCACCTCAATCTTGGTCCAGGCTCTCAGTCCCGAGTTTGTTGCCTTTGATGATGCCACTGGGAATACGGTGACCGTGGAGTTCCGCTCCCAGGAAACCAACTCGGATGACACTTCCAGTTACGACACCAAGGTAGCGGATGTGCTCCTTGTCCTAACGGACATCGGTGGTCTCTCCGAGCACCCCTGGAAGCTCGCCTACCTGGGTTCAGGTGCCCCTGATGGGTACGACATTTCTATGCCCTTTGCTGAGGGTCATGCCTCTGTCGGATCCCAGATGCTATTGGACTTGACATTGCAATACCACCCAGGACGGAGTGGTATTGCCCGTGTCCCCGACGAGGTTGTCCGTTTTGCCATGAAGGGTGGCACTACGGACAGCAACGGAGCCTACCTGAGGCAGAGCCCAGGCGCCCTGGACAGTACTTTCAGCGCGGTCGGGACACCTACGGATGAGACTTTCTGGGATCCGGCTCACATTCAGCTGTGGAATAGGTTGCCGAGCCTGGGATGGCCCGCCCCCCTCGCCCCCAGCTATGGTGGTCATGTGGTGGGCTACACGGAGCAAGACAGGGAGCACGAGCTTTTCTTTGATCGTGGATCCAAGACCGTTATGTTCCGACCCTTCCGAGATCGGAGGATGACGCTTCGTGAGTTGTCATGGTCGGCTCCTGACTTGGCGTCTGATCTCAGCCTGATCGGTGAGTACACCTATGTACAGGGGCATCAGAAAGATGCCCTGCGGATATGGACTGGTAGCAACCCAGATCAGGGTGGTACGGGCAAGAAAATGGGTTTTGCACTCCCCTGGGAGTTCATGCCCCGTTTTGGACGTCAAGACATCCCATTCTATCAAGACCAAGATGCTGGGGCAGGACCTTTCCTTTCGGGAATCAATCATCTGTTCCTGGATCAAGCCAATGTAACCAGCCCCGTGTTTCACATCATCGGTGGTACGGCAACTGCGGCGGGTGTCCCGGCCGTGTACCCCATGTTCTTTGTGACCGGGGGCCTGGGTGGGGCCCCTACCTATGGTGGGGCGGACACGATGCCCACCTGGGTCAATCAGGAGTTCATCTACGCTCGAAGAGCCCCCACGGACATCAACGTGGCGATCACGGGTGCACAGGACGTTGTCAACAGTCTGAGGGTTGTTAACTCCTCAGACTTTGGCAAGGGATTGCAAGGGATCCAGCTCCCCCCCTATTATGGCATTGCACGTCTCTACGGCGTGTATGACGTGCGTGACTTTGATTGGAAGGGGGGTCGGAGTTTCAAGGCTAACCGTGTCAGTGTGGAAACGGATGCTGCCACCAATTTGTTGCGGGAGGATGCGGACCAACAGACGCTGTTCATCCTTCAGGGGGGTGGTAAGGACTTCGGTGGTACGGACCAGGACCACACGTACATCATTCCGTACAACGCCTTGGACATCACGAGGTCCCCCTTCTACGACCCCAACGTGGACAGCCCGGAAACACTCCACTATGTGGTGGAGTGCACCACCTTTGGTTTTGCTCGAGGCTTCATTGACCAGAACAACTTGGTTCTGGTTCGTAAGTTTGGTGGCACGGGTTTGGGCATTGACGGAGGCATGGCTGGAAACGAGGATGGAGACAACCTTGAAATCAAGGGTCTTCACATGGTCCTGCCTTGTCCTGCGGCCTATCACGATCAGTTCTATGTTGCTGCCAACCGCACTGTGTATCAGGGAGACCCCTACATGAGTAGGGGTGGTGCCAAGACTGAGTCCGATTACGAGACACGGTACGGTCAGCTTTCCGTTGGTGCCCAGTACGCCATGCGGATGCCTATTGAGCAGTACGACTCAACGGGAGCGTTTGTTCCGCAGACCCCCAATGCCAAGGCTTTTGAGATCCTCGCCAGTTTGGACTTCTACACCACTTTGGGTACGGGGAAGATCGGGGGTCAATTGTACGCGGGAACACCCTTGGACGTCGGTTTTACGGAGGCCACACCCCAAGCCTCCAGGCGTGCCCCTGAGCTAACGGATTACCCTTGGCGTGTGGTCTCGAGGGCATTCACCGAGGGTCAGAAGGGAAGTAACAATAGGGCCAGTTTGGACATGGTGCTCTCGGCTGATCCCGATGTTCTCAATCCAGGTTCGGGTTACCATGCCTACACCCGGTTGGGTCTGTTGGACGGAACATTCGTGGATCTCTACTTCACTAAACAACAGCATGCTGCAGCACTCGCGCTTGCTGTGCCTGCCATCAATGTAGGTACGGATTTGGTGGTGGTGCCCGAGGAGGTGGACTCCAAAGTCCTCGCCGGGGATTACATCCCTGGGTCTGAAACTCTGCTTCCAGGTCAGTACGTAGACAAAACGGTGACCCTGTATGGAGCGGCCCTTGACGATCAGGTCACTGTGCATTGGAGCGGTGTTGCCTCTCCAGATCATTCTTTACAGATGAGAGCTTGGGTTGAGGGACCCAATACGATCACTCTTCGTTACCAAAACATGTGGCCCTGGACGGCATTCAAATTGCCCCCCTCGTTGGGCGTAGGTCCCCCGACTAATCCGCGTCCTGTGGTTAGTTTCCTGGACCCGATTTACAACACCACCTGGACGGGTCCCACTATCGTTCCAGCTCATGATTCCATGACTTTGGACTTATCCATCCCTGGGTTGACGATGGATACTCAGACGCTTGTGGTGAATGAGGTTCTCCCCCCGGTGGATGGTCTCATTTTCATCGCCACCAAGTGGGTTGATGGTTTTGGTTCCCTTTTAGTGCGTATCACAGCAAAGAACACGACATCTGCGCAGATCACAATCACGGATCGTGATCTGGCAATTACGATCCTAACGGAGGAAGTCGCTGCTGATCACACCTTGGACACGGTAGGTTTCCCTGCACATCTCATGGTGCACAAGAAGTCCTTGTACAATACGGGTGGGGCAGCCCTGGCCCTTTGGTCCACGATCAATAGCCACCCGAGTTTGCAAAGGACAGTCAAGGCCCTGGTGACAGGTGACAATCAGGTTACCGTTGAGGCCGTGCCCACAGGCGCTCAAGGCAATGACATCTCCGTAAGGCTCCTCACTACAAGTACCCTTGTGGACCCCCATTTTGCATTGCTCAAGGTCCCTAGGACAAATGAGAGGACCGTAGGTCAACAAGCTACTTTCTCCCATCTTTTGGGTGGTCGGGACATCCCTTTCAATGCCGGTGACGGAACGAGTCAGATCAATCTGACCGGAATGACGGAACGGTTGCCCTTAGGTGCTCTGCTGCAGGATAGTGACTTTTTGTGCGAGAACCCATTGGGAGACAATGCCTCCGCCTTGAAGTCGAGCCCCACCGGTCCTCGCCCTGTACAGACCGTCATGCCTTTGACGTCCACAGGGGGGGAGTACACCCGGTTCTTTGGCGCCCCCGGTGAGTTGTTGGGCATGTCCGACGGGTCTATTTCGGTGACTAGTTTTGGGGCTTGGCGTCGTGTGGCCGAGGGTGGCGGTGGACCCACTGGTTCTCGTCGTTTCCGCATCTATCGAGGCGGTGGAGCAGCCTACACTTTGAGTGGTCTCAACCCAGGCGCACCTGTGGATTGGGTGTCAGAGACGTTCCCTTCGACTCTGCAGCCCGTGTTGAAGGGTGGGGTGTTGGCTTGCCGGGCCCTACTCGTCAGAAACTTCCGTGAGGACGTGACGCCCTCAGGAAGCACTTACAAGGTGACAGAGGGAGACGAGATCCAGATGGTTCTTCTCACCCAGGGACTTCTGGGTGACGGATCGTCAAGAGACCACGGTGTGTCCCTCGGTGGCTCTTTGAGTCCCTCGGGTTACGGTGAGGGTTGGGCCGCGACCGATCGTTACAGGGTAGAGGGTAAGCCTTTGTTCCGTGGGTATAGTCGGCGAGTGCCTGACCCCTCAACCGTTGAGTTGGTGGTCTACCCGGACCAGCAGCGGGACTAAAACCAGATGCCCTTCCTAAGTAGAAAACAAGTGCCAGAGGATGTCCTCTGGCACTTCGAGGTTGCTTACAAGCAAAGTCTTCGACTGCTTTTGAATAGTCCGGGCTTGACGGCTGAACAACGAAAGAGTATCAAGCGCCAACTGGATCAAGTAGGCCAGCCTAAAGAGTACAAAGGAGATAGTCCCCCAAGACCGGGAGCTATTTCTTTTTCGACCCCTTGATTTCAGTGTTTTCAAAGTGCTCGGCCAACACGTTGGCCCCTACCTAGTGGAGAGTTTCATGATTCGTCATCTTTTGATGCCCAGCATCTTCTTTTTTCTTGTCTCGGGTGTAGCGTCGGCTCAGGCTCCTCCCGTCGTGGTTACGGGACCACCAGTTGTAACAATGACTCCTGATGTAGATCAGGACGTTGTCATGACCAGTGTTGAGGACGTTGTCCCCACAACTGACGTTGTCCCCGCAACAGAGGACGTGACAGCCGCTGCCATTGCCGACGTTGTCCCAGAGGACGCTTCCGCAGTGGTTCCCCCGGTAGAAGTGACCCCCCCGGTCACAGACGCCGAGGCAGGGGACACCCTGGCCGCAGCCATTGACTTTGCCGGCGCCGGAGCTTGGACCTCCATGATCGGCTGCCTCATCATGCTGCTGGTGTGGGTCCTGCGCAAGATCAACATCCTGACCAAGCTCCCTGATGCCTACACCCCTTGGGTTGCTTTGGCCCTCGGTGCCATCACAGCCTTCGGCTTGGTGTTGGCTGGTGGGGCAACCTGGGGTGTAGCTCTGGTTCAGGGTCTTGGCGGTGGTTTGCTGGCCCCGGCTCTGTGGGAGCTGATCTTCAAGCATGTGAACGACAAGCTGAAGACCCCCGTTGAGGATGCCCCCGTCGAGGGCTAAACGCCACAGGCGGCAGAGAAAGGCCCGGATTGCTCCGGGCCTTTCTCGTTCTTACTTCACCTGGACCCCGTAGTGCTGGGCGATAATCTCGCGGAGGAGGGGCAACTGAGTTGCAAGGACCAACCACCGTCGGTTGATCTGATCCCACCTCCGGTAGGGACTCTGGATCCGGGCCTTCAAGTCATCCACGAATTTTGCCGAGTAGGGCGTATGTGTGCCCACCCAACCATCCCCAAGGTTCCTGACGGAGACCACAGTTGGCTCCTCCGACAGTTCTTGGTAAAAGTCATCGTTAGGGTTGCCACCCTGGGGGGCGGGGTTCTGAACTGGGGGTGGGTTTCGGATAGCCCAGACGGTGGCCCAAGAGGCATGGGGGATCTTCACGATCTCACGCGAGGTCAGCATCAGGGCGCCCCCAAAGTAAACCCCCAAGACGGCCATGAGGTGGTGCTCCTCCGTCATGGGGATGTACCATCCCACCTTGTGTCCCTGCTTTTGTTCTGGGTCCAGGGGATGAGCCCCAGGGATCTGACGCAGCGTGATGAGGAACTTGGTTTGCTGAGGGACAAAAGCCTCGAGGTGATCGGTCTTTGTCTTGATCGATACCGTTGTACGGTCAATCTCGAGCTTGTCGGCCAGGGTGACGTACCCGAGAGCCCTCATGATCTGACTGCAACGGAAAACCTCATCCCGCTGGTCATAGTGTGCCGAGGCCCAGTAGATCAGGATGTTGTTTGCCTCACGGGCCTTGTGCTTGACGATCTGGTCGAGGAACCCATCCAAAATGTGGGAGGGCAACTCGCTGGAGGCCAAGAACCCGAGTGCACTCTGGATCTGCTCCGACGACGGGTTGTGTACTGGGTCGTAGTAGCGGGTAGAACATGTGGGTCCGATCCCGTGCTCTACCGATTCAGCATCCGTAAGGGACGCATTACAGACACAACACCGAGTGGCCGTTACCTGTGCGATTTCTCGCAGGGTGAGCAATTGCATGCTTACCTCCTTGGGTCAGCTACTCTGCGGGGGTTCTTCATGATCCTGCTTGACCAAAAGAAGGTCCTCGCCATGGCCCCCCCCTCGGGTGATACGCCAGCCTAAAAAGTTGAGGATGAGAGGTAGAGTGTTTTCTTCCCCATCATACTGAGGGATGTCCTCAGACAGGGTGATCCTAGTGCGACGTGGGTTCAACTGAAGCGTCTTGACCACCCCCTGGAAAGTCCTCATTTCGGCAAAAGGCATGATTCCGATCAGGAACTCATCCTTTTCTGGCTCCCGAATTCCGAGGACCTGGTAATCGGAGAGACGAACCAAGCCCTGCATGGCCAGAACTTTGTCCAGCTTCCCGAGGGGCTCATGATCCACGTCGGTCAGGAAGAAGAACTTCCGTTGGTATTCTGAGTCCTTGTGCGTCCGCAGGGCTTTTTCAATGTGCTCCGCCAATTCTCGTTCCGTTCTGACGGTGAACGTTTCCCACAGTGTAGCAAAATCGTTGTACTTCATGACTTCCTTAAGGGATCTCGATGAGTCGGATGGTGGTAGCAGCATTGCTAAAGAAGATCCCACCCTTCTCCTCCGTGCCACACCCGTAGTGCGAGTGTCCAAAAAGGTGGTGGGTGATGTTGTGCTGACGGAACATGAGAGCCGAGGTCAGGTCTGAGCTTCCGTACCCACGGTTGCCTTCCTCTCCCACCCCTCGGACTCCGTCCAGGATCCCATTAGGAGGCGTGTGGGTGAGCAAAATCTGGGGGTCACAGGCAAATGCCTTGTCGATGAAGGGGGTGAGATCGTACTCCTCACCACTCCATTCTCCGGTGATGGGGAGGACTTGGCGGAATCCTGCGAACCGCTTGCCCAGCAGTTCGATACAGGGCTTGTCGTCCGTGATCTCGTAGGCATCCGCACCATAGTGCAGAAGCCACTCCAAGGGGCTGATGAAATCATGATTGCCCCGGAGGTACAGAATCGGACGCCCCTTGAGGTGGGGGATGAGACCCTTGGCTTTCTTCCGCCACCACTGGCGCTGGTAGCGGTACTCCAGTGGGGGGCTGATACGCCAATCGGAACCGTAAGCCGCAAAGTTGGGAATCCGGCCCTTGGTCTTCATGCAGTCCCCAGTCAGGACGAGCATGTCAGCCTCCATCTCGCCGAATTGGCGGATGATACTGGGGTTGTCATGTGTGTCACTGGCGTGGGCGATGATCATTGGGGACTCCTGTCGTAGGCACACTACTCAAAAAGGGGGCCAGATGATTCATCTGGCCCCCTTTTTTCTAGCCCCGAGGTCTTCCGGGGTTAGAATCCGTAGTCGTAGTACTCTCGGCGGGTACCGATGGAGTAGAAGGTGGTTCCTCCGACCTCGGCCCAGCGCCCGTTCTTGCGGAGGCTCAGGACCTGAGTGGCTCCGGTAGGGTTCGGGGTGCACTCCCAGGTCTGCATATCACTCATGCCATTCGAGTCGGTACGGACGGCATGGTCGCGTTGAACCGTGATCCTTTTGCCGCTCTTGCTCACCTCGATGATGGTGTGGGCATGTCGGTCACTGTAGCCCAGGCGGGTGGCCCCCATGCCAACCTCGGGCGTCGGGGGGAGGTGGTTGCTGAGGGCCATGGAAATCACATTAACGGTCGTCATTTGCGTGCTCCCGTGTCTCTTTCTACCCTACAGCTACTCAGGTGGGATCAGACATGATCTGGGAACCCTTGTACTTCTTCGTCAGAACATTGAGGATTTGGATGGCTTCGACCAAGCGAAGGGGTTGAAGACTCCTCATGTATTGAACTGCGGGGATTCGGTTGTGGCGCAGCACCAAGTGCACGATCTTCTTTTGCTCCTCCACGGAGAAGCGCACCTCCCGGGTGACCTTGTCGTGGTGCACCGTGAAGAACTCACGGCCGTCCTTGTCCACCCCAAAGTACTTCTCGAGGGCCAGGGTGACGACGTCCGTCATCGCAATGCCCTGGCTAGTGGCGAGCTTGTGAAGGGGGGCAGGAATGTTCACTGTGGTACGCATTGGAGGCTCCTTCGTGTTACCTTACAGCTACTCTGGTGTCTCTGAAGATGATCTCTGGCAGCCAGATCTTTAGGGGGTCCCCTTCTTGCAAACCAAGTTCTTGCAAACCAAGAGGCCGCCTTTGACGTCGCCCGTGGCATCATTCACCAAGGAGTACCCCAAGAAGTCCAGGATGGGGGTCAGTTCCGAATGGGTGCAGTACATGCCACGGGGCCGATAGGGTCCGGGTTCCCCCAGATAGATGCCTGAGAGTAGAGGCATGTCGCTCTTGCTGGCCTTGAGCCAATCCCGCACGGCCTTGAACAAGGCCGTCTTTGCAAACGGCAGGATGCCAATCATCATGGTGTGGGGATTGAACTCGGGAGTGTAGGGATCCGTGAGATGCACCAGACCCATCCACGTCAGGGTCTGAATGTTCTCCGGTGTGGGCAAGGGCCCGTTGACAGTGAACCACGGCCTCGACCGATTGCCCGAAACGTCATGTGCTGCCCATGCGTCCCGGAACACGGTTGTCACATCCGGTTCAGGGGCCGGAGGGTTGTACATTTTCACGAAATCATCGAATCTCATTGCTCAGAACCTCAGGAAATCAGGGTTCAGGGAGGGGGGGAGAAGGCCGAGCACCACATTCTCCGTGTTGAGGACATGGTCCTTGAGGACAACCCACCCGAAGCGCTTGGTGTAATCCTCCAGAGCCTCCATGGTGCACGGGAGCCTCATCTCGCTCCATGGCAATTCTTGGAGCGGCATGGGCTGAACCCAAATCCCGAGGTCCTGTTTCACCCGGTCACGGATGCGGGCGTTTCGTGCCATCAGGATCTCCCGCACTCGAAGCTGCCAGATGTTATTGTCAGCTGTTCCCCAAGCATCTCTCCATGCGGTGTAGTCCATCGGTGCGTTTCCTTTCCCTTACGGGATGTTCAGGGTCCTTCGCCTTACCTTACAGCTACTCTGGTGTCTCTGAAGATGATCTGTCACCCAGATACTTAGGGACCAATCTCACCCCGTGATGATCACCTGTCGCAGCATTGTGCGGGCTTGTTTCAGCCTGTTCAGCAAAAGCAGAGGCACCTTGTTCATGGGTACCTCCTTCAGGTCTCCCACTGCTAATTCTCTTCCCGCTCTTCTCTCCATGCACTCCCAGCATGCAACCCCACCCCCGGGGAACAACCGGAGCCACAAGTCGTTCACTAACATAGGGCCATCGCCATGAAGGGCCCCACAGTCCTGGCAGAAGTACGACGTGGGGTGTTCTGAGGAGTAGGTCGGGATGCCTTCCGGTTTCCACTTGTACACACCTGGACGGACCATTACCCATCGGATGTCGGCCTGCACTTCTTGCAGCGTGGGATACTTACACATCTTTTAGTTGTCCCTCAAGTGTTGGGATCATCCAGGTATGCCCGTTCCAATTCCAAGGTTGCCTTCTCCATTGCAGCCTTGGCCTCGGCCCAGCGGTCGTATGCTGCCACCCACTGAGGGGTGGGGTGCACTTTATAGTCCCTGTTGGGAATCTTGGCCTCTAGTCCTTTCCCAAAAAACCTCATCAGGGTTTTGTGACAAGCCCCCCGCTCTTTCTTGGCTTGCTCCAAGGCACAGTATGCAGCCCCCACTCGTTCTAGATACCTCATGTCAGCCTCGCCCCTTGTTTAGATCGGGGCTACACATCTTTTAGTTGTCCCTCATCAATCAGTTGGCAAGCCCGAGCAAACGCTTTGCCCAACACCGACCAGTAGGGGGCCCCAGTATTGCGTTGGACATGACGCACCCTGAGCGGAACGTTGTTCGGTGGGAAACTGGGTCTGCAACCTGGGATCAGCTCCCGTAGTGCCCTTTGCCACAGGCGCAGGATCCCGCTCGCATTGTCAGATGGAGGGCTTACACCTGTACTGGCCATGGTGTAGAATTCGAGCAACAGCATTGCGTTTGCCTCGATCTCTTCCTCCGTACCCCACATCTCGGGGTAGAGGCACATGGACCTGATGCGGTCCAGCACAAACTTTTTGATGTCAGGACTCATTTTCACATCCCTCATCCTGCGGAAGCCCTGGGAACCAAGCGCAGGTCCTCCAACAGCTCGCTGTTTCCGAGCAGATCCGACAGGACCCCCATTTGCATCCTTGCTGCATGGTCTCGTTGGGCACGGGAGAGCCAAGTGGCCCTGTCATGCAAACGGATCACGTTCTCCACGATGTGGAGCCCGGCCCTTTTCTTCTCCTCTTCTGCAGAGAAGGAGGTCTCTCGCAGAAGAGAGTAGACACGGGCCACATTGCTATGGGTAAGTCCCACTGTCCCGTCCACTGCCACTAGACGGGACCAGAGCAGACGGTAAGGCTGAACGGAGTCGTCCAGGATGGCATAGGGTTCCCCCATGATATCGTTGTGGGCCATCCAGTCCAGAATGGGTTCCTCCCCTCCCCTACAAGTTTCGGTCTTGGAGACCAGGAACTTGGGTGCTTGCTCGAAACCGGCTTCCTGCAGTTTCTTCCACAGGACATTCAGAGGGAAATAGTTCCAAGAGGTGTTGGTTACCACCTTCACGGCAGGGAGAGTCAAGCAGATGTGCTCCAGCCCTTTGACGTGACGTGGGCTCAGGCCCCCTTGGTTGCAGTTGAGGACACCGTCGAAGTCTAGGAACAGGAACATGTCCACCTCCCAATGGAAAGGTGCCCCGGGGTCAGGGTCAGGGACTCAGCCGCATCGAGATACGAGAGGATATGCGCATCAAGGTGGATGCGAAACCAATGTTTGGCATCCAAAATTGCGTCCCTCTCGGAGGACCCATGGCCCCGAATGTCCAGAGTATGGGCCATATTGTTCACGATAGCCTCCCAGACATCGACTTTTCCGTGAATGATACGGGTGCTCAGGATGAATCCACCCGGGAAACGCATGGGCTCCTCGCCACTCTGATGCATGGGGCTCTCCTTTGCTTGTCAGATGAAGGGGGTGTACTTCTCGACGAGGCGAATCGCAATCCGTTGCAGCTCTTGCATGCAAAGGGCCACAGCCTCCTCTTTGGTTTCACCCCGTCCGTAGGACACCTCCTTCCCAGCCTCATCTTGAACTTGGGCATGCCACCCGTGATTGTGACTCCAGGATGCCGTGGAGGGGTGCAACCAGGTATGGAGGGCGAACCCCCCCGCAAGAGGAGTTTCTTGATGGGACATGAGATTAGCCCTCCACGAGTTCCATCTCGATGATCTCGGGGTCGCCCCACGTCATGAGAACCCGGTTCTTGATTGCCTCTTCCATGCACCGATCTCGGTCAGTAAACACCTGCTTGGCCTGAGGGTAGGTATACACGATCCGACGACGAGCCGGGATGTGAAGGACGACGTACTCTTCGGTCTTGTCCATGTTTGCAACTCCAAGGTGCTAGTGGTCTCTGTTGGGCCCTGAGGGGCTTACTCGCTGGGGAAAAGTTCGGGGAAGTAGGGCTTGAGGTCCTTGTCGGGGAACAGGTCCGGCATTTCCCGGTAGAGGGCCAGGTTCAGTTCCCGCACCCGGCGGTGCTTGTCATCGGTCTCCCGAAAAGCATCCGGGTCACACAGGTACTCCAGGCAGAGGTTCACCGCCTCCTTGGCGATCGGACCGA
>Ga0172380_10007127_pt1 | contig 12692 bp, 26 predicted proteins | sample Leawe162metaG_FD_119747 | JGI IMG/M metagenome (GOLD analysis project Ga0172380, IMG submission 119747) | Leachate microbial communities from a municipal landfill in Southern Ontario, Canada - Leachate well 162 metaG | ecosystem: Engineered > Solid waste > Landfill > Unclassified | place...
AAGAAAAGCGTGGTGAAAAAAGCAAAAGACCTTCAACTCGTCTGGGACAAATCTACCCTCCAATACAAAGCAGCATGAAAATTCACAAAGGATTCCTTCAAAACTCCGAGCAATGGTACGATCTTCGCCGTGGCCGTGTGACAGCTTCCAACTTCAAGAAGATCATCACGCCTGCGCGCTGCGACTTCTCCAAGCAGGCACCCACATACATGCGCGACCTCCTTGTTGAAAGTTTTTGCCCCACCTATGCGCAATTCCTCGGCAACAAGTTCACGGATCGTGGTACCGAAATGGAGCCAGAAGCCCGCGAAGCTTTCCGCGAACACACCGGCCAAATCATCGAAGAAGTAGCCTTCATCACCTCCGAGAAATGGCAGCACGTCGTAGGCTGTTCCCCTGATGGTCTGGTGAAGAATGAATCGGGCGAATACGTGGCTGGCCTCGAAATCAAATGCCCGAGTCCGTTCACTCACGCCGAATACATTGAAGACGGCGTTCTGCCTGATGACTACAAAACTCAATGTCACGGCGGGATGGTCGTCACGGGACTGGACCGATGGGAATTTTGGTCATTTTTTCCAGGACTCGCTCCGTTCCATGTTACCGTTGTTCGCGACGACTTCACGGCCAAGCTGGAGGCCGCTATCGACCGCTTCGTGATCGAGTATGGGGCGTATCGCACGAAGATGACGCCTCTCCTGCAAATGAAACCCAAACCGACCGCCCTATGAACTTCTCCGAACGCACAACGAAACTCTATGATGCCGCCCGCAGCAAAGGGATGGACGGCCCTTCGGACACGATGATTGAAACCGCCATTGCAGACGCTGAAACCCAGCGGGAGCAAGACATCATCGCGGCTCTTATCAGCGGCGGATTTACTGAGGCTATCGACTACCTTGAACGGAAGAACGACCTCGCAGAACTCGATGACATCGAAGAGCAAATGACGCAACCACCATACCCATGAAAAAGCACTTCTACCCATCCTCCGCCGAGTCCATGACCGTGCTCACCTTTCGCCAGATGGCGCTTACCGTGCTGGCCTTTACGCTTCTGTTCATCGCGGCTGTGGTTATCGCATTCAGGGCTCCCGAGGATCAGCCTAAACATCAATCGGTGATCCTGGGGAAATGAAACCTCTCTTCATCCCACTGAAAGGCGAGTACTTCGATGCGTTCGAGGCTGGCACTAAGGACACGGAGTACCGCAAGCGCGGCCCGCGATGGAGCAAACTTAATTGCGCAGTTGGTCGCCGGGTAACTCTATCGCGTGGCTACGGCAAGCAGCGCCGTCTATCTGGCGTCATTACCGGCTTTCACTATGACACATGTCCCTCTAAACTTCCCGGCTGGGTGGCATGCTATGGTGAAGGCGCTGGCGATGCCGCCTGCATCAAAATCAAACTCGACATACACCCATGAGAACCTTCAACCTAGGACTTGAAGACCACCAGCAGGCCGTTCTAATTGAATGGTGCGAACTGAACCGGCAAAAGTATCCGCAGCTTGATTCACTCTATCACATTCCAAACGGAAAAATGCGCCATCCTGCTATCGCCGCGCAACTCAAAGCCGCAGGAGTGAAGGCTGGCGTTCCTGACCTGCATCTACCTTTTGCCGCTCATGGCTACCACTCGTTATACATAGAGATGAAGCGCCTTGTCGGCGGCAAACTCTCGAAGGCACAAAAGGAATGGCGCGACCGCCTTACGGCTCAAGGCAACCTAGTTGTCACCTGCGAAGGCTGGGAGCCAGCCGTCAAGACTCTCATTAAATACCTCACCCCGAAAACTGAACCATGATTTCCCCTTCACTTACTGCCTCAGTGTCGGCCCTCAAATTCGAGTCGCCATCCGACGAGAAACTGGCAAAGCACGCCATCGCTCACCCCGAACAAGCGACCTCCGCCACTGTGGCATGGCTGGCCGCGTTGGTGTCCCGCGAGGGTGTTCGATACGATGACAACAACCCCGAGCACCGACAGGCTCACACATGGCCCTTAATTCCATGATCCCACCCGGCCCGCACAAGTCCTCGTTCATCGCCGCCGTGATTGCCAAGCTCTGCAAACGCGGACACACGATCCACGTCGAAGCAGACGGGCGGATCAGCATCTGCAACCATCACGCACTGAAACGGCGCGAAGCACGCAGGGAGCGCGACAAGGCCCGCCATGCACGCAAGAAGGCCGCGAGGGCTGCTGAGAAAGAGAAGTGCGGGGAAGATTCTCGGAACGCAGGCAAACGACGCTGCGAGCAGGAATGGCACGGCATCACCTGGCGCGATGTGCCTGGGAAGGATGAACCGAACAAGCGTCTCAACTTCTCCATGCTGCGGCTCGGGGAATGCTGGAAGCACTGTCAGCAACTCCACGGCCAGCAACTCAAGGATGCGCTGGCCGTCATCAGCTCCCGTCAGAAGGCCATCGGTGACAAAGGCGGCGGCAGACTCAAAATGAAATCTCTCAACTCGAAATAGAACCAACCATGAACGAAACACTCCAATTCCAACGCGAAGTATCCGAATGGGCGAAAGCCACATTTCCCAACCAAACACCATCCTCAAAACTGGCTCACATGAGGGAGGAATTTGCCGAACTTGTTGCAGATCCAACGGACGGCGAGGAAATGGCCGACATCTTTATTCTTCTGCTGAATTTGGCCGACATGCACGGTTTTGACCTGATGGAACAGGCGCGCGCCAAGATGGCGAAGAATCGAGCCCGTAAATGGGGTAAGCCAGATGAACGGGGAGTTTGTCACCACATTAAATAATGAAAACCATCCAACAGAACGGCGCATCCGTCGCCCGAGAACATCCCGGCTTTATCGCCATCGCCGGACCGTTTGCCGTCCAGCACACGAAAGAAGAGTTCGCGAAGAAGTATCAAGATCAGGCGGTGGGTGCCTACCGCGAGCAGCGGAAGATTTGCCGCGCCGCCTGCATCGTCATGCACGGCACGCAAGCCTGGGTGATCCGCAAGAAGCCGTTGACCGTGGACGCCACAACGAAGGCGGCAACGTTCACCAGCGGCAAACTGGGAATCTTTGCAGGGAGGATGGCGAGAAAATGAGCAGGCCATCTTCCCATTATTTTCCGTTCGGACCTGTGAGAGGCGTTCGGCTGATTTCCTTGCATGCACAGCATCGTTTTGCAGAGCGTTACGGCAAAGGGGCCAGTGTGGGATCTCAAATGCAGCGCATGGAGGCTTTAATTGAGAACGGCAAAGAAGTTTTCTTGAAGCCTGAAAAACGACTTAACAAGCTGTTGAATCATGGCGTTCAAGATGCGCGTTATTTTTTGAAAGGGTCGCTTCAACAAGGTATGATTTTCGTCGTGGTAAACGGTGTGTTGATTACAGTCCACGATGCCAACGCCGACGAGTTTATTCTTGCTGTCGCGAAACCCGTTTGACATCCTCACCTGTTCATCTAAATAACCCGCGCTGACTGAAAAACAGCGTTGACCCGAAAGTCGAAACCAAAACTCCCGCCTCCCTTGTTAGCACGCGCCTAGCGCATGCTGTTTTTTCAGACCAAGGGAGAGCGGGGGACCTTCTAAGTTTATGACAACATCCTACGCGGACTTTATCAACCGCAAGACTCACCTCGGAGGCAACTACGGCTTCGCGCCGACGTTCATACCTGATGCCGCTTTCGACTTTCAGCGGCATCTGATCGAATGGGCTGTGAATAAGGGCCGCGCCGCACTTTTCGCAGACTGCGGATTAGGGAAATCACTCATGCAATTAAGCTACGCCGAGAATGTCGTTCGTCACACGAACAAGCCCGTGTTGCTACTGACACCTTTGGCTGTCGGATCGCAGATGGTGAAGGAGGCGAACAAGTTTGGAGTCTTCGCGGGGCGTTCTACCACAGGTAAGCATGACGGCAAGGCTAAGGTCGTTATCACCAATTACGAAAAGCTGCATTACTTCGATCCGAACGACTTTGCCGGGACCGTATGTGACGAATCCTCCGTACTCAAAAACTTCGATGGCGTGACGAAAGCCGCTGTGACCGATTTCATGCGTAAGCAAAAGTTTGGCCTGCTTTGCACAGCTACCGCCGCGCCCAACGATCACATCGAACTTGGCACGTCCAGCGAGGCCCTGGGCTATCTTGGATTCATGGACATGCTCGGCAAGTTCTTCAAGAAAGCTGAGGCGACAACCTCACGCAGTCAAGAGCACCGCAGCGGAATCTATCGTTTTCGTGGACATGCTGAGCGTGATTTCTGGCGCTGGGTTTGCTCATGGGCTCGTGCTGTTCGCAAGCCTTCCGATCTTGGCTTTAACGATGGCAAGTTCAAGCTGCCGGAACTCATCACGCGAGAGCATATCGTTGAGGCAAAGAAGCCCCTGGACGGCATGCTGTTCTCTATGCCTGCTCATGGGCTGGCAGAACAACGGCAGGAGCGCAGCCGCACGGTTGAGGAGCGTTGTGAGATGGCGGCGGCATGTGTTGCCAGTTCAGAAAAGAGCGCAGTTATGTGGTGCCACCTGAACAAGGAAGGAGACATGCTTGAGCGCATCGTGAAGGACGCTGTTCAGGTATCAGGAGACGACACCGACGAGGACAAGGAAGAAAGATTCGATGCCTTCGCTAGCGGTCAAATCCGCGTTCTTATCAGTAAGCCGAAAATTGCTGGATTCGGGTTGAATTGGCAACATTGCCACCATCAAACCTTCTTCCCGTCTCACAGTTTCGAGCAGTGGTATCAATCCATCCGGCGCTCTTGGCGCTTCGGCCAAAAGCATCCCGTGACCATCGACGTTATCACCAGCGAAGGTGAGCGCGGCGTGCTCCAAAATCTCCAACGCAAGGCCGCGCAGGCCGAGGAAATGTTTTCGCATCTCGTTGCTCTGATGAACAACGAAATGCACATCGAGAAAAAAGCAAAACCAACCACGAGTATCGTAAAGCCTCTTTGGTAGCATGTGCCTTTTACATTGACGATTGATTCACTCTCCGTTATAAGACTAACCATGAAAGGTTACAAACAGTCAAAGGAGCATGTTTTGAAAAGGGCGCAGGCTCGCAAAAGAGGGGCGTTTTTTAATTGCTTGGAATGTAACAAACAATTCTGGCGAAAGCCTTATGAAATCGCATCCGGCAATAATAAATTCTGCTGCAAGCCATGCTACTCCAAAAACCAAAAAGGAGTATCAAAAGGAGTTGGAAGACCGGGATTGTCAGGCAGTCGAAATCCAAAATGGAAAGGTGGAATAACTCCAATCAATAAAGGAATACGGAACAGCGCCGCCGCAAAACAATGGAGGCTGTCTGTTTTCAAAAGGGACAATTGGACTTGTCAGGCTTGCGGCAAGAGAAGCAAGAAAAATGATTATCTCCGAATTGAGGCACACCACCTAAAACCATTCGCCACTTTCCCACAGCTAAGATTCGAAATAACCAATGGTCAAACTCTCTGCAAGAAATGCCACGATAAAGAACCGAAAGGAAAACAAGTATATGACATCAAATAAAGACACTGCCGTTTATTCGCAACAAATCACCGACAAGTTCGCCTTATATCATGGAGATTGCATCTCGGTGATGGGAGAACTTCCTGACAAGTCTGTCGATCTGTCGGTGTATTCTCCGCCATTTTGCGGGCTCTATAATTACAGTTCCGACGAACGCGACTTGTCGAACTGCCGCAACTATGAGGAGTTTTTTCAACACTACGGATTCGTGGTGTCGCAGATCGCGAGGCTCACGAAACCGGGCCGAATCACGGCGGTTCACTGCATGGACATTCCAAGTTCATGCAACGCAGGATGCACGTTGACCGACTTTCCTGGCGACATCATCCGCCTCCACCTCGCCAACGGCTTCAAATTCATCGCCCGTCACTCTGTGTGGAAGGAACCGCTTGCCGTTCGTCTGCGCACCATGGCAAAGGGCCTCGCTCACAAGACCATCGTGGACGATTCCAGCCTCTGCGATGTGGCGAGCGCCGACTACCTGCTCCTTTTTCGCCGCGATGGTGAGAACGAGGTTCCTGTGTCGCACCCAACCGGACTGCACAGCTACGCCGGCTCCCGCCAGATGCCGCATGAACTCCTGACGTTCAAAGGCCACAACGGCAAGCAGACGGAGAATCGTTTCTCGCATTGGATCTGGCGGCAATATGCGAGCGCCTTCTGGGATGACGTTCGCATTGAGCGCGTGCTGCCCTACAAGGAATGCAAAGACCCCGACGATGAAAAGCACGTCCACCCGCTGCAACTGGATGTCATTGAGCGCGTCGTTGTCCTTCGCTCGAATCCTGGGGAAGTGGTGTTGACGCCGTTCATGGGCGTGGGCAGCGAGGCTTATGGCGCAATCATCAACGGACGCCGCGCCATCGGCATCGAATTGAAAGAAGCCTACTACAAGCAAGCCGTCCTCAACTGCACCGCCGCCGCGCAGGGCGTAGCTCGCGAAGAAATGCCGCTGTTCGGCGCGGCGGCGGATCAGGAGGACTCCGACCTATGAAAGCACCCCTCATCAAATGCGAGTGCTGCAACGGCACCGGGAAGCGGGAACTTGAACCCAGCTACCAGCGCACGCTGAAAATCATCAGCACGCAGCAAATGCCGATCTCCGCCCAAAACCTCCGCGAGAAAGGCCGCTCAATCAACGCCATCGCCATGCGCTGCTATCTCCTGGAATGCTGGGGACTCATCCGCCGCGTGGGCAAAGACGGGAAGTTCATCTTGTGGGAGGCGGTGAAATGAGCTTCTTCCGAGATACAACTATCAAATCCACGCGGAAAGCCTGCCGTTGTTTTTGGTGCGGTGAAGTGATGCCAATCGGCTCCACTAAAATCTATACCGCTTGCGTGTATGAAGGTGACTTCTTTGCCACCAACTACCACCCTGAATGCCACGCAGCCTCTTTGCTATGGATCAAGGCTGAGTATGGCAGCGCCAGTGGTGAATTGCCAGATCAACACAGCATGCAGCGCGGAGGGATCGAAGAAAAGCCATGACTACCGATCAAGATAAATTCATTCCCTGCGAAGGCGGATGCTCTCACACGCAAGAGGAACACGAAGCATTCGACGACGGCCTAATCGCTGGCGAATCGAAGCTGGCATGGATCGAAAAGCACGGCATCAAAACCCACTGGTCGAAGCTTAAAGGTGACTCGCCATGCTGGGCAATCGTTCCGCTTGAAGAGGACAAGGACCGCTGCTTTGCCGAGTGCATGGCGCATAATGCGCGCATGTATGAAGAGTTCCAAGGACTCGGCAAAGGCAACACCCTCGACGAGGCGCTGATTGATTTGGCGCGGCAACGCGGGATGAAGACGTGGGAGGAAACACCATGACCCCGCCCGCCATCGCCTCCCGCTGGAAGAACACCCCATGGTCAACGGGCCGTGAGCAGACCGTGACCGTCACGCGCACCGACGCCGGCTGGGTGTGGTATGAAAGCGAACTCGGGCGGGGATTTGCTGCGCTGGATTATTTCGTCAACAACTTCACGCCCGTAACTGAATCACCACCATGAACGAACCTCTCACTGACCGCCAAGCCGCCGTGATGGACTTCATCCGCGATTTCTACGCCCAAGAAGACCGGTTGCCTTCAACCAGAGACATCCAGACGTTCTTCGGTTGGAAGTCTCAAACCGGGGCCGTCAGCCATCTGCGTGCGCTCTGCCGCAAGGGATACTTGGAGCACAGGCAGGGAGCGATCAACGAGCGCTGCTGGTGGCGATTCGCTCGCCATGACAGGCCGATTCCCGTCTTTTTCCCACCCGCAGGGCCTGCGCAGTTTTCACCACCATGAAAGTTCAGCTACTACCACCTCGCGGCAACCGTGGCGACACTCCGCAGATTCACCTGACGCAATGCCTGCCGTTTGCGCAGTCTAAACCTGGCAGGTATGTGCATCGCGTGCGTTCTGCCACGATTCACCATCTCCGCACTGGCGAGTATTCGCATACGTCATTCACTGCATGGTGTGGCGGGATAGTGTTCAACGACGAGCAGACAAAAGCGGGTTGGAGGCCGAGCCACAAAGGCAAGCTGTTCGCAGAACCTCCCGTCAACGAGATCGTATGCGCTACCTGCGAAGGCCGCGCCATCGGTTCAGGCCAAGCTGGCGCTCCGGTAATCTGTGGCAGGCCGGTCAAATACTCGCCGCGATCCTTGCGCCCATGAATGCCCCTCGCGCAGTTTTCACCACGGGCCGGTTGACAGGCCGCGCTCGCGTATCTAATATCAAAGCAGTTCACCGACTCGAAACCGGTAAAAGATATGGCAACCCGCAATAAATCGTCCGCCCTTCTCTGGCCTTCACGGGCAACGCCGAGTCATACCGGCTGTTTCGAGCAGAGATCGGGCGGACGACCTTTTTAACGATATGGCTAAAAAACGCTCCGCGAAACCGTCCGCATCGTCCTACGTGTCCTATTCGGAAAAACTGCGTGACCCGCGCTGGCAGAAAATGCGCCTGGAGGTCATGCAGCGGGACAAGTTTACGTGCTGCCATTGCCACAGCGGCGAAAAGACACTGAACGTGCATCACACCTTCTATTCTAAGGGCTCTGCTCCATGGGAATACGACGTTTCAACGCTTCTTACTCTTTGTGAGGACTGCCACGAAATGATCGAACGGCGCAACAAGCTAATGCTGATTGCGACATCAAGATCGCCAAGGAGGCATGTTCAGGCGCTGAATTACCTTTCTGCCTTAGAAGGAGACGGACCATGGGGAGAGCCTGAGATTGTGTGGATGGCTGAGGCTTTTCATAGCCTTCTGACTTCGTGGGATGCCGCAACTACGGCACAAAAAGAAGGAAGGTCGTTATTTGATGCGGTCGATAGCATGCAGTTTGCCGCCCTTGAGATAATTCAAAACTTGGGCGTTTTGATGAAGAAAACAAACGAACTGGATAAATGACAGACGTTACGCTCATCGCAGATATGATTCGCGGCGGCGTCGATCCCGACATCGTTCAACGTGTTGCGCTGGCTATCCTTGAGGCACAAGGAACGGCACAAGTTGCCATTCTCAAAGATGATTCAGCGGATCGCCGCCGTGCCGCTGATCGTGAGCGCAAGGCAGAAAACCGCGCTTCTGTCCGCAGAAATCCGCAGACTTCCACGGAATCGGCAGACAAAAAAGACAAAACCCTTCCTCCCTCGCCCTCCCTCCCTCTCCCCCCTCAGACTCCCCTCTCTCCCGCTCACCCACACCCACCTGCCCCCGTCCATCCGCGTGTACGCGAGGCCAGCGGCAAAGGCTCACAGCAAGAACTGGAAGCCTACGCCGTGGAGATCGGCCTACCTGCCAGCGACGGAACGGCAATGTTCGACCACTGGACGGCCAACGGCTGGAAAAATGGCGGCTCTCCATCGAAATGCTGGCGCGCCGGAATGCGGAAATGGAAAAATGAGCACTGGATGCCGAGCCAGAAACAGCAGCGCGGCGGAGCCTTCAACGGTCAGCGCCAGCCCAAGCACGCCGCCTATGACGCCAAGACGGCCACGGCGGGCATGACGGCAGAGCAAATCGGAATTTTCTAACCCTATGAACAACATCCCGCCCGACTTCAACATTGTAATCCCCGACCGCGCTTTTGATCTTGCCGCGCTCGACCGGTTGGAAGCCACGATCCGCGCCAAGTCGGAAGCGTTCGACGCGATGCTGGATGCCTGCCAGCAGCAAATCTTGTGCGAGACTCACGCGACACGCTCAATTCTCAACCGGGAGGCATCCCGCGCCGCCGCCAAGCCTGTCTGGACCTGCCCGACGTGCGAGGGTGAAAGGCTCGCTAAACGGCACGCGAGGCGAATTGAGGCCGCTGGCATCCCGGCAGACGTGCGCCACGCGACCCTTGAGAACTTCGACACCAACAGGCCAGACGCGAAAAGGACAGACGGGTGTGTGTCGCCGGCCAAGTTCATCGACGCCGCGAAAAGGCTACAGGCTGGCGAGGTGCGCAACGTGGGATTCGCGGGAACCCCAGGCATCGGTAAGGGACATCTCGCCGCTGCGCTCTGCATCGACGCCATCGCGCACGGTAAGAGCGTGGCATGGATTGAATGCGCCAGGCTGTTCAACGCCTACCATAGGGCATACAAGGACGACACTACCGAGGCCGTGACCGACAAATACGCCACGGCTCACTTGATCGTTCTCGATGAAATCTGTCTGCGTGACCTGCCCGCCGATGGTGAAGAGATCCTGTTTGGCATCCTCGATCGCCGCCACAAGGCAGGGCTGCAAACGATCTTCCTCGGCAACGCGCCCGCTGAGGCCATCCGCAAATGGCTAGGATCGCGAATCGTTGACAGGCTCCGGTCGGGCGGCGTGGCCTTCTGTTATGGCGAATGGGCCAGCATGCGTGGAGGTGAAGGAGATGGAGCCGAGTTTTAACTTTTCAAAATATGAACATACAAGACACAAAAGATTATCAGTCCGCCATTCTTGAAAATATCTCTGCTGATGTTCCGAAAGACCTTTTTGACCTGATGGAAGGAATGCAGGCGTGGGCAGATTGGGAGGCTCTAGTCGTCTGCAAATATATGGTGGATGAAGGATTTATTAAGCTTCATTCAACAAAAAACAAAGAGCCTCTTTACATCAAAGCATGACATCCCAAGAAACCATCACCAACGTGTTTAATTCCACCGTACCGGGATGCCGACGCATTCCGAACGCAAAGCCTCGACTCGAATACGAGCCGGGGTGCAGCACGATCACCTGCGGGGAAGGCTGCAAATGCGTGATGAATGACGGCGATGGAGGCCCGCTTTCGGGCTTCATCGCACGATGGACAGCAAAACATGGAATCCCTAGAACATAATCCCCCACCCGGCCCCTCGTCCACACAGGTAGGCGACGCACTCGCCAGGCTGATCGCCACCGCGAGAAAGAATCCGAAGAATCAAAAGCCATGAATAATCTCAACACAGAGCGATTCGACTCCGAATGGAGGGCAAAATCCGCCATTGAGCGATGCTCTGTGTCCGAACTCGACGCCTTTGTTTCTGCCCACTATCTGCGTAAACGTCCTGCAATCATCATGCTGGCGCTGAAAATGTCAGTGATGGGGCAGGCTGTCGGCATGGCAATCTACGCGATGCCACCTAGGGAGGCCGCGATTCGATACGGCGGCACTACATGGGAGCTGGCGAGGCTCTACCTGACCGACTCCATCCCAAAGAACGCCGAGACGTGGCTGATCGGTAAGAGTGTCAAATTCATCAAGCGCCATCACCCCGACGTGCAATGCCTGCTCAGCTATGCCGATCCGTCCGCAGGCCACGCAGGGACAATTTACAAGGCCGCAAACTGGGTAGGCGACGGGATGACAGATCAAGAGAGAAAGACGCCGCGCTGCGATTACTACGACGATCGAACGGGCAAGAAATACGGACGCAAAGGCAACATGCCCGCTGACGCCGTAGTGATCCGAAAACCTCGAGTTTCAAGGCCCGGTTTTATCTGCGAATCAAAAATAACAGAAAAGCCTTGCAATAAGCCAACCGCTCGGCAATTAGTGCGTGTCAGCAAACAATTCACGCCCTACCACAGATGAAAATCGCACTTTCCAACATCCAGCAAAACGACGCGCTCTCGCAGGAGACGCCCGCCTTTGTCGCTGATCTCTCCATTGATGGAACTCCACGCGGCAAGGTGCGTAACGAAGGGCGTGGTGGTTGCTGCTTCTGGACTGACCGCAGCGCAGAGCGTGAGATCGACGCTTACGCCGCGACGCTGCCTCCCGTGGAGTTTGACGGCTTCAAGGTGCCTGAGTCGGCTGAAACCCTTGTCTTTTCGATGCTGCCATGAATGCCACCAAAACCGCTGCAATCTTCGGCTGTTCTCCGCAACAGGCAGAAGTGCAAATGCGCAAGAACCTCGCTGGACTTCAATCCATGGAGGCGAAAGCGCGATCCACTGGACGGAAGGTGAACGGCTACACCGCTGACGACCTCGCGGGCATGATTGCCAAAGTGAAGAAAGGCTGGAACCTGTGAAAGTCCTGATTGCATGCGAGAGTTCGGGCCGGGTTCGTGACGCATTTCTCGCATTGGGGCATGACGCCATTTCCTGCGACTTGCTGCCGACTGAATCGCCGGGGCCGCACTATCAAGGCGATGTCCGTGACATCATCAACGATGGCTTTGATTTGATGATTGCGCACCCTCCATGTACCTATCTGACAGGCTCGGCAGAGTGGGCTCTTGGCGATGGACCCTATCACCAGAAAGTGAAGCCGGGAACGCTGGTTGGCGAAGCACGCCGCGAAGCACGCCGCGAAGCCGTCGAGTTTGCCCGCATGTTTTTTACTGCCGACATCAAAATGAAGGCCATCGAAAATCCAGTGGGATGCCTTGGCCGTTATCTGCGCAAACCAGATCAATACATTCAGCCGCATGAGTTCGGAGATGATGCCTCGAAAAAGACTGGAATCTGGCTTTGGAACTTGCCCAAATTAAAGCCCACACTCCGCATTGCTCCCCGATGGGTGGACGGCAAGCCACGATGGGCAAACCAGACCGACAGCGGGCAGAACCGACTTACGCCATCGCCAGACCACTGGAAGTTGCGGAGCGCCACGTACAAGGGGATTTCGAGCGCCATGGCGCAGCAGTGGGGTGACTATCTGACAGGAGAGCAAGCATGTTCGTAATCCAGCGAGAAGACGGGGCTTTCGTATCGATGCCGGGTAGCGCTAGTTCG
>Ga0172380_10007128_pt1 | contig 12689 bp, 7 predicted proteins | sample Leawe162metaG_FD_119747 | JGI IMG/M metagenome (GOLD analysis project Ga0172380, IMG submission 119747) | Leachate microbial communities from a municipal landfill in Southern Ontario, Canada - Leachate well 162 metaG | ecosystem: Engineered > Solid waste > Landfill > Unclassified | place...
AATATCGGGCGGACAGCGCATGACAAATACTAAAAGCCTGCAATATGGGTGGGTGGTGGTGGCCTCCGCCTTTGTGATCACCTTCATTACATGCGGGGTGAATTTCAGCTACGGCGTTTTCTTCCTGCCCATAGTGAATGAATTCGGCTGGTCGCGCGGGCTGGCCTCGGCTGTCATGCTGGTTGCCGGTATCGCATACGCCACCACCCTACCTTTCACAGGCATACTTGCCGATCGTTTCGGCTATAAGTGGGTGCTGGCCGCCTCGGCCGGCTTCCTCAGCCTGGGCTTGATACTGAGCTCGCAGATCCAGGAGCTATGGCAACTGTACGTATTCACGGGTCTGCTGGTGGGACTGAGTATCAGCGCATCCTTCGCCATCCCTGTTGCGCTGGTATCCCTGTGGTTTACCAGAAAGCAGGGCCTGGCTGTCGGTGTTGCCACACTCGGCATCAGCCTGGGAACAGCCACTATCCCGCTGCTTATGAGTTACCTCATCAGTACAGCCGGCTGGCGGCCGGCGTTGCTGCAGGCTGGTATAGCCACGGCTATCCTCTGCATACCGGCCACACTACTGATGCGAAGCCCTCCACGCAATATCCGGGCAACCGATTCTGTGAACAGCGCCGAATCCTCCACGGCGCAGAATGTTGTTTATTCAGACCTGGATATAGGATTAACAGTCTCTCAAGCTATCCGCACAGGCCAGTTCTGGATGCTCTTCACCATGTTTCTGCTCGTTCTCTCCAGCCTGGGATTGGTTATGCTTCACCTTGTGCCTTATGCGGTAGATTCAGGTATAGACTCAATACAGGCTGCCGTTTTAATCACACTGATCGGCGTCTTCGGTATCGCCGGCAGACTGGTTTCCGGTGTCCTTTCCGATAGAATCGGTATTAAGCCGATCATGGTATTCTGCACAGTGTTATTGGGTCTGAATATAGCCTTTATAGCTCTCTGCCAAGAATCCTGGGCCTTCTACATCTTCGCCGCCATCTACGGCATCACTTACAGTGGATTCGTCACCCAGATGGTAAGCATTACACGCAAGGTCTTTGGGGGCAAGGCGCTGGGATCTGTGTTCAGCGCCCTTATGGTCTCGGACGGCATAGGCTTCGGTATCGGCCCCTGGGTAGCGGGCAATATTTACGACGCCACAGGCACCTATCAGATTTCATATTTGGCTGCAGCTGCGGGATTGGCTGTAGCCACCGCCCTCGTGTTCATCGTCAGACCTGCTACTACCAAACCATGAAGCTGCGAGTATCTCCCTTTGCAGGGCCTCGCAAACCGTGGTATCCGTCAACCCCCTGCGCCGGCCCTGCCGGTGATATCTTTTATCTCCTGGTAGAGAGGCTTGAGCCTGTTATACATCTTGAGATAGACATCGCGATAAAGCCTTTCATAGACAGCATGTGTGTCCTCGTTGGGCTCGAAACAATCACCCGGATGCGTCATCTCGCTCACGGCCGATTTGAAATCCTTGTGGATATTCACCCCCACCGCAGCATCCATGGCAGCCCCCAGACCCGATGCCTCATATACATGTGGCCTGGCGGTAGGCAGGCCGAAGATATCCGCAGTAAGCTGCATGGCAGCATTGCTCTGGCTTCCGCCGCCTGCGATACGCAGGTCGTTGATCTTCACACCGCTGCGTTTCTCGGTTTTCTCTTTGCCCTCTCTCAGCGCATAGGCCAATCCCTCCAGTATGGCACGATATATATGTGCGCGTGTGTGTGAATCGCCGAAACCGATTATGGCGCCACGAGCTTCAGGGCCGGGAAACCGCAGTCCGGGAGACCAGTAGGGCTGCAACACAAGCCCCTGTGACCCGGGAGGGACCGCTTTGACCAGATCGTCAAACAGGGCCTCCGGCTCCATCCCCTTTTCATCTGATATACGCTGCTCCCGCAGGCCGAACTCCTGCTTGAACCAGCTCACCATCCAGTAGCCGCGGAAAATCTGTATCTCGAAGTTATAGAGCCTGGGCACAGCAGCCGGGTAAGGAGGTATGAGAGGTATAACTTCAATGTATTTATCGTGAGTAGTATTGATGGTGGCAGTTGTTCCGTAGCTGAGGCAGGCTACGTTCGGTTCAAGAGCGCCCGAGCCCAATACCTCACAGGCTTTATCAGCTGCGGCGGCGATTAAAGGTAACCGCGCCGGTATTCCGGTAGCCTCCGCTGCTTTGACAGTTATCTCGCCCAGCACTTTACCCTGCGGTACAAGGTCGGGCAATATCCTGGGATCCATTGAGATAGCCTGCCATTTCCAGCCATGTTTGGCCTCCCAATTCTGGCTCTTGTAATCGAAAGGAATATACCCTACCTGGCAGCCCACCGAATCGACATATCTTCCGGTCAGTAGATAGGTCAGGTAGCCTGAGACGAAAAGGTATTTGTGCGTCTTCTTCCAGATCTCGGGCTGGTGCATGCGTATCCAATTGGCCTCCGCCTCGGCCTGCAGATAAGCCACGGTCTCACTGGCTCCGGCCACGGCAAAGGCCGCACCCCAGAAGCCTCCCAGTGGCGGTTGTCCAATGGTGCGGCGCTGGTCAAGCCAGTGGATGGCCGGCCTGAGAGGCTCGCCGTTCTCATCGACATTTATCATCGTCGCACGCTGTGTGGTGAGCGCCACAGCAGCGATACTGTCTTTCTTGACCTCAGGATTCTGCCAAAGGCCCTGGCAGGCCTTCGCCATGGATTCCCACCAGAGCTGCGGCCTCTGCTCAGCCAATCCCGGAGCATCGGAGTAATAAGGTTCATAAGGCACCCGGTGTTTGGCAATCAGCTTACCCCTGGGATCGAACAGCAATACACGTACGCTCTGTGTCCCTACATCGATAGCCAGCAAGTTCTCAGCCATGGCAAACCTCCCCTTTGTATTCAATTATCTAAATCGTGCGGACGGGGCTGAAATCCTGTCTATACAATTTACTTCCTGAAGCCCCAGCGCTTTGCCATTTGTTCCTCTGACATATCCAACCCCAACGTTCCACCGGGGTTCATAATATGGTGCGGGTCGAAATGGTCGCGTAATGCACGTATTACGTCGACCTGAGCTTTACCGATCTGGCCTTCCAGCCAGGGCGCCGTTTGTTTGCCCACGCCATGGTGGTGACTCATAGTGGCACCGGCCTTCTGAATGGCATCAAGTATGCCGTATTGTAGTTCAAGATACTCGTTGATCTCCTTCATCTTGGCCACAAATATGAAATACAGGTTGCCGCCCTGCGGGTAGGCGTGTGAAAGGTGTGTCATGCAAATGGTTTTCGGTCGCGATTTAATATAAGCCCTGACATCCGCATGCACCTTAGCCAGATTATCCCAGGTGACGCCGCACTCCAGAGTATCGATCAGCACACCATAATCCATCAGGTCTTCGCGCATAAAAGGATCGGTGAAGCGACTCTTCTCCCAGGATTGAGTGACTTTGGCTATACTAAGGTTGAAGACGCCGTACTTCCTGAATATCCTATCCAGCTTTTTAGCCACCAGCCGCGCCAGATCACCATCTCCTTCGGACATGCCGATGAACATGCAGCGCTGCATGGGCTTATAGCCCAGCGCCCTCAGCACTGAATCTACAGGCGTGCCGTGGATGTGGTACATACGCAAGGCCACGTCGGTCTCCTCGGGATCGGACAACCGGAAGACAGAGGGGAATCCAAACTCGCCCTGCATAACCTCGCGACAGGCCGCGAGTGCCCCTTCCCATGTCTTGAACAGGTAAGAGAACCTGCGCCTGTTTTCCGGCATATAGCGGCATAGCCTCAATGTGCAACTTACCAGGATGCCGAATGTCCCCTCGCTGCCGATCATGATCTGGTCGAAATCAGGCCCGGTTGCCGACCGCGGAAATTCCAATGTTTTAAACTCGCCGATGGGCGTGACATATTCCTGGGATATCACCATATCTTCTATCTTGCCGTAATAAGTGGAGTTCTGGCCGGCGCCGCGGGTAACCACCCAACCACCCACACAAGAATGCTCGAAGGACTGAGGAAAATGGCCCACGGTATAGCGCCTTTTAGCTTTGAGCGTGTCAGGCGCATTGTTTAATATCCTCTCCAGGTCCGGGCCCATAATGCCGGCCTCCACCGTGACGGTCTGGTTATTTTCATTGATCGAGATGATCTTGTTCATGTGAACATTCATATCCAGGCAGACACCACCCTTCACAGCTTCCTTACCCCGTGTAACACTGGAATTGCCGCCGACTACATACAGGGGTATGCGGTTTTCATCACAGAACCTGACGACGGCCTGCACATCCTCGCGGTTGCGCGGGCAGAGGACAACATCCGGCAGGTTCTCAATTATTTTGTTGCGCAGACGTAATACGTCGTAAATAGACGACCCGTAGGATGTACGCGCACGATTGTACGTGTCAGTGTAGAAATTCCCGGCGCCGACTATATTCTTGAGGGCTTCTATCTGCGATGCCGGCAGTTTTGGAGGTATTTCAATATCGATCTTTTCTGTGCACAGGCTGGGCTCTTTGAAATCATCGTCCGTCATGCCGAAATTTTCTTTGATCAGGTGAAACATACCGGGATTGGGATGTTTGAAACCCCTCGGATCGCCGTACTTGATCAGGCTGCGATACGAGCCGGCCGGGGCTTCCTCTTCACACCAACTTGGATAAAACTGGTCTTTGTGTGCCATGGTTTCCTCCTTGAGACAGGCATATTAATAATTTCAGGTACGTATATACCGTCGGGCAGTATTTAAGCCGGGCTGGGGCTGTAATATTTGCGCCATGTATCCAGGTAAGCAGCTGCTTCATCCTGCCACTTATCATCACTCCAGCCGAGTTCAGCCTGCACCGCTTTACGCACACGCGCGAGCTGGTCCTCCGCACCTCCCTGCAGCAGCATACCAATCCTGACCCTCCTGAGCAAGAGGTCAGACAGGCGTACCACACCCTCCGCGCGCGCCGCCCAGCGCAGCTCAGCCCAAACATTGGGCAAACTGCCTATACGCTCGAGCTCTCCAGCGCCCGCCGTCTTAATCAGCTCAGCCGTGTCATTGCCGTACCGCCCCAGTAGATGAGCCAGTGTAGTTGAATCAATATTAGGCGCATTCACAGATGGTAGTTTGGGAAAGATACGCTTGTTTTTAACTACGGGTAACTTACCCAGTTTTTTAAGCACAGCCGCCAGTGTTTGGCGCGACATTATACGGAAAGTTGTGTACTTGCCGCCCGTGATAGTGATAAGTCCGTTCTCTTCCCAAAGCGCATGTGCGCGCGATTCTTTGCCGGGCGTGTCGGCGCCGCCTTTTATTATGGGACGAAGGCCGGCGAACGACGAAATCACGTCGCTCCGGGTGAGGTTAAGGCCGGGGAATAGAAACGCCGAGGCCTCCAGAATGTAGTTTATCTCGTCCTGGCTGGCGAACGGTTCGCTATGGTTTGCATCCAGCGCCGGATCATGGTCTATGTCGGTAGTCCCGATCATAGTGGTCCCCTCCCAGGGGATAACGAACATGGCACGATTGTCCTTCGGATGCAAAAGCGTAAGCGCATCCTTCATAGGCAGCTTCTCCCTCTGGAAGATGAGGTGGCTGCCGCGCAGCCTGCGCAGCCGGGCGGGTTGGCCTACCTGGCCTCTCAGCTGGTCAGCCCACGGCCCCGAAGCATTGACAAAGGCCCTGGCATTTATTTCGAAGGTCCTGCCGTCCGGCGATGATGTATCTTTTATAGCGACGCCGCGGACCTGGCCGCTACTGTCCAGCAGAAGCTTCTCAACTTTAAGGTAGTTGATGGCAGTGCCGCCATTCCTGACCGCCTCCTTCAACACGCGCAGGACGATTCGGCTATCATCCATGGCTGCGTCATAGTAAAGGTACCCACCCAGCATACCCTCCGCTTTCAAAATGGGATACTCTTTCAGTATTTTCTCCGTGCTGTAGGCACGGTGATCCCATTTGGGCGCCAGCAGGTCATATATAGCGATTATCTGTCCTATCTGATTGGTTTTCACATGGTAGCGCTCGAAGTTGGGAAATATGAATCCCAGCTTGGTCACTAAATTTCGGGCTTCCCTCAGCAGCCATTCCCTTTCCCGCACCGATTCCTGAGTCACCTTATACTGCTTGTTTAAAATATAACGCAGGCCACCGTGGATTAGCTTCGAGGATCGGCTCGAGGTACCCGAGGAAAAATCGCCGCTTTCCACCAGCAGGGCTTTAAGTCCTGCCGCAGCTGCTTGAAACAGCACCCCGGCCCCTGTGATTCCACCGCCTATAATGATCAGGTCCCAAGGTTGGTCGATGTGTGATATAGCCTGTTCGCGCCATCCTTTACGCCACATAGTATCTCCTGTAGAATCCGGAATAGATTTGCTAGCTGTAGAACGCCGGGTTCAAAGGATATTTTAACGTTTTTTATAAAAACTTTCAGTCGGGCCTATTTGTAAGGGAACATGGCCGTCCAGACGAAGGCATCGATGACGCCGGTCTGAATAAAAAACACCGCTGCGCCTGATACTGCCAGCCAGTAGCTCCAGGCCGGCTCCCTCTGACTGATCATCAGTAATGCGCACAGCAGGGCCAGCGAGCCCAGGGCGACAAATAGAAGCACCATGCGAATATAAACCCACCAGCCACGCCATTGTGTCTCGATCAATTTATATGTGAGCGGCATCCAGAAGGCCGAGAAAACCAGTATCACTGCAAATATAATATCCAGAACAAGGAAGCCATCGGATCCCCATATCTGCACGGCACCTGCATCGAGATGAAATAGAATGAAGTACAGAAAGAGCAGATAACCCGCGGCAGCCAGCGGCATGCTCACCAGGTAAATCAACTTGAGCGCCGGAGTGATACGGCCCCAGATCAATTGCTCGGTGTTGGGATGGCTGACCATACCGGCCACGCAACTGGCAATCACGGCAAAGCCTCCCAACAAGTTTATCACGAGGAACCAGATCTTCTGCTCGTCCATACTGATAACTGCCGATTTAAACTAATCAGTACCGGCCTGTCTGCCGCAGACTAAGAGCGCCTGGCTGCGACTTATTTCCAGCTGCCGTCTTTCAGGTTAATCGTCAGGTTATTGTCCGGCGGGGGCAGGTCTTTCCAGAGGCCGAGGATAAGATCCTTGCGGTATTGTATGACCGCCCAGGCCAGTGGGCTTAAACCGGTCTCCGTGACCATCGTCTGTCCGGGCGCCAGCTGTTCGTCGCCGCCATAATGCGCGCCGAAGCCGACCGCTATTTCCTGAGCTATCTTTTCCGCCTCGGGGCGATCGATCTTATATCCCGTCAACACACCTGTGGCTATGGTTGCGATGCCATCCTGCAGGTACTGTTTGGCATACGCCGGAAAATTTTCTGGGTGCGAGGCTATGTACGTTACACTCTCTTGCTCAATCGTTGCCACCTGGTCTTTATCGATAGTCACCACCCTGAACGGGCAGGGGTAGGTAACCAGCGAACCGGTTTCGATATCGAATATGAATTTGCCGTTATCATACTTTTTCTCGGTGATATCCTGGGCATGATAATGCCCGGTGAACACCAGGCGAGCATTGTAATTGGCCAGCAATTTAGCGACTTCTTCGTAGTTATCCACGATATATTCGCCGTAGTTTTTCTCCTGTCCTGCGTAGTGCTCCATGATGCCATGGTGCATCATTACGATAACGGCCTTGTTCTCTTTGGCCGCCTGGCCAAGCATCTTTTCGATCCATGCCAGCGTCTGGGCGTTGAACTTGCCGTCCGTGACCGACTCCTTGTCCTCAACATTCTCAGTGTAACGGTTCGCATCCAACGCCAGCAGCCATAGACCTGGCTCAAGCTCGGCTACGTAGCTGAGCGAATTCGGATCACGTTGCAGAGCGTCTTTGAAGCCGAAATCAGCATAAATCTGGGCAAACTGGTCGGCCGTAATATTCGGCACACGCTCTATGATGTCGCCAGAGTATTTGTATGAGTGCCCATTCAATATGTCATGGTTGCCCGGCACCACGAATACCTTCTTGCCGGCAGCTTTTAACTGTGCGAGATAGCTTGCGGCCAGATCGTGTGAGACTTTCTCTCCGTCCTTGGTAAGGTCACCCGCCACTAATACGATGCTGCCCTTGAGATTCTTGATCGAAGAGATAGCTGATTCCAGTATCTCGGGACTCTCCCTCAGAAGTTTGCGGTCTTTATTCAGGTAAGCCTCGAATGCTGCGCCCGTTGTTCCCAACGATGAATCGTAAATATGCGGGTCGCTGAGCACAACGAAGCTGATCTCCGGGTAGGCCGGCGCCTGCGCCAGTTGCTGTCTTAGCGCTGCGTTCGACTCGTATTCAAACGCCTGCTTGGGGGAAGCGCAGGCCAACAGGCCGAAAATGACTATTAAACATATGGAAAACTGGATGATGCGTGAGATTGCTGTTGCTGTCCTCATATACTGTACACCTCCACTTAATCTATCGTGAGTCGGACCCGTTTAATATACTACATGCTTACCAGCCACAGCAAGCATATGTTCAGGGATATCTTGATGACCAAACAAAGCAGGAGTGGAAAACCGGCAACGCCGGTATCTACTCTTCCTGCAAATTAAATTCCGTGCGGGATTGACAAATCCTACCCTGAGATCGGCCTATAATAATGGATTAACCACTCTTCCTATGAAAATTACCGAACCCGTCTGTATGTCCCTTATAACGAAGATAAACGGCCGGTCGACGGTGACCTCCATCGGTTCGACAGGCATAGCCGTGGCGCGCATGACCACAGCCGTAGCGGCCGCAGCCTCCGTACCGACCTCGTCCACTTCTACGAAAGCTTTATGGATAACCCTGGATATGACCAATTCGCGATTGCCTGTCATGCCGGAAAAATCGGCCAGGCTGGTAAAGGCTGTAGGCATCCCCATATGGTATAAAGCATCGCCCAGGCCGAACTCGGACTCTATTTTAAAGCGGGGAAAACGCAGGGAAACCTGCGCAGGCGCGATACTCTCTATAATCGATTTTACTTTGACCGCATCCAGAGATTGCTCGAATTCAGCGAACTTCCCCTGGTCGGGAAGCATCACCACCATCTCCAGCTCGCCGCCATCGTAAGGCAGCGATACAGCCTGGTATCCTTCCCCGGCTGTGTATCCCATCCGTTCCGATTGCCGCATCATGGGAACTTCCACCGTCGAACCATCCAGCAGATGGAAGGAAGCGGGCCGGGTCAGGTTCTTTTCGAAGCTGTTGGCCCACGCTGCATTGAAATATATGGCGTTGGTAAGAACCAGACGCGTCGAAGTTTCTATATCTCCTTCCTTTAAAAGGTCTTTGATACGTTGCTCGGTCTGATCCTCCACCCACTTGTTAATAGTCTGCCGGCAGGTTTCAGGCTCGGTGCGAAAATCAAGAAGCCTCAATCCTGCACTGTAATTCTGCGCCAGTATATCCAGATATTCAGCCAGAAAATGATAACCGGTTTGCCCCCAGATAGCATTCACAATGTTAAGCCGGAAACCCTTATCGTCCTTGCCCTTTGCACCCTGACCACGTGTTTTCAATTGCTGGTCAAGGCTGTTGAAGGCCGGATGCAGACTATTCTGTGGCAAGGTGAAATGAAGTGTGGCAGCCATCTCTTTCTCAGTGGTGTCCCTTGCGCCGGCATAGGTCATAGCCAGCGCCTGCGAGATTGAATAAGGTGAGTAAAAGAGGTTGCCCTGTGTCCCTTTGAGCGCACGGTATAAATCGAGAGCAAACATATTGTTACCGTCGACCAGCAAAGCTATATCGCCTTTTCCCGCCGTAGCCATTGCTCTCTGCTTATCCGAACTCACAACATCGGTGGAAACCGGCTGCGAACAGGCATCTAAACCAGGCAGCAGCATAAGTCCTATGCACACCACAAAGATCCAATTTGTTTTCATTTCACTGCCTCCTGTACACTCAGATCACACCTGTAATAACGATTCATCTCAACACAAAGTTTAGAAAAACCATCTCTCGCAAAGCGCGGTTAGGCTATTTTTATACAGGCGGAACCGCTGACTTTGTATCACGCCTGCGGGTGCGTATCTTTAAGCCATAGAGATATCAGGAATGCTCCAATAAATAGCGCCACCAACAAGCCCAGTGGAGCTACAAACTGGCCGGTCGAAGATTCCAAGGCTTCCATGGAAGGCACAAGAATCACGGCCGCCAGGTTTCCCAGCAACTGCAAGTATCCGACTGAGACGCCGGCATATTTTGGTCCGGTTACCTCGGCTGACATAGTAAGAATGACCGGAAATGCGGAAAGAAGGAAAAAGCCCAATAACATGCAGTTGATTAAATTTGGCGTGTAGCCCCTGATGAGTATCATGGCTGTAATGCAAATTGCGCCCATCAGGGTTGCCAGTACCACGAATGGTTTGCGTCTCCTGACCTTGTCGGAAATAATCGGTACTACGATGCAACCGATCATGCCGGCGAAGATCATTGCGGCTGATATAGTGCTGCCGTCGGCCATCGGTATACTGTGAAGCTCATTCAGAATTTTCTCCAGCCAGGTGGCAAGCCCGTTAAAAGAGCCCAGGCCTACGAACGTCACGAATCCCAACAATATGAAATTCCTGTTCTTGAGAATTACTCCCAGGCCTCCCCAGCTCCCGGTTAAAACTTCGGCTTCCGGCGCTCGCGAAGGAGTGGGCGGTTTTGAGCGGACGATCAGGACGAATACCAGCGTACCGAAGATGCCTGCTATGCCATAAATCCACAGCATTGCGGTGTAACTGAGGCCTTCAACGATGGCCGGAGTGGCTCCCAGTGCCACCATCATTCCTACAAAAAGCGCCAGGGTGCCCAGACCGACAGCAGTAGCCTCCTCCTTGGGAGCGAACCATACCGAAGCCAGCTTGGTTACCCCGTTTAACACAAAGGGCTGTCCTAGGGAGATCCCTATCTGGGAAATGAGCAGCATGTTAAACGAATCCGGCGCAGCCAATCTCAGCAGCGAAAAGACGCCTGTGAAGACAGCGCCGATACCCACACCCCATTTAAATCCGATCTTATCTATAATTATGCCGGCAGGTATGGTGAGAATGACCTGTATGAGTGGAAAGACCAGCGTCAACCACTGAACGCTGCTGGCCGGTATATGCAGCATATCCTCGATATAGGTATCGATTGCTGCGAAGTTCAGCCAGTAAAGCTGCGTCAATGCTGAAACGTACATGTAGATGGCCAGCACCACCCACCTGTACCGATAAACCCTGAAATCCTGTTCCATCATTAAACCTCCCTGCTTTTAATCTATTTTTTCACTGGCAATGATCACCGTTACAGGTCAATCAAATTTAAAGCTCTCAAAATTAAATAACCGGAGACAGGCGTCAACAGCTGTCGCGTCAAATGCAGTTCCCCGTTTTCCTTGGATCTCCTGCAAGGCGACATCGATGCCATGTGCAGGACGATGGGGGCGATGTGACGCCATAGCCTCCACCACATCTGCCACAGCCAGAATTTTAGCTTCCAAACAAATATCATCCCCTTTCAAACCTGCCGGGTACCCTGAGCCGTCCAATCTCTCATGATGCTGCAGCACGATCTCGGCAATGGGCCAGGGAAAGTCGATCGTTTTAAGTATATTGTAAGCAGACAGAGAATGCTCCTTGACCAGACCGAATTCAAGCTCGTTCAAGCTGCGCGGCTTGCTGAGTATATCCGCCGGCACGTTGATTTTACCGATATCATGGATGCTGCTGGCGAGCTCAATCCCCTCAATCTGAAATTCAGTCAGACCCATCTCCAGCGCCATAGCGCCCGCCAGCTGTGATACCCGCCGCTGATGCCCCGCCGTATATGGATCTCTTCTTTCAGTAGTCATTGCTATAGCCTCTACCGCCGCGTGCATGGCGCCCAGTAGTTTATCCTGCATCTCCTGACGCTCTTTTTCCGTTCTTTTCTGATGCGTTATGTCCCTGAGAAAATTCAGCGTGGCAGGTTTGCCTTCCCATTCAGTCAAAGCCGCATTGAAATTGATCCAGCGTATCTCTCCACTTTTATCGATCATACGAAAATCAAATGAAACGGGCGCCTTCCGGCCGCTTAATCGCTCGAAATCATATTCCATAACCACAGACCTGTCGTCCGGATGAATATAATCGATAAAACGGGTATCTATCAACTCTCCTCTTGCGTATCCGGTGTACCATTCTCTTGTATCGTTCACATATTTGATCAGTCCATCCTGAGCAATCAAAATAACCTCGCCTGCATTTTCCACCAGGTTGCGATATTTTTTCTCGCTTTCCCGCAGCGACTCAGCCAGCACCTCCCTTTCGTCTATGCTACGGGCCAGTTTTATATTACTGTAGCTGAGTGACGATATCAGCCCTGCCAGCCTGATAAAAAATCCCATGACGGTGTCCACAGTTTGCCGGTTCCGTCGGGGCACCCTGCCCAGTGCAGCCATGTAATCAGCCTCGTTGAATCCGCAGCGGCGGGCCTGTGCGCGGAAAAATTCGCAATCAGGCTTTTCGTCATCGAAGAAAAACTGGCCACAGTATAAATTGCCCAGGTGTTTTCCACCAACAACGATGGCTGTGGCTGCATCCCACATGCCGTTCTTGCAGCGGTAAAGCTTGAACGTCCCGAACCCGACTTCCCGTGCCAGATGTGTATCGCTTTCCAGACAATTGGCGCAGGTATCAGGATGCGCGCGGTGAAATTTGCTGCAAATATCCTGCCACCCCCCCGAG
>Ga0172380_10007129_pt1 | contig 12685 bp, 8 predicted proteins | sample Leawe162metaG_FD_119747 | JGI IMG/M metagenome (GOLD analysis project Ga0172380, IMG submission 119747) | Leachate microbial communities from a municipal landfill in Southern Ontario, Canada - Leachate well 162 metaG | ecosystem: Engineered > Solid waste > Landfill > Unclassified | place...
CAGATCACTTGAAAGAAATGATTTTGTTTTTGTGCATGTGGAGGCTCCCGATGAAGCCGGGCATAACGGCGACTTGCGGGAAAAAATCGCCGCGATCGAACGTTTCGACCAGCTGATCGTCGGACATATCCTGGAATACTGCAAAAATAAATATGATTTCCGGGTAATGGTCCTTCCGGACCACGCTACACCGCTGGAACTTAAAACACATACCGCGGAGATCGTGCCTTTCGCGATATACGGTAAAGATATCCCCAAAGGGGAACTTTGCGCTTACAATGAAAAAGAAGCCCGGAAATCACGGGTTTATTTTAAAAACGGTTACCAGCTTATGGAATATTTCATTCAGCTGAAAGAAGAAAATCAATCCTTCAACCCCACAGTCTAAAAAACGTGGTTTGCTTAAGGATTGATGCTGAGAGCGGCGTATTCTTTCCCCACCCTAAAGGGCGAGGTTGGAACGCCGCCGAAGACATCAATTCCCGAATACCCCGGTCTAAAAAGGAGAAGTTAAGATGTCCAAGGGTCTGGTAGTGCAGAAATACGGCGGTTCCAGTGTCGCCAACGTAGAACGTATCCAAAAAGTGGCGCAAAGAGTGGTAGAATACGATAAAAAAGGTTACGACCTGGTAGTGGTTGTCTCGGCGCTGGGCGACACTACCGATGAATTAATAACGCTGGCCGATAAGATCAACTCCGCGCCCTCGGAACGCGAAATGGATATGCTGCTTTCCACCGGCGAGCAGATATCGGTAGCGCTCCTGGCGATGGCGATCCATAAGCTGGGCTGCGAAGCGATCTCTTTTACCGGCTCCCAGGTCGGGATCATCACCGATAACAGCCACACCCGCGCCAAGATCATCAAGATCAACGTGGAAAAGATCAAAGAAGAGCTGAAAAAAGGCAGGATCGTGATTGTCGCGGGTTTCCAGGGGGTAACCTTAAACCAGGATATTACCACCCTTGGCCGCGGCGGAAGCGACCTCACCGCGGTAGCGCTGGCAAAAGAACTCAACGCCGGCGCCTGCGAAATTTATACCGATGTCATGGGAATTTACACCACCGACCCCAGGATCGAACCGGAGGCCAGAAAGATCGAAGAGATCACTTATGATGAAATGCTCGAAATGGCCTCCCTGGGAGCGCAGGTAATGCAGCCGCGCTCGATTGAAGTGGCTAAAAAATTCAACGTGCCTTTGCATGTGCGTTCCTCGTTCAACAAAGAAAAGGGGACGATGATCATTAAGGAGGTTAAGAAGATGGAAGATGTCTTAATCAGCGGGATAACCTTAAATAAAAACGAAGCCAAGATCACCCTTTGCGGCGTCCCCGATAAACCGGGGATCGCGGTCAAGTTATTCGGTTACCTGGCGACTTCCGGGGTAAGCGTCGACATGATCGTGCAGAACGTCAGCCACACCCGTTCCACCGACATCTCATTTACCGTCGCTAAAACCGACTGCGCCAAGGCCCAAAAGATCACCCGGGGCGTGGCGAAAGAAATCGGCGCCAACGATGTCCTGGTAGACGAGGATATCGCGCGCGTTTCAATCGTTGGAGTAGGGATGAAATCCCATCACGGCGTGGCGGCGAAAATGTTCGGGATCCTGGCGGATAATAAAATAAATATCGAAATGATTTCGACCTCCGATATCAGCATCTCCTGCATCATTAAAAAGAAAGATGCCGAAACGGCGGTTAAAAAATTGCATGCCGATTTCGGATTGAATAAATCACGTTAAAGCGCCTGCTTTAAACGGGCAAAAAGGAAAAAATGACGGTAAAATTATACGATACGACATTAAGGGATGGCTCACAGGCCGAGGGAATATCTTATTCGGTAAAGGACAAGCTCCGCATTACCGAAGAACTCGACTCCTTCGGGATCCATTTCATCGAAGGCGGATGGCCGGGTTCCAACCCCAAGGACCGTGAATTCTTCGATAAAGTAAGCCGTCTAAAACTGGCGAACTCCAGGATTGCCGCCTTCAGCATGACCCGCAGGCCGGGGATCAAGGCCGGAAACGACAGTAACTTTTGCGCGCTCTTGAAATCAAAAGCGCAAATCATAACGATCGTCGGAAAAACCTGGGATTTTCACGTAAAAGAAGTCTTAAAGACCACCCTTGAAGAAAACCTGGCGATGATTTTCGACAGCATAGACTTCCTCGTAAAAAAAGGTTTTACGGTATTCTATGACGCCGAGCATTTTTTTGACGCCTACCGGGCGGAAAAAGATTACTCCTTAAAAACCTTAAAAGCCGCCCAGGACGCCGGATGCGCGGCGATCTGCCTCTGCGATACAAACGGAGGAACGCTTACCAGCGGGATCAGCGCCGTAACAAGCGAAGTCGCCAAAACCTTAAAGACCGAGATAGGAATCCATTGTCATAACGACTCCGGGCTGGCAATCGCCAATTCACTGGCGGCGGTAGAGGCCGGTGCAAGTATCGTGCAGGGGACGATCAACGGCTACGGGGAACGCTGCGGCAACGCCGACCTTATCCCGATCATCGCCAACCTGAAAACCAAACTGAAAAACGACTGCGTAACAGACGCGCAGCTCGGGCAATTAACGCACCTTTCGCATTTTGTCGGCGAGATCAGCAATATGCGCGCCAGGAAAGACCAGCCTTTCGTGGGAGAATCGGCATTCGCCCATAAAGGCGGGATGCATATTAACGCGATCATGAAAAACCCCTTAACTTATGAACACCTCGATCCGCGCGCGGTAGGCAATAAACGCCGGATACTGGTTTCCGAATTAGGAGGAAAAACCGGAATATTGCTAAGGGCCAAAGCCCTGAATTACGACCTGAGTAAAACCGACCCGCAGACAAAAAAGATCCTGGAATTAATACAATTGCTGGAACACCGCGGATTCCAGTTTGAAGCCGCCGAAGCATCTTTTCAGATATTGATGCAAAAGGCGCTTAAGAAATTCAAGAAATTCTTCGACCTGGAAGGGTTCAAGGTAGTAATCGAAAAGGGTAAAAATAACAAGATCCTTTCCGAAGCGATCATTAAATTAAGCGTTAACGGGATCCGGGAGCATACCGCCGCCGAAGGGGACGGCCCGGTCAACGCCTTAGACAGCGCGCTGCGTAAAGCGCTTAAGGATTTCTATCCTTCCCTGGAGAAGATGAAACTTTCGGATTTCAAGGTGCGCGTCCTGGACGAAAAATCCGGCACCGCCGCCAAAGTCCGCGTCCTTATCCAGTCCGAAGATGAAAAAGACACCTGGAGCACGATCGGGGTGCATGAGAACATTATCGAAGCCAGCTGGCAGGCCCTCGTCGACAGCGTGGAGTATAAACTTTTGAAAGACGCGCTCGAATCCTTCCCGAAAAATAAAAAAGGTGCCTCAAAATGAGCCGGGAACTTGGCAAACAATACAATCCCCGGGAAAACGAGGATAAATGGTATTCTCACTGGGAAAAAGAAGGGCTTTTTTCCGCCCGGCCTTCTCCGCATAAGCCCCCTTACTGTATCGTTATCCCTCCGCCCAATGTCACCGGAATCCTGCATATGGGGCACGCTTTAAACGACACCCTGCAGGATATCCTGATCCGCTATAAAAAAATGCGCGGATTCGAAGCACTCTGGATGCCGGGAACCGATCACGCCGGAATCGCGACCCAGAATGTGGTCGAGAAATCCCTGGCCAAAGAAGGCCTGAAACGCCAGGACCTCGGCAGGGAAAAATTTGTCGAAAGGGTATGGGAGTGGAGGCAGCTTTACGGGTCGACCATTATCAACCAGCTCAAAAAACTCGGATGCGCCTGCGATTGGGGCCGTACGCGTTTCACGATGGACCAGGAATACTCCCTGGCGGTAACCGAGGTATTCGTCAGGCTCTACGAAAAAAAATTAATCTATCAGGGGGACTACATCATCAACTGGTGCCCGCGCTGCCAGACCGCGTTAAGCGACGAAGAAGCCAGCCACCAGGAAATAGAAGGCAGCTTATACTACCTTAAATACCCGCTGCAAGACGCCCCGCAGGAGTTCCTCACGGTCGCCACCACCCGCCCGGAAACCATGCTGGGCGACACCGCGGTAGCGGTAAACCCCAAAGACAAACGCTATCAGAAATATATCGGCAGATACTTAATCCTGCCCCTGATAAACCGCCCGCTCAAAGTGATCGCCGACGAGATGGTCGACATGGAATTCGGGACCGGGGCGGTCAAAGTAACACCGGCTCACGACCCCAACGACTACAATCTAGGTAAAAAACACTCCCTGGAATTCATCAATGTCATGACCCCGGACGGCAGGATGAATGAAGCGGCGCAGAAATTCAAGGGACTCGACCGGTTCAAGGCGCGCGAAGCGGTAATCGAAGAGATGAAATCGCAAGGACTGCTTGAAAAAATTACCCCGCATACCCTTTCGGCCGGGCATTGCTACCGCTGCAATACAATCGTCGAACCGTATCTTTCAAAACAATGGTTCGTAAGAATGAAACCCCTCTCCGGACCGGCGATCAAGGCGGTCAAAAAGGGGAAGGTAAAATTCCACCCCGAACGCTGGACCAAAGTTTACCTGAACTGGATGGAAAACATCCAGGATTGGTGCATCTCCCGGCAGATCTGGTGGGGCCACCGCATGCCGGTCTATTACTGTTCCGCATGCCAGGCAAAAGACCCGAAAAAAGGAATTATCGTATCCAGGACGAAACCTTTAAAATGCCCGAGATGTTCCTCGACTGAGTTAAAACAGGAAGAGGATATCCTGGACACCTGGTTTTCAAGCTGGCTTTGGCCGTTCGCTACTTTTTATTGGCCGTTTTCTTCCAGCTGTCAGCCTTCAGCTGTCAGCCTCCAGCCAAAAGAAAAAAAAGAACACGAGATAAAGATAAAACAACGTAAGGCGGATCTGAAATATTTTTATCCGACCGCGACCCTGACCACCGCTTCGGAAATCATCTTTTTCTGGGTAGCGCGCATGATCATGGCGGGTTTCGAATTTACGGGCAAAATCCCTTTTAAAGACATCTATATCCACGGCACGGTGCGCGACAGCCAGGGGAAAAAAATGTCCAAATCCCTGGGCAACGCCATCGACCCCCTGAAGATCATCTCCGAATACGGGACAGACGCTTTACGTTTCAGCCTGGTCTTTGGCGCTCAAGGACAGGATCTTTACCTTTCCAGGGAAAAATTCGAACAAGGCAGGAATTTCGCCAACAAAATCTGGAACGCTTCCCGTTTCGTGATCATGAACCTCGGCGCGGATTTTACCGCGGAAACGACAAAAGGCGCCGCATACCGCGATCTGGACACCGTCAACCGCTGGATCTTAAGCCGTTTTTATTCCACCCTGGAAAAGGTAAACCGGGAGCTGGAGGGATTCAGATTCAACGAAGCCGCTAACAGCATTTATTCTTTTTTCTGGCATGAATTCTGCGACTGGTACCTTGAACTGGTCAAACCGCAGATCGCTCAAAAAGATACCCGCGCCGTAATGTATGAAGTACTGGAAAAAACCCTGCGCCTGATCCATCCTTTTATGCCCTTTATCTCAGAAGAGATCTGGCAGCGCCTGAAACCGGAAACGGGAACCTCCATCCTGAAACAAGAATGGCCGCGCCTGGAAAAGAAATTTATCGACCGCAAAGTCGAGGCGGGAATGGAAGAACTCTTCAATGTTATCAACAGCATCAGGAATATGCGCGCGGAGATGGAAATTAACCCCGCATCCCAGGTGGATATCCGGCTGGCCTGTAACGACACTAAACTAATCCGGGAGCTTGAGCCGCTTTCCTCCTGCATCAAAAATCTGGCAAAAGTCGGCAATCTCGGTTTCGGGGAAAAATACCAGGCGGGGAAAAATCAATACGCGGTAGTATCGAAAAACATGCAGATCGTAATGCCGCTGGAAGGCTTTACCGATATCCAGCAGCAGATCGAGAAAACAAACGCCAAAATCGAAAAGTTATCCTCCGAAATCATAAACAAGGAAAAAATGCTGGGAAATGCCGATTTTACCGCGCGCGCCCCGAAAGAGATCGTAGAAAACGAAAGAACCAAACTCTGCGGAATGAAAGAACAGCTCAAAAAACTGGAGGCGATAAAAAATGGGTTGCGTTAAAAGCCTTCGCGGAAAAAACCCGGGCGGGCTTCCGCAAAAGGAAATCCGGAAAATAATTAAAAACGCGCTCCGGGAAGATATCGGGAAAGGTGACCTTACCACCAGGCTGACCATCCCCCGGGGACGCAGGACGCAGGCAAAACTGACCGCTAAAGACAATTTTCTGCTTTGCGGCATCCTCCTGGCGAAAGAAGTCTTTAAAACAGTGGACCCTGGTTTAAAATTCCATATCGCGGCAAAAGAAGGCGGATTTGTCCGCAAGAACGACACCCTGGCGCTTGTTTCAGGAAAAGCATCGAGCATTCTTACCGCCGAAAGGACCGCCTTGAACCTGGTAGCGCTGCTTTCCGGGATCGCCACCAAAACATCGCGGTTCGCCGAAAAAATCAAACCATTTAAATCCAGGATCACCGATACCCGCAAGACTATCCCGGGGATCAGGCTGCTTGAAAAATACGCCGTCCGGACCGGAGGCGGGCACAACCACCGCATGAAGCTCGATGAAATGATCCTCATCAAAGATAACCACCTTAAAATTATGGGCGGGTATTCCCGGCTTCCGAAGGCGCCCGCAGGATGCAAGGTCGAAATAGAAGTTGAAAGCCCCGAAGAATTCAGGCGCGCCCTGAGTTTTAACCCGGACATTATCATGCTGGACAATATGAACATCCGGCAGATAAAAGAAGCAATCCGCATCAGGGACTGCCGCAGCGGAAAAAATAACTCCCGCCCCGTATGGCTGGAGGCAAGCGGCGGAATAAATCTCGCCAATGTCAGGAAATACGCCTCTACCGGGGTAGAGATGATCTCCATCGGAGAACTTACCGATTCCGTGGAGTCTGCGGACATCAGCCTGGAATTTATTTGAAAGGACCGCATGGAAAGATTCGAGCTTGTTTCCGCTTTTAAACCGCGCGGCGACCAGCCTCAGGCGATCCGGGAACTCTCCGAAGCAATCCTTAATAAACAGCGTTATTCCACATTGCTGGGAGTTACCGGAAGCGGCAAAACCTTTACCCTGGCCAACCTCATCGCTAAGGCCGGGATGCCGACCCTGGTGATCTCCCACAATAAAACGCTGGCCGCCCAGCTTTACTCCGAATTCAAAGAATTTTTCCCCCATAACGCGGTGGAATATTTCGTAAGCTATTACGATTATTACCAGCCGGAGGCCTATATCCCCGCCACCGACACTTATATCGAAAAGGATTCCTCGATCAATGAAACCCTCGACCGCCTGCGCCTTTCGGCGACAACTTCTCTGATGAGCCGGCAGGATGTCATCGTGGTCGCCTCGGTTTCCTGTATTTACAACCTGGGTTCGCCCCAGGATTACAAAGAAATGCTGATAATCCTTAACAAAGGATCCGTTCTGCCGCGCGACGAATTAATCGCCGGCCTTATCCGGATCCAATATGAACGCAACAATTACGAATTTAAGCGCGGGATGATCCGGGTGCGCGGCGACGTCGTCGAAGTTTTTCCGTCTTACAGCCAGCAGGCCCTGCGTATTGAATTCGGCGCCAAAGAAGAAATATCCCGCATCTCGGTAATCGACCCCGTCTCATCGGAGGTAGTCAACCGGATCGACCGCGCGGCAATCTACCCGGCCAAACATTTTATCGCCTCCGAAGGCCGCATCCAAGACGCGGTATCATCGATCCGGGAAGAACTTAAAGAGCATTTAAAAAAACTGAGATCCGGCGGTAAATTACTGGAGGCGCAGCGCCTGGAATCACGCACCAACTACGACCTGGAGATGCTCCAGGAAATCGGATACTGCCACGGAATTGAAAACTACTCCCGCCATTTAAACGGGTCTCCCGCGGGATCACGCCCCTGGACGATGATCGATTACTTCCAGGGCGATTTTCTCACTATAATCGACGAATCGCACGCCACCGTCCCGCAGATAAGAGGAATGTACGCCGGGGACCGGGCGAGAAAAGAGACCCTTGTCAAATACGGTTTCCGCCTGCCTTCCTGTATGGATAACCGTCCTTTAAAATTCGACGAGTTCAAAAAACTCGTCAAACAAACAGTTTTTGTCTCGGCAACCCCGGAAAAATACGAACTTGCCTTGAGCAACAAAAAAGTAGTAGAGCAGATCATCCGCCCTACCGGGCTGATCGATCCGGAGATTATCGTAAAACCCAGCGCCGGGCAAATCGAGGATCTCGTCGGAGAAATAAGGCGCCGGGCAAAGAATAACCAGCGGGTGCTGGTAACCACCCTGACCAAAAGGATGGCGGAAGACCTGGCGAACTACCTCAAGGAACAGGGGATAAAAGTAAGATACCTCCACTCGGAGGTCAAAACCATCCAAAGATCGCAGATCCTGAAAGAACTGCGCGAGAAAAAATTCGACTGCCTGGTAGGAATTAACCTGCTGCGGGAAGGATTGGACCTGCCGGAGGTATCGCTGGTGGCGATACTGGACGCGGATAAGGAAGGATTCCTGCGCAGCGCCACTTCCCTGATCCAGGTGAGCGGCAGGGCGGCGCGTAATGTCGACGGCACGGTGATCATGTACGCCGACACCATCACCGGATCCATGAAGAAAGCGATCGGCGAAAGCCGCCGGCGCAGGATAAAACAACTGGAGTTCAACCGGAAAAACAATATCACCCCGCGTTCTATCGATAAAGCGATCAAAAAAGGGATCGCGGAACTCGAAGAAACCGAGGAATTCGTAAGAGAGATGACCGGGGAAGCGGCTGAAGAATACCGGTTGCACAAATACGTAAACGACCTAGAATATGAAATGGAACTGGCGGCCAGGAACCTGCAGTTCGAAAAAGCGGCCGTTTTAAGGGATAAAATAAAGGAGATGAAAAGTGCTACTGCTGGCAATTGATATCGGCAATACCAATATTTCCTGCGGTATTTTTTGCGGCGGAAAACTGCGGAACCGGTTCGATATCGAAACAAAGAAATACTCCAGAGCCGGATTATTTAAAAAACTCGCGCACCATCCGGGGATCTCCGCGGCGGTCCTCTGCAGCGTTGTTCCCCGCCTGGACCGCGTTATCCGGAAAGACCTCGCCGATTACACCGGAGGGTTTGTTTATCAAATCGGCAAAGAAATCAAGGTTCCCATTGAAAACCGCTACCGTTTTCCCGGGCAAGTCGGACAGGACCGCCTGGTAAACGCCTATGCCGCCAGCCGTCTTTACCGGGCGCCTCTGGTTGTGATCGATTCGGGCACCGCGATCACTTTCGATGCAGTATCGGGGGACAAAGCATATTTAGGAGGATTGATCTTTCCGGGAATGCGTATCTCCCTGGCGGCTTTAAGCGAAAAAACCGCGCTCCTGCCGGAAGCAAAACTGGGAAAACCCAAGGGGCTGATCGGAAAAGACACCGAAAGCAGTATTTTAAACGGGGTAGTCCTGGGCACCGCCGCTTTATGCAAGGAACTTTCCCGAAGGATAAAAAAAGAATTAGGGGGAAAAACGAAGATCATCGGGACCGGCGGAAACATCCCGATGATCCGGAAATACTCCGGGATAAAGATGGAAATCAACAAAGAGCTCACCCTTCTGGGAATCAGGCTGATTTACGAAGAGGTAGCCGAAGATAAAAAAAGATTGCCGTAAAATTCTCTTGACAAGAAATTTTTTTTATTTATAATTAGCACTCTAGAGAAAAGAGTGCTAGTTTTAAACCCATAACCGTTAAACACACCCGGCGCGGAGAAATACCCGGCCCTAAGATGTACCCTGCGTTTGTAAGGAATTACGCAGGTATGCCCTCCCGGGCAAATTGGGCCGGTTTTCGCCACGTGGCGAAAATGGCGTTGGTGTTGTTTAGGTAAACAAGGAGGTGAAAGGTGGAGATCAAACCGTTAGGCGATCGCATCGTGGTCAAGCCTTTGGAGGCGGAGAACAAAAGCAAAGGCGGGATACTGCTGCCCGATACGGCCAAAGAGAAACCTCAGGAAGCTAAAGTGGTCGCGGTAGGTAAAGGCAAAGTCCTGGAGAACGGAACAATAGCCGCCCCGGAAGTTAAGGTCGGCGACAAGGTTATCTTCGGAAAATATTCCGGAAACGAATTCACGACCAAAGAAGGGGAAGAGCTGCTTATCCTGCGCGAAGAGGATATTCTGGCGATCATCAAATAAACACACCGCACACAAGGAGGATTCATGGCAAAGCAATTACTTTACAGCGATGATGCCCGTCGCAAGATTCTCAAGGGCGTAGAACAGCTGGCCGCGGCGGTCAAGGTTACCCTGGGGCCTAAAGGACGCAACGTAGTAATAGATAAGAAATTCGGCTCGCCCACCATTACCAAGGACGGCGTTTCGGTAGCCAAAGAAATTGACCTGGAAGACCCCTTTGAAAATATGGGCGCCCAGATGGTCAAAGAGGTAGCCGAAAAAACAAGCGATAATGCCGGCGACGGAACCACCACCGCCACGGTCCTTACCGAAGCGATCTACCGGGAAGGGTTAAAGAACGTTACCGCCGGTTCCAATCCGATGGAATTAAAACGCGGGATCGAGAAAGCGGTAGCCAGGGTAGTTGAGGAACTGGGCAAGCTTTCCACCCCGATCAAGGATAAGAAAGAAATTGCCCAGGTTGCCAGCATCGCTTCCAATTCCGATGTTAATATCGGCGAATTGATCGCCGAAGCGATGGATAAAGTAGGCAAAGACGGGGTTATTACCGTGGAGGAAGCAAAATCCACCGCTACCACCCTGGATGTCGTAGAAGGTATGCAGTTCGACCAGGGATATCTTTCCCCGTATTTTGTGACCGACACCGAGAGAATGGAAGTTCTCCTGGAGGATGCCTATATCCTGATTTACGAAAAAAAGATCTCCTCGATCAAAGACATTCTTCCTTTGCTGGAGAAGATCGCCCGGGCCGGCAAGCCGTTATTGATTATTGCCGAAGAGGTCGAAGGCGAAGCGCTTGCCACTCTGGTAGTTAATAAGATCCGCGGAACCTTCGTTGCCTGCGCGGTAAAGGCCCCCGGTTACGGTGACCGCCGCAAAGCAATGCTCGAGGATATCGCTATCTTAACCGGCGGAAAAGCGATTACCGAAGACCTGGGTATCAAATTGGAAAATCTTGATATCGAGGATCTTGGACGCGCCAAAAAGATCAAGATCGACAAAGAAAACTCCACGATTGTCGAAGGCGCCGGCAAGAACGCGGCAATCAACGCGCGTATCGCCCAAATCAAAAAACAAATTGAAGATACCGATTCGGATTACGACAAAGAGAAACTGCAGGAACGCCTGGCGAAATTAGCCGGCGGGGTTGCGGTAATCAATGTCGGTGCAGCCACCGAAACGGAGATGAAAGAAAAGAAGGCCCGCGTGGAGGATGCCCTGCATGCCACCCGCGCCGCTACTCAGGAAGGTATCGTTCCCGGAGGCGGAGTAGCCTTTATCCGCACCATCGCAGCTTTGGACAAACTGAAGCTCGAAGGTGATGAAAAAATCGGCGCCGACATTGTAAAACGCGCCATCGAAGAACCTTTAAGGCAGATCGCCCAGAACGCCGGGCTGGAAGGTTCCGTGGTTGTACAAAGGATCAAAGAAGAAAAAACCAATATCGGTTACGATGTCAGCCAGGATTCTTACGTTGACATGATCGAGGCCGGTGTCATCGATCCGACCAAAGTAACACGTTCGGCGCTGCAAAATGCGTCCAGCATCGCCGCGCTTCTTCTGACTACCGAAGCCCTGATCACGGACAAACCGGAAAAAGAAGACAAGATGCCCGCGATGCCTGCCGGAGGAATGGGCGGCATGGGCGGCATGGGCGGAGGGATGTATTAATCCTCAAAGAAACATTGCTTAGAAACACTAAAAAATAAAGGGGACGGTTCTATTTTTCTGATAAAATAAGTTAAAAAATAGAACCGTCCCCTTTATTTTACCCTTTATTTCTAACTACTGCTCTTTCCCGCTTTTAGCCGAGAGTTGATAGCTAAAAGGCTGAGAGCTGAAAAAGATGTTGACAAGGGGGCCTCGTTAATATAAAATGGATAATCCTTTCAGGTTTAACCCCAAGTAAGGCGAAACACTCATAAACTATTGCGGAATAACGATTTAATACATTCAATCATAAGGAGAACTTAAAATGGCGGAGTGGATCGGTATTAACAGGCGCGCAAGAAGATGTTACGGTTTCGATGAGATAGCTTTAGTCCCCGGATCGCAGACGGTAAACCCCAATGAGGTAAATACCAGCTTTAAATTCAACGGTAAAAACTTTAAGATCCCGATACTCGCCGCGGCAATGGACGGGGTAGTGGATGTAAAATTCGCCGTAGAGATGTCCCGCCTGGGAGGAATCGCGGTCTTAAACCTCGACGGGATACAGACGCGCTATGAAAATCCGGACGAGGTCCTGGAAGAAATCTCGCTCGCTACACCGCAAAAAGCCACCGAACTGATCCAGACGGTTTACACCACCCCGATCAAAGAAAAACTGGTCACCAAAAGGGTCGCCGAGATCAAAAAAGCCAAAGCGATGGCGGTAGTCAGCTGTATTCCCGCCAACGCCGAAAAATTTTCAAAACTGGCGATCGCATCCGGAGCGGATATCTTCGTGGTCCAGTCCACAGTCAC
>Ga0172380_10007130_pt1 | contig 12684 bp, 36 predicted proteins | sample Leawe162metaG_FD_119747 | JGI IMG/M metagenome (GOLD analysis project Ga0172380, IMG submission 119747) | Leachate microbial communities from a municipal landfill in Southern Ontario, Canada - Leachate well 162 metaG | ecosystem: Engineered > Solid waste > Landfill > Unclassified | place...
ATCCCTGACGGTACGGGCATTACCTACACATGGTTTCAAACGATTGCAAAGGGCGCTGGCCCGTTGTGGACTTCAACGACTTACTGCCTGGTGAAGTGATGAAAACGCAAGACGAAATAGATCAACACACCGACCGCCTGGAAGCGTTGGAGCAGCGGCTCAAGAATATTGAGGAAAACACCAACGAGATTGTTGCTTTCTTCGCATCGGCCAAGGGCGCGTTTGAGGTTCTATCGTGGCTCGGAAAGATAGCCAAGTGGGTAGCTGCTATTGCGACTGCCTGCGCTATTTTGTGGGCGCTGTTTAAATCAAGCGTGATGGCGGCGCGATGACCGACCTATTCCGCCAACTCGTATCTATGGCACTGGCAATCATCGCCATGCCGTTCGCGCTGCTGGTGGACTTCCTGCTGTTCCTGTCCGATTGGGTAGGCGAGGAATGACCACCATCGCCTGCTCAGTCAAGCACAAGAGCATGGCGGCAGACCAGCGCATAACGGGCGACGTTATGTATCACGCGGAAAAGGTCAAGCGGGTTGGTGGTTCGCTGTTCGGTGTAGCGGGAGATTGGGAGGTCTGCGCTCAGTTTATGGAATGGCTGGACACAGACAGGAAGGAAAGGCCCGCGCTGGTGGATGGCGCATTTGAGGCTGTGGAGTTGAACAAGCAGGGAATTTTTCAGTACCTACGCAACTGCATACGCATCCCGATTACAGACAAGTTTTACGCCTGTGGATCAGGAGCGCAAGGCGCAATGGTAGCGATGGGGTTGGGACACGACCCGAAAGCCGCGATTGTCGCTGTAGCCCGGTATGACGAATCTACCGGCCCACCAATCAAAGTGTACAAACTGGATGCCAACCCCACCACTTCCCGATGACGTTCTGATCGAGGCGCTAAACCTCGCAGAACAGTACGGTAGTCCGCACATGGCGTTCAAAGCGGGCGCTACCAAAATCCATCCCAATACCCTAGTCGCCAGAATCCAGACCGCCAGGATTCGCAACCTCAAGCCTACCGTGAGCAGGGACGCGCCACGAATCAAGATGCGCCAGCGGATCGGCAAAATGCACCTCGTTATTCCTGACGTGCAGTCCAAGCCCGATGTGCGGAACGACCATATGGAATGGGTCGGCAACTACATCGTAGAGAAAAAGCCGGACACCATCATTTGCATTGGCGACTTTTGGGACTTCCCAAGCCTATCCAGCTACGACAAGGGGAAGATTGACTTTGAAGGCCGCAGGTATGTGAAGGACGTAGAGGCCGGACGTAAGGCAATGGACAAACTGCTCAAGCCCATGAAAGAGTACAACCGGACGAACAAAGAGCAGTACACGCCGGAAATGCACTTTTGCATGGGCAATCATGAAATACGGGTATCTCGGGTGGTGGACATAAACCCCGAGTTTGAGGGTAAGTTCGACCTTGGCGACTTGGGCCTAGAGGCTGACGGCTGGAAAGTACACGACTTCCTGAAAGTGGTGACTTTGGACGGAATCCAGTACAGCCATTACTTTACCAGTGGGGTCATGGGCAGGCCGGTATCGAGCGCAGCGGCTTTGCTAAGGGAGCGCCAAGCATCTGCCACGATGGGCCACGTTCAGCATACAGACATTGCGATCCACAAGAAAACACAGAATATCGCGCTGTTCTGCGGGACTTGCTATTTACATGACGAGCGGTACTTAGGCCCGCAGGGCAACGACTGCAAGCGGCAGATTGTCGTTAAAAATGAGGTTGAGAATGGCCGCTACGACCCAATGTTTGCCTCCCTAAAATACTTGAGCAAGGCATACGCATGAGATACGACCTACCATTCACCGACCACATAGAGGACGTAGACTGGTGCCTGACAACCGCAGAAGAACTGGCGATATGTTGGGCTAATTACGCAGAATCACCATCGTCTGAAAAGTGGGTAGTGATAGACAAACTGACGGAAAGATTCCGCAAGAACTTCAAGCCGCCGCTGAGTGTACAAATCGAAGGCGAAGATGGTTAGGTTTGTTCAATTTTTGCGACGTACAGAACACCGCGAAACATATAGGTTGTCACGGTAACTGATCCTTCTTTCGCTACTTGCTTTTCGCCAAATAGCCTTGCCAAGAACATCATGGGGCGGCTGGGCCGTCGCGGGGCAGCGAAAATCTTCATGGCTTCCATCCGTTCCTCCTTGGTTGATACCGGCGCATCATTCGGGCCTGTCCACATCATTCCTCCACAATCTCTACGTCGCGCCATTCGCCTATCTCGGGCATTTCCAGCGTGGTTGGCACAGTCAACATAGTAGACTGATCGCCGCTTGGGCTAAGGCAGATCACATCTTTTGTGGATGCTTGGTGAAACGTATCACCTGGCCCTAGGCCGTGTTCGCTCCACCACTCTTGCTGTTTGTAGCCGGTGACAACTTTCTCCATGTGTGGCGGCATGGCTCCAGCGTCGGAATAGCAAACGCAAATTGAGTGCGTAATTGGAACCTGCCGCCGCCTGTTTGTTGGAACCATCATTCCCTCCCATACAGCCGAATAGCCGCCATTAGCGCGGCTTTGGCGGTTAGTTTGTCTTTTGTGTGTTTCAGACCTTCAAAGAGCAAAACGGCATCGCAGCTATCGCCATACGCATCCACCAGCCTTTCAATGTCTGCCAGCATCGCGTGACCGCGAGTAGGGGCGCAATCGGCGGCCAGTGTCCGTCCGGCAACTGGTGGTGGCGCAGAGCATTGGCGCATCATCAGCCAGTCGCAACCATATTGGCACTCCGCTTTTGTCTGTGGGCAGATCATGCTGTCTCACTCCGTCTAACAACCACCAAATTTCGCACTTCACCGTTATTCGTAGCGGTGGCCGAAAATTTGCCGTAACGCTCTACTACCCGCACTACATCGCCTGTGCGAAGCTGATCCGAACTGATGTAGTACGAGTCAGGCTTATAGCGAATGATTATCTTGCTGTCGTCAAATGGCACTTGGGTCATGTCAATTGATGCCGCTTGGTCTGTGTCGAATAAAACATTGCGCCACACGCTTGGGTCAAGTTTCATTGCTGCTCCTTGTCAAAGGCTGCGGCACGCTTGCGGAACTCGTACACGCCGCTACGCAGCCCTTTGAAGTGGTCGCCTATGGCGTCCGATACGGCGTCAGGGATTGGCGTTCCATCTTCATCCTCGGCCTCCTGCGCCTCGTGGTACTTGTTGAATGCATCCATGTATCGATCGGCCGACTTTGCAAGATATTCAGCGAACTCTAGCGCCCTCTCCGCTGCTTCCAACTTAGCGAGGATGGCGGGGAAGGCGTTGTGAAGATCTGCAATTAGTTTGGCGTTGGTTATGTTTTTTTATGCTCTTGGTCGCTGGAATCAAAACCAATCCAATGCACGATAGTTGGCTCGTCGCCGTGCGGAACCTCGAATTTTTTGACATGAATATCAATTACTGCGGCCTTAATATACGGCTGCCATTCACCGGGTGTTGCTGCCGCGTACTTCCGCTTCAATTCTTCCAGATCAATCATTTCGATCCTCCTTGCGCCAAACCTTCTCCCTCGGGGTCGGCGGCAATTCCGGCCACTCCTTGACCTCAACAACGCCAAGGCCATCAATTAGCACTGTCCGGCGCTCTGGTTGCGGCAGGTCGGTTTTCAATTCTTCCAGATTCATGCTGTCTCCTTTCTGAAACGCCGGGTGCGAAAGCGGCGATGTGAACAGGTTGAAATCTTCTACTTCTTGGCTGTTACGCATGCTGTCTCCTAAAGGGTGGCGGGGGAATGTGGTGGCCGACATAGCCGGTGCTTGGCGATGCCGGGAGAGTTTTTATCCTCCCCCGACCGGGCCTCGAACCCGTTAACCGTGGAAGCCCCACGCACCACGTCCCCTGCCATAGTCTGTTACTTCTTTAACTCCGCGCGTTTCATCGCAACCGCCTTTGCCGCCCAAAGCCCGAGCGGAATAGACCAGTAGCCGAGCGTAATGGCGCGAATACAACCCTCTAAAATCTGGCAAATTCCAAGTTGCAGCAAGTACCACTGAATAATGATTCTGTTCACGCTGTCTCCTTCGGCGCTGTTGAAATCGGTTGCCATTCCATTTCAGTCTCCTATGGGCGGGGTGACAGTTCTTCAATGAGCAAAACAGATGGCTTATACAAATCCAGCGCCCAAGTCCAGTCTGCGTGCGTTGCGTTCTTCTCTGCCTGCGCCGCCGCTTCATCTGCGTACCGGCACGGAACCCCAAGTGCCTTGCAGAGAATTTCAATCTCGCCAAGAATGGCGGACTTTCCAGACCCAACCGGGCCAGAAACGGTGATTGTCAATTCGCTCATGTCAGCCCCCTATCACTAAGACCGGATTTAGACCAGACAACCCAATTTCAACCAACGTAGCCCCACACAGCGCAACATTGAGCTTTTCCATTTCAGCCTCACAGTTTTCCAGCAATGTCATCCGCTGACTCGCGGTAGTAGGTTTGCAATTCCTTTATGTCCTTGTGGCCGATCATCTTCGCCAGTTCCAGAATGTTTAGCTTCTTGGATAGCCTGGTGATTGCCTCGGCCCGCGAGTCGTGAAACGTCAGCCCCACGACTCCGGCTTTGTCCCTGACCTTGCGCCACACGGAATCGCGCTGGCTTGCCGACAGGTCAAAACTCCCGACCTGCTGCCAGATACGCAACGCCTCAGGCGATAAAGGAACTTCCCGCTCCATCCCGTTTTTGGTCATGGGCAGATAGGCAACGCGTCCGCGAACGTCCGTAAGGCCGCATATTTCGCCTGACCGCATACCCGTTTCGATAGCGAACAGGAACGCGGCAAATACCCGTTGCTCGACCAGATGCAACTCGCCATCGTGATAGCCAGAGGCTATGCGTAGCGCCTCAATCTCATCGGCGGTCGGTAAGCGCGTACGCGCCCGCGCCTCTTTTGGACGCCTGACGGTCGAAAACGGGTTGACGGATAACCACTTCCATTCGTTCACCGCAACCCGGCAAACATGGCTCAGTAGGTTCCATTCCCGGTTTACGGTCGATCCGGTCACGGTCTTTAGCCGCCGATCCCGCCACTCCGAAACGTGGGCGCTGTTCAATTCCGGCAGCGGCACGGACGCCAGCGGGTCGGATTCAAAAGCCAGTAGGCGCTTTTGCTCCCACGATTCCCCGCGCTTGGTCGGGGATACCTCGGCGGCATACCGCTGCGCCAGTTTGCCAAAGGTCACATCAGGCGCGGTCAGGTACTTGCCGGACAGGATGCGGGCCTCGACTTCCTGCGCCCAAATCTGCGCTTGGGACTTCGTTGGGAACGTGGCAGACTCAGACTTCCCACGGCGGCGAACCTGCGCCCGCCAGCCATTGGAACGCTTGGTGAAAGTGGGCATGGTGCAATCCCTGGAGCAATACGGGTGCAAATTGTAGCAACTTGCTGACCGCTCCAGCGGCAACCCGCCAATTAAAACGGGTTCCCGCCTATGGGTACTGGTGCCGAGAGCCGGAATCTCTGTCATAGGGGAAATGTGCTGTTTGGTGCAATGGTGGTGCATTATGCCGCCTCGCGTTGGGTATTTACCCACTCCCACACTTCGGAGGGAATCCAGCGTTTTATGCTGCGCTCGCCCTTGCCGGTGGATGGCAGAATCACCGCTTTCGGGAATCCAACCCGCACCACGATCCGCAACGCCTGGGCCTCGCTGACTTGCAAGTGGTTGGCAACGTGCTCGATCTTCCAAAGGGTTTCAGGCATTGTCGCGGTTCCTGTTGTGAACTATGTTGTGAAGCGGCCTCATGCTCTTGATTGCCCGCACTTCGGCGGCTCTTGCTTTTTCTACTGTCGCGTATTTCTTGATCCGCACGGTTGTAATCTCATCTGACCAGTGCGATCCCCGAATGTGCTCCCTCAGTCTTGCAATGGCGCTAAGGGAAATTCCAACATAGAGCAGGGTGCGTTTTTCGTAATGAAAGTACAGGGCGCATTGGCCAGGGTTGCGCTGCGGCAGCGACTCAAGCGCAAATCCCTCAAAGTTGTCTGACAGCCAGCGCCGGCTCCGCTTGCCAAACTGCCGCGAGAACGGAAAATCAGGGCGCTCGGCCAACTCTTTGACCTGGCTAACCTCAATGCCAAGGTGCGCGGCTACGTCGGACTCATCCCACACCTGGCCCTTCACAATTGCCCTCGCACACGCCTCAGTGCAGCCAAGGGCGCGGGCAGCTTCTGGAACCTTTAGTACGTCGCTCATAGCCCGCAACCAAAAAGAGAATCACAATCGGCGGTTTCTTCTTGAATCGAGCCGCGATCCCGGCCAGACTTAGCCCAAGTCACGACGCCATGAATACCCATCGCGCCAAACCGTTTTGCCCGGTACATGGGCTGGCTGATCTCAACCTCTAGGTCGTTGACTCGCTCAATCTCGCCAGGGGTCAGCCGCAGGAAGTCATCGCGGTTTGCGTTCACGCAGGGGTTGCATTCCTTACTGCGGTGTGGCAACACTTCAAACCCTGCGCGTTTCACCAGTTCGTTGCGCTGTTCGTCTGTGTGCAGGTATAGCGGGTGCCATATCCTTCTGCCGCCGTGGTGTTCGCTGTTTTCGATATATTCCGGCGTGTTCTTGCGGGCCTCGCTTTCTGCTCGGCGCTTGCCAATCAAGACTATGGCTTTATATTCGGGGTCAGCCTCATCTATCCAGGTCAAGAACGGCAAGCCCTTTAGATGTGCGGTGCAGAACTGCTGCCCGTTCCCAGGCCAGCCCTTTTTTATCTTGACCAACTCAGCCATGCCAATGCTTTTGCAGCGCACCGTAGCAAAGCCGCGAGACTTGGCGAACGCCTCACACTTATCAACGCGCATCGGCCAATCTGGCGAGGCCCATCCGGTGTCGCAGTAGGCAACGGTCACATTCTGCAATCCGGCCTCATAAGCCCACTGGATCAGGGCCAGGCTGTCATTGCCATAGCTGGATGAAATGACGCTCATCGCAGCTTCGGGGATTTTGAGTACGTCTGTCATGGTGGTTACGACTCAGCGAAGAATGTGCATTCCGAGCATCCCGCGATCCATGATGTGCAGTTCCCCGGTGCTGTTCATAATCTTTCGCAACTCGTCCTCGCCGCCAGCAATGCCAGTAACTGCCGCAACAACGCCTAACTTACCCTTAGCGTCGGCGTCTCGCAGAGCGGCCCGAATCGTCGCGTCCATGTTTTTGTCTAGTGGATTCATGTCATTTTCCTTCGTCTGTCATGGTTACTTGTTGCGCTCTGCCATTGCGTATTTGTCTACCAACCGAGCAAGTTCCGAATTAAACGTGCCTGACACTATGAAGTGTTCGGTCTTTACGGTGCCAAATTGGTCAAGCAGCCACCGCCACCGCTCTGCGTCCCTCGCCATAGCAGCAAACTCGTCGGCGGTGATACTTAGTCTTGGGTCAGGTACTGGTGCGAGGTCAGCAATACACTTCCCCCGAATTGCGCATGATGCAGGTACAGGGCAGTTGTGGCATAGTTCCATCACTTCTCCTTTTCCATTCGGCCATCGCTCTAGCTATCCGACTCGCCAGCGTTGCGGGCGTCATCCTGTTTGTTCATTTGGCTATCGCTATTGCTGACACGCGACACACATTCATGACCACTCTGGAATGTCGCTTGGTGGTTCGCAACCCTTGCGACTTCGATCAACTCCATAATCTCGTCGCAAGCATCCATCGCGCCTTGCAGGCGAAGCCCCTCGAAGGTTCCGGCATGATGGGGTATGCGTTCTTCTGCCTCAGACTTCACCGCGAACGCTATCTGGTGCGCCGTGTCTTTGGTTATTAGCTGGTCGGCCCATGCCGTCTGCTCACACGCGGGCGCTGCATCCATAACGGGAGTCGGCCCGCCAACTGTGTTGGCCGAATGGTCCGCCTTTTCCATCCGCATCATGAGTACGTCGATACCGTTAGCAACGGTCTTGGCCCGCTCTTTCGGAACACCATACGCCGACAACATTTGAAAGGCGCGTTCATTCTCCGCTTCTAGTTCTGCTATACGCTTGGCTTGGGCCTCAAGTGCGCGTGCCGCTTCTTCCATCGTCACCGGAACGTGTCCGTTCGTATAGCGTTGATCCCATCGCAACCGCTCTGCCAGTTCGCTCATTTCGGCTCCTTCATAGCGCGTAAAATATCGTTCATGCACTTCGTGGCGGCTAATGCGCGACCATTTTCGAAGTCGGCGTCGTATTCATCGGAGGCGTCGTTGCAAATGCCGGCAGCCCGTTCCAGACCCGCAGCGTGACCGGATTGGAAGCCTTGCCAGCCAGACTCAACGCGGTCGTAGTAATACCTGTCGCGCTCGCCCTTTTCTGCTTTATTGAAAGTGTCTTGAAACACTTTGTTTTGCGTTCTGTACCACTTCTCAAAGTGTTCGCGGAGATTCATATGCGAACCTCAAATTCCTGTGCGGGTTCCAAAAAACACCAAGTGGTTGGCAATGAATCGCCATCTCTAAGCATCTCTATTGCGCCGCTTTCTTTGTTCATCACCGCCCTGAACTTCACAACCTGCGGCTCGCGCTGCTTGGCGAGAAATGCGGCGATGAATCTGCGGGGAGCCGTGTAATCCCCTTCGGGTCTGGAGAACCCTGCGCGCCACAATTTATCAATCTCCGCATCCGTCAACTCTCGCGGTGGCCGGTCTGCGAGTTCCTGGCAGGCGAGGGCGACTTCCTCGGCGGCAATGTGTCCGTATGAACCAACCCCGCAACCTGTATCTTTGCGAGCGCGCTCAACAATCTCCGCGTACTCTTTTCTCAGTTCCATATTTATCTCCTAAAGGGCGGCTACGGTTCGATGGTTTTCAGTTGTTCGTAGGCGCGGAGCATGGCAACAACATCGCCACTCATTACGGCTTGGTCTGCTGCGCGCAAGTCCTGTTCAATGAACGCTGCGCCAAGCATTCCAGCCGGCCCGATTGCCCTGTATTGGCCCAAGACCTCGCGCACCCGCGCCATTTCCTTAGGCAATGCTTCTGCTAGTGATTCGCTCATATCTATTTCCCTCCCTGTTCAAGACAAACAAGTTTTCCCCGAATCATCACCGACTCCATACACTTCCGCTTTCCGTTATCAGCGGCCATCAGCCGGACAAGTTTCGTTCCTTCGATAATCTGCTCCCGCACCTTCATTTCCTCGGCCAGCCCCGGTAGGATGAAGATGTGCCAACACGCAAATGCTGCGGGAAGTGCTGCAATGACCCCCGCGATGAAGCTAGACCACCCGAAGATGAACGGGTGACGGGATGCAAATAGTTCGATCATTTTCCACTCGCAACAGCAATCACGCCGGGATTTGCAAGGCTGCGATCAATCGTTGCGCGGATCAGGTCTAGGCGATCTTTCTCAAGCGCGTCCAACTGTTCGGATATTTGCTGTGCGCTCAATTCGCGCTTTTGCACGTGCTGTTCAAGCCGCTGGAAAAATGCCGGCTTGGCTACTGCCGCCGCTTTGCGTTGCTCAAATGAACCTCTTAGCTTTGCCTGTCCCATTATTCGTAACTCCTGTCCTCTGCGTGTTCGGTCAGCCAATCAGCCGGGACTCCGCGCTTTTCAAACTCGCACTTGGCGGACTCAATTGCGCTATTTACCCATTTCATCGCTTGTGTCTGGCAGACGCCAAACTCATCGGCTATCTGCTGGTATGTCATTTGCGGCTCGTAGGTCATGCCGGTTCGCCTTCCCATCCACATTCTTCGCAATATTCCTGTGTCCCTTGGTCGGGGTCGCCGTTGTGATGACGGAATCCCGTTTCTTCGTCGCACTTGGGACACCTTGGCGGGCCTACCATCGGGCAGTTACGTGGGCCGGGACACGATCCCGGCATATCCATGTGCCGACATTGGCAACCATCGTTGCGCTTTTTCGGCTCGTAGTCATCTGAGGAAATGTCGCGCATGGTCAAAATCCGTCATCGTCGTCCGGCTTGGGCGCGTCTTTCTTCTGGCGCGGTTCCTGAAACTTGAGGCTCATAAACTTCTTGCCGGTCTTGCTCACGCGAATCCATGCGGCAATTTCCAGTTGCTTGCCGTTGACCTCGGCGGTGCCTTTGTAGTCCGGTTGCTTGGAACCTTCTTCCTTTTCGTTTTTGAACAGGACCCCGGAATTGTTGTTGTCGTATTCGCTCATGCTGCTTCCTTTTCTTTTCGTTTGTTGAACTGCTTAGTAAGAATCGACTGCTCTGCGGAACTGAAAAGCCCGCGCAACGCTGCTTTGTGTGCGGTGTCGTCAAGGCTGTCGCGGAACTCGGCGTACAGGTCGTACCCGCCATCCTCGTTGCCTTGGTCAAGCTGCACGCGAACCTGCTCCACTTTTGACATGAAATGTCGTTGCTGATCGCGGTCTAGCGCGTCAAAGGCATCCTTCTTTACTGCCGCGCCGCTGATTGGCGACACTTTCGCCTTGACCTCATGGGTTGTTGCTTCGGCGTCGTTATCGCCCTCTGTGGGGATGCAGAACACTTCCATCGCCATGTACTTGTAAGCCGCGCTCATGGCCTTGTTCGTGGCTTTGTCGGCGGTATCCATCGCCTCACCGAACGTCTTGACGGTGTGCTTGCTCCCGTCCTCGGCGCAGACAAGATCAAACTCCACGTCAACCGTCACATAGAAGATTGCGTTACCCTTCGCCGTGGTGCGCTCCACAACCTCGCGGCCAAGCACTCGCGGGAGCATGACAAGCCCGCACTTGGAGAGGATCGGCGCAAGCGCGTTGTAAACGTCATCAATGCCGCGAAACTTGTAACCCTGTTGGTCGTTCTTGCGGTTCTTGCCGATGCCCTCTTTGGCAATCTCGGCCATCGCTGCTGCTATCGCTTGGTAGACTTTCATTGTCTTGCTCCGCTAAAAAGTTAATCTGCTTGTTTACTTCGTCAATCCACTCGTCGCTCAACTCATACAACGCGACGGTCTGATAAAACATCTGCCCGTTCATAGCCAATCCGCCTGTTCTGCATCTGTGTACTGATCGTCAATCGGCTGGCAGTAGCGCAAGATGATTTCGATCAGGTACAGATCGTCGGTAATCTCGTCGGGGTTCATGCGCCTACTCCGAATTGAGCGTGTTCACGGCACAGAGGATGTTCTTCGTGTTCAAAGGGCTTGACATAGACGCGCAGATCAAACTCGTCCGTCATCCACTCGTAACGCCCCTCGGGATATGGCAGGCGAATAAGGCCCTCATCGGCGGTTACAAGGAACGCAAGCGAACCGCCCTTGTTGCGATACACCCTTGCGCGAACCGGCCTTGTACCAACTTGGCCTTCACCGTTTGTATTCATGCGACCCTCCGAGCAAGTTCTTTTTCCCACCGCGCATCCATTTCCGCGTCAACTGCTGCATCAGCCATTTCGGTGCGAATTTCCAGACCCATCCGGCCCTCGTTGACAGAGATATACGCACTAGCCGCACGGTCGCGTATGCCCTCGATCTGATCCAGCAACGCCAGGAACGCGGGGTTGATATGCTCGAAAATTCCCGCTGGAGCGGTAGGCTTGAACAGGCTTTCGTCGGCAAGGTGCATCGCAATTAGCGTGACCTCGTTGACTTCGTTTTCCAGCCACGGCATTAGCACGGCGGGAGACTCGCTGATTTCGTCGCTAAGACGGTCGCGGATCATTTGGTCGAAGTTCATTCTGTTACCTCGCGCATGAGGATGGGACGGCCATCTGTGTTGCGGAAAATATCAATCAAAGATTCTTTAGTCGGATACACGCTGCTGGTTTGGCCGTTTGAGAACAGCCAGCGCCACTCCTCTACCGGTTTGGGCGCGATGCGGTAGTCGTTATGACCAAAGTCCCACAGGGGGTAGGCGATTGGTGCCCACGTTTCTTCGTTCTCGTAGCGCACTTGAATCTGCTCACCCCGAGAATAAGCAAGCAGGACTTCTGCATACTCAGCAGCTTCTTTTTGCGATTGGCTCACAGCATCACCTCCGTAAGAATTAGCGCCAGCACCGCCAGCGCGGCTATAAGTTGGTCTTGGGCGTCTTTGCTCATGCTCAATTACCTTCTTCTTCGCTCATCAGCGCGCCCAATTCCAGCAGCATGATTCGGGCGGTGTAGTAGTCGCTACCAAGGGTAGGCAACCACCAATCTCCCACTGCAAAGTTGGTTTTTCTGCCGCGCCCGTTGTCAAATAACCAACGAATATCCTTTTCTTTGCCCCCCGCGCATAAAACGCACGCGCATATACCAAAGCAAGAGACTGCGCGGTATTTCCAATCAAACCAATCCTGCGCAAGATAAATCATCGAATCCCGAAAAATCTCAGAGCGCTTTTTCATGCGATCACCCACAAAATAAACACCCAAGGGCCGCAATACAGAAGGAAAAACATCGGCAGGGAAAATTTGCGTCGTTCCATTTGCGGCCTCCTATTCGTCGCCAAAATCAACAAAGATTTGCCGCAGAATTGTTGCGCCCTTGTCGCCAACAAACGCGGCCTTTTCGTCGGTAGTCATGCGCCCAAGAAGCAATCCGAGCGCCTCAAATTCCCGCCTTGAAAGCACCACCAAAACGTCATCGCATCCAATTACGCTTGCCATGTCTATCTCCGTTTGTTGCTGAATCTTTAAGCACACTCTTGCGAATGCACTTAAAGATGCCGTGAGGCCGTCACGGCGCGGTACAGCAAGTAGAACTGTTAGCTATTCACCTCTACTACCGCCTATCTCTGGGCTGTGCCGCTG
>Ga0172380_10007131_pt1 | contig 12684 bp, 7 predicted proteins | sample Leawe162metaG_FD_119747 | JGI IMG/M metagenome (GOLD analysis project Ga0172380, IMG submission 119747) | Leachate microbial communities from a municipal landfill in Southern Ontario, Canada - Leachate well 162 metaG | ecosystem: Engineered > Solid waste > Landfill > Unclassified | place...
CGATGACCGCATATACCCCGCTCTCATACGCACGCGCCATTTCAACCGCGCTTTTTGCCGTGTCCTGTTGTGTTCCCACATTCAAGAGCGCAACGCCCGCTTCGAGCGCCCTGTCGCATACCTCTCGCCAATCATCCTTAAAGGCCGCGAGGTTTACGTGTGTGTGAATGTCTATGTATAGAAAATCTTTCATATTTGGACGCTTCTATATGTTGTCGAAGTTAAAATTGTGGCAAGAATAGTTCAGGTACGAGGCGTGAAGGAGTAAAAGTTTGAGTCGTACAAAAAAAGTACGGTGAAAATTTTTACGACGCACACAACGAAGTAGATGAGCTATTATCGCCACAATTTTTACCAGTGGGCGTTAATAGTCATAATAAGTCGCTCCCCACTCCCAATCGGCTCCACCCCATGAAACGTCCTATCGCCAAAGAAAAGACACAAGTCATTCGGTGTCGAACGAGCAATGACATGCGGCACCACTTGGCGCAAAAAAGGAAGGTGTCTTAAAGCGCGTGAAAATATTTTAATCAGTAACGCATTCTTGCTTGTGCGTAGATTGGGAAATGCAATGAGCTCTCCACCTGTCTCTGGCATCACAATTGCAAGCGTCGCATTTACGTACGCACCGTCGTAGTGATATTCCGTCTCTTTAGTCTTTTTGCCGTCACGTGCATCTTTATACGGAAAGCCCATCATTTGCTTCTTGGGATCAATAGGCACATATCCAACCCCCTCCTTCTCACAGCGCGCTTTATACAAGCCATTAAAAATGGTCATAACCTCCGTTGAGCGGGCCAACTCTGCTCCTGCGCTCCCCTCAAGATCTGCTGACTTCTTGTTACACAAAGCTCTTGCAGCAGTACTCAAAAGCTCAAAACCCTCTTTAGAAAGAAACTGAGGGAGCATGACATATCCTCTATCCCAAATCTCCTTTACCATCTCTGCGTACCACCTCTCATCGTGTATTTTTGAAAGATACAGTGTATTTATCATATATATGCTCTAACCTTTTCTTCAGTATACCGTGAAAATAAAAAAGCGTCTGTATTTTCGTACAGACACTCTCCTAGACTACTCTTTGCGCACAAAGAGCGACGCGGGCATTTTATTTTCCCTTATTGCTTGTTTTATTTTCTCGGCTGTTTCGGGCATGAATGGCGCTAGGTGCTGTGCAATTTTGTAGAGATGACGCACCAGCTTCTCGATGTCAGCGCGCGCAAGAAGGACCTCCTCTGGGTCTCCTGACTTTATCTTTTTAAAAGGCTCTGACGACTGAATATATGCATCTGCTTTTTGCACGTGCTCAAAAGCAAGGTCAAGTGCTTCGTGTATCGCAAAACGATTGAGCATTTCAACAAATGATGCCTCTAGACTCTCTTCCTCTATGGCAACAGGCTCAGAGAGATGTGTCTCTGCGAGCTTCATAATGCGCGCAACTTGATTACCAATACCATTTGCAAGATGAGCGTTATACCATTCAAGGAGCCTCTCGTGCGTTATATCGGTATCATCAAAAGGATGTACATGTCGCAAAAGAAGATAGCGTGTCGCTTCAGCACCATAGCGCTCCACCAAATCAAAAGGGCTGATGACATTGCCAAGAGATTTACTCATCTTCTGCCCCCCAGAAGTAATAAAGCCATGATAGAGGACGCGTGCCGTTGGCGCGAGCCCCGCAGACTTAAGTATCGCTTGCCACATCACCGACTGGAAACGCACCTGATCCTTCCCTGCAACCTGCATTGGCATACCTTCTTCCCAGAACTTCTTATAGTTTCCCTCTCTGTCATCTGGCCACCCAAGCGTCGAGATATAATTGGTGAGAGCATCAAACCACACGTACATCACATGACCAGCGTCATCTGGCACTGGAATACCCCAGTCCATACGAGATACTTCGCGTGAAATACTAAAGTCCTCAAGTCCTTGTCTCACAAAAGTGAGCGCCTCTTGTCTGCGCCACTCAGGCACGACCACTTCCTCTTTCGACAGATATCCTTCGAGATATTCTTGATAGTTACTGAGTCGGAAAAAATAATTTTCTTCTTCTATTTCCTGAAGCTCAAGATTGGGGTGATTGGGACAGCGACCGTCGACGAGCTCATTTTCCTTCATAAACATCTCGTCCCCCACACAATACAAACCTTTGTATTTCTTTTTATAGATATCCCCCGCCTTTTCACATCGCTTCCAAATCTCTTGCGCCGCATGTATGTGGCCAGCGTCTGTAGTGCGAACAAATGCATCGTACGAAAGTCCGAGCACCTCTTTGAGCTTCTTAAATTCTCCTGCATAGTGGTCGACATAGGCCTGACGCGACTGCCCTGCCTCATCAGCCTTCTCTGCTATCTTTTGTCCATGCTCATCAGTACCAGTACTAAAAAATACCTCATGGCCCATGAGACGCCAATAGCGCGCAAGTGCATCCGCTTGAATAATTTCAAGCGCAAAACCAATATGCGGATCACTATTCACATACGGTAACGTAGTGGTGAGATACAAATTTTTTGACATAGTTTTTGAGATTAGCGTAATACTGCCATGAGCTCGCTCACAGCTACGCGCTTCTGCTCTCCCGTATCACGATCGCGGACCGTCACCGTATCATTTTCCAATGTCTCAAAGTCGATAGTCACGCACGCAGGTGTACCGATCTCGTCTTGTCTACGGTACCGCTTGCCGATATTGCCATTGTCATCCCACTCGCACATCATCTCTTTTTTGAGCATAGCGTAGACTTCTCGTGCCTTTAGGACAAGCTCAGGCTTGTTGCGTAGGAGTGGCGAGACCGCAGCTTTGATCGGCGCCAATTTCTTAGGCAAGCGAAGCACTGCACGTGTCTCCCCTCCAAGGTCGTCTTCATCATAAAATTCAGTGAGCACTGCCAAAAACGTACGGTCGAGACCGACCGATGTCTCCACGACATGCGGAATAAAACGCTCTTTTGTTTCCTGATCAAAATAACTCAAATCCTGACCTGAAAACGTCTGATGTTGCGTGAGGTCGTAATTGCCTCGTGCGTGTACACCCTCGAGCTCCTTAAAGCCAAACGGGAACTTGTATTCAATATCCCACGCCGCCTTTGCATAGAAGACGAGATTTTCATGCTCATGCCAATTGAGATTCTCTGGCTTAAAGCCAAGGTCAAGGTAGTACTGCCAACGCCTTTCGCGCCATTCCTCATATACTTTCATTTCGTCCGCTGGGGCCACAAACATTTGCATCTCCATCTGAGTAAGCTCACGTAAGCGGAAAATAAATTGTCGCGGAGCAATTTCATTACGAAATGCCTTACCCACCTGTGCAATGCCGAAAGGCACTTTTACTCGTGAACTATCAACAACATTCTTAAAATTCAAGTAGATACCCTGACACGTCTCTCCACGAAGATAGGTTGGCTCCTTAGTCCAGTCGCTTGCAAAGTTACCGAGGTTTGTTTGTGCAAGCAAATTGAAACGTTTCACTTCAGTGAAATTTTTCTTGCCACACTGTGCACATGCGATTTCACCCCGCTTGCCATCAAAAATAGCATTGATCTCCTCATCACTCATTTTTTCGTCAGCAAATGCATCAACCGCCTCAAGAAGGTGGTCTGCGCGGTATCGCGTATGACACTCTTTACATTCCACTAAGGGGTCCGAGAAACCTGAGACATGGCCAGATGCTTCCCAGACTTTTGGATGCGTCACAATGCCTGAATCGAGTCCTACAATATTGTCCTCATCCTGCACCATCGCCTTCCACCAGGCAGCGCGAATATTTTGCGCAAGCTCTACGCCATACGGACCATAGTCATAGACTCCCCCAAAACCACCATAGATTTCGGAACCGGGGTATATAAACCCTCTACGCTTTGCGAGTGAGACTATCTTTTCCATCAATGCAGGGTCTTTTTCTGTGCGTTCCATAACTGCTTTATACCATATTTTATGAAACTACTCACTTTTTGGCAGGACGAGCCCATCTTCGTTTTCATGCTCGGGGTCAGCCACTAAGTGTGACGTGAGAGGGAGCGACTCGCTACGCAACGTGGTGCCGGTAAAGCGATCAGTTGCCTTGAGACGCTGGGTATTCACGAGCGTCAGGAGATCTCCTACCTGTGTAAGACTTGGACGTACCGATATTTGAAATTCAACTTCGCGCTCTTTCCCTGCCTCCAAGTCACCCACCTTCCAGGAAACTTCCCTCGTCTGCGGATTATACGTAAAGACGGTAGGTGTTGTTGTTTTATCAAGCCAGGTGACATACGGCGGGAGCATAGCCGTCACAACACCATCCGCCATAGCATTCGTACCATTTTTGACGTACATCATCACTGAATATGTTGTTGCTTCCTCAGCCCGCATCGGCACAGGGCCGGTGTTAGGAAAAGCTCCTGCACTATAGAACACACTCGACAAAAGCTGCACGACACTTTCTACTTTTATATTTTTTTGAAGAGTTCCTGTGAGACGCTGCGATACACTGTCCTCTGACAAACGTTTTGCTTCTGCGCTTATTGAAAGAGAAATCTGTGGGGTGCGCGCGGTCGACGCATTATCTTTAGGCGTTATACCAAACACTACTGTTGCAGAACGACCTGGCTCCAGTACTTGAAGAACATCGAAGGACGAAGCGTCCCACGTAATGGTATCAGTCGTCGAATCATAAAACCCTCCCGCTACATGCGACTCATCAAAACTCTCGCCCTCTATATGTAACTGAATTTTTGCGTCACGAATGGCTACCGAGAGTGAGTTGGTGAGTGTAATAGTGCCCTCTGCTGCAGTACCCGGCACCAACACAAGCTCGTTATCGCTCTTGCCATTTATCGCAACAGCCAAGTCTAAAAAGGGTTGCTCAATGAGTATTTCTTCGGTCTGCGTAGTAAACACAGATGCAAGTGTAAGTTTGTCTCTTTCGTTTGCAACACCCACAGTGAATTTAAATATCTTTTTCTCGTCTTGTTTGCCTGTCAAAACACCTTTTAGAGTTATGCTCTTTTTCTCTGCAGGCGCAACACTGCTTACACTCCATGTATCTCTTCCTGAAACGGGTGCCGGCGTAGAGTCAATGTACTCAAACCCTGCCGGGTATTCTGCTTTGACCAAGATGTCCGAGACTGGACTCGGTGAATTAGAAGATACCGAAAGCTTTAGCTCTACTTCTTGTCCCGAGGCACTTTTTGAAACATTTTCCACAAAAAGAACAACGGGCGAGGAGCTTATCTTGAAACGAAATTCTTCTGCTTCTTTAAAGAAAGTGGCATTTGACCCTTGCACACGATACTCCACCGATGCACGCACAATCTTTTCTTCGTTCTCCTCTCCAAAAACGCGCGCACCGACAGGAATGTTTACGACTTCTCCGGCCTGAATACGATTGAGCTCTTTACGTTCGCGAAAAAGTTCCTTACCTTGCTCCGTAAGCGACTGTGTACCGCCGGGATATTCGAGGATTAACGTCGCAGACTCTATCGGTACCGTATTTTGGTTCCCAATAGTGATTTGCAAATTAAGCTCTCCCCCTCCCGCAACCGCAAAACGCCCCTCTCGTTCTTTCACTTCAATAGAAATATTGTCCCCTGAAATCATATTCTTTCCGAAGAGAAGAAAAGAACCTGACAGAGCAAGTGCAACCACAAAAAAGAGGAGGCCAAGTGTAATGATTTTTATGCGATATGATGTTTTTGGTCGCCTCATAGGAATAGGGTCAGAGGGAACAAGTGGTGTTTCAGGCGCAACAGCGCGTGTCTGCGGAGGAGGTGTCACCTCATTGCGCTGCCACGTATGAGGTACAGGATGAGACTCATCTGTAAGTTCGTGCCGTGGCTGACTAGGCGGTGGTGCTCCGCGTGAATAGAGTCGCTCACGCAACTCTCTCAACCGATCTTCGTGATTGCCCTCTGCCATAGGAAAAGTATACCATGCAACGTTTTTAGAGGTGACTTACGAGAAGTGCTTGCGCGACCGCCTCCTTCACCAGACCTGAAATGTGCTCTTGTGCAGAACAGTGCATGCACGCCTCCGCCAGCGTCTTTGAAGAGACAATGGGGTCATATGCATGGGCAGGAGCCACATAGCCGAGCTGGTGCAAAAGTCGCAATAAAAAGACCTGCTCTCCGAGATTCTCATGCTTCCCTGTCGCGAGGCTCTGCATACTCTCAACCACCATTTCAAAAAGCTCCGGATGAGCGCCGCCTCCTTGTACAAAACGACGAAGCCCGCGCATCGATGCAAGCATCGATGCGCGGGCACCTCTATCCACCGCATGATAATAAAAATTGCCCACGCTCACCGCACCGATAATGCGCCACTCAGTGCGCCCCTTCACCAACGAGACTGTTGTATGGGAAAAATCTTGCAATGCATAACGCAACTTCGACTGCCCTGCACGAATACCTCCTGCACGCGCATACACCATGCCTGCATCTTTGGTAAAGAGTCGAATAGTCGCGTCGTGCTCACCTCGGGGCATCACGCCACACACCACTGCTTCTGTCGTATAGGTTTCGTATGACACATTACGTAATGCTCACCCGATATGAGCGTCGCTCCAACACCAGCGGATCACCGTCTGACGCACCAAAGAGTACTTCTGTCGCATTTACCGTTCGCACCAACATATCTCGGTACTGAGTGACCGCCTCCTGTCCTTCGCTATCAGTATCAATCGTGAGCACGATATGGTCTTGCGGTGAAAGTCCTGCCGTTTTGCGAAGCTCTTGTATGTGACGCATGAGATCGCGAACCTCCCCTTCCTGCATAAGCTCGGGGGTAATAGTCGCATCGAGTACGACAGGATTTTCGAGCGCTGTATCGACAACAATCTCCTTTACATTCACTTCATCCTTAATTAATTCCTGTAGTTCAGCATCTACTATTTCTTCACGTATGCGGAGAGATTGGAGCGGTTGACGTACCTTGATGCCCACCTCATTGCGAGCTTCAAAAGCAACCGTTACCACGTCACGCACTTTCTGCATATCTGAAAGAATCTGTGTATCACTCCCCTCTGCTACCTCAGGCCATGAGGCTAGATGCACACTTTCAACATCTCCCTCTTCGCGTACCGCCTGAAATACATGCTCTGCAAAAAACGGCATCGATGGCGCGATGACCAAAGAAAGAGTTTTGAGTACAAAACGAAGTGTCGCGAGCGTATATTTTTGATCTTCCTCCGAGCCATACTTTAGGCGTTCGCGAGAACGACGCAAATACCATACTGAGAGATCATCAATAAAGCCTGTGATCGGTCGTGTCGCATGATCGAGCTCATACTTCTCCATTCCCTCTGTCACCTCTACAACTACCTCGTTTAAGCGTGCGCGAATCCATCGATCCAATACATGCGTCGAACTTTGTGCTCCTTGCGCAGAAACATCGGCTTCTTTGTAGAGCTCATAGAACGAGAGCACATTCGCCAGTCGTCCTATATTTTTTCGTGTAAGTTCCGCAAGACTTTTCTCAGAAAAATTTAAATCCTCTCCGCGAATGATGGGCGACGAAAGGAGATAAAAACGCAAGGTATCAGCGCCGTAGGCATTGACCACATCCATTGGGTCTGGGTAATTTTTGAGACTTTTTGACATCTTGCGACCATCTTCTGCGAGCACCAGACCGTTCGTTATCACGTGCTTATACGGCGACTGTCCAAAGAGCGCAGTACCAAGAACGATCATCGAGTAAAACCATCCGCGTGTCTGGTCAACACTTTCTGCAATAAAATCAGCAGGATAGCCAATGCCCTTTTCAGGATCAAAAGTGTCTTTATTTTCAAAAGGATAATGCTGCTGTCCGTACGGCATCGAACCCGACTCAAACCAACAGTCAAACACATCGGGGACACGCACGAGATTCTCGCCATCAGTGTCAAAGAGTTCAATTTCATCGATGTATGGACGATGGTAGTCGAGTTCATAATTCCTATTATGAGGAATCGGGGCAAACGACAACGCGCGCATCTCTGCATTTTCAAAGCGCTTACCTTCGTCATCATGGTCAAACATAGCATCCAGCGCCTCTCCCTTTGCTACTGCATAGAGCATACGCAAGGGACTATTGTGCGCGACAATAAGTATCTTTTTGTTTTTGAAACGTGCGTCTATATCGTAGAGACATGCACCTGCCCGTCGCTTCACATCATTCCACGACTCACCACCCTCGGGAGCACGCGCACCCCACCCCGCATCATTTCCTAAAAAGTCATGGTATTCCGACATGGTGGCACCATCCAAGACTCCAAACTGCACTTCGCCCAAACGCTCATCCAGTACAATCTCGTTCTTCGAAAGGCCAAGTGTTTCTGCTATCAACTCCGCAGTCATGCGTGTACGCTCAAAAGGAGACGCGACAATGACGTCCACACCCTGTTCTTTTAGTGCACGCACTGCCTCAGCAACCTGTAACTTTCCTTGCTCGGTGAGTGGATTATGAGCGGCCAGCGTCGTGCTTGAAACTCCCTTTGCATTACTCTCTGCTTCGCCATGGCGCATCAAAAGATACTCGTTGCCCGACTTCGGCATATACTCCTTCATCTCGGAAAGTGAACCAAGTACTTTGTAGGTATTTGCTTTTTTATTTTTCCATACCGGAAGTGGCGCTCCCCAATACCGCTGACGAGATACCGCCCAGTCGCGCGCGCCCTCGAGCCAATTACCAAAACGCGCGGAGCCAATGTGCTCTGGTACCCAGCCAATCTTGTTGTTCTCGGAAACAAGATTGTCTTTAATATCGGTCACACACACAAACCACGATGAAGTCGCGTAATTTAAAAGCGGAGTCTCACAACGCCAACAGTGCGGATAGCTGTGCACGATATTCTCTTTTGCAAAAAGGCGTCCTCGCTCCTTGAGCATTTTTAATACTTCAACGTCAGAGTCGGTATGAAGTACCTTATTTTTTTCGTCATCCTTTGGCTTTACCGCGCGACCAGCAAGATCGGTAATATGCGCCATAAAGTGACCCTCACCATCAACATGGTGCACAACTGGGACTCCCTCCTTTTGCGCCAACACCATATCCTCCTCACCATACGCAGGAGCGAGGTGCACTGCGCCCGTACCACTGTCGAGTGTTACATAGTCTGCATGATAGATTTTCCACGCCTTCTCAAAACTTCCCTGTACTGCGATGCCTGGAGTTTTTTCTTTTTGAGTGTAGTACTCAAACGGTGGTACATATGATTTACCTACAAGCTCAGAGCCTTTAAATTCTTCCACTATTTCATATTCGAGAGCGCCGAGCACACCCTCCAACTGTTCTTTCGCAACTACTACTCTCTCCTTTCCACTCTCTACTTTCACATACACATGATCTTTATGTACAGCCGCAGCCATATTCCCCGGTAGCGTCCACGGTGTCGTCGTCCATACCAAAAGTGATGTGTCGGTCACATTCCCCTCTTCATCCAAAAGCGAGAGCTTCACCGTCACCGCAATATCCTTTATATCTTTGTATCCCAAATTCACCTCAAAGTTCGAAAGTGTTGTCCCACAGCGCGGACAGAGATGCATTGATTTAAAACCTTCGTAGACCAGACCCTTACGGTTAAGTTCAGCAAAAACCCACCACACACTTTCTGTGTATGAAGAATCCATGGTCTTGTAGTCATCCTCCATATCAGCCCAACGACCGAGGCGTGGTATGACACGCTTCCAGTCGTCGGCATATTCCATCACCGTATCCGCACAGGCTTGATTGAATTTCTCGACGCCCAGAGTCTCGATATCACGCTTCGTTGCAAGTCCCAGCTTCTTTTCGATAAGGTTTTCAAGAGGTAGACCATGACAATCCCACCCCCATTTACGCTTCACATGGTATCCCTGCATCGTGCGATAGCGCGGGATAGTATCTTTTATGGTGCCCGCCAAAATATGGCCATGGTGTGGAAGTCCTGTCGCAAAGGGAGGTCCATCATAAAAGACATACTCGCCTTTGGGCGAAGCTTTTTGGAGCGTCTTTTCAAAAATCCCCTCCCGTTCCCAAAACGCTAAAATTGCCTCTTCACGCTGAGCAATATCACTTGTCTTTTTTTCTTCCTTTTCGCTCATATATTTAAAATCCCTTACTTAGGGTGATTTTTCATAGTACCACTATCTCAAGATCCTATCAAAACTACTCCGTCACCACGACAAGTGCCTTTTCTGGCTTCCCTGTGACGACCTTGAAGGTCTCTCGACCAAGCACCTGCCCTCGGGCAGTCTCGACTGCACAACGCCAGGTGCCATCTGCGATATTCTCTAGGTACGAATAGCCACGATAGCCCCTATCGCTTCCTCCTGAAATGGAGTATGGAATACGTGCACGACGTACCCATTCACCCTGTATCTCATCATATTGCTCCCACACGTGCACTATCTCGAGAGAAAACGCAGTAGGGGCAAAAACGGACGCAAAACAGTACGCCGGCTCCCCTTTCAGTCGTCTAAACGTAGTATCTGCATCGCGCCAAAATTTGTACCACGGCGCTTTTTCATACGTCAGGCGATATCCGCCTTCGACTTTAGAAACAGAGTGGTACATGTCTATGTGCTTGAGTGAAAGCGGTATAGGAGGAATGATATTTCCAAAATAGAGAAAATTGAGCATCACAAAAATCATACCGAGCGCAAAGATGATGTTGCGCAAGTGAAGCTCTACAAAATGCGGAATAATGAGACGCAGTAGACGAAGGTACAAAAAAATAACAACGAGTGCCACTACCCCACTACCCACAAATACCACCGCGCCCATTTTTTTGAGAAGTATTGGCAAAAAGAGTACACAGTATGAAAATATACCTAAGAAAAATATAGCGAGATTAAGGAGGAGTCTTTGTGTGCGATTATGCACGAGCTCATTTCCAATCATGACTCCTACCACTAGTACTAGGAAAGGCCACGACACCGACCACGAACCACTTTGACCATAAAAAACGAGCGTCCCTGAAAGGAGCGAACCGAAACTAAACTGCACCAAGAGTGCAGAGTAGCGCACCACAAAGTCTCGGACGGATTCGGGGAACCTTCCTGCGGTCGCCGCATAGAGCAATAGCAAGTTCACACCCGCGTTCACGATATGCGCCAAAAGTACCGACATAGCAAAAAACTGATCGACGCGACCAAGCGTAAGAATATCGACCAAAAAACCACCGACAAATGCGATGGTGAGCCACCAATGTTTTAACTTTTGTATTTTTTCGTATCCCGCACGGAGCATGTGTGTATTGTAAACTACCCCGCATCATTTCTCTTATGGGAACCCCGTATAGCGACTCTGTGCTTACAAGCTATATATATATAAGAAAGGGCGAGTGTGCAGGGATAATCCTACATCACTCGCCCTTAACCAACCAAGGATCTGCTTCCTTCAGGCTCACCACTTGCAGTAGGTGACACTGTCTTGTTTTTGCGAGGTATTGTGCATTTGTGCGTGAGCTATTGCATACAGGTGGCGTGCTTACAAGGTCCATCTCCTGAGCCTATTAGTAGACTCATTTATGGGCTTGCCACGCGCTTTAGGCACCTTAATGCGTACGCTCATGCTTTTCCCGAAACAATGGGAATTGTGCACGTATCCTCAACTTCACCGCCACAAGAGTGGCGACCTCGATTCGGTCAGACGGGCTTTTGTCTGCCTAGGGTCATTTGTGTAGGCGCCACAACCCTTGGCGCATAGTTACATCACTGCGTAGTATCTCCTTTCGTTGTGAAGCGGGGGCCTTTTTCCGCTACGCCCTTTTTAAGTAGTGCATCTGCGCACTCCTTTACTGTGCTTAGTATGCTATATAAATATATTTTTGTCAAGCATTCTTGGCATTTCATGGGAAAGCGCAAAAAAACCTTATCTCATAAGGTTTTTTTGCGCTTTCCTTGCAACCAACCTATTCTCTACACAAACGAATCCGGCACGGGATGTGCAAGGCAGATATCTTTAATTTCACTTTTAATAGCGGCTTTTGTGCTCGCATCGTCCTTGTGGCGCAATGTCTCAATCATAAGCTCCGCAATACGCATCGCCTCCTTCTCTTTCATATTGCGTGTCGTCATAGCAGGGGTCCCAAAACGAATACCTGAAGGATCCATAGGGCTCCGTACATCGTCGGCGATAGAATTCATGTTAAGAGAAAGTCCCACCTCATCGAGCACACTCTGTGCTTCCTTCCCTCCTACGCCGAGAGACCCAAAGACATCGGCAAGAATAAGGTGATTGGAGGTACCACCGCCAATCATGCGCACTCCTTCACGTCGGAAAATTTCTTCCATCGCTTTTGCATTCTTGAGGATTTGCTGCGCATACGCATGAAAGCCTTCTGTCGCCGCCTCTTTGAAAGCGACTGCCTTCCCTGCAATGAGATGCATATGAGGACCTCCTTGAAGTCCTGGGAACACTGACTTATCAATCTTACGCGCAATCTCTTCACTTTCACGTGTGAGAATCATACCGCCGCGAGGACCACGAAGCGTCTTGTGGGTCGTAGTCGTAATCACATCAAAACCGTCATCAAAAGGATTGCGCGCTACTTTTCCGGCAATCAAGCCTGCGATATGCGCCATATCAGCAACGGTAATTGCACCCACTTCTTTCGCAATTTCCACAAACTTCGCATACTCCAATTCGCGTGAATATGCAGAGAAGCCCACCAAAATCATCTTAGGTTTTTCGCGAAGCGCTGTCTGACGCAAGTCTTCAAAGTCAATCTCCCCTGTCTCCACATTCTTCA
>Ga0172380_10007132_pt1 | contig 12684 bp, 16 predicted proteins | sample Leawe162metaG_FD_119747 | JGI IMG/M metagenome (GOLD analysis project Ga0172380, IMG submission 119747) | Leachate microbial communities from a municipal landfill in Southern Ontario, Canada - Leachate well 162 metaG | ecosystem: Engineered > Solid waste > Landfill > Unclassified | place...
AAAATTTAAAATACTTACCAATACTACAAATAAATACCAATTACTCAATAGATTATTGAATTCTTTGATATTTGTGGCATTTGATATTGGTAGTATTCATAGTTTTGGTGATTATATCTTTGTAACCTGTAGAAAATCAAGCTCTACAGGTGTTTCTCGACCGAAAATGCTTACAAGTACTTTAATTTTGCCTTTTTCTTGATCAATAGACTCAACTGTACCCAAGAAATCTGAGAAAGGACCGTCATTAATTTTTACAGCTTCACCGACTGAGAACTGTGCTTTATATACAGGCTCTTTGCGGTCTACGAATTCGATAATTGCAGCGACCTCATCATCTCGGATAGGTGTAGGTTTATTTTCAGCGCCTACGAAAGATGTAACACCTGGAGTAGTACGTACCAGAATCCAGCTTTCATCAGTAAGATCCATATTAACTAGGATATATCCTGGGAAAATCTTTTCTTTTACCTTTTCTTTTTTACCTGCGCGGATGCGGATTGTTTCGCGTGTTGGAACGATAGCATCAAATATTCTATCCTGGTATCCCATACTTCCAACTCTTTGCATAAGAGTTTTACCTACCTTATTTTCATGTCCTGAATAGGTATGCACGATATACCATTTACCTTTCATGTCAGCAGTTTTCTTCATCTGACCTTCTTCTTTAGGTTTTGACTCCTTTTTTTCTGATGTTCCTTCTTCAACTTTTTCTTCAGAAGTTTCTTTTTCTTCTTCCTGTGCTTTTTCCTCAGCCATATCAGGTTCTAAAGCAGCATCTTCATTTCCAGCAGGATTAACATTTGCCTCTTCTTCAGAAGCTGCATCCTCGATAATTTCGTCTTGTTTTAAATCTGTATCATTCATATTTTTATCCGACTAATAATTTAAGCATTTCGGTAAAGAGCAAGTCGAGTGCTCCTAAATATATGCCTATACCGACGCTGATTCCTATAACTATTGAAGTAAGTCTAATAGTATCTGACCGTGATGGCCAAGTTACTTTATACAATTCATTTTTAACTTCAACGAGGAATCTGAACATATAAGTGATAATTTTACCATACGTAACGTTCAAATTGCAAAGACCAATTGATACACTAGATTTTAGAAAGATATTGTCGATTCGTGAGGAATTGACAATGGTCATATCACAAACTACAATTTCCATATGGCAAAAATAAGAAAAGCCGTTATTCCCGCTGCCGGATTTGGCACACGATTTCTCCCACAGACCAAGGCGATGCCTAAAGAGATGCTTCCCGTTGTAGACAAGCCCGTTATCCAATATGTAGTAGAAGAGGCTGTAGAAGCTGGAGTTGAAGATATAGTCATAGTTACTGGAGCTTTAAAGCGTGCTATTGAGGATCATTTCGATGTTTTGAATCAGGATTTGGTAAAAAATCTAATAGATGGTGGGAAAGAAGAAATGTTAAATGAGGTAAAAAAGATTTCCGAAATGGCTAACTTTATATATGTCAGGCAAAAGGGTCCATATGGAAATGGCACTCCGGTTCTAGCCGCAGAGCCTGTTATAGGAAAGGAAGCGTTTGCAGTTCTATGGGGAGACGAATTTATTTATTCAAAACCAGCTCGTCTTGCTCAAATGACTGAAGTATATGAAAAATACGGGGGAATAGTTATTTCAGGGGTAAAAATAGAAAAAGATGAAGACTTAAAGCGTTATGGAATAGCGGATATTGAGACCGTCGAAGGAAATGTATTTAAAATAAAAAATATTGTGGAAAAACCAAATCCGGAAGAGGCACCAAGTCATATAGCGACTCATGGTGCATATATCGTTCCACCAGAAATATTTCAGGCATTAAAAACGTTAGATCCTGGAAAAGGTGGAGAAATTTGGCTAACGGACGCAATTAACAAACTTCGTGATGAAGGTGTACCTGTATACGGAGTCGAGATAGAGAACGGAAAGTATTATGATACTGGGAGCAAATTAGAATACATGAAAACGGTTGTAGAATTTGCGCTCCAGCATCCTGCGCTAAATGGAGAATTCAAACAATTTCTTCGCGAATTAAAATTAGATTAAATACCCCTTAATATATATAGAACTTATAGTATTGTAGCTTTACTTCAAAAAGAGTAGAATATAGTGTTTTGAAAGACGCCCAAATGCACGGGCGGGTATTTCAATTAGTTCTTTAAAAACTTGACTGCGACCCCGATCAAATCGGGGGAGTCCGCCAATATTGCTCCATGAGCCGTGTATGAATAATACCTAAATCCCGATTTAATCGGGATAAAGGCGAATGGGAAAATGTGGTGGATAAATTTTGTTGTCCGCTTTGGAAATATTTATTTGTTTTTAGAGCGGACAACAAAAGGAAAGCGTGAAGATGGATTACATATATCTTCTCTGCGTTATCGCCATACTATTCGCATTGGAACTTTTATGGGACCAGTACGATTAGAATTAACCCCTCGCATTGCGTGGGAGTAAGAATTCGAATTTTCGCCTAGTGCGAGCCAAAATCCCGAGGAGGGTAGAAAATGTTTGGTTTGTTCAAAAATTTTTTCAGGTTCGTCCTGGCGGAAAGATTTCCTAAACCGTACCACATCAAACTTCAAGCACTTTCGTTCAGACGAGATGTGGAGCCCGGTATCACAGAAATGTGGTATATCGAACATGAGCCTTGGAGCATTTTAGAGTACAAAAGGGTGGTAAGAATCAAGAATCTGTCATCAAAAATTCCCGGCTATGCAGCTCTTGCGGAAGGAGAGATGGTGACCGTTTGGTACACAGAGGGTCCCAACACGAAGGATTGGGAGATCCATCAGGTGAAACCTGCAGTAGATGATCGTGATCCTTCAGAGCGGGGATGAATCCTCATAGCCCGGTTTTGCCGGAGAAAGAATTCGCAAATTCGCCTATGGCGAGCCAAAATCCCGAGGAGGGAAGAAAATGTTTGGATTGCTGGAAAAGTTTGTATGGTTTAAGAGGTTTGGAAAAAAAGAGTCGAGACGGAGTCAGATTCGTCTCCGAATTCTTTCCATGGAGCGGGACGTAGTGCCCGGAATCACAGAGATGAGCTACACTGAGGAATTTCCTAGGTGTAGTAATCGCGTGAGGAAGGCGAGATTTAACAATCCACAGCCGTGGATCAACCCAAAAACTCTCGGTATCTTGAGATTCGAACATCTATCATCGCCAACTGCTGACCGCATTTCTCTGATGAGAGAGGGGCAGCTGGTGACCATTAGGTATAAAGAGAACCCGAAGACAGGACTGTGGTGGCTTTATGAAGCTGCTATTCACAATTCGGGATTTCATGATTCAAGCCCTTCATATGAAGACTGGGTTTCTTAGACCCCATTTCATGCGGGGGAGAAAGAATTCGAACCGTTCGCCCTGAATTTCAGGGAGAACCAGCAAAGGAAGTATTTCATGTTTGGTCGAAAACCAAAAGCAGGACCCAAGGCTTCCCAGGCAGAGCCAGATCAAATTCAGGCGCGAATCATTCGTGCGTCCTACCGAACTCAAGGAGCACTGTACCTTGATATTTCGTACCAATCAATGGTCTGGTTTGAGATGCACATGCCAGTCCAGTCGAAGACCTTTTTAGTCCTCGAATTCAATGACGAGGGAGCATCGAAGGCTCGACAGATTCGTGACAGTGATAAGGTAACGCTGTATTACTGGAAGAATCGTGATGGATATCCGGAGCTCAGAGCAGCTCTTATCCACACGGCTGACATCAATGACGGTCCACCTCGAGATGATCACACAAAGGATCCCAAGAAGGTTCAGAAAGATGAGAGTGGAGACGCACTTCAGACTACCGTCCATTCGTAGCCTTCCCTCGCAGTCAAGTCTAGTCCCGCCGCTATATGCGGCGGGACGCCATAACTTCATTTAAAAGTGTTCTTTTAACCTTATTCTATTGAGTTCAATCCGTATAACCGGTAAACTACAAGAGCAATGAACAATGAACAATTCTAAAGACAATTAACAATTATGAATTAACAATTAGCAAATAAAATTATGAATCCAAAAGAAATTATTAACACGTACTTAACTAACTGGCAGAGTAGGAATTCGCTCGATACAGATTTTGACGTCGCTGTAACCACGAATTCGTCATTTGGTGACTACACGTCAAACATCGCCATGGTGAGCGTAAAAAAGATGAAGGGATTTAATAATCCGCGAGCGCTTGCTGAAAAAATAGTCGAGTTTTTAAATGAGAGTGATGACATAAAAGACGTATTTAAAAAAATAGAAGTAAAGGGTCCTGGATTTATAAATTTTTATCTTGCGGATAAGTATTTATTTGACGTTTTAAAAAATATAGATGAAAAATATGGAAAGTTAGATATAGGTAAAGGTAAAACTGTAATTGTTGAATATTCATCTCCAAATATCGCAAAACCTTTTACGATAGGGCATCTTAGATCCACTATTATAGGAGATGCTGTGGCAAATATTATGGAATATGCGGGGTATGATGTGAAGCGAGACAATCATTTGGGTGATTGGGGATCGCAATTTGGAAAACAAATTTATGCAGTCAAGACCTGGGGTGATGAAAGCGCCATCGAAAAATCAGAAAATCCGGTAAAGGAACTCGTCGCACTATATGTTAAATTTCACGAAGAGGCTGAAAAAAATCCAGAACTAGAAGATGAGGCTAGGAAATGGTTTAAGAGACTTGAGGATGGAGACGCAGAGGCAAGAGCGCTTTGGAAAAAGTGTATTAATTGGTCACTTATTGAGTTTGAAAAGTTGTATACCCTTTTGGGTGTTAAATTTACTGAAAATGGTGGATTAGGTTATGGAGAGTCATTTTTTGAGGAAAAAATGGAGCCTGTTTTAGAAGAACTCCGAGAGAAAAATTTGCTTAAGAAAGACGAAGGAGCTGAACTAGTATATTTTCCCGAAGAAAAATTGCCGCCTCTTATGATATTGAAAAAAGATGGTGCGACACTATATGCCACGCGGGATTTGGCTACAGATAAATTTAGACTCGAAAGATATCCAAATGCAAAGATTCTAAATGAAGTAGGAATAGAGCAGGAGCTATATTTTAGACAGCTTTTTGAGGTCGAAAAAATGCTGGGATGGGTAAAAGACGGCCAGAGAATTCACATAAGGCACGGCCATTTCAGATTTAAGGAGGGAAAAATGTCGACTAGGAAAGGTAATGTAATTTGGCTTGAGGAAGTTATTGATGAGGCAAATAAGAGAGCTTCTAAATTAGCGGGTTTGAAATCGGACTCTGACAGTAAGGTGAGTAACGCACAGGCAATTGCGATTGGGGCTCTGAAATGGAATGATTTGAAGAGAAATTCTGAGCAGGAAATTCTGTTTGACTGGGATGAAATACTTAATATGCAGGGGAATTCAGGACCGTATTTACAGTATGCGTATGTGAGGACGCAAAGCGTTTTAAGCAGAATCAAGAATCAAGAATTAAGAATTAAGAATATTGAAAAGTTGGAGAAGGAGGAGGATGATCTTTTGCGGTTTTTGACCCAGTTCCCATACATGGTAGAAAAAGCGGCTGCGGACTTTGCGCCAAATGTGATATGTACTTATCTATTTGAGCTTTCTCAAAAATTTAATCTTTTTTACCAAAAGCAAAAAATTATAGGAAGTGAAAATGAAAGATTTAGGACTGTGCTCACGAAAGCTACAGGTCAGGTTTTAAAAAATGGCTTAAATCTTTTAGGTATTGAGACAGTGGATAAAATGTGAGGTCTCGGCTTGTTTTTGTAACCTTTTGGCTTTTACTACTTGCTTGAATAAAGGCATTATCGGCGTCTTTTTTTATTTTTAGAATTCTGAGAAGCGTTGTAATCGGGAATCGTTTTGTGACCTGATTCGAGAAGATTCCCCGTATTGGTAGCTGCTTTCCTAAATTGGTATCTGGCGCCTAATTTTCGAAGTTCTGCATCGAATTTGCCATAAGGTCTGTCTGGATCATCAGGTTGTGTTTTACGTGCTACGTGTTCTTCGATACGTAATCCACTAATTGTACTTATTCTATTTGTATTTTCAACCAAAAAGCCATCAAATGTAGTGCGCAAATATTCTCTAAGTAGTGGTTCTGACGCTTCACTCCATGTAGGAAGACTTCGTTGGTGGTCTATTGCACCGCTTATGGCTGCTTCTATCCTTTCACCATGAATACTTTTATATTCATAAGGTGGGTTTTCTGTTGCTAGTTGCTGTTCTGGTGTAGGCGATAAGTTTTCTTGCGTCATAGGATCAGAAGATTATAAAAATTAAAAGTGTTTTTTTCAAGATGGTGTGAAAGTGGGGGCGAACGGAAAACCGTTCGCCCCCTGTGTTGACGGTGAGGGGGTGATTACTTTTGGCTTTCGCCACTTTGCGCCTGCTGGCGCTGCTTGCCCCTTTGGACCCAGTTGCGACGCCGCAGGGCGTCAGCATCGAGCTTTTCGGTGTCTTTGGTCGTTTCTTTATTGTCAGACATTGCGTTTCTCCATCTGTTGTGTCTCCTAGAGGAGACGGGCGAAATCGACTATGACTGTTTATAGAAGACCAAATAGGTCAACTTACTCTCCGTCAAATAAATTTGTAACATCTCATATACACGCGCAGGGTGCATACATGAAAAGTTACTAGGATATTATATTATTTAAATTTATGATTGCAAATACTATACATCTATTTTTATGTAGATTATGAGGGTACGGTGGAGGGCGCGGAAAAATCCGCGCCCTCCTGGTGTGGAGTTGGTGTCAGTCGTGATTCCACTGTTTGGGTTTGTTTCCCTCTAGTGGATCCGTGTTTACGGATCCTGTAGGACCTGCCCTATATGCCTGTTGCATACGAACATCGGACATATGATCTTTACTTGAGGGCAATCGCCCCGTGGACCTTGGCAGTGCTTTTTTTGCTTGCGGTGACGAAGTGTCAGCCGAATCTTTTGCTTTTTTGCTTTTTGCCAATTTTCCGACTCCAGATTTTGTTCCTGTAGAAAAGTCCACTCCCGGCGCGCAATGTGCCAAAAAACTTTTCCCCAAGACATGAGCATTATAAGATACAAAAACATATTTATCAAAGATTTACTCTCTTTGTGATACAATAAGTTTTATGAAATTTGAGAAAAGAATTCTCCCAAATGGCCTACGCGTAATACTTGCACCAAATAACGGTGTTGAAAGTGCCACAACTCTAGTTATGGTAGGTGCCGGATCCCGATACGAAAACGAAAAAAACAGCGGAGTGTCACATTTTCTGGAACACATGGCTTTTAAAGGTACGAAATCGCGTCCTACAGCACGTGAAATTTCAACACTTATAGATGGAATTGGGGCTGAAAGTAACGCATTTACCGGAAAAGAAATGACAGGGTATTATATAAAATCCGCCTCCACTCATGTGCCACTCGCTTTGGACATTCTTTCAAATATGCTTACTGAGTCTTTATTTAAAGAAGAGGAAATTGAGCGCGAAAAGGGAGTAATAGTTGAGGAAATTAATCTATATAACGATACACCGATGAGAAATATCGGCAACATTTATGAAAAGCTTTTATATGGAGATACTCCTATGGGACGCGATATCGCAGGTCACAAAAGTACAGTTACTAAATTTAATCGTAAAGACTTTATAGACTACATGGATAGTCTTTATAGCGCTGATAATATGACTGTAGTTATAGCTGGGAATTTTGACAAAGAAGAGATATTTAAGGAAATTAAAAATAGATTTTCAGGGATTAAAAAATTCAAGACCGCAACTCGTGAAAAAGTAATAGATATACAGTCAAAACCATTAGTCTCGCTAGTTAAAAAAGTTACAGATCAGGCGCATTTTGCACTAGGTGTTAGAACAGTTGGACTCGATAACGAACATGACCGTTATCCACTGTCTATTCTTTCATCTATTTTGGGTGGGGGAATGAGCTCTCGCCTTTTTTATGAAGTACGCGAACAGCGCGGTCTTTCTTATTATGTAAGAACAAATGCTGACGAATATACAGACTGCGGATACATGGCGACATTTGTAGGGGCAGATCCGAAAAGGCTCGAGGAGGCGATAAAAGTAGTAAGAGATGAATACGAGAAAATAATAAGTGATGATGAGATAACTCCTGAAGAAGTTCTAAAGGCAAAGGAATACAGCAAGGGGCATTTTGTCTTGAGCCTTGAGGACAGTCAGTCAGTCGCAGTCCTTTACGCTATGCAAGATATATTAGAAGACGCAATCGAGACTCCTGAGCAGATAATAGACAAGATCGAGAAAGTAACGATAGATGATGTAAAAAGGGTTGCGAAAAGATATATGGATACAAAAAATTTGTCTCTAGCGGTAATTGGGAATTTTGATGAAAAGGCGAAATTTGAAAAATTAATTAGCTAAGTAAAACTTCTGTATTTTTTTCCATGAGCTCAATTCTTCTTTTCCATTCGGGGAGTGACATAAATTCATCGAGCCAGTCAGAATATCCTTCTTTTTGGATCTTATCTTCATATTGATCAGGAGTTTCCCATTCAAGACCTTCTGTCATAAGTGAATTTATCTGAATATTATTTTCTTTTGCAAGTTTTATGAATTCAGCAAAAAAAGAGTAGTCATTTCTTTTTGATTTTTTTAAAAGTAGTTTTGCGGACGCAAGATCGAGCGCAAATGATCCAGACATGATATCTACTTTTTGATTAGCCACTTCTGAAGCAAGTATATTTACTATTTCCTCAGTTTCCTTTTGGGTTTTGGGGTGAGTATTAAATGCGCGAGAGGTTCTGCCCAGCCAGGTAATGCCTTGATTTGAGGGGAGAAATTCTATAATGTCTTTTAATTCACTTGAATAATTTTTTACCCAGTGTAAAATTCTATCGAAATCACAAACGTGAATATTTCTGGTCTTCATTTTTATTCCCATATTTAGTGCTTCTTTATAAGTTTTACCCATAGCTATGTATTTTCCGGAATTCTTTTCTATGCTATAGGTAATATTAGCGGAATCGAGGGCTTTTAAACTATCAGGATGTGTATCCTTTGTGGCTCTGATATGAATATGTCCGAAATACAGTCTTTTTAAATCTTTTCCGTAAGTTCTTGTAGCCTTTGCAAGTCTTGCTTCCGGATCATGAAGTGGACACACTAGGCTTATATCTGGGGTATAATTTTTCACTTATTTCAGTATAGCAGTAATACGAAGAATATAGAAAAATTACTAAACTGCTGGCTCTTCCCATGGATAGGAACTTTTATTAGGATCGCCGTATAGATTATAAAAACTTACTTCGAGATTATTTCGCATGAGTACTTCTACTTCCTCGTTTGTAAGATTTTCTGCTTCTAAAAATCCTGAGCGGTAAGAGGGCGTTTGACCTTCAAAAAAGTCTGGAGGATAATCTATTTCAACCGCTGCTTTCTGATTTTTTTGCATTTTAACTGTCACTCTGGCCTTTTTAAATTCGACGCTAGAGGAAAAAACTATATCATCTTCATTTTCACCCTCTGTTTGTTCTAATCTAGCTACTCTTTGTTTTAGAACATTTTTTCCCTCTGTCATTTTTCCATATTGTGATGTCAATTCACGTAGCGCATTGATTCTCCCTAATACGTGTGGAAATGCATGCGCCACATTTATAAACTCGCTTCTTGCAATAAATGTAGGGTGTTCTTCGGAAGGTAGAGTATTTCCCAATTCTGCACCTTCTAGCCTAAATGCAATATTATCTAATGTACTATAAAGTAAATCTCTATTGGTTCTTTCTTGTGCAAGTTTTAGAAAATGATTGTGATCAGTTTGGTCAAATTCTTTTTGCCAAGGTGGCAATTTAACGTCTTTTACTGCTGGAGTATTTATTTGACCTTCTAACTCGTCTTCCATGTATTGAGTATAACAAATGCGTGGTTGATTTTTTAACGTGTGGCTTGTAACATACATATATGGAAAAAACACTAGTTATTCTAAAGCCAGACGCGTTGCAACGCGGTATAGCAGGGGAAATTATCACCAGATTTGAAAAAGCAGGACTTAAAATAGTTGCAGTTAAAATGCTTCAGCCTGATCGTGAGCATTATTACAAACATTATGAAGATATAGGTCAAATGGTTACTAGACGCGGGCAAAAAGCATTTGATGTGACGCTTGAGATGATGCTTATGGGTCCAGTTCTTGCTATAGTTCTTGAGGGAATTGAAGCAATTTCACTCGTGCGAAAGATGGTAGGAACGACTGAGCCAAAGAGTGCTGCACCTGGAACAATTCGAGGGGATTATGCTCACATGAGCTTTGCATATGCGGATTCTCAGGATACTGGAATTCCAAATTTGATCCATGCTTCAGGTGATGCATCTGATGCTGAAAAAGAAATAGGGCATTGGTTTGCTGATAATGAAATATTTGACTATAAAGCAGTTCACGAGAAATATACTCAAACAAAAAAGAAATAATTAATCTTCAAGTTTTACCGCGTATTCAATCCTAAATTCACCTACACGAGTTCTAACTAGGGACTTCATGTATCCACCAGTTTTTAATTTTTCACCTATATCGCGAGCGAGCGAGCGTATGTATACCCCTTTGCCGCAAGTGATCCTTAATTTAATAATTGGGAATTCATAATTTATAATTTCTATATCTCTTATTTCGACTTCACGCGGTTCGAGTATTAATGCGTTTCCTTTTCTAGCTTCTTTATATGCGACTTTGCCTTTTTGTTTGATCGCACTATAAATGGGAGGAGTCTGCATGATTTTGCCTACAAATTGTTTGATGGAATCTTGTATTTCGCTTAGTGATGGTTTATGCGTTTTGTTTGCCAATGTTTTGTTTTTATCCTGAGCTTGCCGAAGGACGCCCTCCATGTCGTCAGTTGTGGAGGTCTCGCCTAGAAATACTTCAGCTATATATTCTTTTTCAGATTTAACAATTGTGTCCAGCTGTTTTGTAAACTCTCGACCTATCGCAACTACTAGAACTCCAGATGCAAGCGGATCAAGTGTCCCTGCATGCCCTATGCGTTTTATGCCTGTTTTACGCCGCAATTGATAGATAACGTCATGAGACGAAATGCCCACAGGTTTATTTACTGCAAAAATCCCTTCCATAATTCGTATTATATAATTTTAATTCTGGAAATATAATTTACTTGTTTAAAATTTCTTAAAACTTTAAAATATATTGATATGGAAAAAGAATTTATTACGCTAGAAAGCGGACTTAAGGTCCATTTTAAAGAATTTGGAAAAGGTCCTACGCTGCTGCTTCTGCACGGCTGGAATAACGACTGGAGCGGATTTATGCCTCTTATCGCTTACTTAAAAGACAGATTTCATGTGATAGCGATAGACCTTCCCGGTTATGGGTATTCGGATCCTCTCAAGGAAGAATATACGGTTAAAAACCTTTCCGATGCAATATGTGAATTTATGAAGAAGAAAAATGGAAAACAAATAGACGTTTTGTGCGCGCTTTCTATGGGGACGGTGATAGCTGCTGACCTTTCAAATAGACACAGTGAGATGATAAAGTCTGTAGTTCTAATTGGTCCGCCGATTATAAAGTACGATTGGCTACCATCGAAATTTTATAGAGAATGGATGAGAATTATGAATAGCAGTTCTGTTCTGATGAAAGCAGGTCACAAGGTGCTCGCAAGTCCGTGGTATGGTCATTTTACGGCAAAGCATATAAATATGTATAAATACGATCGTGATCTTATAAATGAGCATGGTATGAAGGGTAGGAAAAACACAAATCCTAGAGTTCTATTTCAAATGGGTAAAGCGATGTATCATTATCATCTGGAAAAAACTTTGAAGCAGATTCAAATTCCGACACTGATTATTTTAGGAAGGCATGACAAGATAGTAAATCTAAGAGAAGCAGGCAAAATAGGGGATAATAAGAAAAATGTTATGACAAAATGGATCGAGGAAGCAGGGCATGTGGTAAGTCTGGAAAAGCCAAAAGAGACTTCAAAAGTACTGTTTGATTTTGCTGAAAAAACAAATATCCTCTAGTCCATATGTTAAAATAATTCACTTTCGGGAATATTATGCCCAAGATTTGAGGATAAAGTAGTCTTTTCACTTGATATGTTTGCTTGCACATCGAAGCTTAGATATAATCTAAGCGAAGTGGTGTTCCCGTAGCTCAACCCCGCCTCTCGCGAGAAGCGGGGTCAATGGACCCGCCTGCATATGCCGGAGTAGCTCAATGGATAGAGCAGTCCCGTCCTAAGGGAAAGGTTGGAGGTTCGACTCCTCTCTCTGGCGCAAATTTCGGCGGGCAGGTTGAGCAGTCCCGTCCTAAGGGAAAGATTGGAGGTTCGACTCCTCTCGGGGGCGCAACGTACAAAATATTAGATTTCTATGTTGCAGAGACGTAAAAAATAATTTTGTACGTCTTGCAGCGTTTTTTATGATTGACTAGGAATACAATCTAAAGTATCATATATTTTATGTCTGAGATGAGCAAAAAAGAGTTAAAAGAAATGCGCAAAATTGAAGAGATGCGACGCAATACACTTGAAAAGAAGGCAAATATGACTAAATGGATCGCAATTGGAGCAGTAGCAACTATATTTTTAGGCTTTTTCATATTTTTAGTAATTTCACTTCGAGGAAGTAATCCAGATCTAGCTGATCCAAATAATAGCGCAACTGTCGAACTTTCTAATTCAGGAGAATTTAGGGTAGCATCAGAATCTACTACTCCAGTTGAGGGACGAGAGGTT
>Ga0172380_10007133_pt1 | contig 12683 bp, 9 predicted proteins | sample Leawe162metaG_FD_119747 | JGI IMG/M metagenome (GOLD analysis project Ga0172380, IMG submission 119747) | Leachate microbial communities from a municipal landfill in Southern Ontario, Canada - Leachate well 162 metaG | ecosystem: Engineered > Solid waste > Landfill > Unclassified | place...
CTGATTTATTCAGGATTGGTAATTTCAATAATTTCCCTGGTTTATTTAATCCAGGGAAATTTTAATTATCAGGGAAGGTTGCAGGGGATATATAATTCGCCGAATTTTCTGGCAATGGCCTTAGCAATCCCTTTGATTTTATCCTTTTGTTTATTATACAGAAAACAATTACTCGAAGACACGGGTCAGCGCCCCAGCGAGGCGTCGCCCTCTGTCTCGGCCTCGCCTTTAACCATGCGGCTCGGCCTGCGAAAGGTCTTCTTGGTAATTGTTTTCTTGGTTTTGGTTTTTGTTTTATTTTTCACCAAATCTTTCGGCGTTCTATTAGGCATCTTAGCAGCTTTGGCTTTCGGTTTGATTGTCTATTTATACAACAAAAACAAAAGGAAAGAAGTTTTGGGAATTATTATTTTGGCCTTTGTAATTATTTTTGCTTTCGGCTTGATAAAAATAAAATCATCAGAAGGACTTAAGTCTTTTGATGCGCGATTCGTAATTTGGCAGACAGCATGGGAAGCATTTGAAACAAATCCAATTACAGGCATTGGGCCAGGGACATTTCAGGATTATTTCCCTCCTTATCCTAAATGGGGCGTGCCTCAGCCACACAATATATTTTTGGCATTTTTGCTTCAAACAGGAATAGTAGGATTCATCGGCTTTATTTTAATTTTGATTTGGTTTTTTTCCGCCAGAGGCGGACCAGCCTCGGGTTGGCGATTACTTTTAATGCTTTTAATGATGTATATTTTGGCGCATGGGTTAGTGGATACTACGTATTGGAAAAATGATTTATCAATAATTTTCTGGTTGATAATTGGTTGCATGGAATTAATTAAAAAAGAATCCCGATAAAATCGGGGTTCTTTTTTGAAATATCCACAGATTCAATTAATCCAATTTTATGCTATATAGCATCCCATTATTTTTATTTACGAAAAATAGATAATTTTCCTGAGGAGAGAGGAATAAATCAATTGCATCAAAGGTTTCAATTGGACTTTCTTCTTCTAAAATGTTTATTTTCTCTCCGGTTCCGATATTGATTTTATAGAACTCATCATCGCCAATAAACGTTCCTTTATAGAAGTCGTCTGGCAGGACCCTTGCATCAGCAATATTTTTAGGAATCGCACAGTAAATATACCTTGTATCTTGAGACCATGCGCATTTTTCAGCCAAAGTTTGAACATTGGCTGATTTTTCATTCGTGCCATTTCTGTCAGCAATAAAAATTCCGATATTTTCTCCTTTGGAATTTGTTTTTGAATATAGTATTTTATTCCCTTCAGATGACCATTTTACACTTAAACCATATACATTCGGCATTATATTGTTAAATGATTTAGAAAGCGTATTTAATGAATAAAGGGAACTCTGGGCAATGCCAGATGGTTTTTCCCTTAAAAATATATCCGAACCCTTGGGCCATTCGACAATCAAATTTTTCATCCGCGTTTTCAGAAGGGTCGTATATTTTGTGCCGTCAGGATTGGCTGTGCTGATATTATTGTTATCAGTAAAATCATTTTGGTATTGATAAGCAATTTTTTTGCTGTCAGGAGACCAGGTAATGTAATTGATGTATTTGTCTAGGGGCAGGGCTTTTTGGGTGGTGTAGCTGTAGAAATATTTGCTGATATTTTCCAGATTATCCTGGAAAATGGTGATTACTTTGTTTTTGTCAGGCGACCAGATAACCTTTACCAGATTTTCCAGTATTATGGTTGAGGTTTGTGAAAGGTCGGAGCCGTCAAAATTTGACTGCCAGACATTGCCATTGGAGCGGAAATAATAAACTATTTTTGTTTTATCGCTGGTCATGGTCGGAGAAAACACCGGTTCTTGGCTGATTGTCTTTATTCTTACTTCCGATTGAGGCTGGATATTTTCTTCTTCTTCAACTGCGCCATTTTCTTCATTCTGTTGTCCTTCGGGTAATCCGCCTCCCTCATTCTCCTGAGTTGTTGATTTTTTAATTAGGAAATTATAGACCAGCAGCCCAATTAAGGCAATAATTAGGATTATTATAACGATGATCAAAATTCTTTTAAGTTTATTGTCCATATATTTATGGTAAGGTTAAATTAACTAAATCCGGATTAATAGTTCTCAAAATTACAACCGCGGCCAGAAGAATCAGGATACCCAATAAGGCTTGGGTAATCCGGTCTTTGGCATCTCCTGCTTTTGAAGCATTGCCGGCAGATGTGACATATTGGATTGCGCCGATTAAAATCGATATAAAAGCCACAATTCCGCAAGCAAGCAAGGCAAATTTGTAAATATAATTTATGAGATTCGGCAGATCGCTTGTTTCGTTGGGACTTTGCGCCCCGGGTATCTCAGGATATTCTATAAGTAAATCAACTGCCAGGCAAGTTTGCCAAATTCCGATAAATAAAGTGATAAAAATTATAACGGATAAAAACTTTTTCATTTTAATAAATATTAATTTTCATTGATTTAAAAGCTTTTTGTGTTTCATCTAAAGTGTTTTTAACGTTTACCCACAGATTACTTTCGGTAGTTTGTCCGCTGTTTTTGTTTGATATGGTTAAATTAAAAATACTTGCGTCATAATCCGAAGAAATTATTGGTTCTCCTCCGGAAAAGTTCCATTCAAAAATTAAATCAGTTAATTTTTTAATACTGAAAAAATAAGGCCTGGCAACAAAAGAGAATGTTTTTCCCGCTAAAACAGTGTAAATTACACTCGCCTGATTGGAAAAATGTGAATTGCCATTAGAGGAATAGAAGATAATTTCAGGTTCAGTTATCGGGATTTGAATGGATTTTTCTTCAAAAACCGTCCTGTCGTCATTAAATATCTGTAGTCTTACGGTATGATATGCACCAGCCCCTTTTTGTACATAAAAATAGAAGCTATCCTTGCCGTATCCGGATTTATTTTGTTGGAAAACGTCTTCCAAGAACCAGCTATATTTTAAGCTTTTAACATCCCCTCCTGAGGCGCTTATTATCGGATTCACGGTTACTTTGCTCCCGACAATGGGAAGGTTTCTCCCCTGGTAATTATAAGGGGTATACGTATCAACAGACCAGATTAATTCAAATTTATTTATTCTGACACTTGAAGCGCCATCCTCGGCAAAAATTACCGAGGGAGTAATCAGTAGAATTGAAACGATTATAATGGAAAATATTTTATTCATATTTTTTGTTTGCCTAATTTTGCATCTTTAAAATAGCAATAGAGAACGAATGTAGTCCAAGTGGGGATTATGCCGAATGGAGATAATTCCACTAGGAAGGTGAGCATTAGTTGATAGGAATAACTTTGTTTTTGTTTTTTTGATTCTTGTCCCAAAACCCTCCATAACCACAAAATGCCTAGAATAGGAATATCTATGACTCTGACCAATATAGCCCCGAAGCCGGTTAAATCAAGTGCGCCACAAATGTCGGCTATTGCAGCAAGTGGGAGAAAAATTATCAGCGTAAGAGGACTATGAGAAGATTCTTCATTTTTTTGTTGTATTCGGGTGGAATCAGTTTTTTTTCTTTCTTGATTTAACTTGGCGCCTTGTTCTCTTTGTGATAAAGCTGTTTCCATATTATTGCTTTGCTAATTCTTCTTTAGCTTGCTGGATTTTAGCTATTTGTTCCGGATTAGTGGTTACAATCTGGTCTTCGGTGTAGGATGCTACCACTTTAATTGCAGCATGTTTTAATCCGGCAAAAAATATTCCTTCCCCGACATCTGCTTGTAAAAGCAGATATTTTTCTTCATCAGTCAAATTAAATGTCTGTTGTACAACCTCAATACTGGAAGGAGATTGCTTAAAGAGGATTTGAAGCGATGAATTTGAAACAATCGGCTTGCCGTACGGGGAGCCCATAAAATCCGGAATATCTTGGGTGATTGTTGTGAGCCCGAGCCAATATTTCCTGCACCTTTTGGCAATACCATGAAGAAAAGACCCTCCGGCTTCACTTTTTAACATCCACCATGCCTCGTCAACAACCATAATTCTCTTTTTCATGTCCGAACGGATAAGATTCCAAATGTATTGCAATATCAGAAACATTGCCACTGGCTTTAAATCATCTTCCATATCTCTGGTGCTGAAAACAATCATCTTTTTATTAATATCGATATTCGTCGGCTGGTTTAAAAATCCGGCGAAGCTTCCCTTGGTGTAGCGCTGCAATCGTTTGGCAATCCTATCTCCCCCTTCCATATTATTAAGCACTGTTTCTAAATCTTCCATCAAAGGCGGAGTGACATTTTTCAAATCAGATTGAATAGTGATATCTTTGGAAGCGTAAGTTTCGGTCAGTGCCCTATCTAAAATTGAATTCTCTTCAGGGGTTAATTCTCCGAGAGCCACTTTAAATAATCCCACTAAATCCATAATTTTCGAGCGCAAAACGTCCTCTGTTGTTTCGTCCGGACCAGGCGCAGAAATATCAAAAGGATTAATATGGCTGTCTGAAGATAAAGAAATTTTGAAATATGCGCCATCAACTGTTTCAGCCAGATGCTGGTATTCGTTTTCCGGATCGACAACAATTACATCCGTTCCCATTATCAAAGATCTGAGAATTTCCACTTTGACTGCATAAGATTTTCCGCCTCCGGATTTTCCGAAAATCACCATGTTGCCATTTTCCATTGAAAAGCGGTCAAAAATAATCAAACTATTGTTATGGCGGTTTATCCCGTAAAGAATGCCTTTATTTGAAGATAAATTAGAGGATACAAAAGGAAAAACAGTAGAGAGCGGGGCAGTATTCATTGAATTAGTGATGAATAATTGGTCTTTGCCAAGAGGGAGAGTTGAATTTAAACCAGCATCCTGCTGGAATATTGCTGGTTTGGCATAAACCATTTTTGCTTCAAATAAAGACATTATTTGCTCTTCTGCTTCATTAAGCTTTTCAATCGAATCTTCAAAAACCGTAATATAAAGCCCGTATTTGAAGAATTTCTCTGTGCCTTGTGATAATTTGTCGCGCAAATCCTCTACATCGCCTCTGGCAGTTTCCAGAATCGGGTTTCTTATCTTGCCTTGGTCCTGTTCTGTATTTACTTGCGATTCTATCTGCGTTATTTTTCTTTTTAATTTTTTAAGGATTATTCCCGTATCAGCAGGATGGATAAACATTGAAACATTGAGCACTCTATCCAGGTTTATTATTGGCGAGAGCCAATTGACAGTCAAAAATCTGGGATAAGTGATAATGAAAAATGTGCGCGCGAACTTTTCGCCGATTTGAATATAATTGGAAGTAATTTGGAGAGCGGAAGGCGCGATAGTATCAGCTAAGCTTGTTTCAACTTCAGCTGCCTCTTCTATTTCCGAGATTTCCTCAATTGTTGATTTTTTCTTTCCGAATAGACCCATAATATTATCTTTCTATATTATAAAATTCAAAATAAAGCTGGGTTAATTGTTCGTCGTTCAAGGGTATGGTTTTTATGCCGAGGCCTTGTAATCCATCCAAAACCATACTTACTCTTTGTTCAAGCTGCGTTTTGTATTGGTTGAATTTTTCTATTTCAAATTTCTGCTTTGATGGTTTTGTGCTGGAGATTATATTTTTTACTTTATCAAAGAAACCCTCTTGTTTGGACTCTATAACGTTGAAAGGGATAATAACATAAAATGACTTGCTCATTATGTTTGCAAATTCAACAAAGCTTTGGACAAAATTAATATATTCACTGGTCTGGATTCTTAAAAGTTCATTAGTTTGCGTTTTCTCAAGTTCTTTAATTTGGTTCAGATAATCGTCAATCCGGAAATGGCGGGAGGCAACGATTATCTGAATCGGAAAATCGAGGGCATTCAGGAATTCCTGGAATCGGGCAACTAATGCTTCCTGTTCTGTTTGGCTGAGGAGGTCAAAATTAATACTGGAGCAGGCGCAGACAGCTTTCATGCTGTTATCTTTCATAATCGCCACTCCATTTTTTATTTCTTTTATCTCGATGAATTTTTGTATCCCCGAGACGTTTTTTGGTAATTTTATAGGCATATTATTTCTCTACCTCTACTTTCCACCCTATTTCCTGCAAGTTTTCTTTTGTTATGGGTTTGTTTTGCCCCTTTTTCTCAGTGGTTTTTTTTACAATTTCAATATTTTCCGCTTCCACTGATTCAAGTGTTGGTTTTTTGCCAATTGGTTTTTTCCAGATATAGAAATCAGGTTTTCTTAAAAATCTGGAAAAATTGCTCAATACGCTTATGAACGGCTGGCCATGGACTTTTATAAAAGCAAGAGGAATAGTGATTCCAAGAATAGGTATTGCCAAAATAACCGTTGCGAAAAGATTCAGGACTTTATATAGGATAAATATAATTACTCCTGCTACAAGCAAATATAGGAATTGCTTTATTGTCAAAGGTCCGATAACCTTATCTTCAATATCAATGAATTGTGGAACTTGAAATTGCATATTTTATCCTATACCGTCAGTATTCTTTTGTTGTAAATACGGTCTCCATTTATCATCTTTCATCAGTTCTTCTTTTACTGCTTGATTGAGATTGTCGCCAAAGTCTTTTCTTGTATTTATGGAAATATATTTCAGGATTTCTTTAGCCATAGACGCATCTATATATGGCGCAATACCTACTGCCGATTGTGGATCTAGTCCAGTAAAATCACTAGGTTTCATTCCTCTTATAAACTTCTCCATCTCTGCTGCAGCGTGTCCGGCTGGCACACTTCCAGTGCTGTTCTTAAATGAATCGTATACATTTCCGGTTATTGCCGCATATCTTTGTCTGACCATTAAGTTGTCGACATCAGTAAAGTCATCAGTAAACATTTTTTTCATTTGTTCAATGGCCTTTTTCTTTGCCAATCCATTTAATTTATTGAATTTCTCCCTGAACATGGTTACATTGTTGCCGCAGAACTTTATCATAGCTTTGATTATCTCCTTTCCTTCTTCTGGTTCAAATGCAGATTCTCTCCATACACCTTGTTCATCTTTTGACAAGACACTTTCTACTGTTTTATTAATATCATCTGCTGCATCCGGACGAGAATTCCTTATATCGCCGGCTTCTTTTTTCATGCCGTATCCCTCTAATGTTTTAATTGCTTTTTTAATACTATTTCTGTTCGAAGTTTTAGCCAATAGTCCTCTACTCATTGCTGTTTGCGTAGCGATTAATTTCCTCGGACCAATGCCGTTTTCAATTTCTTCAAGCAGAGCATCATCAGTCATTGTTTTGGTAAGATTTGCAAAATTCTTATTATCTACTGTTTGTGTTCTAGCTTGTTTTATTTGAACAGCTTTCGCCTGCATTCTTCCGCCAATCTTGCCGCCGAATAATCTGCCCGTTAATCCAAGCGTGCCAGCTCCTATTTTTGAGCCAGTAGCTGTAACAGGTCTCATTGCTTGTCGTTGTAGCCATCCAGTTGCTCCTTTTTTAGCACTCGTAGCTATATTCATAACCGTATTTGCTCCATAAATGCCAAGGCTTTTTGCAACAATCAATCCGCCGATAAGAAGGCCGATTATAATGGCATAACCTAAAAGTTGTTCACCCGGGTTCTGAATAAATGGATTTCCTACTCCTCCTATGAATTGCGTAAGTGTAGAATTGACGCTTGTTGCTAATTTTAGATTAGCATTTTCCACGCAGATTTTTATTGCTAGCCAGATAAAAAAGCTGTAAGCTGGCGCAAAGATACACCAATTTAGAAATGTGCTCCACCATTTTTTCCAATTATTTTGGAGTCCCGGCATTATATAACAGATAAAGACAAGCGGTACGATCATTACAAGAAACCATATAGCCAATATTCTGAATAAAAGCATAATTGCTCCGGCAAATAGTGTGAAAGCTGCTATGAGTAATAATATCGATCCTACGATTCCAGATATAAGAATATTTAATACTCCTGTCCAATCTTTTCGTGCTGCTGATTGCGCTTCCAGTGCGGTTGCTGTCATTGTTGCACATTTAGAGTTATTTTCTCTGACAGTATGACAGCAATCAATCAGGGGTTGATTGCCTGGTTCAAGATTATAACAATCATATTTATTTTGATCTTCCGGTTTGACGTATGTTTTACTACAATTATTAAAATTTTCATCAGCATTGCAGTCCGCAAAACTTAATTGTATTTTAGTGAGATTAAGACTATCGACAAAAGTTGCGGTCATACTTTTACCATTAAGTGTAGACTTAATATTTTGAATAAAAAAGTTGGCAGTAATATTGCTGAAATCAATAATTATTTTACAGAACACCATGCTGAAATTTATCAAAAGGGCAATAATTATTACTTTCGGTAAGAGTTTTTTAATCCCGTAACCTTCAATGCGCAGGATCGTAGCAAAAGCAATAATAATCATAAAAAGAATAAAGAGCATATTGGCAAGATCTCTGGCAGTTTGCCATCCTATATTAATAGTATCGATATTGGCGCTTTTTTTAAATCCCAATTCAAGCATTCCTTCAAAAAATGCAGCCCCCATTCTTACTAAAGTTGAAAATAGGCCCTGGGAAAATCCAACAATGGCCTCCAAAATACTGGAAGCTATTTCAGCAGCAGTTGGGAAAACGTCGGCCATTGCAAAACAAGGTATTGTTAGTCCTAAAACAATAGCAACTATAATTACTGGTATTCCAATTTTTAATTTTGATTTTGTGGTTGATTTCATTTTAATATCTGTATTCTCCAGGTATTTTATTATCACATTGATTGGTTTGGTAGCCGTAATTTGGATATCCTGGGTCGCTGGGGTCGCATCTTACGCACATAAAAGCGCTATCTTTACAATCAGAAGCATCATCAGCAGTGATGGAGAGATTTAACGTTTCGCCTATACGGCTGCTGAGGTCGCAATACATTGTATATCTTCCTATTCTTGTTTCATAATTAGTATTTTCAGCAGTACAGCATGATTGGGAGTTACTGCTGTGATAAGTTTCCATTTTACAAAGGTCTCCGCCAGCAGGATTGGTAGTCCCGGATTTTATATGAATATCCGTATCCGGTGCATCTCCTATTTTGTCGCAGTCCCCTCCAGCCCAGCAGGAATCCTGGTCTGAATCACTGCATGATTGGTTAGAGATAGCAACTATTCCTCCGCCTGGAGCAGGGCTGGTGGTTACGATAACTTCGTTTATGTATTTCATGTCAGGAACCGTGAAAGAAAGATTGCCGCATCCCTTTCTACAAGATTCGGCTTGTGGATAATCATTGCTTCCCCAGCAAAATCCGCTTGGCTCTGGGCAGGGGAAAGGATTGGGATAGTAGTTCATAGCTTCATCTATGTATCGTTCTCCTTCTTCGCAGAAGCATCCGGGTAAATCAGCAGTGTTTGCTGTGTTGCAAATTCCCTTAGTGGTTGTTTCTGAGCTTATTCCTCTGCACCTGTCATACAACTGCTTATCATGGCCAACTATCATAGCACAGCAGGCTGTTTTTTTATTAACCATATATGTGCCGAATTGGCTGCCAGCAGGATAGCCTCCGGATGCCCAGACACCGCCCCATTCTGGATGCAATGGGTCTTTTAATGGACCATTGCAATCAGCTTCTGTCGGTTTGCCATCAACAGTATTTCTTAATTCTTCTTCGGTTGCCGCGCAAAAATCTTTACAAGTTTTTCCGCCTGGAAATACAAAATCAGGCAGAATCCTACAAGTCAGCGCAGTTGATATCTTTCCATCAATGCTTGCGGAAACCGCACAATCTTCGAATTTCACTAAATGTCCCCACCAGATATCTTCATAAACCAATGCGGGGTATTTGACGAATGCGCGTTCTACATAATCGTAGACTTCGCCACAGTAATCAGCCGGCATAAAATATTCTTTTAAGCAGACATCACAAGCATATTTTATTTCATTCAGAGCGCAGCGGCTATAGAAATCCTGCGCGCTTTTGATTGACGAGCTTATATCGCTGTAGTTCCCGCATGCCTCTTTAATACAATCATCTTTTTCTTTTTTGTTTTCCATTAATGCACAAGATTCATCGTATTTCTTAACGCATTCATTGCAGCGGTCTTTTGTTGTGCTTATCAGTGTTTGCCCATTTAAACAAGCATCAGCAACTGTAATGCTTGAGCATTTTTGATCATTAACTGCTTTTATCCTTGCTGCATTATAGCAGGTAGCATGCGCAGCATGGCAGGCGGTTTTGCATGTTTCGTCTTCGCAGTTATACACGCATTCATTGAAAATATTTAAACATTCTGCTCGGTAGTTGTTTATCTGTTCCAGACATCCTGCAGTGCACTCGCCATTGATATTTTGCAGATCCAATTCATAGGGCAGGCCAGTTTTAATGTCAATGCATTTTTTATTTGCGATACTGGCGCATTTTTCCGGATATTTATTAAAAGGTATGTCATTCCATGTCCGGCCATAAATAGCATATCCGTTATTAACCGCTATTTGCGTATCTAGCACTTCAAAGTCAGGTTTCAGATTAATTCCTTCCATTGATGTATAAAGATGCTGCGATTCTTCATTTAAAATATCTGCAACCACTTCGCTATAAATCTCGCCTTTTATTTGCTCGTCTTTATCGCAAGCATATCCTGCAGCAGACACGTTTTGGATTGATTTTAAAATATTGGTCAGAATATCTCCTTTCAGTTTTGTAATATCTTCTGGTGTCTGGGTTTTTTTATATTCTTTATAATATCCGTATTCTGATTGATTTTTAGATATAGTAGTTGTTGAAGAATTTCCTTTGGTCAGCATGCCATTAATTCCATGGGTAAGTTTGTTGAATAGTCCGGAGAATACCAGATTAATCATTTCTGTTATTTCATCCGCAGAGAGCAACCAGTCAATGTCAGATCCAATTGCTTTATCAACGCTGGTTTTTATTTCCGAACCAAGTTTTTTGATGGTTTTCTGGAGACAAACGCCAATCGAAGATTTTTCACAGGATGACATACAGGCCACATAAAGCGGATTTGGAATTCCGCTTGCATCAGGGGGATATTGGTTGCAATCTGCTGCGCATTGTTGCTGGTCTGTTAAAGTGCATATTGTTTCGTTTTTTATTCCCTGGCCAGCTTCAACCTCTTTTTCTACTTCTGTTATTTCTTCATTTTCTAATCTAGTTTTTTCTGCTTGCGCTCTCAAATACGAACCTAGAATATTGTTATTGGGTTGTGCTAATGCTGTCCAGGTATCCCAGCCATACATGGCAATAGATGGATTTTTGTAAAAATCTTCAACATTGTCGACAACATTTTGGAGAGTGCAGGCACCGTATGCTTCATAGGGTACTGAGCCTACAGGCATATTAATTCCAAGCATTGTGCCCAAGGTAAGCTTAAATGGCGAGCAGAGCGGAGTTAGATTGTATTCGCTGGTAAACCTGCTGGAGGCAACTTGCAATGCGTTTTTGACTTCTTGTTTCCAGCTTGTCATTGCAAAAGGTTTGTTTTCATCAGTAAATCCTCCTTGTGCCCAGCGCGCTATTTCTTGCTGCAAGCGGACGACCATTGTTCTGGCAATTGTTTTTGGCAGTTGGTCAAGCACCCACTCTTTCATAATTTGCACAGGGTCTATTGATATGTCTCCAATTCCAAAAATAGCGTTCGCTTTTCGGGGAGCAGCGAAGAGAATGCTTATAACCGAAATAAAAGTTATTGCGACTAATAAGATTGTAAAAATACTCTTTTTCATATTTCCAGATTTAGATTCTGCGATGCATTTAATTTCAGGAGGCTTTGTTCAAAAGATTTCCAAAGATCCGAAATGTTTTTTATTTCATTGGCAGCAATAATGGCTTTAACCGGATCTGTTTCGAATCCCCTTAGAGAAATAAAAATGTTTCGCAAAGTTATCGCGATTTTTAAAAAACTTTTGTGTAATTCTTTCCACGATGATGGAACCGTGGTGTCGATTAATTTAGATATTTCATCATCATTGATTATTATGAGAACATCCACTTCAGAGAAATTATTATTAGAAAAGGAGTTTTGCAATAAAATGATGTTTTCATTTTGCAAAAGGAAATTATTCGACTTCGCGTAAGATGATAATTTCTCAAAATACGTCTTTATTGCTTCGGAGGTATTGTCTTCGGAAATTTTTATATCAATATCCGAAATTTCGATCTGGAATATTTCCGGATTTTTTTCCAAAACTGCATTTGCTTTTTCTGACCAGTCTGCTTCGTTATAGAGCATAGCCCTTCTTAACATTTCATCCAATGCGCCTTGAGATACCTCGGCCATATACGTTGTGGAATTAGTGATTTCCGGATGGTCTCTGACGTATTGGTCTTTTTGCTCAATATATGATTTTGCTATGGCATCAAAATCAGAGAATATCTGGCTGGTTATATTATATTTGTCGCCAATAGGCAGAGGATAAAATACTTGCTTGTCATTTGGTCCTTTAACCAAGGGATTATGTCCGGAGTTTATTTCTTCGCCGTCCAGATATCCGTCAGCATCCGTATCGGAATTCAAGAGGTCAGTTTTGTACAGATTTTCTTCCCAGTCTTTTAATCCGTCATTATCCGTGTCTTTATTCTCGGATTCAATAACAGTTTCCTTACCGCCCCATAAATTATATGTAGAAAAAGCGCTCCTTTTAGAGAAAGCGCCTATAAATAAAATCAAACCAACAGCAAAAATGCTTGCTAGTATAATTGTAGCCAATGGTATATTCTTTATTTTCAATCCCATACTCTTAATTATATTACTTTTATTA
>Ga0172380_10007134_pt1 | contig 12683 bp, 12 predicted proteins | sample Leawe162metaG_FD_119747 | JGI IMG/M metagenome (GOLD analysis project Ga0172380, IMG submission 119747) | Leachate microbial communities from a municipal landfill in Southern Ontario, Canada - Leachate well 162 metaG | ecosystem: Engineered > Solid waste > Landfill > Unclassified | place...
TAAGCCCACTGTGATCACTCCTCTTGCCCCGCTCAAAAAACAAGCAGGGTAGCCAAATCAGGTGGGTCAAAATTGGATGAAAATTATCCCTCTAGGTGGGTCAATTCTGGGTGGACGTCAACACTCATGGAAAGACCTCAGCGCGACCTGATGAATTGCGCCGTTGTATCGATCGCGACACTCTTTTTGTGAGAGCGCCGTCGAAGCAATCTCGTCAGTGGCTTTTGTGTATTTGTATGACTTGATCTCGGAGATGTCACCTGGTCCGGGCACTAACACGCGAAGGCGAAGCTCAGCCGTTGATGGATAGAATTCAAACTCATGCACTACTTGAAACTGGTCCGGATATACCGAATTCGACAGAACTACAGAGACGTACTCCTGGATCGCGTCGGCGGTCCCATACCCCAAATTCGTAATTAGTTCGTCAAGCCTCCTGTTACTGTCGGCAGCCTCAAATTCGCGTGCTGCACATTCTTGGGCATATCGCTCACGCTCAGCCTTGAGCGCGCCAAGGCGACTCGCTTCATCGCGGGTGCGCACATCTTCGGCATTCTGGCGACGTGTCACGACATCGCTGCACGCTTCGCGCCACTCGATCAAAGCCTGCTCATGTACCCGCTGCGCGTTGGCTACGGCCTCGGCGTACTTCTTTTTGCCGAAGAAACTGGCTAGACCGGAGGGAGGGGTGGGCAGAACCAGAACCGGCTCTCTAGGATCGGGGATGTGGCTCGGCTGAGGAATTGGCACTTCAAGATCAGCACGATCGAATGGCGGCTGGGTCACTTCAATGTGAAGCGCGTTGAGATCGATGTAGTCATCCACCTCCAGCGTGGAGGCGAGCAGCGAGTCTATCTCCGCGTAAATCTGTTCGAGTTTCCCGTTTCGCTCAAGAACCTCCGCTTCCATATCGGCCAAATGAGCTTCGCGAGCCTCCTTCTCAAGGCGCTTACGTTCAGAATCGGCTGCCTTCGCGAGTTGATTCTGGGCACGCTCCGAGGTCTTCTTCGCCTGTTCGGCTTGGCGAACCGCCGCGACATGGCGCCGAACCGCTTCTCGCTCTGCCCGCTCTCGCTCTCGTGCGGCCACGCGAGATTGATGCTGAAGTTCCGCAAAGAATCCTCGTCGTGCCATGGCGCTAACCCATATGCTGATCTCAACACGCTACCATAACCTAGACAATCGAGGGGTATCCCAGACAAGTACCTGCGATACGCGTTCAATAGGGTGGAGGGAAATAAGCGGCCGCTCGGAATCATCGGCTCAGATCTATTTCTTCAGAACGGTTTGAACCGCGGCAAAGTGAAGTACAGCAGTCATTCAAGCATCAAGCCTGTTGGGAAACAATAAAGTCTGTCGAATGGGAATAAAGTCCGTCGGATAGAAAAGAGAACAAAGGCCGGGAGAGTAGCTCAGCCTTTTTTGTTTCCTTATGAAGCCACTCGCCGTGAGCAGTCGTTATAGGAAAAGGACGCTGACTAGGTTGATACCCTTTTCAATTGATGAAGTAGTCCAGGCCTAGCGGAATCGCAAGACTATTTCTGTTGCAGAGGCATGCCAGGTTTCGGCGACCCAGCCGTTTGAGCCTTTGGTGGAGGGGCTGCCTGCTCGGGCGGCTCATGGGCGAACTTCCATTCCGCATAACTCGATTTCCCCGCAAAATGTTTCAGCCGCAGCGGGAAATTGTCCTGCTTGATCGGCCGCTCCGGCGAGAGGCTGTAGACCCCCATGATGCCGCCGGTGGGGGCCATCGCCAGCCCCCATTGGGCGCGATTCGTCATCGGATCGAAATGGATCTTGCGCAGGTAGCGCCGCATGCCGGGGAAGCGCGGGTCTTGCAGCAGGTCCTCCAGGCGCGGCGGATACTTCTTCTCGCCGGGGGACCCTTCGTAATACTGGGTGATGGCACGGCGGAACTGCTCGCCGATATGCAGGAGGTCGTGCTCCTTGTCGCGCTGCTGGGCCGCCGCCCACATCGGGCCCACGGCGGCCACCCCGGCGCCGAGGATGGCCACCATCAGGAGCAGTGCGAGATAGGCGAAGCCGGCCTGTCGGTGCATGGGCCTACCAGGAACTGAAAGCGCTGCCGTCGCGGGCATTGCCCGTGGCGCCGCTCTTGACGTCATAGACGCCGCCCTTCTGCGCATCCGCCGGCGGCACCACCGTCCAGGTCTTGTCGCTATCGGTGACGGGATCGACCGGAATCTTGCGCAGGTATTTCTTCGACACCAGATCGTCCAGCGCATCGGGATAGCGCGCATTGTCCGCGTAGTGCTTGTCGAGGGCGTCGCGCATCTGGTGCAGGTTCTCGCGCAGAGCCGTTTCCTTGGCCCGGTCCACCCCCCCGAAATAGCGCGGCACGGCCAGCGTCAGCAGCAGGCCGACGATGGCCATCACCACCAGCAGTTCGATCAGGGTAAATCCGCGCCTGTGCCCGAAGGTATGCATGGCCGTCACCAGTCGCGGTAGGCGATGCCGTTCAGGCCGACGCCATGGCTCTGCGAATAGATGTCGAAGACATCCTCGCCGGACTGCGGCGACGCATGGGAGCTGCGGTAGCTGCGCCGGCCCCAGCTGTCTTCGGCCGGCACGCCCGGATCGGCGAAGGGATCGTGCGGAATCCGCCGCAGGAAATGGATCTTCGAGCGGACCGGACTCTTGGCGTCCTCGACCCCCTCCACCAGGCTGGCGAGCGTGCGCGGATATCCGGAGTCGCCGGGCCGCAACACGATGCGGCCCTCGTCGGCCGCCTGCTTATAGGCGTCGAGCGCGTCGCGGACCTGTCGCAGGGCCGTGCGCAGTTCGGACTCCTTGTTCCGTTGCACCGACAGCTCCGCCAGCGGCAGCGCGACGGAGGCGAGCAGCGCCAGGATGGCCATCGCCACCATCAGTTCCAGCAGGGTGAAGCCCGCGGCGCGACGATTCACGGCTGCACGGTGACGCCGATCAGGGCCGGCCCGGTCTGGCGCATCGGCTTGCGGCCGGCGCCCAGCGGCGTGGCCGGCAGCACGGTGACGATGCTGCGTTCGGCCGGCTTGAGGGCCTTGAAGTCGAGGGTGACCAGATCGCCGTCGCCCTTCGCGCCTTCCGACCCGGATCGGTTGTGAGTCAGGAAGACCATGCCGGAACCGCCGACGATGCGCTTGCTGAATTCGGCCTGCGCACCGCCCTGGCCCATGAAGGCGCCCGCCTTGGCGTCCACCGCTTCCAGTACCGCCGGGTCGTACTTGATCTGCAGCGGCAGGCCGAGCAGGGCATCCGGGCTGGAGACCCTGATGGACAGGGAGAGCGTTGCGCCGACTTTTGCCTGGGCCTCGCCGTCCCAGCGCAGGACGACCGGCGCGCCTTGCGGTACAGGTACGGCCAATGCCGATGCTGCGCCCATCGCCGACGGTGTATCGGTTGCCCCCTTGTCCGACGGAACGACGCTGGCGAGGGAGAGCGGCTTGACGCGCAGGTTGCTTTCCGTACCCGACCAGAATTCGTTGGGCACATGCGGCGGCGGCGCGATGCCGCGCACGAGGCGCGGCGTGATGGACAGCACCAGCTCGGTCTTCTGGTTGTCGTCGAGCTGACTGGAAAAGAGCCGGCCGATGATGGGCAGGTCGCCCAGGCCGGGCACACGGTTGGCCGTGCGGCGATCCTCGTCGTTGATGAGGCCGCCCAGCACCTGGGTTTCGCCGTCCTTCAGGCGCAGCACGGTGGAGGCGTTGCGGCCGCCGATCTGATAGGTGATGCTGCCGGTGGAGCTCTTCAACTGCTTCACCACCGAGCTGACCTCCAGGCTCATCTTGATGGCGATCTCGTTGTCGGGGTAGATGGTCGGCTCGACGTCCAGCTTGAGGCCGACATCGACGTACTGGACGTTTTCCGCGACGAAGCCGGTCGAGGTCGTCGTCGTGGTGATCACCGGCACGCGGTCGCCGATCTTGATCTGCGCTTTTTCGCGGTTGCGGGCGCGGATGCGCGGGTTGGCGAGGATGTTGGTGTCGCCCGCTTCGCGCCGCAGGTTGACTTCGGTATTGGTGAGCGTCGCCCCCAGATGGCTGGAGTTGAGGTTCTTGATATCGTTCAGCGTCACGGCGGTGCCGCCGGACGGCAGCGGCGACAGGGTCAGTTTGTCGGGGAAGCGGATGCCCAGTTCCATCAGTCGGGAGCGTTTCACTTCCAGCACTTCCACCTCCAGCATCACCTCCGGTTCGTGCACGTCCTGCATGGCCACCAGGCGCTCGGCGAGGCGGATGGCGGCGGGGGTGTCGCGCATCACCAGCAGATTGAGCTTCTCGTCGACATGTACGTTTTTCACCTTGAGTACGGTCTTCAGCATGGCCATGACCTGCTTGGCGTCGGCGTTGGCGAGGTAGAAGGCCTTCACCACCAGGTCCTGATGCTCGCTCTGCTTGGCGGCCGTGTTGGGATAGACCAGCACGGTGTTGTCGTTGAGGATGCGCTTCTCCAACTGGTGCGTGGACAGCAGTACGTCGATGGCGTCCTCCACCGAAACCTGGCGCAGGAAGACGGTGGTGGTGATATTGGGCGGCACCTCACGGTCGAGCACGAAGTTCACGCCGCTGTGGCGCGAGAGCGCCTCGATCACCAGCTTGAGGTTGGCGTCGCGAAACTCCAGATTCACCGGGCGCTTGAAGACGCGCCGCAGCGCCGGCGGGATCACCTGGCCGCGTCCGGCTTTCTCCTCGATCTGGCGCTGCAACTGGCGCGCTTCGGCGTGCTGCGGGTTTTCCTGCAGGATGCGATTCAACTTCAGCTCGGCGGCGTCCAGTTCATTGGCGTTGAGATGGGTGCTGGCTTCCCCCAGCCACTTGGCGTGGCGACGGGTCTGCTCGATGGCGTTCAGGCCGGCCAGGGCCTGGCTGTTTTCCGGGTCGGTCTTCAGTGCGCGGCGGTAAATCGCGGCCGCCTCGTCGAGCCGGCCGGCGTTGCGCTCGGCCTGGGCGTTGGCGAGGAAGCGGTTGACGATGATCTCGCGCGCATTGAGATAGCGCAGGCGGAACTCGGGATTGTCCGGCGCCTCTTTGGCGGCCTGCTCGAGCTTGGCCAGGGCCTCTTCGGGGCGGCCTTCGCTGAGCAGGCTCATTCCCTCGCGATGGGCGAGTTCGCCCGCGCAGCCGGCAAGCAGCAGAAGCAGCGCCGCCAGCGTTATGCCGCGGCACGCAATGTGTTTCGTTCTCATGAGTCGTATCCCACAAACAAAGACTGTCTGATCTGCAGCGGACGGTAGAGGAACTCGAGCTGCCCGTTGCGGTAGCCCTCCACCTTGTACGTGCCGTCGATTTCGTCGCCTTCCTTCACCGCGACGATGCGCTCGCCGTGCTGGAGCATGAAGGCGGTGCCGGTGTCGCCGTCCTGCACCTTGCCGATGAAGCGGAACGGCAGGGGCGGCGCCTGTGGCGGAGGGGGCGGCGCGGGTTCCACCTTGGGTTTGGGCGGCTCCCAGTTGCGCACGGCGAAAGGATTGAGGGGTTCCCTGGCCGGTGCTTCCGTTGTCGCCGGCTTGATGTTGTCCGCTGTTGCCTGTGCCACGACTGTCGATGTCGTTGCCGGCGGCGGAACGGGTTGCGCGATCGGCGCGCCGGCCGGACTCTCTACCAGCGTCATCACATAGCTGGCGGCGCCGGCGGCCAGCAGGATGAGCAGGCCGAGCAGAAAAAGATTCCGCTTCACGGCCGCGCCTCGAAGGTGGCGGTCAGGCGTATCTGAGCGTCGACCACCGGATCGACCGCGCGGCCGCGCTGAAGGGAAACGCCTTCGAAGACGACGCCCGGGCCGGCGTCCGCCAGCGAGGCGATGAAGGCGCGAACATCCGGGTAAGCGCCCTTCACGACAAGCGACAGCTCGTAGTCGTGCAAGGAGGTGCCTTCGCGCTGGCCGACCTTGTACGCCGGCCGGTCCATGACGACCTTGCCTTGCTCGGCCAGGATGTGCAGGCGCTCCAGCAGGGCCGGCGCCTCGTGCAGCGGGGGCACACTTGGGGCGCGTTCTTCCCCGGCCATTGCTGCTGGTACGGGTTCCTGGCTGGCCTGGCGCTCGAGTTCGGTCCTTTCCGCGTCGAGTCGTTCCGCTTCCGCCTGCAGCGGCGACAAGGTGCTGACAGTGAGCGAGGCGCAGAACAGCAGCACGCCGAAGCCGACCAGTCCGGCCCAGCCGAGGCGGCCGAGCAGTGCGTTCATGACGGGCGGCTCCAGACGGCCACCAGCGCGAAGCGGACCGGTTTCTGCGGATGTTCGCGCACGATGTCGTGGCTCAACAACCGTACGTTCTTCAGCACGGCACCTTCTTCGAGGCGCTTGACGAAGGCCGCCAGTGCGGCGAAGTCCTTCGCCTCGCCGGTGAGGGCGACTTCGCGCTCCCGCTCGTTCGGCTCCAGGCTCAACAGGGTCACCGTCTCGTCGATGGGCGCTTCGATGCCGTCGAGCAGCCGTGCCCATTCCTTCTGCGGCAAACGGGCCGGCTTGACGATCGGATTGCCCTGGGCCGGCTCGGCACGCGCCTGCGCGGCGCGGCGGTCGGCGGCGCGCTTCAGCACCGCCACGCGGTGCTCGGCTGTATCCACGGTTTCCTGCAAAGTGCGGAACTCGTTCAGCAACCAGCCTGCGCAGACGAGCGCGATTGCCAGGATGGCGAGGCCCGGCAGCAGGCTGCCCTGACGGTTACGACGATAATCGAGCCAGAGGGCGTCCATGCTCAGTCCAGTGCCTGCAGAGCCAGGCGATAGGCGGCCGCGTCGGGAATCTCGGCGCGCAGCGGCAGGGGGCAGGCCCGCCAGCGCCGGGGGCCGTCTTCCGGCAGGGGCTCGCCCAGGCCCTGCACCCAGATTTCATCGACGGCTATGCCCTGCACGGCGGCTTCCTCTTCCAGCAGGCGCAGCGCCGTTGCGGCGTCGGCGCTGTCCGTGCGACGGCTGCCAATCGCGCGCCAGCCGTTTCGATCGAAGAGGGCCAGCAGCAGTCTGCCCGGTTCGGCCAGCAGCAGTGCGGCCGGCTTTGCGCCCGCCGTGCTGCGCATCCGGTTGAAGGCGGTCATGAGATAGGGCTGCAGGCTGACCCAGCGCACGCGATTGGCGCAGGCATGTTCGATGGCCTCCAGCAGTCCGCGCTCGATGGCGCTGACCACCGCGCTGCCGCTGCCGGCGGGGCTGATGCGCGGCTCCCAGCCGGCGGCCACCGCGCCGAAGCGTTTCTCCAGCTGGAGCCGGACATAGGCCTCGCGCTCCTGCGGCCGCTTCAGCTTGGGATCGAGCGGGATCACCGCGTAGCGGATGAATTCGTTCGACAGCACCACCTGCAGATCGGCCTTCTGCCATTCCGGCTTCGTCAGCAAACCATCCAGCACTTTCACCGCCGCGTGCCAGCCCGAAGCAGCCGCCGCGCAGGCGACAAAGGCCTGTTGCGTCACACGCGGCGACAGCCCGCGGCCGAGGCGCAGCGCCGCCACGCCTTGCGGCGCAAGCGACATCACGATGCGCTCACGCCACGAAGGTGACACGATTGATCTCCTCCAGCGTGGTTTCGCCGCGTTTCACCATCTCCAATGCCGCCTCCCGCAGCGGGCGCATGCCGTTGGCGACGGCCCGCTCGCGCAGACGGCCGAGCGGCGCGCCGGAGACAATCAGTTCGCGCAATTCGTCGTTCAGATGCAGCAGCTCCGCCACCGCGCGCCGCCCCTTGTAGCCGGTGCCGCGGCACTTGCCGCAGCCGCGCCCCTGCCTGAAGCGGAAATCGCGGCAGTCCTCGTGGTTCAGGCCCGAGTCGGCCAGCAGTTCCGCCGCCGGCGGCGCGTCGACGCCGCAATGCGGGCAGATCAGGCGCAGCAGGCGCTGCGCCACGACGCCGTTCAGGGCCGAGACGAAGCTGTGCGGCGCGACGCCCATGTGCAGGAAGCGGCCGATCACGTCGAAGACGTTGTTGGCATGCACCGTCGTCAATACCAGGTGGCCGGTCAGCGCCGACTGCACGGCGATCTGCGCCGTCTCGGCGTCGCGGATCTCGCCGACCATGATCTTGTCCGGGTCGTGGCGCAGGATGGAACGCAGCCCGCGCGCGAAGGTCAGGCCCTTTTTCTCGTTCACCGGGATCTGCAGCACCTCTGAAAGCTGGTATTCCACCGGATCCTCGATGGTGATGATCTTGTCGCGGCCCGTGTTGATCTCCGAGATCACCGCATACAGGCTGGTGGTCTTGCCGCTGCCCGTCGGGCCCGTCACCAGCAGCATGCCGTAGGGCTCGCGCGCGAGGCGGCGGATGCGGCGCAGCATTTCGCCCCCGAAACCCAGCGATTCCAGGGTGAGTCCATCCATGTCCTCGGTCAGCGCATGCTTGTCGAGGATGCGCAGCACGATGTCCTCCCCGAAAATGCTGGGCATCACCGAGACGCGCAGGTCCACCTCGCGTCCCTCGACGGCCACCTTGAAGCGGCCGTCCTGCGGCACGCGCCGCTCGGCGATGTCGAGCTCCGCCATCACCTTGATGCGCGAGATGACCTGTTCGGCCACCTGGACGCCGGGCACTTCGCCGACGGGATTCAGCACGCCGTCGAGGCGATACTTGATGCGCAGGCCGGCGGCTGTCGCCTCGAGGTGGATGTCGCTGGCGCCGGCGCGGTAGGCGTCGAAGAGGGTCGAATTGGTCAGGCGGACGATGGGGCTCTCGTTGGCGTGCACGTTGGCGAGGGTGAGATCGTCGACCGTGGCTGCCGCCGCGGCCGGTCCGGCCGGCTGCGACAGCACCGCGTCGATGGCGCGGCCGCGCTCGGCATGGTGCTTGAGGCAGGCCGCCAGATCGCCGGGCAGGGCCAGCACCATACGGAAGTTCCTCGCCAGGCGGACATCGGCCCAGTCCAGCAATCCCGACGCCAGCGGGTCGCCGCTGACCAGTACCAGTTCGTCCTCTGCGTTGCGGAAAGCGCCGCAGAGACGACTCGTCGCCTCTGCATAGGGAATCAGGTCGAAGGCCGGCTCGAGCGCGTAGAGGGCGTCGATGTCGAGCACCGGATGCTTCAGCAGCTCACCCAGGCGGTGGATCAGAGCGCCGTCGTCGAGGCGGGTCTGCTCGGCCAGATGCACAAAGGCGCTGCGGCCGGAGGCGGCAGCGGCGGCTTGCGCGGCGCGGATGTCGTCCGGTTTCATCCGATGGCGCCCGCCAGTTCGAACACCGGCAGATACAGCAGCACGACGATGAAGGCGATGAAGAGTCCGATCGCCAGCATCAGCAGCGGTTCGAAGAGTTTGGCGAACCATTCGAGCCAGCGCGCCAGATCTTCGTCGAAGAAGTCGGCGATGCGCAGCATCTTCTCGCCGATGTCGCCGGTGCGCTGGCCGACCTGGAGCAGGTCGAAGGCCACCGGCGGCGCCAGCTCATGCAGTTGCAGCGCCTCGGCCAGCGAACGGCCGGCCTTGATGTCGGTGACGGCGAGGCCCAGCGCCTGGCGCCGGGTCTCGCCGAGGAGACCGCCGGCCATGCCCAACGCGACGACGATCGGAATGCCGCCCTGCTGCAGCATGCCGAGGGTGCGGTAGAAGCGGGCCAGCTCGTAAGTGTGGATGCGCTGGCGCAGGCCGTTGCGCGCGGCGATAAAGTCGAGCAGGCGCCGGCGCAGCGTCGCCTTGCGCAGCACCTGCACCGCCGCCGCCAGCAGGCCGGCGAAGCCCATGAAAAGCGCGATGCCATGCTCGCGCACCGCCGTGCCCCAGTGCATCAGCAGCCGCGACATGAGCGGCAGGTCGCGGCCGACATCCGCGTAGATGCGGGAAAAGCGCGGCACGACGTAGCCCATCAGGAACAGGATCACCGCGCCGCCGACGACGAGCAGCAGCGCCGGGTAGATCGCGGCGGCGACGACGCGCTTGCGCACCGCGTCCATCTGCTGCCGGTAGGCGATGTAGCGCGACAGCGCCGTGGGCAGGTCGCCGGTGCGCTCGGCGGCGCTCGCCAGCGAGACGAAGAGTTCGGGAAAGCGCTCCGCCTCCTCGCGCAGCGCCTGCGAAAAAGCGCGGCCTTCGCGGATGCAGACGATCAGCCGCTCGATCAGGGCGCGCTTGTCGGCGGCCGATTCCTTGCGGCCCAGCGCGGAGAGCGCCTCGATCAGCGACAGGCCGCCGTCGAGCAGCGCATGCAGCTCCTGCGCGAAGAGGAGCAGGTCGAAGCGTGGCGCCGAACGTGAAAGCGAGGGCCAGCCCCAGGCGCGGCGCAGCGAGAGGACGCGGATGCCTCGCTCGCCCGCCGCCACGCGCGCCGCGTTGGCGCTCGCCGCCTCCAGCGAGAGGGAGACCACGCCGTCCGGTTCGCGATACCCCGTGATGTCGAAGCGCATGCGGCGCCCCTACCAGTTGGTGATGTCGGCGTCTTCGCCGCTGCCGCCGGGACGGCCGTCGCGGCCATGGGAAGACAAGTCGAAGTCGCCGTGCTCGCCGGGAGCTTTGTAGATGAAGGCCTTGCCCCAGGGATCGGGCGGCACGTCCTTCTGCAGGTAGGGGCCGGCCCACTTGGCTTCGCCGGCGGGTTTCTTGACGAGGGCCGCGAGGCCCTGCTCGGTGCTGGGGTAGCGGCCGATGTCGAGGCGGTAATGGTCGAGCGCCTTTTCCAGGGCGGCGATCTGCGCCCGCGCCGTCTTCACCTCGGCCTTGCCCATCTGCCCGAAAAAACGCGGTCCCACGTAGCCGGCCAACAGACCGATGATGGCCACGACCACCAGCAATTCAAGCAGGGTAAAACCGCGGGAAATTTTCGGGGTGGTCTTCTTCGACGAAGACTCTCGCATCTGGATCCCTCCCCCTTTGGCCGCGGAGTCTACCGCAAAACCGGGGCCGAAGCCTATGACGGGTTAATCAGTACATCATCCTTTACTAACGCAGTACAAAGTCATATTGACAAATTCATAAACCGCAAAGGACAATGACGCCCTGCATCTGATACGACTCCGATGAATCGGAGCGCATTTGCACCCAGACAGAGGGGTGCTTTACTGGGGGGGTTCCGTGGTGACGGATTTGATCGGCTATTCAAGGCTGTTCCTGAACAATCCTTCGCCCGATTATCTATTCCATCTATTCCGTTTGCCCTTTCAGACATTGCTATGTTTGTCTAAAGGAAATCATCTTTTGCGCACGATTTGGTCGAGCAGGCTTCAAGTCCCGCGCTTATCGCTAAGTATTATTGTTCGTTTCCGATTGTTGGCGTTGTTAGTAACCTTGTGCTGCTTTTTGGCTTTCTTATCAAGTTCGGTACTTGCACAATCTCAATGCACGCAGCAGCAAATAGATGACTTTAACGTCGATTGCACTGCGCGCGGCAACTATTACTTACAGTTGGAGATTGATTGCGTTGCAGGGTCGGGATCGCATTTTGGTTGCGGGTTTTATCCTCTGCCATCTGAAGTACGCTCGATTCCGGGCGGACTTGGCTGTATGGTCACTTGGATACGCTCGCCCTCGGGACGGGAGGGTCCTACTCCGTCTTGGACCGGACCTGTTTCGACCCTTGCATGTGATTTACCGCCTACCTTGCCGAATCCACCGAAAAATAGGGGAGTGACTTGTTCGGACGAAGGCAATCCGGTTAACGTGGGGGTGGGTAATAAACACGAGAGCGAAGTTGATTATCTGGGAGTTGGGGAGTTTCCGCTACGTTTAGAACGAACCTATAACAGCAACAGCAAATCAAGAAATGGTTTCGGTGCAGGGTGGCAGAGTCTGGTCGGCGCGTCTCTTTCTTACTATTCGAATGGAGCTACTGGTTTAGACCGGAAAAGCATCGTGACCATTAAGCGTAGAGATGGAAAGCAGTACGACTTTAGGCAGACAGGCAGCAATTCAATTTGGGTTGGTGATCAGGATGTTGCCGGCCACTTAGTGTCGTCGGGTTCAGATGCCTCTGGAAAACCGACAGAATGGTATTACTCCAATGAAGTGGAGGAAATTGAATCCTATGATGTGTCCGGAAAACTGTTATCGATTACTCGCCGTAACGCTGTCTCAGATACATTGAAATATAGCTGTAAGACAGCGGGTACCGGCTGTCCGGTAGTTACGCCAGATGCTGTTGCTCCTATAGAGGGGCTGTTAATTCTGGTTTCAAATAGCTTTGGTAGCAGTGTTGGTTTCACTTACGATGGCTCTGCACGAGTAACAAAAGTGACCAATCCAAGCGGAGGCGTCTACTCGTATTCATACAGCGAGAGTTCTGGTGTATCCAAGCTATCTTCTATTACCTACCCCGACGGAAAGGTTCGTACATATCATTACGAAGATAGCCGTTTCCCGAACAACCTGACGGGGATCGCGGACGAGAACGGCACCCGCTACGCGACGTGGAGCTACGATGCGCAGGGTCGGGCGATCAGCTCCGAACATGCGGGCGGTGCCGACAAAGTCACGCTGTCCTACAACTCAGGCAACACAGTGGTCACGGATGCGCTGGGGACATCGCGTACCAAGAACCTCACTACCATCCTCGGCGTGGTTAAGAGCGCTGGCGTCTCCCAACCTGGCGGCAGCGGCTGCGGCCCTGCGGCTGAAGCCCTGACCTACGACGAGAATGGCAACATATCGAGCCGCACCGACTTCAACGGCAGGAAGACCACCTACGCCTACGACCTCACGAGGAACCTCGAGATCAGCCGCACCGAAGGCCTGAGCGGCAGCGGTGCCGCCCTCCCCGAGACGAGAACCA
>Ga0172380_10007135_pt1 | contig 12683 bp, 12 predicted proteins | sample Leawe162metaG_FD_119747 | JGI IMG/M metagenome (GOLD analysis project Ga0172380, IMG submission 119747) | Leachate microbial communities from a municipal landfill in Southern Ontario, Canada - Leachate well 162 metaG | ecosystem: Engineered > Solid waste > Landfill > Unclassified | place...
ACCGGGTAGGGGCTTGATTAATCAAGCCCCTACGGGGACACCCCTAATCCTTCCGCGGAAGGGCACCTCTTTTGAGACAGACTCGATTGCTTGCCTCTTAATACGCTGCTGTAATATGATATGTCGGGAATCGAACCAATTCGGGTTTTATTTTGAACGGAAGAAATATAAAATGATTAAAACCGCCCTCGGTGGGCTTAAGGTTCTGGAGTACGCCCAATTCGTTTCCGGCCCCTATTGCACCAAACTCCTTGCCGATCTTGGAGCCGAGGTGATAAAGATCGAGCCGCCGCTGGTGGGCGATTCCGCCAGGAGGCGGGAGCCTTTCCTCGACGATATTCCCGGTCTTGAGCGCAGCGGTTTCTTCTTATTTCTCAACACCAGCAAGCTCGGCATCACTCTCGATCCGGATATGGCTACCGGACGCGAAATATTTCTACGTCTCGTCGCGGATTGCGATGTTCTTATCGAAGATAATCCTCCGTTATCGATGAAGGGGCGCGGGTTTGATTACGAAAGCCTCAGTAAGATCAATCCGCACCTCATCATGACATCGATCACGCCGTTCGGGCAGAGCGGACCGTATCGCGATTACAAGGCGTATCATCTGAACACTTATCATGGCAGCGGCGTGGCCAGGGTGCTCTCGTCGATTCTGCCGAAGGAGACGCCGGTTCCGGTAAAAGGCCCCGGCTTCCTCGGCGATTTCGATGCCGGGCTGTGCGCCGCCACGGCAACTATGGCCGCGCTATACGGTCGTTTACTCTCTGGCGAAGGTCAGCACATCGATATCTCCAAGCAGGAGGCGCTGATGGCGCTGGAGCGCGTGGAGATCGGCATGTACGGCAACGAGGGGGAGACCAAGTTCAGCACCGTGTTCATGCAGCAGATGATGGGCGGGCTGCAGCGCTGCAAGGACGGCTATGTGCTGATAACGCTGGGTGGGGACCATCACTGGGAGGGGTTGCTGAAGCTGCTGGGCAATCCGGACTGGGCGCAGGAAGAACACTTTCAGGGTGAGCTTGGCAAGTACAAGCATGCGCAGGAGATAAACGAGCACATTGCCGATTGGATTAAAGATTATACCAAGGATGAGTTATATCACCGCTGCCAGAAGCTGAACTGTCCCATAGGCATGGTGACCACGGTTGCCGACCTGGCTGCTTCAAAGCAGCTTGAGGCGCGCGGGTTCTTCGGCGATGTCGAACATCCCGTGATGGGCAAGGTCAAGTGTCCCACCGCGCCGTATCATTTTTCCGAAACGCCGCATCGATTTCATCATCCCGCGCCTATGCTCGGCGAGCACAACGAGGAGATATTTGTCGATCGACTTGGCTACAGCAAGGAGGACATAGTGCGTTTGAGAGAGGCAGGGGTTATCTAGCTATGAGTGAAGTGAAGTCTCCGCGTCTCCCGCTGGAAGGGGTGCGCATCGCCGATTTCACATGGGCGTGGGCCGGACCTTTCGCTACCGAGCTTCTGGCCTTCCTCGGCGCGGAGGTCATCAAGATCGAAAGCAGCCACCGTCCCGATCACGCCAGGATACGCTCGCTTACGCTGGGCCTTTCAACGAAGCATCTGAACAACTCGCCTGTGTTCAACGATCTTAATCTCAATAAGATGTCGCTGGCGCTCGATCTCACCAAGCCCAAGGCGATCGATATAGCAAAGAAACTAGTCGCGGTGAGCGATGTGGTGGCGGAGAACTATCGCCCCGGTGTCATGGACAAGCTGGGGCTGGGATACGATGTGCTTAAGAAAGTCAAACCCGATATCGTTATGCTGTCGTCGTCGGCGCTCGGCTCCGAGGGGCCGGAGAGCGGCTACGCCGGCTTCGCGCCGACGTTCGCCGCGCTTGGCGGCGCCGCGCATCTCACTGGTTACCCCGACAAGCGTCCGGTGCCGCTCATGGGATCGAGCGACCTGAGGAGCGCATCCACAAGCGCGTTTGCCATACTTGTTGCCCTCTATCACAGGGCGCGCACCGGCGAGGGACAATATATAGACCTTTCTTCTACTGAGACTGTTGCCATCAATATCAGCGATGCTATCATCGATTACATGATGAACGGGCGGGTGGCCGTGCGCAAGGGCAACCGCGATGAGTCCCTGGCTCCGCACAACGTCTACCCGTGCAAGAACGATCGCTGGGTTTCCATTGTCATCGCTACCGAAAATGAGTGGGCAGCGTTCTGCGCGGCGTTGGGTAACCCGTCGTGGATTAAGGAAGAGAGATTCTCCGATGCTAATAGCAGGTGGCTAAACCAGGACGAGCTCGACAAACTGATCGGCGAGTGGACGGTCAACTATACGCACTACGAGGCGATGGAGCTGCTGCAAAAAGCCGGAGTCGCCGCCGTCGCCGCTCTGCAGGGTGTGGAGTTGTACAGTGACCCTCATCTTAAGGAGCGGAAGGTGTCGGTAGATGTCGTTCATCCCAATGTCGGCAAACGTGTCGCGCTGGGACCGCCGTGGAAATTTTCGGCGACGCCGGCTAAGGTCAAGCACTGCGGCCCGCTGCTGGGGGAACACACGGATTATGTCCTTGGAGATATCCTTGGGATGTCGAAAGATGAGATAGCCGGTTTGAAAGAGGAAGGCATCCTGTCTTAGACGATTTCTATAAGCCTGTGTAGTTCTTTCACACGATCGATAGTGTACTGGCAGGCCTCGAAAGCCGCCTTGCGTTGTTTCGCAGATATAGCTACAACCAGAATCAATTCTCCTACGCCTATGCGGCCGTAGCGATGGGAGATCGATACCTGCGACAGGTTCCATTTCAAGCCGATTTCCTCGCTGAGCTCATTGAGGCGTACTCTGACAGCATCCGCTTCCAGCTCGATTTCCGCGTGTCGAAGCGGTTTCCCATCGGCGGAGAGGTCGCGAAGGGAGCCGATGAAACTGACCACCGCGCCGTTGGCGGGGTTGCCTCTGACGCTCTCTATAACAGCAAAGGGGTCAAGGGCTTTTTTAGTGAGTTCAATCATAGCAGCAATTAAATCGCCCGAAGTTAAGAAGCCGGATTGGCGGCAGCACTGTTCTCGCGTTTGCCGAGGATGGCTTCCAGCGCGTCTCCCTCGATGGTCTCGCTGGTGATCAGCGCCTCCGCCAGTTTTACCAGCTTCTCTTTGTTGTTGGTGAGCACCTCTATGGCGACGCTTTGCGCGCGCTGCACGATGTTGTGTACTTCGGCATCTATCTCCTCGGCGGTTTTCTCGCTATAGTCCTTCTGCTCCTCAGTTACTTCACGCCCAAGGAATATGAGTTCTCCCCGCTTCCCGAAGGTGCGCGGGCCCAGCTTCTCGCTCATGCCGTAGTCTGTGACCATGCGTCTGGAAATACGGGCGACCTGCTGGAGGTCGCTGCTTGCGCCTGTTGAGACTTCGCCGAAGGTGAGATTTTCAGCGGTGTGCCCGCCTAACATAGTGGCAAGGGTATCGTTGAATTGGGCATAGGTCCACATATGACGGTCCTCAGTGGGAAGCAGGCGGGTATATCCTCCCATCATGCCGCGGGCGATTATCGATATTTTATGCACCGGATCAGCGTTGGGCAGTGAATGCGCCACCACGGCGTGTCCCGCTTCATGATATGCTGTGATCTCTTTCTCCTTGGGGCTGATGACCCTGCTCTTTCGCTGTGGACCGGCAAAAACCTTGTCAACTGATTCCTCAAGCTCGGCAAGGCCGATCTTTTTCTTTTCGCGCCGGGCGGCCAGGATGGCGGCCTCGTTCATGAGGTTGGCCAGATCGGCGCCGGAGAATCCCGGCGTCTGCTTGGCGATAACCTCCAGGTCGACACCATCCTCCAGCGGTATGTCCTTGGCGTGTACCTTAAGTATGCCCTTACGGCCTTTGATATCCGGGAGGTCCAGGACTACCTGGCGATCGAAGCGTCCGGGGCGCAGCAGTGCCGGGTCCAGAATATCGGGACGGTTAGTAGCGGCTAACACAATCACGTTAGTGGAAGTGTCGAAGCCATCCATCTCAACCAGAATCTGGTTTAAAGTTTGCTCACGCTCATCGTGGCCACCGCCGAAGCCTGCGCCGCGCTGACGTCCCACGGCATCAATCTCATCGATAAATATTATGCACGGGCTGTTGCGTTTTGCCTGTTCGAACAAATCGCGCACGCGTGACGCACCGACGCCCACGAACATCTCTACAAACTCGCTGCCGCTCATCGAAAAGAAGGGCACGCCGGCCTCGCCTGCTACAGCGCGACTGAGCAGGGTCTTTCCTGTGCCGGGAGCGCCTACGAGAAGCACACCCCTGGGTATGCGCGCGCCGAGCGAAGAAAACTTCTTAGGGCTTTTGAGGAATTCCACCACCTCTTGTAATTCCTGTTTGGCCTCATCGACGCCGGCGACATCGTTGAAGGTAATGTTAGATTTTGTACCGGTGAAAAGGCGCGCCTTGCTGCGGCCGAAGTTCATCGCCTGATTCCCCACACCCCGCGCGCCCCTGAAAATGAACCATATGAAACCTATGAATAGTATTAAAGGCAGGACTGTAAAAAGAAGCAGGCTGGTCCAGTCGAAACCGCTGGAGGTGGAATATTTGTAATCTATGCCGTACGGGTCGAACAGGTCAAATGCCTGCACGCTATCCGATAACATATAGGCCTCTGCCTTATCGCCGTTCGCCAGCTCGATGGTAAGTTTATCGCCGGACTGCTCGATGCTCTCTATTAAGCTGTTGCCGACAACCTCGTCACCCTCAATTATTTGACCATCTTTTGCCTTCTGTATCAATTCGGACATCGTCATCTGTTCAACTTCTTCTGATGGCGGTCTGAAGGCAAAGAAGAGTGCTACCAGTGTAGCAATAACAACCAGGTAGAGGATGCTTTTCTTCAAGAAGGTTGGACTGATTCCTTTGTTTGGGTTAACGTTCAAATAGGTTCCTTTTTATTATGTTACAACAATATAACTATAGCAGAATATAGTAAAAAATAAAATGCGGCAGGCTTGTGGCTATAGCCATTCAGTGCTATTATAATTAAATCTTGGAAATGTCGCTTCCGGTATTCAGCAATGGGTCTCGATGACGCATATAAAAAGGCGGTGGAATCCATGACGCAGGTCGATCCGCGAACCGCGGCGTCAGCGAGCGGTGTTGAGTACAAGGAGAATAAGTTCATAATTCCTCTGTTTAACCATACTTATACGGTACAGTTACCCGGGTGCGAAACAGCGGAGGCTGAATCTGTCGTCCGGGCCCCCAGGATGCTCGAAGTGCTTCTTATGCACTATTTGACGCATGCCGATGGCATGGCCATATCCGGTACCTGGATCAACTATCGTCAGCTCCCTGGAGCCAAGCTGTTTGAACAGAAGTTCATTAATCTGGTATCACGTCCGATGCTAGAGTGCTTTGACAGCAATATAGAATGTTTCAGGGTATCGGCAAATGCACTTGGCGGGCAGCCGATGGAATGCGCAGGCGACGCGGCTTTCCGGTTTAAATCTTTGCCCAGGTTACCTATAGCGTGTATCTTTAACATTGGTGAGGATGAAATCCCTCCTTCAATAAATGTCCTGTTTGATGAATCTGCTCCTCATTATCTTCCCACCGAGGATCTGGCTATTTTAGGCGGGGTCATGAATTCCTTCATGAAAAAGGTCGTCAAAACGGATTGCAGAAAGATGTAATTATGAGTCAAGAAAAGAGTTTATCCGAGGCTGCAGCAGGTTTTCTTGCCAGCCTCCCTACAGATCAGAAAGGTGAATTTAGGCAGGAGTTGAATAAATTCGTCACGTGGGGTGGGAAGTCCCGCCCCATGACGGAGCTCTCCGCACTGGAGGTAGCGAATTACGCGGAGAGTATAAACAGCGCTACTACAGATGTGTCGAAGGTCACAGCTGCGGTCAAGGCTTTTTTGGTCTATGCCAAAAAGGAGGGATTAACCAGTACAAACCTTTCCGTCCATCTGCGCGTGAAAAAACTTACTTCAACACGTACAGCTTCAACCAAGGGGAAACCCTCGACTACCATCATGACAGAGGCAGGACGTAAGGAACTCGAGACGGAACTGACTGTGTTGAAACAGGAGCGCCCCAAGCTTTCAGAGGACATTCGTAAAGCTGCTGCCGATAAGGATTTTCGCGAGAACGCTCCTTTAGAGGCGGCCCGGGAGCGCCAGGGCATGGTTGAGTCCCGGATCAGACAGTTGGAGCAAGTATTGAAGACAACGGTTGTGAGTGAAGAGCGTCCCAGCGACCGTGTGGTGTCAATAGGTACTACGGTTACAATTCAAGGATTGTCTGACAGCGAGGAAATGAGCTATAAACTGGTTCATCCCAATGAAGCCAACCCGTTAAAGGGGAAACTCTCCATTTCTTCACCTATAGGTAAGGCATTACTGGAGCACAAGCAGGGCGATGTGATTGAGGTTATCGCTCCTGCCGGCACGTTAAATTTTAGAGTCGTCAGGATTGTAAGCTGAGCTTAATTATTATCGGTGTTGTTGAACGGCTTGCCTTTTCGTTGTAGATGAGATAAAAAAAAGGCAATACTTCTTAAATTAGAAATATAGTATTGATTCACTAATATCCTTTATATACAATGGTGACCAAAGGTGGTAATGATGGGATTTAAACTGGGGACGCAGGCATTAGCGGACGAGTGCATGAGAAGGCAGGATATTGACCCTTCTTTTCAGGCGAAGCTTAAGGGGCTTAACCTGAAGATTCTCTTTGTAGGGCTGGACTGTCCGGGGAACGAAGACAGGCAGCTTGCTATCGAATTGGATCATGGCAGGTTCGCCAGTATAGGGGTCTCGGTCAAGCCTGCTCCCAGCGATTTAAGGTCTGCGTCATTCGATCATGCTGCATATGATTTTCGTGTGCAGGCTCCGCAGAAGACACTGGTTGATTTGATCAACGGCAGGGTAGATTTGATAACGGCGATACAGCTTGTGAAAATCGAGGGGGATATTGGTAAACTGATGGCTCAAGCGGCGGGATTTATCGGGTTTATCGATCTGCTCAGCACGATGGATATAGAACAGTAGACAGTTATATGTATGCGGGACGACGCCGCATCAGGTGTTTGTCGATCTTTGCACGGGCAAGAGAGAATTGATTTCTACCTTCCCAATGGTTAAAATCGAGGGGAACATCAATAAAATGATGGAGCATATTTTCGTGATCGAGTATATTTCTTAAGGCGAAGGGGGTTAGGTATGACGATAAGTTTATTTGCTCCTGAAATGAGGGAAGAGTTCCTTAGAAGCCAGGACCTTGATCCGCTGTGTAGACAGAAGCTGCGAGGGCTGACTTTCAGGCTGGTGATACTGACCTTGGATGCACCCGGGAACCAGGATCGCCAGATGGCTATGAATCTACAGGGCGGAAGGTTCATTAATATTATCTATGATATACAGCCAGCCCCCAGTGAAATGAGAACTATGCCCTTCGACAAGATGAGGTATGACGCTAAGGTCACTGCTCCCCATCAGTTGGTTGTCGACTTGTGTCAGGGGAAAATTGACATAATGTCGGCCTTCCCTAAGGTCAAGGTTGAGGGGAACATGAGCAAGCTGATGGGCCAGATAGAAGGGTTCGTTGGATTCCTCGATTACTTGACCACTATGGATATAGTGCCGTAGTAATCTGTTTGAAGCTGGTCGGGGTGAGTGGATTTGAACCACCGGCCTCTTGCACCCCATGCAAGCGCGCTAAGCCGAACTGCGCCACACCCCGTGTATCCAGCCGCAACATTATAACAATATCCAACGTGTGTTTCAATAACGTGAAGCTGGTTTAATCGGTTGAAATTTTGAGAGAATAATTATACAGCCCCCTTAATCCCCCATACTTGGGGGATTTTTATTTTGGGGGATATCCCCAATGTCCTCGGCAGGAGAATCCTTCTGCACCTCTATGTGTCGATGAGGCGGGTGATAGATTATCCAAACCACCTATATCCCCCATACGTTGTGGGACTTGAGAGTTAGGGGGCACCCCTAGAACCCTGACAGGAGAGATTTCTCTCCTGTTCCACTCTTTTTGGCTAACCACTCCCTCCGCAGGGGAGTGGGGGGAGTTCGTGACTTACACGTTGAAGAAGAAGTTGATGATTTCCCCGTCCTTGACGATATGGGTTTTGCCCTCGGAGCGTAGTACTCCCTGTTTCTTGCCCTCGACCATATTTCCGCATTTTATCAGGTCGTCGTAGTTAATGATCTCAGCTCTTATAAAGCCGCGCTCGATGTCAGAGTGGATCTTGCCTGCCGCCTGCACCGCGGGAGTATTGTTGCGTATCGTCCAGGCCTTGACCTCGTCCGGGCCCACGGTGAAGAAGGATATCATGCCCAGCAGGTGATATGAAAGTCTGACGACGCGGTTCAGCGCCGCTTCGGTGATGCCCATGTCGCTGCGGAAGACCGCGGCCTCTTCGTCGCTGAGTTGCACCAGCTCCATCTCTATCTCGCCGCAGATGGCGGCAACGTCGATGTTCGGTCGCTTATACTTCGCTCGCCATTCCTTCTCCAGCGCCTCGGCCTGAGGCAGCATTTCCTCGCCTATATTGAACACGATGAGCATGGGCTTGGCGCTGAGGAACCTGTAGCCGGCTATGTCCTTCTGCTCGGCCTCGGTGAACTCCATCTCCCTGATAGGGGTCTCTTTCTCCAACGCGATCTTGATCCTTCCCAGCAGCGCCTGCTCTTTTGTGTATCCCTCGCGCTCCTGCGGCTTGGCCCCCCTGAACGTTTCCGATATTTTCTTCAGCCTCTTCTCGATTATGGAGAGGTCGGAGAAGGTCAGCTCCAGCTCCATCGTTTTAACGTCACGATCCGGGTCTATGCTCTCGCTGGGGTGCGGCACATTCTCGTTCTTGAAGGCGCGCACCACATGCAGCATGCCCTCGGTCTGGCTCATCTGTGTCAACAGCTCTCCCCTGAGCTCGCCCTTCATCGGCACGGCCATATCGGTATATTTCACCTCGGCGGGCGTCTTTTTCTTGGGTTTGTACATCTTGTCCAGCTCTTCGAGGCGCTGGTCGGTTACCTTGGCGATGCCGACGTTGGGGCCGGCGCCGTAGGTGCCGGTGTTGGCCTTTCCTTTTGTGAGGGCGTTAAAGACTGTAGTCTTGCCGCTTTTTCCCAGACCTATTATGCCGATTTCCATTTAGAAACTCCTATAATTAGTGGTCAACCCTCTATGAGTCCACCATATATTGTGGTTTCAAGAATTAGGGGATACCCCCTGAAATCCCCCTTGAAAGGGGGAAACAACAACCGAACCCCCTGTTAGTCCCCCATACGTTTGGGGGGCTTTGAAAAATAGGGGACACCCCCAAACCCCTGGCAGGAGAAAACTCTCCTGCACCTCTTTCTTTAGCTAACCTCTCTCTCCGCAGGGGAGAGGGCTGGTGTGAGGGCCCGAGCTCACGGTTTCGCCGGTCTTTACAGTACAGGAAGGAGATCTCTCCATCGTGTCTCGATTTATGTGACTATGATACCACATTTGCCGTTCAGGTCTAGCCGCACCATCGGTGATGGGGTAGAATAGGGTCGTGATATACGTTCTCTATGGCCACGATGAGTTCTCCCTGCACGAAGAGCTGAATTACATTAAGAACGGCCTGGGCGATCGTGAGGCGCTGGCAACGAACACTAATGAGTTCGACGGCAAGCAGGTCGCTCCGGGACAGCTGCTTGATGCCTGTAAGGCGATGCCGTTTCTTGGCACGCACCGTCTCGTCATCGTCGATGGGCTTCTTTCGCGGTTTGAGAAAGGTGCTAAGACGACGAAGGGATCGGACGGCGCGGAGGAGGAGCAGGAAAAGGTCATGCCCAAGAAGGGCTGGCGGGCCGAGTGGGGCGAATTGCAACAGAAGCTCTCCGACGTGCCGCCGACCACGGTGCTCGTTTTTATCGACGGCGATGTAAAGAAAGGTAACCTGCTGTTAAAACAGCTTGCGCCGTCGGCGCAGGTGCGGCAGTTCTCTGAATTGAAGGGGAATTCGCTGAGCGAGTGGATACGCAACAGGGTAAAGGGCGGTGGCGGGAGCATAGCGCCCGAGGCGGTGAAGCTACTGGCGGCTTACGCCGGGGACAACCTGTGGGTGCTGGCCAGCGAGATCGATAAGCTGATCCTTTTCACCGGCGGCAAGCGCATCGAGGAGAAGGATGTTAAGGAAGTGGTGAGCTACGCCCGCGAGGCCAATATCTTCACCATGGTCGACGCACTGATCGAGGGACGCTCGGCGACCGCGGTTCCGCTCCTGCAGCAGATGCTGGACGAAGGCGCCGCCGCTCCATACATACTTTTCATGATAACAAGGCAGGTGCGGTTGCTGGTGGAAGTGAAGGAGCTCATCAATCTGAAGTGCAATCGCAACGAGATCAGGGACCGCATGGGGATAAACAACGATTTCGTGCTGAACAAGGCGCTGGAGCAGAGCCGCAACTATTCCATGGAACGCCTGGAGCAGATCTACCGCAAGATCCTTGAGACCGACATCTCCATCAAGCAGGGCATCTGGAAGGGCGACCTGGCGCTGGACCTGCTAGTCGCCGAACTCTGTGTATAGCCCGGACTGCCGCATCTTCTCGAACTTTTCCTTCCACTCCTCGCTTTTCCGCTTGGCCTTGCTTGGCTTCAGCTTTTGGGCGATCTCCTGAGGCGAAAGAGCGCGGAACCTTCCGGATTTCAATTCGATGATGAGCTCGTCGAGGCTTTTGATCTCCCGCTCGAAGTACGTGGCCGCATGACCTATGTCGGCGGCCTCGTGCGCGTCGGTTCCTCCTGTCGTATGCTGCTTGAGGCGACGCGCCAGCTCAGCCGAGAAGCCATTATCGCGCTCGTTACCGTGTGCGTTCTGCACTTCGAGGGCGTCGACTTTCGAAAATAGCGGATTCTTGCAAGCGTTATCCAGCTCGCGATTGAAGCGCTCGTCGTCCGGGTCGTCGCTGCCCCTCAATATCTTGCGACGGAACGGGTGTGCTATGATCACCGCGCCTTTGAACTCATTTACTTTCTCAATGACAAAATCGGCGTGGCTCATGCCTATAAGCCATTGCTTGAGGCCGAAAACTATGAGGTGCTCCTCCTCGGTGTTAAGCTCGGCGCCGGCGAAGACGGGAAACTGGTGCTTGTTTCGCAGCGCCTCGACCTCGGCCTCGCTCCAGAAGGCGTCGTGCTCGGTGAGGCAGATGCCGTCTAGCCCGGCGCTCCTGGCTGCGATGATAAGGTCGTCTGCGGACAGGTCGCTGTCATAGGAGAGAGGATAAGTATGAGTGTGTAAATCGATTATCATGGCCATACGTCTTGGTATCCGCTCTTGTTATAGGTGCTGCAATTGGAACCTACACAGGTAGAGTAAACGTGTCCAGATTCATTGACTATCCAGATATAATGGGAATAGTCTGTACATCCTTCACAGCCGGCGTCGCAGTTGTCATTATTTGCACCATTGATGCTGGCACAGTTATCGGTAATTTGATTCAGTTCTCCGCCTTCTGAAACTAAGAGAGCACAGATATCGATGATGTAGCATAGTGAACCGTTTACGGTTACAGTTCCGTTAACAGTGGGTAAATTACCTTCATTCTTGTCTTGATAATCCTGTACTGCATTCTGCACGTTATGTTTGAAGACACCGTAGTAATACTCCGTTGAGGGACTTTCTACTCCTCTAGTCATAGCCCAAGCAGAAGATATTAAACAAATTAAAAATACCAACGCGTCTATAGTCAGCCATTGCTTATTCTTATACCAGCGTTTAGGTTTCTCTTGTTCTTCACTCAATGGTCAACCCCCTGCTGTCCCCCTTGAAAGGGGTAAACAATAACCGAACCCCCTGGTAGTCCCCCATACGTTGGGGGACTTTGGAATTGGGGGACACCCCCAAACCCCTGGCAGGAGAATTTCTCCTGCACCACTTTTTACGTCATGGGATTTATAATTCCTGAGCGGCGAGGAAGCCGCCCTCGGTGGCCTGCGCTATCTTGCCGGCCTCCACGCAGTCGCCGATACACTTGATGTCGATGTTGCCGCCGAACTTCTGTTTCAGCTTTTCGGCCAGCTCTGCGCGCGGCTTCATGCCCATGGCCAGCACAACGGTGTCGGCATCGAAGAATATCGTCGTGCATTTCTTGTTGGCGCGCACCCTGCTCTCGGTGATCTGCTCCACCTTGGCGCCGGTGACCCATTTCACGCCGGCGTTGTGCAGCCGCTGCATGATTATCCACCTTATAGTCATGCCGATATCGTTTCCCATGCGGTCCAGCATCTCGATGATGGTTACCTTCTTGCCCCGCTCCGCCAGGTACTCCGCTACCTCGCAGCCCACCAGGCCGCCGCCCACGACTACAACCTTCTCCCCCGCGGCTTTTTTCTCGCCTGTGAGCACCTGAACAGCGGTGACGATGTTTGGCACGTCCCGTCTCCACTCCGGCGGCACTATGGGCTGGGCGCCCGCGGCTACGATCACGGCGTCGGGTTTTCCTTTGGCGATGGTGTTCTCATCGGCCTCCGTGTCGAGCTTTACCTTCACGTTGTTCTTCTTCAACTGTGTTTCATAATAGGCGATGAGGTTGTTGATCTCCCACTTGTACGACGGCGCAGCGGCGGGGATAAGGTTACCGCCCAGTCGATTGCCTTTATCGAACAGGGTCACATCGTGTCCGAGCTTTGCCGCATCGACGGCGGCCTCCATGCCGGCTGGGCCTCC
>Ga0172380_10007136_pt1 | contig 12681 bp, 2 predicted proteins | sample Leawe162metaG_FD_119747 | JGI IMG/M metagenome (GOLD analysis project Ga0172380, IMG submission 119747) | Leachate microbial communities from a municipal landfill in Southern Ontario, Canada - Leachate well 162 metaG | ecosystem: Engineered > Solid waste > Landfill > Unclassified | place...
ACATTGACGCTATCGAACTTCTACCCAGAATACCGCTGGCGCCTGGCCGACAGCACAACTGACACCAACTGGAAGAAAGTGGCAGACTTGGCATTAGGAACTGGCCCATACGTGGCATCCAGCTTCCAGGTAGACGTTACCGATACGGGCGGCAACTTTGGTAACACCGCCAACGTTGCACCAATGCGCTTCTATGTGAGTGCTTACCGCAGCGGTGCTGTGCAAGATGACATAAATGGTGGTACCGTTTCTGGTCCGTCGACTGATTACGTGCGCCTGGTAAAGACAGCAACGGGCGTGTACGAACTGCAGGTTCGTGCCACTACCAACTATCGCACCATGGACTTTACGGTGCGCCAGCTGGCAGGCCTCAGTACAACCGTAAGCTATGTCACTAATCCTGTTGATGGTTCGATTGTTGGTACCATTTACAGCTCATCGGTCACCGGTTACACCCAAAACTTTGCTAACGTTAACGTCAACGGCAACTTCCAAACTGGTGGCACTACCCGCATTACGTCGGCCGGCTTACTACAGAACGTCACTATGGACTGGACAGCACTGAACAACTACCCAACCGCTTGTGCCGCCGGCAGCGCTGTTACGGCATTGAACGACGTCCCAACTTGTACTGCATTCGCCACCGGTACTGCCGCCAGCTACATCCAAAACCAAAACGCTGCCGCTCAAGCAACTTCTAACTTCTGGATCAGCGGTAACGGTCGCATGGACGGCTCGCTGACAGTTGGCGGTGGCGCGACTATTAACGGCAACACGACGATCGCTACCACCGCCGGTAACACCCTCAGCCTCGGTAATGCTACCGGCACGCTCACCGTTACCGGTTCAAGTGCCACAAACTTTGTCATAAACGGCGTGACGGTGGCTGCGGCTGAATTTAACCTGCTCGATGGCAAGAACGCTGCATTAGTCGACGTTAACGATGCAGTAACCACCGCCATCACGGGTACCGGCGCTTTGAACAGTGGTTCAATCACCTCTGGCTTCGGCACCATCAACAACGCTGATACCATCACTGGCACAACTATCAACGGCACCACTGGCATTAACACCGGTGCTGGTGCCGGTACAAACCGTATTGATGCAAGTGGTAACTTGGTAAACATCCTAAGTGTTAAGTCGGCCGGCACTGGCACGTTGACACTCGACAGCGGCAGCGCTGGCGGTACAGTTACGGTTGGTGGCAGCGCCACCGCCATTAACGTTGGTACCAGTGGTTCGACTACAATTACGCAGGGTAACAGTACAGCTACCACCACCGTGCGGCTGCAGGGCGGCGCCAACTACCTGTACGTCGGCAACACCGGTATTGGCATTGGCACGACCGCCCCTGTTACGGCATTGGACATTGCCGGCGCAAGTAGTACTCGCTACAACAACGTTCGTACCTACAACAACGTTTACTCATGGGGAACCACTACCACAACCATGACAGGTACGCTCGAGATTGTTTTGCCAAATGGATGGAATAACACCATGCTACGTATTCAAATTAGCGGCTACGACTACAGTACCAAGGCTGCATGGCAGGCAATTATTAGCGGCTACAATTACAGCGCAACGCCAGCCTGGATTAACACTTCGGCCGAAATCCGGGGCGGCACCGCACCGTTTACCAATATTCGCTTGGCTTACGATTCGGTGGCAGGGAAGACTGTATTGCTGCTGGGTACTACAGCGACCGTTTGGAACTACCCACAGTTTACGATCGACAGCGTTGTTGCCGGCTACAGCAACCAAGATACCTGGGGTAGCGGTTACAGCAGTGCCTTCCTGGCTGCCGAAACAAACATCACGACTGTTAACAGTCCTGCGGTCATACAGGCACTAAGCTCGGCTAATGTCTTCTTACAAAACGGTAACAGCTTCGGTACGGCGGCATTACTCGGTACGAATGACAATCAGGCGTTAACGTTCCGAACCAACAACGCTAACCGCATTACCGTCGATACCAGCGGCAACCTAAACCTACTAACCGGCGGCTTGTCGGTTAATGGCACCAGCGTATTGAGCACTGGCCGCGCACTGAGCAACATTACTGGCATAACTGCGGCAGGTGTTGTCAACTTGAACACCACTGGCACCGCCACCACTACTATTGGTAACACTGGTGGTGCGACTACTGTTAACATCAACGCCGGCACCGGTAAAATCAACACTACCGGCGTTATTCACTTGAACACGCTTGGCACTATTCCTACCGTTGCTACTACCTTCCTGTGTCAGAACGCCACTGGTGATGTATCATCTTGTAGTACCGGTGTCGGCGCACCATTCGTACAGGGTGGTAACAGCTTTGGCGGCGTAGCCACCTTGGGTACGAATGATGCCTTTAACTTGCAGCTCGAAACGGCTGGTGTAACTCGCCTTACACTTGATACTTCTGGTAACGCTACGCTAACGGGCACCATTAACGTACAGGGTACGGCTGCCAGCACGATTTCTGGCACCCTTAATGTGGGTAGCGCAACCGCTACTCAACAGGTTATTGTTTATGGCGGTGCAGGCAACCACGGCATAGAGATAGGACGAAGAGACGGTACGGCCAGCACGCCATTTATTGATTTACATGCGGGTGCCACCGCCACCGATTATGATGTACGCCTCATTGCTCAGACAGGTAATGGCACTAGTGGTGGCGGCGACCTGCAAGTATATGCTGCTACCACGTACCTCTCTGGTAGAGTAGGCGTCGGCACGACTGCCGACACCACGGCAGCACTCAAGGTGTTGGGCGCTTTCAATAACAGTACGCTGTCGACCGCTGCCTCGGTGATTCTTGACAATGCGGCAAGCTCAACTGCTAACGTTATTGCACTGAAGGTTGGTGGTACCACTCGCGGTCAAATCCGTGTAGACAACAACGGCAACGCCGTGCTGAACGGCACCGGCACCGGTGGCGTGTACCTAAACAGCGACGGCGGTAATGGCGGTGTATTCGTTGGTTCTACATTCAACCAGAACAACTTGACGGTATACGGTAACACTCAAATGAACGGTACTACCACCACCCAAGCTGATAACAGCAGCGCTCTTAAGGTTCAAAATGCTGCAGGCAGCTCAACCGTCTTTAATGTTGATACACTGAACGCCCGCGTCGGTATTAACACGACCACAACTGCCGCTGCCAACCTGCAGGTGTCGGGCGATGGCGCCACCGTACCGCAGGTTCGCGTGTCGAATCCAACCGGCGGCTACCTGGACTTCGTCGTCAGCAACGACGGCCAGGCTGCGCTTAACACCGATCAGACCATGCTGCAGTTTAAGGGCACAGAATCCATACTTGGCTGGGCTGTTAAATCTTCATTGAATGTCTCGGCCCCAGTCACCAGCCCATATGCTACCCCAACCATGGCCGACCTTGACAACGACGGTGCTACAGATATGCTTGTGGGCTACGGTTCTGCAGCATCATTGTCGAGTTGGAAGAACTGGGTCGGTACAGCTCCTAGTGGCTACGGGAGTGGCATCCCTTGTGTGGCCGCTAACAATCTTAGCCAAAGCTTTGCTGACTTTAGCGGCGATGGTATCCCCGACCTTATCTGTGGTGCGCAAGGCGGGGTTAGTTTCACCTATTGGCGCAATACTGGTACTCAAGATGCACCAGTCTGGACCTCAGCTGGTACGCTAGCGAAGCCAAGCACCTCAGCCAACTTCGGCGTGGTCTTTACTGACATTAACAACGACGGTAAGCAGGACTTGGTTTCTAACACCTACCAATGTACCTCGTCGGGCGGCTACTACATGTTCTATGTACTTAACACCGGTACTACCAGCGCCCCAACCTGGGGCACTTGGACTGGCACAAACCCGGGAGGCACTGGCTGTACTTACCGCGGTATAGCCGTCAAGGATGTAACCAACGACGGTAAACCTGACTTGCTCTATACCTACAGTAGCCAATTCTATTACATCCCAAATACTGGTACTGCTAGCGTTCCAAACTGGAGCGGTTCCGCTACTAATGTTTCTGTTCCTAGTCTCGACACCTATGGTGGCGTTGATTTGATCGACTTCGATAGTGACGGTAAGCAAGACATTGCCTACACCACATCGGGTAGTGGCACGTCAGTGCCGGTTGCGTTCTTGCGTAACACCGGCACCGTAAGCGCCCCAACCTGGACGCGCAACAGTAGCTGGGACTTCTCGGTGACGACGGCTAACACGGGCACCTCCTACCCGAACATCGCCTTTGTGCCCGGCGCTGGCACTAACCAGTCAGTCCAAGCCTTCGGTGCTCGCTCTGTTGCCGAACGCACCCGTACTGCATACGCAACGGTAACCGCTCCAGTCAACTATTCAGGTGGCGGTACCAACTACTACAGCACCGCCAAGAACGATGGTGTTATTCCCACCGGTTCCATTAAGGCTTACCGTAACACTGGTACTAACCTCAACCCAATCTGGACGGCTCAATCTAGTTGGGATATACCAACCACTGCTTACTTCCCAGTACCAACCGTCGCCGACCTAAACGGTGATGGCAAGCTCGACGTGATGGTAGGTCAGGAAGGCGGCACTTCGGTGGGTATTCAGAACACCGGTACCATAAGCGCCCCAACCTGGACTACTGCTGCTAGTTGGAACTTGCCAGACGTCGGCGTGGCCGCAGCGCCAGCTTTTGCTGATCTAAATGGCGACGGCAAACTCGACGCACTTGTAGGTGCGGACGATGGCATATCCTATGCTTACCAGAACACTGGTACCACCAGTGCTCCAACCTGGAGCCGAGCTACCGCCTGGGATGTTGCCTCAATTGGTGCAAACGCTACCCCAGCACTTGCCGATCTGGATGGCGATGGCGACAAGGACGTTATTATTGGCGCTCGTGACGGTAACACCTATGCCTACCGAAACGCTGGCTCAACCACCAGCCCAAGCTGGCAGTCTTACGGTAACTGGCAAGCTGCTGACGTCGGCAGTTACGCCGTACCGGCCTTCTTTGACTTCGGCACCGATACCGACCAAGACCTTATGGTTGGTGATGCAACTGGTGCTGTAACGGGTATTGAGAATACGGGGACTAAAGATAATGTACCGTTCCAATTAAGGACTGTTTTCCAGTCGACTTCCTGGACTTCACGTACCGCTATCTCTACTTCGGCTCCTAACACCACCAGCCCATACGCTACCCCAACCATGGCCGACCTCGACAATGACGGTTCTACGGATATGCTCGTTGGCTACGCTTCTCCAGCGTCACTATCGAGCTGGAGGAACTGGACCGGCACTAATGTCACTAACTACGGAACCGGCATCCCATGTACTAATGCCAACAACTTAAGTCAAAGTTTTGCTGACTTCAGCGGCGACGGCATCCCTGATCTTATCTGCGGTGCGCAAAGTAGTGCCAGCTTCACCTACTGGCGCAACACCGGTACGGTAGACGCTCCAGTTTGGACCTCTGCCGGTACGCTAGCAAAACCAAGCACGAGCGCTAACTACGGGGTAACCTTCGCAGACATAAACAACGACGGTAAACAAGATCTCGTATCTAACACTTATCAATGTACTGCGTCGGGTGGCTTCTACATGTTCTACGTCCTTAACACCGGCACAACTACCGCTCCGACCTGGGGTGCCTGGACGGGCACTAACCCTAGTGGTCCAGGCTGTACCTACCGGGGTATTGCGGTAAAGGATGTGACTAATGATGGTAAGCCGGATTTGGTTTTCATGAATAACAGCAACGACTCACTCTATTACGTAGCAAACACCGGTACCGCTACCGTTCCAAGCTGGAACGGTAGCGGTACCGGTGTCACCGCTAATGGCGCCACTACTTACGGTGGCGTAGACTTTATTGACTTCGACAGCGACGGTAAGCAAGATATTGCTTACACGGGGCAACAGTCAAGCAGTTCTTCTGTTGCGGTCATGTTCTTAAAGAATACTGGTACCACCAGCGCTCCAAGCTGGACTCGCCAGGCTAACTGGGACTTCTCAGTCACAACTAGTAACACCAGTACTTCCTATCCTAATATCGCCTTCGTCCCCGGCGCCGGCACCAACCAGCCCGCACAGACCTTCGGTAACCGCACGGTGGCTGAGCGCACACGTACCGCCTATGCTACCGTAACCGCACCGTCTAACTACTCGGGTGGCGGCACCAACTACTACGGCACCGCTAAAAACGATGGCCTCCTCCCAACCGGCTCTATTAAGGCCTACCGAAACACTGGTACCAACTTGAACCCAATCTGGACTGCACAGCCAAGTTGGGATGTGCCAACTACTGCTTACTTCCCAGTACCTACCACCACCGACCTGAACGGTGACGGCAAACTCGATGTGGTGATTGGCCTAGAAGGCGGCACCTCACTGGGCATCCAGAACACTGGTAGCGTCAGTGCTCCAGCCTGGACCGCTGCTGCTAGCTGGAATTTGCCAGACGTTGGCGTTGCCGCAGTTCCCGCCTTTGCCGACCTGAATAGCGACGGCAAACTTGATGCGCTCGTCGGTGTTGACGAAGGCATCTCTTATGCGTACCAAAACACTGGTAGTACTAGCGCTCCAACCTGGACCCGCGCAGCCGCCTGGGATGTTGCCTCTGTTGGTGCCAATGCCGCTCCAGCCTTTGCCGAACTTGATGGCGATGGCGACAAGGATCTCATTATTGGTGCTCGTGACGGTAATACCTATGCCTACAAGAATGCCGGCTCAGCTACCAGCCCAAGCTGGCAATCTTACGGCAACTGGCAAGCTGCCGATGTCGGAAGCTATGCCGTACCAGCCTTCTTTGATTTCGGTACCGACAACGACCAAGACCTCATGATTGGCGACTCATCTGGTGCTGTGACTGGTATTGAGAATACGGGCACCACGCAAACCCGCACAAGCGTAAAGGTTAATGGAGAAGGTAGTCTTGTGGTAGGCCAGGGTATCCTTACTAACACGCTTACCAGTACGCGAAATCTGTACGCAAGTGGCACATTCTCGGCTGCAACCACATTTTCCGCAGGTAGCGGGGTTCAAATGGTAGCCACCGCGGACTTTGATGGCGATGGCAAAAACGATGTAGTAGTAACCAATAGTTCTGGCATTCTCGTAGCTCGCAACAAGGGTAAAGGTAAATTCTATGGCGGCGTTCCTTACGCTATGAGTTCGGGCCCGAGGGGCGTAGCTGCCGGTGACGTCAACGGCGACGGCAAGCCAGACATTGTAGCGACTAATTCTGGTGCAGCTGCAGTTTCCGTGTTTATTAATAATGGCGATGGCACATTTGCCGCACAGGCAACCTACACCACCGCAAGTAGCCCATATGCCGTTGTACTAGTTGACATGAATGGTGACGGTAAAAAGGATATTGCAACCGCTAACTACAACAGCAGTACAAGCAGCAGCTTTATCTCAGTACTGCTTAATAACGGTAATGGGACGTTCGCAGCCAAGACAGATTTTGTGCTGACTACCTCCTATGTCACGTCGCTAGCTGCAGGTGATATCGATAATGATGGCGACAACGACATTGTAACTACTGGCTACAGCGCCCTGGTCGGAGTCCTGAAGAATAACGGCAGTGGTTCACTCGGTGCAATGACTGCGTATTCACAGCCCAGTGGCTATATGGCTACGGGTATTACCGTGGCGGACTTTAATAACGACGGTAATATGGATATTGCGTCTGTTTACAGCAACACGGTATGGGTTCACATGAATAACGGCGGCGGTTCGGGTACATTCGTAACCAACGGTGTTGCATACGGGGGTGGAACAGGAGGAATCGCAGCTGCTGATCTTAACAACGATGGAGTGGCCGATGTTGTTACAAATGGGGTAAAAGTCAATCTTAACAATGGTAATGGCACATTGGGGTCTTCAAATGCTTACGCCGCAGGAACGGGTATTGGCGTGGCTATTGCCGATTTTGACGGCGATGGTCTGCCAGACATTGCTTCGACTAGCTCAACGGCTTTCCTTATTAACGTTAACCAATCTGCACTTTCGAGCCCTATGACCGTAGCTACTCCGTCTAATGGCCAACTACAAGTATTTGCTGATTCCCAAAATGGTGGTTTGCTTATCCAGGGTGCTAATGGTCAAACTAACGCCATCTTCCAAGCACAATCGGCTGACGGCAAGCTCCTTACGCAGATTACCGGCGACGGCAAATTGAGCGTCGGCGGGTCTACAGTGTACAAGATTACAAGCCCACGTACCGGTACGCTTAACTTCGGTCCTTATACCCAATATTCGGGGATGAGCACTGCGTATGTTTCACCAGCCATGGCAGACTTTAACCGTGATGGTTATGTTGATATGGCCCAGCCTTCGAGCGCTAGTGGCTACATTGCAGTTTCTCGTAACAAGGGTGATGGTACATTCTTTGCGGCAAATACTGTATCGGCTACGGGAGCGAGTAACGAAATGTATGCTGCAGATATAAACGGCGATGGTGCTGCTGACTTGGTGTATGTAGCAAATAGTCCGTCAAATCTGATGGCATTGATAAACCTCGGAAACGGCTCGTTCGGCAGTCCAGTTACACTCGTAGCAGGCTTTAACCAAGGCGGGAGAGGCCTCGCCATAGCCGATTTCGATAAAGACGGTGATATCGATATTGCTGGCGGTCACAGCTATTACTCATCTGTATCGATACTGGAATTACGAGTATACCTGAATAATGGCACTGGATCATTCACTAACACCGCAAGCTTTGGCCGCGATCCTTACGCTGGTATGACTGTTACGGCCGGGGACTTAAACAATGACGGCCTCCCTGAGATAGTCACTAACGTAAAAATAAATGGCTGTACATCTTGTGGAGATTATACGGGCCTTCTAATTTACAACAACACTGGCAGCGGCACGTTTAGTGGTCCCGTACAGTCAACGGATCGAACATATGATGTTCATACTAGCAGACCTCTTATTGTGGGTGATTTTACCGGTGATGGTAATGCGGACGTGATGCAGTTTATGAGTAACGGTGGTAGTGTGGGCTTCGCGTTGTTTGTAAACAACGGATCGGGCGCATTTACGACAAGTCCAACCTATACGACATTGGGCTACCCTATTCAGTACGGAGACGGCATGACTGCTGGGGACTTCGATAATGATGATGACCTTGACGTGGCGGTATCTTACTATTCCACTCCAAACGGCATCTCTTACTTTATGAATAATGGTACCGGTACCTTTACTCAAGGAGGCTCACAAACGGCAGGATCGACCACGATGTATGGCATTGGCACGGCAGATTTGAACAATGACACGTTTGTAGATATTGCGGGTATGGGTGGTTACGTCTGGCTGAATCAGTCGACGCCAACTGTATTGCAAGGCACCTCTTCTTCAATGCTAAGCGTAACGGCGCTTAATCCAGCTATGGGCGGGATATATATCCAGGGTGCGTCTGGTCAGACAGCCGACATGCTGTCTATTCAGGACTCCCTAGGTAAACAACTGTTTAACATCGATTCAGTCGGTAATGTCACGATCACGGGTAGTGGTACTGGCCTCACGGTCACTAACGCGAACAGTAGTGGTTATATTGCGGTAATTAACAATACGGATAACGGCGGTACTGGCGACGGTCTGCTCATCAACATTGGTAGTAGTGCCCGAACTGCAAGTAACTACTTCATTGGCTTTGCTACCGGCAACACTGTGGCTGGTAAGATTCAGGGTGGCTCAAGCGTCGTGGCCTACACCACTAGCGGCGCCGACTACGCTGAGTACTTCCGTGCTAACCCTGCCGATCTGCCGACGCCAGGTGAGCTCGTTAGCCTCGACGCTGCCGAAGCTAACAGCGTGCACCGTGCGAGCGGCACCGATGCACTTGCCGGCGTTATTTCAACCGCTCCTGGTTTCGTCGGTAACGGCCCCATCTGCCACGTTGGCGAAGAAGATTGCGACAGCAATTATGCCAAGACAAACGTGCTCGTATCTCTTACTGGTCAGGTGCCGCTGAAGACCAATGACGAAGGTGGTACCATTGCGGTTGGTGATCCGATTGGTGCATCAAGCGTTCCTGGTGTTGCTACCCGCGCGACGAGTCGCAACATTGTAGGTTACGCGCTGACCACGCCTGATGCTGATGGCAAGATTCAGGTGCTCATCAACCCAACAAACTTCGACCCTTCGCAAGACCTGCAGGCTACCAACGTTGTTGCCCAAAGCTTGCAAACCAGTGGCAACATCGCCGTTGGCGGCAACCTGAATGTCGCTGGCCACAGCAACTTACACGACTTAACTGTCACCGGTGACGCCACCGTAACCGGTGACCTGACGGTAGAAGGTAACACCAATGTAGGCACACTAACCGTCGGTAAACACATCTTGAGCAACTCCGATAAGCCACTGGTAGCCGTTGGTTCGGCCGCTGGTCTGCAAGGTCAGGTAAGCATTGACGGTACCGACACCGCCGGTACCCTGACCGTAAACGTCCAGGCTAGCCAGGATGCGCTGAACCCCGAGGTTCTGAACGCCGGCGAACTGGCCAACGTAACCTTCCTAAACCCGTACGAATACACGCCGCGCGTGGTCATTAGTCCGACCAACGACGCTAGCGTGGGCGCACCGGTGTACATTGTTAAGACCAACACCGGCTACAAGCTGATGATTAAGCAGCCGGCCACCGATGGCACGCAGTACCAGTTCGACTACATCGTCATCGGTAGTGATGGTCACTCGGTTCCGACTAGCCCATAGGGGATGATTCCACGAGCGCGGCACGGAGTTGTGCTGTATAATACCTGCAGGAAACGCTTGTGGTTGTGAAACTGAAACATGTATCAAAAAAAAATACTGCGCAATTGGCGCCTAAAAGCGCTGGTTATCGCCATTGTTTTGGCTGGTTTTGGGGCTGGTGTGCTAGTGTCGAATTACCTCGATAACAAGCGCAGCACAGATCTGCAAAACCAGTACAATCTGTTGTCGCGCCGTATTTTAATCGATAACCCTAATGATGTGCTGATTGACTTCCGCTCGCTGCAAAACGAGTACCGCGCGTACTTGCAGCGTAATAACCTCGATGACAAAGTCAGCATTTACTTTGAATACCTGCCAACTGGCTCGTCGATTGGCATTCACGAAAGCAAGGAATCACTTGGTGCCTCGTTGCTCAAGCTACCTCTGGCAATTAGCTTTTACAAGCTGGTAGAAGAGGGCAAGCTATCGCTCGACACCACTGTCCCGCTTAAAAAAGAGTGGCTTAACAGTAGCTACGGCTCGTTGTATCAAAAGGGCGAAGGCTACCAAATATCGTACCGCGAAGCTATTAAGTACGCCCTTGAGCAGTCCGACAACACCGCGGCGCTGACTATTTTTGACGCCGTTTCGACCGCACAGGGAACTAAAACCCCCAACGTCATGGGTTTTGTTGACGCCAACTACGCTACCACACCGAGCGAAGAGATTCTTATTGGCGTGCAATCCTACACCTCAATCTTAAAATGCCTGTACTTTTCCTGCTACTTAAACCGCGATGATTCCCAAGATGTTTTGCGACAGCTCACCCATTCGGAGGCCGACAACCGGCTTACCCTATACACCCCTTCGGATCTGAAAGTTGCCCACAAAATCGGCACCTACCAAACGCTTAACCAGAGTGACTGCGGCATTTTTTACGTGCCTAAGCGTAACTACGCACTCTGTGTTATGGTACAAGAGGAAGATCCGGCAGCCAGTCGCGTTATTGGCGACTTGTCACTTATGACCTACCAGTACTTAGCGCCCGATACCGATTCGACAGCAGGAGAATAACAGAGGTACCATGAGCCACATTATTGCAGTATTGAACCAAAAGGGCGGGGTGGGCAAAACCACCACCACTATTAATTTGGCTGCCTACCTGGCGCGGGCCGGCCACAGCGTGCTGGTTGTAGACCTTGACCCCCAGGGCAATGCCACCAGTGGCCTGGGCATCGATAAGCGCACGATTTCACAAGGTACCTACGAGGTACTGCTCGGTGGCGCCAAGCATGATTTGACAAAGAGCATTCTAGAAGTTCCCGACGAAAAAGGCGTGTATTTGCTCCCAACAGGGCAGGGGCTAGCCGCCGCCGAACTCGAGCTGGCCGGTGTGCCCGAACGCGAGTTTGTCCTGCGCAAAGCGTTGGCCGGCAGTAGCCACGATTACATTATTATTGATTGCCCGCCGGCGCTGAGCCTACTCACCATTAACGCCCTCACAGCGGCAACTAGCCTTTTAATACCAGTACAATCGGAGTACTATGCACTAGAAGGTTTGACCCAACTCATTGAAGTTGTGCAGCAAGTTCGCCAAGGCTTGAATCCGCATTTGGAACTTTTGGGCGTGTTACTGACTATGTACGATGCGCGTACATCATTGAGCGAGCAGGTAAAAGGCGAGGTCGCACAATATTTTGGCGACAAGGTGTTTGACACTGTTATTCCACGAAACGTCCGCCTAGCCGAAGCTCCCAGCCACGGCCGCTCGATAGCTGGTTACGATAAATGGTCCAAGGGCGCGCGGGCCTACAAGCAGTTGGCGCGCGAAGTCAGCAAACGTCTCGGCTAATTTGCTCAATTAATCTGTTGCGCGCCAGTTTTCTTTACGCCGCAACGCTCGTTCTTCTTGTGCTACCATCCGCGTGTAGGCGAACCGAACCTCATTAAACAGATCGGCCAGTTCCTGTCGACCTGTGGGAAGTGGTGGCTTACCGGTCGGGTTTTCGAGCAATTTTATGCGGTCGA
>Ga0172380_10007137_pt1 | contig 12679 bp, 25 predicted proteins | sample Leawe162metaG_FD_119747 | JGI IMG/M metagenome (GOLD analysis project Ga0172380, IMG submission 119747) | Leachate microbial communities from a municipal landfill in Southern Ontario, Canada - Leachate well 162 metaG | ecosystem: Engineered > Solid waste > Landfill > Unclassified | place...
AGCTTGTCACGTAGCGCTTGGCGCACGCGTCCGCATGATCCGCGAAACACTAGGCATATCACAAGATGATCTCGCGAAGCGAGTTGGATTGGAGCGCACATCAGTCACAAATATTGAGATCGGGCGTCAACGTTTTCTTCTCGATAGCGTAGAAGATTTTGCACGTGCGCTTGGCACAACCCCGAAGAATTTGTTGAAGGGAATCTGGTGGTGAATGTCATTTCCTGCAAGCGATGCAACCAGTCTGGCGAGATCGGCAAAAAGACGCGAGGCGACCGTGAAGCTCCAGGGCCAGTTCCAGACGACGCGCGCGGATGGTTCTCAGCAACGTGTCCTGACTGCGGCGGCATGGGAATGATCGAAGTCGACGACGATGAGGATGAATCATGAGCGACGATCTCAACCTCATTGCCCATGCTGTTGTGGCTCGATCTCTGGCGCGGCAAGCGGCGAAGGAACTGCGCGAAGTCGGCGCGCGGATCGATAAAGCCGCGCCTGGTAAATCTGTGGCGGGGAAGATGCTCGCCGAGCTCGCCCGCTCGATCGACGACGAGTTGACGCTGATCGGGGAGATCATGATCGCCGAGGCACGGGGGAAAGAATGAAAGACCGCATCAAGCAGATATTCGCCACGCTCGCGATTATCGTCATCGCGCTCCTGGCGGCCTTTTTCGCTGGATACGTCTCCGGCGGCGACGACTGCCCATGAGCGCGTTCTTTTTCCGCGAAGGAACGCGGATCGCCACGCTCGAGGAATGGCTCAGGAGGCGCTCCTATACGAGCATTTTTAAGGGCCTGAGAGATCGCCACGGGAACCCGATGATCGGGCTGAATATAGATCGTCCCGGCAAGGAGCCGGAGCCATGCGGACTGATCGTCGTCAAGAACCGCGAGGCGTTCAAAGACGTCGCCTCGATCGCGCAGAGATACGCAGGAGCGAAATGATGACTAATAGAATTATGGAGGCAATAGCCGAAAACATAGGTGTTTCACTCGGCTTGATCGGACGGGGCTTCTTTCTGGCAGTGGGAGTTATCGCCGCAGCAAAATTACTTGGAATTGTGTGAGGGCATCATGACTGAGAAAGAAATTACCGCGACGGTTCTCGACGACGTCCGCGCGCAGGCGAAAGAGAATGCCGAGCGCAGCCAGCATGTTGCGATCCGTCAGACCACCGCGCCGGCGCCGGCCGACGAGACGTCCGCCTTCCTCCAGACGATCGAGCGGATGGCGGTCAATCCCGACGTCGACATCGAAAAGCTGAAAGCGCTGATGGCGATGCGGAAGGAATTCCTCGCAGAGAAGCAGCGGGTTGCCTTCGACGCGGCGTTTGCTGAGATGCAACCGGAACTGCCGACGATCGATCGGAATGGCCGCATCGTGGTTTTCAGCAAGGTCGATCGCGATGCCGGGAAGACCGACGGCAAGCCGATCCAGAACACGCCCTATGCGCTATTCGAGGACATCAACGAAGCCGCGCGCCCGATCCTCGCCCGGCATGGGTTCGGACTTTCGTTCCGCACCGGCGCCGCGCCCGACGGGAAGCTCCGCATCACCGGCATCCTGAGCCACAGGGATGGCCATCGCGAGACCGACTTCATCGACCTGCAGCACGATTCCACAGGGTCAAAGAACGCTGTGCAGGCGGTTGGATCGTCCGTGAGCTACGGCAAGCGCTACACCACGATCAACCTGCTCAACATCGTCTCGCGAGCACCGCAGGAGCGCGATGACGACGGCAAGAAAGGCGGCGGCCCACCGCGCATCACCGACGAGCAGCACGCCTCGCTGATCGACAAGATTTCCACTACCGGAGCCGACGAGGCGAAGTTTCTCGAATTTCTGAAAGTCGAGACTCTCGCCGATCTCCCGGCCGCTAAATTCACTGAGGCGATGGACTGTCTCGAAATCCGCGCCAAGAAGAAAGGACCGACCCATGGCTGAATCAACCGAACTCGTCGCTCTCGACAAAAAGGACGCGATGGCAGTTTTCACGTCCGAGAACGGCATGCAGCCGCTTCTCGCCGAGATCAGGAAGCACATCGACGCCTTTACCGGCGACGCTGTGACCAAGGAGGGGCGCGCTGCGATTGCGTCGATGGCGCACAAGGTCAGCCGCTCCAAGACATTCCTCGAATCGTTCGGGAAAGCCTGCGCCGACGAGGCCAAGGAGATTCCCAAGAAGATCGACCGCAACCGCAAGCTGATGAAGGACACGTTGGATTTGTGGCGCGATGAGGTCCGGAAGCCGCTGACGGATTGGGAAGCGGCCGACGAGGCGCGGATCACGACGCACGTCGCCTTGATCGAGGTTCTGCGGCGCATGGTCGACGAGCAGAAGAACCCAGACGGTTCGCCGATGACGCTGGATCAAATGCGCCACGTTCTCGCGACGGCGGAATCGTTCAAGCCCGACATCGCGGAGCAGCAGGAATTCGCCGTCGAATACGAGCACATGAACGCGCGCCTCGCCAATGTCCTACGCAGAGTGATCCCGGAGCGCGAGCAGGCGGAGCGCGATGCGGCGGAACTCGCTGAACTGCGCCGCCAGAAAGAGGAGCGCGACGCCCAGGAGGCGGCTGAGAAGGCTGCGCGCGAGGCCGAGGAGCGCAAGCGGCTGGAGGCGCAGGCGGCGCAAGCTGAGGCAGCGCGCGCCGAACTGGCTGTCGCCCAACTCCGCGAGCGTGAGGCACAGGAGAAGGCGAATGAGGAGCGCCTGCGCGCTGATCGTGAGCGCCTGGAGGCCGAGGAGCGCGCACAGCAGCTGATCCGCGAGAAGGAAGAAGCCGACCGGCGCGCGGCGGAAACGGAAGCCCGCGTCAAGCGCGAGGCGCAGGAGGCCGAGGAACGCGAGAAGGCAGAAGCGGCGAAGCGCGAAGCCAACAAGCGGCACGTCGCCAAGGTCCACAAGGCCGCGGTCGACGCCCTCTGTGGCAACGGGCTCGACGTGACGAGCGCCGTGATCGCGATCGATCTCATCGCCGCCGGCAAAGTGCCGAACGTCAGCATTTCGTATTGAGGTTCCAATGATCGAGATTTTTGACTGCCCTCAAGGCTCTGAAGAATGGTTCCGCTGCCGGATGGGCATCCCGACAGCATCGGAATTCGCGACCGTGCTCGCTAGCGGCAAAGGCGGCGGCGAGTCAGTCACCCGCAAGAAATACTTATATGCGCTGGCTGGCGAGATACTGACCGGCGAGCCCATGGAGTCCTATTCGAACGGACCCATGCTGCGCGGCAAGGAGATGGAGGAGGAGGCGCGCCGCTTCTATTCCTTCATGACCGACGTGCCGTGCCAACAGGTGGGGTTCGTCAAGAACGGCCAGAAGGGCTGCTCGCCGGATTCGCTCATTGGCGATGACGGCGCGCTCGAGATCAAGACTAAGGCCGCGCACCTCATGATCAGCCTCATGGAGAAAGATCAATTCCCTTCCGAGCACGTCGCGCAGTGCCAGGGCGCGCTGCTCGTGCTCGAGCGGGACTGGATCGACCTTGTCTGCTACTGGCCGAAGTTCAAGCCGTTCATCAAGCGCGCCTATCGCGACGTCGCCTATATCGCGCGACTGGAGCGGGAGATCGCTGCGTTCAATGAAGAATTGTCTGCTCTCGTTGAGCGCGTGCGGCGGTTTGGGATGTCGCCATGACCGCGCGACCGATCCGCCTGCGCCTGTCCCGATCCAAGGGATTCGACCTCCAAGGGCTGTCACGCAAATTCAATGGACTCGATGCTGTTGTCGTCGCGCGCCCGAGCAAATGGGGGAATCCTTTTGTGGTCGCGCCGACAAAAGAGCCTGGGACTCAATTCAGCGGCGCTGCATGGGGTTATGTCGCAGTGCCGACGGTCGAAGACGCGGTCGCGGTTTTCAGGGAGATGATGGCCCAAGACGACAACGCTCGCGGTGCGGAGTTGCGGGGCGCCCTTCACGAGCTGCGCGGCAAGAATCTGGCTTGCTGGTGCAAGATTGGTGAGCCGTGCCACGCCGACGTTCTGCTCGATCTCGCCAATCGTCCGATCTGCGAAGAGGTTGCGCCATGACGCCGCGCCCTCGTAATCCTGACGGGACATTCAAATCTGCCTTCGATGTCGCGCTTGAGCGAGAGGAAGCGGACTGGCACGCCGAGATCAAAGCCAAAATGGATGCCGGCCTGACGTTTGACGAAGCGTGGACTGCCGCCGGCGGGAGCATCGTCCCCATTGAGGATATTGGCAGGGAGCGCGCATTCGCCGCTCTCGCGCGGCTGCTGGCTAGATCCAGCGAGGAGGCGCCATGAGCGCCGCCCTTCCTCTTCGGCTGCGCTGGACCGGCTCCGTATTCGAGCCCGCAGGCTTCCGCGCCGCGCGCGAGTGCGAATCCACATATGAGCCCAACGAGGTTTATGAATTTCTTCAGCACAAGATCCGGTCTGAAAAGTCGCACCGGCATTTCTTCGCCTGCGTCAATGAGGCGTTCGACAACCTGCCGGAAGAGTTGGCTGGCCAGTTCGTGAGCCCTGAGCACCTCAGAAAATGGTGCCTCATACAGGTGGGTTTCCGCAAGGAGCGGATCATTGTGCAGTCGACGGCGGCCGATGCGGCGCGCGCGGCGGCGCTGATACGGCCTATGGACGAATTCGCGGTGATCGAGACCGACGGTCCGCTTGTGCGCGTCTGGACCGCCCGCACGCAAAAGGAAGACGGCCCCAGCGCCATGGGCGCGCGCGAGTTTGAGGACTCGAAGCAAAAGGTTCTCGCGCTCTTGGAAGAGATGATCGGTCTTGCGCCTGGCGAGCTCGGCGCGAACGCGGGGAAGAGCGCGTGAAGCGGCGCCACATCAGCGCGCGCGAGCGCGTGGCCATCTTTAAGCGGTGGGACGGCGTCTGCCACCTATGCGGCGGCAAGATCAGCGTGGGGGAGGCGTGGGAGGTTTCGCACGATATCCCGCTCGAAATGGGCGGTGCCGACGAAGGCGACAATCTGAAGCCGGCGCACAAGAAATGTCACCGCGTTCACACGTCAGAGGTCGACGCACCGCAGATCGCGCAGGCGAAGCGTCGAGAGGCCACACACATCGGCGCGCGCGTGGCATCAAAGAACCCGATCCGATCCAGAGGATTTGAGAAGCGGGAGCGTCCGGTAAAACTCCCGCCCCCGCCCCGGAGATCGATTTACGAGATTGCCGAGCCGGTTCCCACGACCGCGGTAAAAGGTATTGCGTCCCGCGCAGGAGCCGACTCGGCAAACCCTTTTTCAGAAGGAGGAGCCAATGACCGGGAAAGCGATTAGCAAGAAACACGACGATTTGACCGCGGCAGAACGCGCCGCGCTTGAATTGGCAGCCAAAGGATTGAGCGACGCCGAGATTGCGATGGAGCTCAACATCGGGCCCAAGACGATCAGCAAGCGGCTGGAACTCGTTCGCGAGAAGCTCTATGTGCGCACGCGAGAAGCGGCGATCATCAAGTTTATGGAGATGCGCGCATGAGCGTCCTCTGCATCGATTTGGATACGTCGGGCCTGATAGACTATCGCGCGGAGCTTTCCGCCGGCCACCAGCCACAGATCGTCGCGATCGCCTGCGGCATCTATGAGGATGACGGGACAGAAACCGACATCGTTTTCTCGGCGCTGATCCGCCCGGAAGGATTCTCAATCCCCGAGTCGGCCGTGAAGATCCACGGCATCGACCAGCGGCGCGCCGTGCGCTACGGGATCCCGCTCAAAACGGCTCTGTCCGTGGTGATGAACATGGCCGCGCTGGCGCCAACCTGCATCAGCTACGGGCTCGAATCCTACGACGCCAAGGTGATGCGCGCCGCGCTCAGCCACTTTGGATCCAGCGCGGCGTTCCCCCCGATCGGCGTCGACGCGGTTTGCGTCAAAACGCTCGCGACGGAAATCTGCAAGATCGAGGGCGAAGGATCGCGCTACCAGCGCCCTGATCTCGAAACGGCGGCGAAGGTGATTTTGCAGCGGCCGTTGGCGCGCACGACGCTTTCAAACATGCGCGCGACGGCGGATATCTACTTCGCGCTCAAGAAGATGGGAGTAGCAGCGTGATCTCGATCGACGACCAAATCGTCGAAACCCAACTCACCATCCAAGGTGGTGAGGAATGGCTCCGGCGCGCCCGAATAAAAGAGATCAAGCGCTTGCCAGAGCAGATTGAAAGACGGCAGCAGCGCCTTGATGCTCAGCGCGCGATCTTGGAAACGCTGCTGCGCGTGCAGAAAGAGGGGAAATCATGAGCCGTTATGCCGAAGGAACGACGGTCGGCGTCGAGAAGTCCCGCGCTGAAATTGAGAAGACGCTGACGCGCTACGGCGCCACGGCGTTCGCTTATGCGTGGGAGGGGTCGCGGGCTGTTGTGCAGTTTCAGGCTCGAGATCGGCGTATCCGCTTTGACCTACCGTTGCCGGACCCTGCGGACAAGCGATTCCATGAATACTTCCGCGGGCGTTCCACGCATCGGCGATCGGCTGATAGCGCCAACCAGCAATGGGAGCAGGCTTGTCGCCAGGCGTGGCGCGCGCTGGCGCTCGTCATCAAGGCGAAGCTGGAAGCCGTCGAGGCCGGGATCACGGAATTCGAGAACGAATTTCTGGCGAATATCGTCTTGCCGGACGGGAAGACCGTCGCTCAGCATGTCCGCCCGGAGGTCGCCATAGCCTACCAGTCCGGCAAGATGCAGGCGATGCTCCCCGACTACAGCAGTGGCAATTGAAGCCCTAACCCCCGCGATCCTGCGGCACTGTGCGAAGAGATTGGAGAAGACAATGAGCATTCCTGAAAGGCCTACGGAGAGTGACGCGATCAAACTGCTACGGCAGTTCCTCATACTGCGCCGCGACACATTTGACGAGTTCGCAGACAAGGCGGTCACGGCGTTTGGCGTCGTATCCACCGAACTCACCCACCTCCGCGAGCGCAATGCGGAGTTGGAGAAGGCCGATGCTGACTGGCGACGCATTTCGATAAACCAAGGCAACGAGCTTTATGCGCAAGGGGTCCGCATCGCCTCCCTTGAGGCCCGCAATGCGGAGTGGGAGGCGACTGTAAGGGGGATGCGAGACAAAATCGACCGCCTCAAGAACCACGCTAAGGCTGATCAGGATTTCTTCGCAAAGGAATATGGCCCCGCGTGCATGGGCGTCGTTTACGCGAATAATAAAATCCGGTTGTGCGACGAAGCCCTCGCCTTATCAGATAGCGTCGTCAAGAGCGAGACTAGCGTCGAGATCACTGATGAGGCGCGCGCGTCTTTTGGCAAGTCGCCAATGGATCATTTCCACAAATGAGCGTCGTCAAGAGCGAAGGATAGAAAGATGGTGAGTGAGAAGGCGGTCAATGAGGCCCTTAAAGCATATTGCGAACGCAGTGGCGGCATTGTCGCCTTGACCGAGCCTATGCGCGCCGCCATCGACGCAGCCGCCGCTGTTGATGGCGATGGGGGGTGGAATGCGGCGGTCGACCACGCGGCGCACACCGTCGTTCAATTCGGCGCCCGCCCCTACACTGTTGAGGAAGTCGCCGCGCTCATCCGCTCACTAAAGAGGCTGAAATGATCCCCCATGGCTGGAGCGCCATCCCCATGTGGCGCGCGACTATCGTCGTTTTCAAAATGCCGACGTGGGGGTTTTTCATCACGTGGCGCGGAGCCGATGGATGGTCTAGGCAGATTTGGCCGAAGGAGAGGCTGAAATGAGTGACGATATCGAAACGCTGCGGGAGTTCATTGCCGGAGAACTTGGCGACCATCGAGCCGAAACAGCGCGCGAAACACTAGCCGCGCTGGAGCGTGTAGCTACGAAACAGGGCCACTATCGTGATGCGCTAAAGGATCTACGTGAAGGGTTGCTTCGTGTTGAAACCGAGCGCGACTCTCTGCGCAAGGCCCTCGACGAAGCCGTGCGCCTCAGAAAAATGGCTGAAGGCGAGGCCGACTCCATCCGCGCCAAGATCGATGAAATCGAACAAGCTTTGACTGAATGTGGAATGCCTGCACAGCTAGGCAACCCACCGGAGCCGTGGCCCGCACGGGATAGGATTCTAGGGGCGTATGCAGACTATCTGAAACGCCACAACGAAGCATGCAAAATTGACATGGAAAACTGGTCCCTTCGCGCCGCTCTCGATAGAGCGAAAGAGGCGCTGCGTCGCGCGGATCAGTTCATAACGAATGGGATTGAACTTGGATTTATTCGAATGCCGGACGAAGACACTCCAGACACCGCACACGAAACACCGGCGCTTATTCGCGCCGTCCTCTCAGAACTCTCCGCCGACGCGCCAGCGCAGCAGACGCAAGATGCTCGACTGGAACCTGGATATACACGCGATGGTTTAGGGCGCCTTTTTTACAAGGGCGTTCGCAAAGTTGAACCTGGCGTGCCGCTTTCGGTTCAGCCAGGGGAGCCGTTCATTATCGACTTACCCGAAAACACTTCTCCAGAGCAGCAGACGCAGATCAGCGATGAGGTGCGCGAGGCGATGGAGAAGCATTCATGACGAAGGAAGCTTTCATTTTCATCAGTGGCGTTTGCTGGGGCGCGGCACTGGGAATAGTCATCGGCGTTGTCATCGCCAAACTCAGGAGCGTGATGAAATGAGAAAGATCACCATCTGCATCATCATCGCCGCCGCGGCGTTCTGGGCGGCGCAGGATGGCCGGAACGCGCCGCCGCGGCCAGTGGAGCAGGCGCAGGCGCCAATCGCGCCTGACGATGGCCCGCGCGTCGTGCAGCACGGCGGCACCGGGACAGCGAGCGAGTTGACTGTGACGATCCCAGGCGGCGGCGGCGGGACTGTATTTATGGGGAGCGGCGGCGGCGGTGGTGGCGCCGTTATTTATGAGCATGGCCCAACTATGGGAGATCAAGAATGAAACTCGCGCTATTATTTTTTTCGCTCGGGCTTGCGACCGTCAGCGCCATCTGGCTTATCGCCAACCACAAGCCGGCCGACGTCATCCCGATCCAACTCCCGGAGATCCGCATTTCGCGGACTTTGTTTGTCGAGGATACGAGATGGCAACTGCTAAAAACGACAGGCGGGTATGTCGTCGACGACATCGAGAATCCGACGATCATCCTCACCGATTGCGACAGTGACGGCGAGCAGTGCTTGCGCCGCGGTGATCGGGTCTAAGGCGCGCTTATTTCAGCGCCTGCTTGATCCAAGATGGCACGCCATAAACAGCGAGCCATCCGATCAACCCGAATACGACGGTGATCACGCCTCCGACCAGCGAGAGCGCCTGCGCCGCCCCGATCACCCGATCCCGAGACGAATTGAGATCGTCGATCTTCCCGTCGATCTCATCGACTCGCCCTTCCATCTTGGCGAATTTCGCATCAACGGACGCTGCATGGCGGTCAACGGAGCTCTGGAGATCGCGGATTTGCTGGATGATCATCCCGCACTCCACCGAACTATCTGGCATCGTTATGCCGCCTTGGATGCGTCGCCCTTGGCGATTTCAGGTCGGTTCGCGGCGTGGCCATAGTTCCCGGCAAGCAGACGTGCGACCGCGATGTTATTCGGCCACTTCAGCACGGCCGAAGCCTGCGCCACGATGAACGAAGCCCATGGCACGACCCACGCAGCGGCGCTGAAAAACCCATCCACGGCCGCCCAAACCGCATTCCATGCGTCGACCGTCTTTTTGATCTGATCGGACGTCGGGATCGGCGGCGCTTCTTGCGCGATCGCGCCGGCCCCACTGATAACCGCCGCAACGATCACTAGGCCCACAAGCCGCAACTTCTTGGATCTGCACATCGCCAACCCCCATGAAACGTGCTCGCAACAATCGCCGATGGATTGGATTCTTGCAAGATAGGTTAGGCGGATCGAAGTTCCTTAAAAGCGCTACTTGCCGCCATAACTCGCATAGGCTTTTGCAAGCTTCACGTCATATCGATTCTGCCGAAAGCCAGACCCGTTATAGCCTTCAGCAAAAACCGCCCACTGCTTTCGCTTGATCGGGATGATCAGCTTGTTCGCCTGCATGAAATTGAACGCGCACAGAAGCTGGCCTTCGACCGTCTTACACGCCTCCGCCATCGCAACAGCGCTCTCATGCCCCGCCGCAGCGAAATTGAAGCCCATGACCTGCATCAGGCCCCATGAGGCGCTCCTGTAGGCAATCTCGGCTCCACCGAACTTCACAGCCCGCGTGAGCAGCGTTGCGCGTCCATCCGAGGTCTTCTGGTCTTGATACTGCGTCCTCCGCTGCCATTCGCGGTTTGCCAATCCCAGCGACACCGCCTGCGCGCGCTTCGCCGCCGGCAGCCGCGCATAGAATTGATGGCGCTCAAAAAGGAACGTCGGGAGTCCAGAAGGCTCAAAGGGGCGGCCATTGCTTTCAACAGCGATGACTGCGGCGGCTTGCGGGAAGGTGATTCCGAATTTTGGGGCAACGCCGCGAACGGCGACCTCGACGTCTGGGCGCATCGTCCTCTCCATGCAAAAAGGGCGCGCCTCTCAGCGCGCCCCTTCAAGCTACCCGCGAACCTTTAGTTTGCAAAGTTGCCCCGCACGACGGACGCCGCGCTGCGCAGATCGGCGGACTGGTCGCCGGTCAGCCAATTCAGATGCAAATTCAATCCGAGCTTCACGACGTCCTGTTTCAGGTGCGTCTGGACGAAGTAGCTCGTCGCCGCGGCAATCGGCGCGCCATAGGCGAGACCCTGCACGCTGGCCTGATGCTTCCCGAGATCGAAATGCAGATATTCGACCTTGAGAGACAGATGCGGCGACAGCATCCATTCGACGCCACCGCCATAGGCCCAACCGCCATAGACGTGCCCAGCAACGCCGGCGCCGTAGCCCAGAGCCGTGGTGCTGTAGTCGAGGACGTTCGCCGCGGCATGGCCGAACCCGGCGCCGCCCTTGGCGTAGACGAGCAGCGTCGGCATCACCAGGAAGCCTGCGCGCGCCGTCGCGGCTCCCGCCCAGTCCCACGCGCGGCCGATCTGCGTCACGGATACGCTCGGTGCGATCGGGCCAGGGGAAACAAAGGTGGCGGTCTTCTTGCCGCCAAGCAGCCCCTCAAACTCGCCTTCGGCGCCGATCACGAAGCGCCCGATCTGGACGTTGTAGCCAACCTGCCCGCCGCCGAGGAATCCCGAGCTGTTCAGCACGGCGACGCCAGGCGCGGCGAACGGATAGGGCGTCCACTGCTCTTCGGAGCCCATGACCGCTCCGGAGCCGACGGCGAGGACTTTGACGGGGGATTTCATCCACGTATAGCCGGCATTAACGCCAGCGTAGAAACCCGTCCACAACGGCGCGGTCGAGACAAACGATGGCGCGCTCTTGTGGGACGGGAGGTCAGATGCAATCGCCGGCGCGCCGGACGTCGCGGCGATTGCGGCCAAAGCCAACATGTGATGGCGCATTATGGTTCTCCTTACCTAGCTAGGACCAAAGAACCTTAACACCGCTCGCCGTGTCTTTTTTGCAACAGAGAGAAATTTATTACCTCGTTATTTCTAGAGAAAACCATGGGTTATTCAAAGCCAACGCCCCGCCGCTGTTTTGATAAGCAACAAGGTCAAAATAGTCGCCTTCAACCACAGGGAGCGGCCCTGAGCACATATTCTGGTCGAGAGCGAGCGCCGTTGCTTGCGCGGGGCCGCGAACTGACACTTGGCCAGGATATGTCGCAGACCCATTCTTGCGAATGAACAGCCATCGCTCGCCTGTCGCGTTCGCCGCCCATGACGCGCCTACGCATACACGAGCAGTCCTATACCCCGAATTCGATGGGATTTTGGCCCCGCCAAGCTGCGAAAATCCAGAATTATGCTGATACAGAACTGTGTTCATATTTACCAACGTGCCGGCGTTGTTAGGTATAGACACAGACGCGGCATATATAAGACTGCCGATTGTTGCTGCAGAATTGGTCGTCGTGGCAAGAGAATTGCCGTCAAAGATGGTTGCAGTTACAAACACGCCGTTGAATATTGGGCGATCAATCGTAATCGTTTGTGATCCACTCTCCATATAAATTCCGTAATTCCACGATGACGACGTCGACTTGAACGTGTTCGATGCGTCGATTGTGCAAATACCGGACCCTGCGTGAAAGTAAATGGCGGTCCCAGGCGTTCCGCCAGCAATGCTTGTAAACGACTGGAACTCATTGCCCGCAATGCTGCAATACAGCACATCGACAAGGTCGATCAGTTTTGGCGCGGCCGTGGGGCTTTTCGGGTCAATGTAAAACAGGCTGTTATCAAGGACCAAATCCTGCAGCCCGGACGCCTTGATCGCGCTCACAAACGCATTGATGTGGGAACTCGTCACTTGCACAAGAGGCTGCGCAGGAGTGAGCGCTAGGTTCATGCCATAATTTACGTTGACCATATTGGTGTTGACCGTGGCGATGCCCTGCAGACCATTACAGCCCGTGGCCAGGTCAGAATGAATCCCCGTGTCCCAATTATAAATTTGGACGCCGGAAAACTCGTAGACATCAGGGACTGAGATCGCCGAACCCGTGCATGTGTCAACGATCGTCACGGCCTTTTGCGACACGGTATTTTGCGCCGCCGTGCAGGTTGGGCAACCACCCTGGCCAGCGAACGTCGTGCCGGTAAATTCAACTTGCTGGGTGTCGTATGTCACGAGGCCGTTCGTCCACCCTTGGGTATAGGTCGACTCTCCGGCGAACATGACATTGTTGATCTGCAC
>Ga0172380_10007138_pt1 | contig 12679 bp, 14 predicted proteins | sample Leawe162metaG_FD_119747 | JGI IMG/M metagenome (GOLD analysis project Ga0172380, IMG submission 119747) | Leachate microbial communities from a municipal landfill in Southern Ontario, Canada - Leachate well 162 metaG | ecosystem: Engineered > Solid waste > Landfill > Unclassified | place...
GTCGGTACATAGGGAATCCCTTACGGCCGATACGTTGCAAACGAATTGCGAGCATAAATAATTAACTTTCCTTACTTCTCTCTTTAGAATTTCTATTAACTCTTGACCAATTCTACCGTCTTAGGGGTTAAATGTCAATCTGTTTTCGTTTTGCGCTGCTCATACGCCACAAGGGCGGCTCGGGCGGCTTCTTGTTGCGCAGCTTGTTTGCTGGGGCCCGTGCCTTTGCCCATCAGCTTGTCACCGACAAACACACCAAGTGTAAAGACCTTATCGTGATCAGGGCCGACTTCCTCGAGTACTTTATAAAGGGGGGTGTGGCCGTCAATCCGCTGCGAAACTTCCTGCAAAAACGACTTCGGGTCGCGCCAGCTACCGGAGCTCAGGATCGACTCGAGCTTAGAGAGGATATGTTTATGAATAAAGGTGGCCGCGTCGTCGTAGCCGCGTTCCAGATAGATTGCACCGATCACCGCCTCGAAGGCATTGGCCAGGATCTGCTGGCGCGCCCGTACGCTGCCGCTTTTTTCACCTTTGCTCATGCGAACCAGCGGTTCATAGCCAAGGCGCTCACCGGCTTCACCAATACTCTCGGTGCGTACCAGCGCTGCGCGCCAGCTAGTCAGGATACCTTCTGCTTCGGTGTAGTTGTTGTACAGATAATCGGTCACGACGAGTTCGAGCACTGCATCGCCCAAAAATTCCAGTCGCTCGTTGTGCTCCGTCACGCTTTTTTTGTGCTCGTTGACATAGCTACGATGTGTCAAGGCTGTAATAAGCAGATCGAGATTTTTAAACTCAAAGCCTATCACATCACGGGCAAAATCTTGGTACGGCGCAGTTTGCATGCCAGTCATTATAGATTCTCCTGTCGTATTTTCTTCATAGCAAGTAGCATCAGCTTGCCAATGTCTTCGTACTCAATGGCGTCGAGCGCATCGTGGAATTTGAACCACTTGATACCGTTCATCCACTCTTCTTTTTTGATAGCGTTGGTGTCACCCAGGGCTTTTACGAGGTAGATTTGGGTGGTCATAAGCACGAGTTTATCGACCCGGCGGTAGCGAAAATGAATTTTGCCCAGCCAGCCCTGCATCTCGGTATTTTCCAGGCCTGCTTCTTCGCCAATTTCGCGCTTGGCGGTTTGCTGGGCAGTTTCTCCGGGCTCGATATGCCCTTTTGGAATCGTCCAACGATCCTTTGCATCTTGAATCAGTAAGATCTCGATATCACCCTTTTCTGTGCGCCGCCAGACAATCCCACCAGAGGTCGGTTCACGGACAATTTCTTGGATAGATGGTTTCTTGCGATTGAAATATTTCTTTAGATGATCAAACTTCGGTGCTGGCATCGGTTATTTCCTCAACAAGCGTTCGATAGGCAGTGCCGAGCACGCCGTTTACGAATTTGCTTGAATTATCAGAACCAAATGCTTTGGCAAGCTCCACTGCCTCATTGATAGCGACCTTCGGCGGGACGACATCTTGGCGGTGCAAAAGCTCAAACAGCCCGATACGAATAACGTTGCGGTCAATACGGGCAATCTGATCAATCGGCCAGTCAGGCGCAATCGGCGCTATCTTGCTATCCAGGTCGGTCTGCTCTTTGAGCACGCCACTGACAAGCTCCGAGACGAAGGCTTTGTCGTCGATGGCCGACTCGTACCGCTCGAGGTTACGTCCGAGGACTTCCTCGATATCAACCGAGGTGTCGCCAGCTTCTGTGCGAAATTCATATTCGTACAGCGTCTGCAGCGCAACGATTCGTCCAAGGTGTCGGTTTGAGGCCATAACGGATGGTTCTTTCTTTTATGTTAAGTATAGCGAAAATAAACGCTACTTTGCCAGTTTTTTGGCGCTTTCGCGCTTGGTAGTGCGGACTTTTACGGGTGAAGTGCCGTTGACACGACGTGCGAGTTTCAGCACGAGGTGGCTACGACGAGTACCGGTTTTGCGCGGGCTCGACTGCTTTTTAGGCTCTGCCATGCTAATGTTCTCCTTTTCAGGTTGTTACTAAACTTACGATTATTATAACCGAGACTTATGCTTTACTCAAGAGGCATTGACTTTTACAAATATAAGTGTTATTATTTATAGACATGAAGGAACGAATTACACACAATTTCAATAAGCTTGCAGTCACAGGTACGACCCTGCTTGCGATAACTGCACTAGATGCCTGTAGTGCATCGTCAGTTGATAAAGATGATACTCGCATTTACCCATTTTGCGCTGTGAGGATTACGCCCACCAGCACGCTTGAAGATATAGTGATCGAAAGTGGCGCTTACCCAGATTATGATGAAGGAGTAGAACTAATCGAACAGCTTAACACAGGCATTATGCCAGATAAGCTAACAGTGGGAGACGATATCGCCTTGCCTATGGATATGTGTCTTGGATTAATAGATGATAGAAAAAAATTTCATTACATTCACCTGCTCGATAGCCCAACCCCAAATAGCGAACAATGATCTTATAAGACAATACTCACCAGCCGGCCAGGAACATAAATCACCTTGGCCGGTTTTTTGTCGCCCATAAGACCAGCGACTTTTTCGTTACCCAGCGCGGCGGCCTCAACTGCCTCTTTGCTGCTGTCTTTGGCAAGCTCCAGCGTAGCGCGTACTTTTCCATTTACCTGCACCACGATTGTCATCGTCTCGCTCACTAGGTATGCATCGTCCCATTCTGGCCATGTATCTTTATGGATAGTCTGCTCATGACCCAGCTGGTGCCACAATTCTTCGGTAATGTGCGGCGCAAAAGGTGCGAGGACTTGTAGCAAGCTTTCGACAGCAAACTGCCAGACATCAGATTTGCCGATACCATATTCTTCTTTGAGCTTATAGTAACTATTGACCGCTTCCATCATGCTCGAGACGGCGGTATTGAACTTGTCGTGCTCGATGTCGTCGGTGACTTTTTTAATTGTGGCATGCGCGACTTTCAGAATTTCTGAGGAGCCCTTAGAATCAATCTCAACAGCCTGGCCTTCCATATACTCCTGTGCGAGTGTCCAGACACGGTTCAAGAAGCGATAGGTACCAGGTACGCCGCGTGTATCCCAGGGAGCATCCATATCATATGGAGCAATAAACATTTCGTAGACACGCAGGCTGTCTGCGCCGTAGCCACTATCCATAATCTCGAGGGGGTCGATGACGTTGCCTTTGGATTTACTCATTTTTTCACCACCCGGCGCCATGATGTAGGCGTTGTACATCATGCGCTTGAATGGCTCGGGGTCGGGTACCCAGCCTTGTTTGTAGAAGAAACGCATCCAAAAGCGAGAATACAGCAGGTGCGCCACCGCGTGGTCGGCACCGTTATAAAAATCAACTGGTTCCCAATGCTTGGCAGCTTCAGGGCTCCAGGCCTCATCGGTATTAAATGGATCGATGTAGCGCAGGAAGTACCAGCTGCTACAGGCGTAGCCGTCCAAAGTATCGGTTTCTCGCTTGGCGGGACCGTCACAAATCGGGCACGTCGTATTCACCCATTCATCGACAGTAGCCAGCACAGACGTCGCACCACCTTTTGGCTTAAAATCATCCACGTCAGGCAAGACAACCGGAAGTTGGTCGTCCGGCACCGGCACGGCTCCGTGTTCGGGGCAGTGGATAATCGGAATCGGCGCACCCCAGTAGCGCTGGCGGCTGATCAGCCAGTCGCGCATTTTGTAGGTGGTCTTGGTACGTCCCATGCCCTGCTCTTCCAGCCAGGCTACAATTTCTTCGCGGGCATCACTAGAGCTCATGCCGTCAAAGACGCCAGAATTCATAAGTGATCCTTCACCCGCGTACCTGGCTTCGTCGTCATGAGACGGTTTTTCAATCACTTCGACAATTGGTAATTTGAACGTGTCGGCAAATGCCCCATCGCGTTCATCGTGCGCCGGCACAGCCATAATTGCTCCGGTGCCGTAGCCCGACAAGACATAGTCGGCAATCCAAATTGGGATTTTTTCACCCGTGGCAGGATTGATCGCATAGCTACCACTAAAGACGCCTGTCTTTTCGCGGGTTTCGTTCATACGTTCGATTTCTGACTGCCGGGCGGCTTGTTCGATGTATGCTTCAACAGCTTCTTTTGTGTCGTCATTTGTCAGTGATTTGACTAGCGGGTGCTCTGGTGCCAGTACGAGGAAGGTGGCGCCAAAAAGAGTATCGGGCCGTGTCGTAAAGACGGTGATCGATTCATCTTTGCCATCAATCCTAAACTCGACTTCTGCGCCCTGGCTCTTGCCAATCCAGTTTTTCTGCATAGTCTTGACCATATCGGTCCAATTTAGATCGTCGGTCGCTTCCAGCATCTCATCGGCGTATTCGGTGATCTTAAAAAACCATTGATTGAGATTTTTCTTGGTCACCAGGTTGCCACAACGCCAGCAGCGGCCGGCTTCCACCTGCTCGTTGGCGAGTACTGTCTGGTCGGTTTCGCACCACCACTGCGGACTCTCTTTTTGGTATGCCAGACCCTGCTCGAAGAGTTTATTAAAAATCCACTGAGTCCATTTGTAATACTCGGGGTCGGCCGTACTAATCTCTTTTGACCAGTCATAGCTATAGCCGAGGCGCTTAAGTTGTTTTTTGAAATTTACCAATGCCTCATCGTGGGCTTCGCGTGGTTTTTTACCGACTTTGATGGCATAATTTTCGACTGGCAAGCCGAATGAATCCCAGCCTATCGGGTGGTAAGCATTGAAACCCTGCTGGCGCTTGGCCCGAACTTTGATATCACTAAACTGAAAAGTACGGCCATGACCGATGTGAATCCCAGCACCCGTAATGCCCGGTAGCATGCTAAATCCATAGTATTTCGGCTTGGTGGTATCAGATAGGTCGATTTCGTAGGTGCCGTCACGTTCCCATGTATCTTGCCATTTCTGCTCAATTTCAGATGGATTATAGCGCTTCATATACTCGCTAGTATACCAAAACCCGCCCCGTATTTATAGAGGCGGATAGAGTTGTTACGTGAGCTGGTCAAAGAAAGCTTGTTTAGTGGCGAGCCATTCGGGTGTCTGGCGGACAAGTCGTTCTATGTCTTCGGTATCGTGCAAGAATATTTTGATCGCTTCTTCGGCATAAATGTTCCCCTGCGAACCCTTCACGAGCACGACTGCATCCTCATCAAGCACACTGTGGGCAAAGGCACCGGCTTCGAGCGGCGAGCGGAAGCTTTTTACCTGGCAGCCGCGCACTTTGGCAGCAGGTGCGAGGTATTTTTCGGCTTCTTCGCCGATGGTGATCACCCACGCCAGCAGGTTGGGGTCACACAGCGTGCCAAGCATCTGGTGAGCCTCGGCCGACATAGCACCCAGCTCGTTCATGCTACCGAGGATCGCAATGCGCTGCGGGGCTTCAATACTATAGAGCGTCTGCAGAGCGGCTTCAGCCGCAGCTGGGCTGGAATTATAACTATCGTCAATGATAGTCGAGCCGAGCATGCCACGAAGCACGTTCATACGACCAGGTACGGCCCGAATATCGCCAAGCGCCGTCGCGATATCGGCCGGCATCATGCCGAGCTTCACGGCCACGGCTGCGGCTGCCATGGCTGGGCGCAGACTATGTTCGCCCACGACGTGAATGACAGCAGCAACGGATGGATCAATTTCCGGAGCAAATAGGTGACCCCTGTAGCCATCCTGCAAGGTAAATTCATCGATCTCAAATCGATACTCAGCTGCCGCGGTGGTGCCATACGTATCGATTGCCGAGTTGGTCAAGAACTCGGCGAAGCGGCCTTCGATGTCATCACGGTTAATGATGGCGAGTTTAGAAAAATTAGCGACCGACAGCTCTTCTTTGGCCACCGTCTCAATGTTACCGAAAAATTCCATATGCTCTGGCGTCACAGCGCTCACGACGGCAATATCGGGCCTCAGGTAACTCCCGAATTTTGCCATATCGCCAATTCGATCAATCCCGAGCTCTTGCACAATCACGTCAACGTCGGATTTGTCTTGTATCCGTTTTTTAGCCGCCCGAAATACCGACAGCCACGCACCGATACTTTTGATATTGCCTGGATAGTCTATCCCGAGGATAGCCAGTGGAGCACTGACGCCAGTGTTGTGGTTGCCCTCGTGCAGACGCACTCGGTAGCGGCTAGCAAGGACTGTGGCAATCGCCATCTTGGTACTGGTTTTGCCCACACTGCCAGCCACCACCACTAGCTTTACCTCAGGGTGTTTTATGAAGTATTTCCGTACGTATTTTTCGAGTCTTTTTTGGATATATTTTTTAAACATCGTTACTTCTTATGATAAACGAAGTCGGCATAATATGCCACCGCTGCGGAGTCTGAGCTGTGAGTTATTTCAGGCTGAATGGAGGGTACTTGTCGGTGGAGAGCAAGAACGCGTAGGCAGTCACGCGCCAGCCCCAGCGGCTAACGCCGACGACAAAGTTGAAGAGATCTTTTGGATAACGGCCGGTAAAGAGGATCGCAAACCACGCGATAATGGTGACCACAAATGCGGCAAGACCCAAGACAATAAGCACTAGGTAATGTGGAATGGCAAGCAACCATTTTACCAGAGGCAGCCACTTGTTCAGGTCTTTTTTAACATCTGGGTATGCAAGATCGAGCTGTACGGATTGCTTTTCAACAGTTGAGGGATACTTATCGGTGAGGAGCAATAGGTACGCACTGACGCGCATCGAAAAACGATTCAGCTCGAGCGCAAAATCAAACCACCAGCGCGGGTAACGTTGACGAAAGAGGATCATAAGCACAGTGGCCGCGAATAGACCCGCCATGATGCCCCCACTACTTTGAGAGATTTGCCTGCCTGCTTCGTTGGTATACACTGTCATGTCCGTGCTACTCAGAAGTGACACAATCACAAATGCCGGAATGGCCCAAATGAGCCGGAAGAACGTTGATACGCGATCCAGCTTACCTGGATAGTCGATCTGTAAATCGGCTGGATATGAAGTCTTTTTTGTTGGCATGGGAGCCTCCTCTATTATGCTTACGTGACATGCCCTAAGCTTACCTTAAGGTATTCACTTCTCATCATACACCCATGTAAGACTTTTGTACTATAGTTTGTCCCCTAGCGGCTTATTGCTTGCGAGATAGCTTGGATGGCCACCATACCTTCGAGCCGACATCGAGTATCAACGCCGGCACGATAATGGAGCGAATGATAATGGTATCGAGAAGCACTCCGAAAGCCACCAAGAACGCTAATTGAGCGAGGAATAGGATCGGTATCACGGCCAGGGCCGCGAACGTCGCCGCCAATACCACCCCAGCCGAGGTGATGACGCCGCCAGTGACGATCAGGCCTTTAATGACGCCTTTCCTGGTCCCGGTTTTGAGGGATTCTTCACGGATGCGGGTCATGAGGAAAATATTATAGTCGATGCCGAGCGCCACCAAAAAGACAAAGCCGTAGAGTACGACCGACGGGTCTGCCCCCGGAAACTGCCAGACATTGTTAAATAGCACTGCCGCGATGCCGAGCGTTGCGAAGAATGATAGAAGCGTAGTAGCGAGCAGCAGCAGCGGTGCGAGGATGGAGCGCAGCAACAACATCAAGATTATCGTGATAGCAAGCAGAATAAGCGGCAAGATCACGGTGCGGTCATGGATCGAGGCAGCATTCACGTCGTATTGAACAGCCGTCACCCCACCAACAATAATCGACGAATCGATTTTTTTAACTGCTTTGCGCAAGCTAATAACTGTGTCTTTTGCTGCGTCTGAATCAGGCAAATCACTGAGGGTTGCCTGCAAGAGTATATCGCCCTTCACCGCTTTCGGCTTGGCATTGTTAAATGGGTACGCTTTATCGACAACTGCATCAATAACTGCTGCCGATGTACGTACGCCCATATTGCTTTTCACTTGTGAACGAATGTCGGCTTTTATGGCCTCGGCTGACTTGCCAAGTGGCACCCTACCCGACACCGAGCCGCTGGCAATAGCACTGACGCCGTCGACCCCCTTCTGACGATCGAGGAGCGTGACGAGCTGTGTGAGTTTAGCTTCCGGCGCAATAATACTAGCCGGTGAACCCGAGCCAGCCGGGAAATGGTCATTGAGGGTTTTCTGGCCGTCCCGGGCTTCGGAATAACCGAGGATGAGATCGCTTTGCGGTACACCGTCGGCTTTTATCATAGTGCTGCCGAGAGCAGCCACGAGGAGAATAAGTGATGACCCGATCCAGAGCAAGCGCGGTCTTTTTTGCACCCAGCCACTAAACCGCGACCACAGCGGGTGCTGTTTTGCGAGCACATAGGTAGCCGATGCGGATTTTTTGGGACGACGCGGCCAAAAAGCGCTACGGCCAACGAGTAGTAGTACGGCAGGTAGAAATGTTAGTGCGCTCATAATCGCCAGCGCAATGCCGATGCCGCCCACCGGACCAAGGGCTTTGTTGGAGCTGAGATCCGAAAAAAGCAGACAGAGTAATCCCACGATGACGGTTCCACCCGAGGCCAAGATCGGCTCAAACGAAGCCTTTAGCGAGGCCACAGTTGCCAGCCAGGCTGTCTTTTGAAGCTGCAATTCTTCGCGGTAGCGCGCTATGTAGAGCAAGGAATAATCCGTGGTCGCCCCGATGACGAGGATAAAGAGAATGCCTTGCACCTGCCCATTGAGCTGCACGATATCAGCCTTTGCAAGCTGCCAGACGATCAATATGCTGACTGCCAGCGCGCACATCGCCACCATCAGGACGGCAATCGGCAAAATTGGCGAACGATACACCACAAGCAAGATCGCAAACACCACAGCCAGCGCCACCAGCAGCAATATTCCGTCTATCCCGGCGAAAGCTTTTTTCAGGTCGTTCGAGAAGCTCGCCGGACCGGTCAGCTGGTACTCGACCGACAAATTACTCGAGGAGAGCGTGTCGCGAATAGACGAGAAGACCGCATCAAGATCACTATCGCTATCGAGTGGTATCACAGCGTAAGCCGCTTCCTTATCCTCAGACAATAATGGTGGTGATAGTTGAGACTTTACTCCCTCAATATCTGCCAGCTTTTGTGCCGAGGCCTGGATTTGCTGTAATTCATCAGATGCTATCGTGCCGGATTGTTTCTCAAAGACTACAATCGCCGGTATGATCCCCTGTTCCTGAAAATCGGCCAATCTCTCATTTACTTTCGTTGCTTCAGCGCTTTCGGGCAAAAAGGTCGTCAGATCGGTACTTGCAACTTCATCGATTTTGCCAAAGTAAGGGCCGCCGATACCAGCGAGCGCCAGCCAGACAATAATAAGCACGGATGGTATAAGAATACGCAGCCACGAACGGGTTGCTTTTTGTTTTTTTAGATCAGACATATGCAGCTATTTTACTATAGAACGCTAAGATCAGCCACCGACCTCCCTACATTAGTTTTTGCAAATCGTGCGATAAAACCATTGACAGCCTTCACTACTACGTGATACTATCTAGTGGTAATAAGTAATACTACATAGCAAAGGAATCATCTTGGAAAATATTACAGAAATGCTAAAGGGAGTCCTGGAGGGCTGCGTACTCGAAATCATCAGCCGCAAACCAACCTATGGCTACGATATCACTCAACAGCTCCGAAAGCTCGGCTTTAGTGATGTGGTCGAAGGCACCGTTTATACCATTCTGGTGCGACTGGAAAAGAACGGCCTAGTCGATATTGAGAAGAAACCATCAGAAGTTGGACCACCCCGCAAGTTTTATAGCCTCACAAGTCTAGGTCAAAAAGAACTCGTAGCTTTTTGGGCTAAATGGAATTTTGTATCATCAAAAATTAACGAATTAAGGAAGTAATGACATGAAGAATATTATAAGCACCGTAATCGGTGACATGAGCGAGAAAAAAAGATACCGCCAGACCGAAAAACGCGCAAAAGCACTACCCACCGAGTATGCCGACGCCTACAAAGATATCAAGCACTATATATGGAACACTTCAGGACTCCTTACTATTGACCCGCTCGTTTCCCTCGTCGACCTGCTCGAAGAAGCGGCAGCAGATGGCAGACACATTGTCGACATCACAGGTCCCGATGTCGCTGCTTTTGCAGATGATCTGGTTCGTGGTGAAAGCTCATGGAAAGACCAGCAGCGCAATAAGCTCAATGAACGACTCGGTAAAAAGGGTAAATAGCATGACAGACGCAATTATCAAAGTTAGTGGACTACAAAAATCGTTCAAAGAAAATGAAGTCTTAAAAGGAGTCGACTTTACAGTTGAGCGAGGCGAAGTGTTTGCCCTGCTTGGTTCGAATGGTGCCGGCAAAACCACCGTTATCAGTATCCTATCGACCCTTTTAAAAGCCGACGACGGCATGGCCACTATTTGTGGCCACGGGGTAAGTGACCAGCCCGAAAAAGTTCGCGGCAGCATTAGCCTGACTGGCCAATTCGCAGCCGTCGATGACATCCTGACGGGCAAAGAAAATCTCGAGCTCATCGCCAAGCTTCGAGATGTTCCAGACGCTTCAAAAACGGCGAATGAACTCCTCGACCGTTTCGGCCTAACAGACGCCGGTAACCGCCGCGCTGGCACCTACTCTGGTGGCATGACACGCCGGCTCGATATCGCTATGAGCCTGATTGGCTCCCCAGCGGTTATCTTTCTCGACGAGCCGACAACTGGTCTCGACCCAGAAGCACGAATCGAAGTATGGAAAACCGTCAAGCAACTCGCGAAAAGTGGCACGACCATACTGTTGACCACTCAGCACCTCGAAGAGGCTGAGCAGCTGGCAGACAGAATCGCGATTCTTCACGGCGGCAAAATTATAGCAAACGGAACTCTGGAACAACTCAAAAAATTAATGCCCCCCGCTAAAAAAGAATATGTCGAAAAGCAACCGTCCCTCGAAGATATTTTCTTTGCCATCACGGGCAAAAAGGAGTCAAACTAATGAACGCTCTGAAGCAAACATCAATTCTCTTGGGGCGCAGCATGCGCCATATTCTACGGAGCCCCGACACTATCATTACAGTTGCTGTCGTGCCGATTATCATGATGCTCCTATTTGTGTATGTACTTGGTGGAGCTATCAAGACCGGTACGGACAACTACGTCAACTACCTGCTGCCTGGCATCCTGCTGATCGCGATAGCCTCGGGCATATCATACACAGCCTTTCGTATATTTAGCGATATGCAAAAAGGCATCCTGAATCGGTTTAACTCTATGCCGATTAATCGCTCGGCCATTTTATGGGGACACGTGCTGACATCGGTTATCTCCAATGCCATTTCCGTAGCCATCATCTTTTTGGTCGCGCTACTCATGGGCTTTCGATCAAGTGCGGGAATCATGGAGTGGCTGGGCGTCGCGGGCATCCTGCTACTGTTCACCTTTGCCCTCACCTGGCTCGCCGTTATTCCGGGCCTGAAGGCTAAGACGATCGATGGCGCCAGCGCGTTTTCTTACCCACTCATCTTCTTGCCCTTTATTAGTTCTGCCTTTGTGCCAACCGACACTATGCCTTCGCTTGTGCGGGTATTTGCCGAAAACCAACCTGTCACTTCAATTATCGATGCCATCCGCGCCTTGCTCAATTCCGGCTCTGTGGGCAGTGAGCTATGGATTGCTCTATCGTGGTGTGTCACAATTGCTGTGGTTGCCTATTTCTTCGCCATCCGCACATACAAGCGGCTTGTCTAACCCACTCGCTTGAGCGTACAACCCGTGCACGCTCAAGTGCATCGTTGTTAAGGTTTATCGCCTGCCTCGAGCATAGCAATAATCTTATCCAGTCGGCGCTTGAATGTAGCCTCAGTTTTAGCGGTCTGCAGACGCCACGCGATCGAATACTTGCTCGTCTTCCCGAGAGTATCAAAGAATCGCTTGGCTTGGGGATTCTCCCCAAGCTCTCGCATAAATTCCTCTGGGACATTCATTTCACTCGGCCCGTCATAGGCAGCCTCCCAACGTCCATCGGCTTTGGCCCTTTCTACTTCCTGCATGCCACGGTCGGTCATGAGACCCGCTTCAGTCAACCTAGCGATATGCTCTGTATTTCGTTTCGACCATATGCTCCGCTGTCTTCGTGGTGTGAATTTCTGTAAATATGAGACTTCGTCGTAGCTCTTGCGCTGGCCGTCGATCCAGCCATAGCAAAGAGCTTCGTCGAGGGCTTCGGCGTACGTAATGGACGTCTTGCCAGAGGCTTTTTTATAAATTCGCATCCATAGGCCTGGTGTATTAGTACTATGCGTTTCAAGCCACTCACGAAATGTGGTTTGGTTGTCGAAAGCTATAATATCGTAATCTACTGACATGTTTCTATCATAACAGAGGGTGCTACAATCGCTCCATGAAGCTTTAGTTGGCTCTCCCATACACAAAAGTACTGGAGTTCTGCAATGGTCGCCAGCCAGTTTCAGAGCTCAATATGCCATAGCAAATAACTCTTGTGAAAATCTCACCTCTCATCTATAATTATGTGTTGTACGTGGGTGTAGCTCAGTTGTTTAGAGTGAGAAATGCCTGTGGCATTTTGCAAGGGAACTTTCCGGTGAAACTTGTTTCAACCAGCGAAATTCCGGGGTCGCGGAACGTGACCTTTCTTGCCAGGCCAAGGAAGCGTAGGCAATGCTTTCTAGTAACGTACATGTATCATTCCACACCATATGCGGGTGTAGCTCAGTTGTTTAGAGCGCTTCCTTGCCAAGGAAGAGGTCGAGAGTTAGAGTCTCTTCACCCGCACCA
>Ga0172380_10007139_pt1 | contig 12679 bp, 10 predicted proteins | sample Leawe162metaG_FD_119747 | JGI IMG/M metagenome (GOLD analysis project Ga0172380, IMG submission 119747) | Leachate microbial communities from a municipal landfill in Southern Ontario, Canada - Leachate well 162 metaG | ecosystem: Engineered > Solid waste > Landfill > Unclassified | place...
CAGGAAAAGGCCTTCCGATGCGGACATCGCCAGCATCGCCAACCTGTGTCGATGCGGCACCTATCCACGCATCCGCAGCGCGATCCTGCGCGCCGCCGTCCTCAGCGGAGGAGCATCATCGTGAGCACGGCGACCTCGCTGGCCCGCCGGCGCTTCCTGCAATTCGGCCTCACCGCCAGTGGTGCGTTGCTGGTCGGTTTCCGCAGCCCGGCCATCGCTGCGGCAATCCCCGCCGAGCTGCTTGGCGATGATCTCGTGCAGCTGACTGCCTTCGTCATGATCGAACGCGACAACCGCGTCGTCATCGGTGCGCGCGGCTGCGAGACCGGCCAGGGCGTGATCACCGCGCTGCCGATGCTGATTGCCGAAGAACTCGATGTCGACTGGTCCAAGGTGCGCGTGATCCAGTTGCCCTATGGCTACGAAGTCGTCGATGGCAAAGCGGGCAATCGTTACGGCAACCAGTCTGCCGGCGGCAGCACCGGCGTTGCCGAGGCATGGATCGATCTTCGCGAAGCAGGTGCCGCCGCGCGCTGGCTGCTGGTGCAGGCGGCGGCCGCAGCCTGGTCGGTGGATGCCGACAGCCTGCGCACCGAATCCGGGCATGTGGTCAACGCCGACGGACGCAAGCTCAGCTATGGTGCCCTCGCGCGCACGGCAACTTCGCGGCAACTGCCCGACACGCCGATTCCGACCAAGGACCCGGCCACCTTCAAGCTGGTCGGCAAGCCGACGCGCACGGTCGACGGACGCAGCATCGTCACCGGCCGCAACCGCTACGGCATCGACGAGTACCTCAGTGGTGCGCTGGTCGCGGTGATGCTGCGCTGCCCCTATCCCGATGGCAGCCTGGAAAGCCTGGATGACAGCGAAGCGCGCCGGATAGCCGGCGTGCGCGACATCATCATCATCGACGGGCCGAAACCCGATGAAATGTTCGCTGGCCCGCTGGCCAGCGGAATCGCCGTGCTCGCCGAGAACACCTGGGCGGCAATCCAGGGTCGCAAGGCACTCAAGCCGGTGTGGAAACAGGGCCCGTGGCAGGATGAATCGACTGCTGCGCTGTCGAAACGCGCACACGGCTTGCTCGATGCCGCGAGCGGAGGCATCGAAGTGCGCCGCGATGGCGACCTGGCGGCATCGAGAAAACGCGCCCGGCACACGCTCAGCGCACGTTACGAAGTGCCCTTTCTCGCCCACGCGACGATGGAACCGCCCGGTGCCCTGTTCGACCTGCGCAGCGATGGCGCGCTGCTGATTGCCTCGATGGAGAATCCGGATGGCGCTTCGCGCATCATCAGTGACCTGACCGGCCTAGCCCGCGAAAGCATCGAGATCCGCCTGCCACGTTCGGGCGGCAGTTTCGGTCGTCGCCTGCAGAATGATTTCGTCGCCGAAGCCGTGCTCATTGCGCAAAAGGCCGGCAAACCCATCAAGCTGATGTGGATGCGCGAGGATGATTTCGCGCATGATTTCTATCGCCCGTTCGGCGTGCATGCGCTGCTGGCGACACTGGACCGGAAGAATCGCGTGGCCGGCTGGTCGCACCAGTGTGCGGCAACCTCGCCCACCTGGCGCATGCCGGCCATGCAGGACGAACCGCCGTACATTGGCTGCCTGGAAGCCGATGATTTCCCGGCCGGCCTGGTCGACAATCTGGAGAAAGTCTTCCATCCGCTCGAATCAGGCATGCCGCGCGGCTGGTGGCGCGCGCCGTTGCATACCTTCCATGCGTTCGCGGTGCAGAGCTTCATTGACGAGATTGCCTACGAAGTACGTCGCGATGCCGTCGAACTGCGCCTGGAAATGCTCGGCCCACCACGCGAGATACCGTATCGCGGGCAGGGCGGCCCGGTTTTCGACAGCGGGCGCATGGCCCATGTCCTCAAGCTGTGCGCCGAGAAGATCCGCTGGGGCGAAAAGCGCAGCGACGGCCGCGGCATTGGCATCGCCTGCCATTTCACCTCTGGCGGCTACAGCGCGCATGCCTTCGAGATTTCCATGCAGGACGACAAGTTGAAGATCCATCGCGCGATCTGTGTCGTCGATGTCGGGCGCGTGATCAATCCGCTCGGCCTCGAGGCGCAGATCATGGGCGGCACCATCGATGGCATTTCCACCGCGCTCAACCTGGCCATCAGCGTCCGCGATGGCCAGGTGCAGCAGCGCAACTTCCCCGACTACCCGTTGCTGACCATGGCCGACGCGCCGAACAAGGTCGACGTGCACATCGTCGAATCGACGCGCGATCCGGTAGGCGGCGGCGAAATGGGCATCGCCAGCGTGGCACCGGCACTGGCCAACGCGATCTTCGCCACCACCACCGTGCGCATCCGCAAGCTGCCGCTGCTGCCGGAATTGATGCGCTTGCTCTGATTGCCGCGGGCCGCTCGCCACGGCACGACCCGTGATCGAATCGGCGATCGGCGTTCGCCTCAGTCAGGCGGATCGCAGCCTTCGTTTGCGCGCTGTTGCTTGGCCGAGGCGCGCTCGGCGATGACGGCACCGTCGGCAAGACCGATCCACTTCAGGTACTTGCGCGCGACCGAGTCACCGACTGATTCGTCACGGCGGAAGGCATTGGCAAAACGTGTCTTCTTGCAGTCCAGCGGGTTTTCGCCGCGATTCCGGATTTCCGCCCATTCCGCCCTCGCCGCTTCCTGCGGGTTGTCGATCTTCTGCGCCCCGATCCGCGTGCGCGCCGTCGGCATGCGCAAGGAGCCATCGGCATTGAACAGATTGAGCGCCGGCTCGCCCGCTGTGCCAATCCGCGCCCGGGTTTCCGCATCGGTCTCGGAAGTCAGCGGTGGCACCGTGGTCCTTGTTTCCGGCGGTGCAATGAGGATGCGCGACGGGCGCTTGCGGAACTCCACGGGCAGCGGCTGCGGCTCGGCGGGAATCTCGAAGACCTTGGGCGGAACGATGATGTTGACCACGATCGGGCCACGATCCGGCTCGACGGGAATCAAGGGCGCCATGACCCGGTCCAGTGCGAACATCCACAGCAGGTTGGCCAGCACGGCAGCGGTGACGAACGCCCAGGTGATCCTGCGCTGGAACTGCGGGCGCTGCCAAAGCTGGCTGCGTCGAAGCAACTGGCCAACATAGGAATTGCGCAGGCGCGCCTGATCCTGGGCATCAAGCGGGTCAGCCGTTGCGGGAGCGGCGGGCGGGTTCGACATTCAGCGGGCGGACTCGGCGGTTTGCGGTGCCCGCGCAGCATACGCAGTCGGCGCTAAACCGCCGTTAAGGGCTGACTGCCCTGGCGGGTGCCTTTGCAGGAAATGCACGAGCCATTGCCTGGCGAACCTCATCGCCCGCAACCGCGCCGGTGCAGCATGCCTTGGCCGCGCGCGACAGCCGCGTGCGCTGCGGCTGCCATCGTCGTCGAGCGAGGCGTGCGCCAGCCCTGCCGGCATCGGCAGCGCGGACGAATCATGCGGATGAATGCAGGGCATCGCGCATTATCACCGGCGGTCATCACGCCGGCATGCTCTGCGGCAGCGCCGCTTGACCGTCTGCCCCGATCGCGCAAGGCTAGGGCAACGCCGCACCCGATCCGTCCTGCCCTCTGGCTGTGCGATTGTGGCCAGCACCGCAGTGACATTGGCTACTCCCATGACAGGAGATGCATCATGTCGCACCGCACCGAGGCCATTCGCAACATCGCACTGGCAGGCCATGCCGGCGCCGGCAAAACCACCTTGCTTGAAGCCCTGCTGCATGCCGGCGGCACGATACAGACGGCGGGCACGATCGAGCGTGGCAATACCGTTTCCGATTTCGATCCGATGGAGAAGCAGCGCGGCCACTCGATTCAGGCCAGCCTGGTGTCGATCGACCACGGCGATTGCCACATCAACCTGATCGACACGCCGGGCTACCCGGATTTCCGCGGCCCGACCCTGTCGGCACTGGCTGCGGTCGAGACCTGCGCCATCGTCGTCAATGCCAGCAACGGCATCGAACACACGACGCGACGCATGATGAACTACGCCCGCCAGCGCGGCCTCGCCCGCGTCCTCATCGTCAACCGCATCGATACCGAATGCGATCTCGCCAGCCTGACCGCGGAACTGCGCGAGGAGTTCGGCGCGGAATGCCTGCCGATCAACCTGCCGGCGGAAGGTGCGAGCAAGGTCGTCGACTGCTTTTTCAAGCCTGACGGGAAATCCGATTTCTCCTCGGTTGCCGAAGCCCACCAGCAGATCCTCGACCAGGTCGTCGAGATCAACGAAAAAGTCATGGACCGCTATCTCGATGAAGGCGAGAAGGCGCTCAAGGGAAACGAACTGCACGATGCCTTCGAGCAATGCCTGCGCGAGGGCCACCTGGTGCCGATCTGTTTCGTCTCGGCGCGCAGCGGGGCTGGCGTGGCGCAGTTGCTGGCGCTGATCGAACGCCTGCTGCCGAATCCGCTGGAAGGCAACTCGCCGCCCTTCGTCAAGGGTGACGGTGCGGATGCCACGCCGATCATCGCCGTTGCCGATGCCAACCGGCATGTCATCGCCGACGTCTTCAAGATCGTCAACGACCCCTTCGTCGGCAAGCTCAGCATTTTCCGCATCTACCAGGGCACGGTGCGCAAGGACACCCAGTTGTTCATCGATGATGGCAAGAAGCCGTTCAAGGTCGGCCATCTTTTCCGCATCCAGGGCAAGGACCACATCGAGATCGAATCGGCCGTCGCCGGCGACATCGCCGCCGTGGCGAAGGTCGACGAGATCCATTTCGATGCGGTGCTGCACGATTCGCATGACGAGGATCACATCCATCTCAAGCCGCTGGAGTTTCCGCGGCCGATGTTCGGCCTCGCCATCGAGCCGGCGCACAAGGGCCAGGAACAGAAGCTCGCCAACGCCCTCGCGCGACTCGGCGAGGAGGATCCCTGCTTTCGCATCGAGCACAACAAGGAACTCAACGAAACCATCATCCGCGGCCTTTCGGACCTGCACCTGAAACTCACCCTCGAGCGCATGAAGGAGCGTTACGGCGTCGAGGTGACCACGCATCGTCCGAGCATCGCCTACCGCGAGACCATCTCGGGCAAGGCCGAAGGCCATCACCGGCACAAGAAGCAGACTGGCGGCGCCGGCCAGTTTGGCGAGGTGTTCCTGCGCGTCGAGCCACTGCCGCGCGGCAGCGGCTTCGAGTTTGGCGACGAGATCAAGGGTGGGGCCATCCCCGGCCAGTACATCCCGGCGATCGAAAAAGGTGTGCGCATGGTGCTCGAACACGGTGCCGTCGCCGGATTCCAGATGCAGGATGTCCGCGTCATCGTCACCGATGGCAAGTTCCACAGCGTCGATTCCAAGGAAGTCGCCTTTGTCTCCGCCGGCAAGAAGGCGTTCCTCGACGCGGTCGCCAAGGCCAAGCCCTTGCTGCTGGAGCCAATCGTCAACATGGATGTCAACGTTCCCGAATCGAACATGGGTGACGTCACCGGCGGGCTTGCCGGCAAGCGTGCGCGCATCAACGGCACGGATTCGCTGCGCGGCGGCGAGCTGGTCATCAAGGCCCAGGTGCCGCTGGCGGAAGTGGCCGACTACCAGACCGAACTGAAGGCCATGACCGGCGGCCGCGGCCGCTTCACCATCGAATTCAGCCACTACGAACCGGTGCCGGCAAATGTGCAGCGGCAACTGGTCGATGCCTACAAGCCACGCGTCGAGGAAGACTGATCCATCCTGTACAGTCGACGCACCGCAGGCAGCCAGGATCCACCGATGAACCTTACCCGCCGACGTTTCATGGCCGGCATCGCCCTCCTCGCCAGCACGCCGCTGTGGCCATCGATGCGCCAGGCACTGGCCGCCTCGGCGGCGACACCTGGCCGCTGGCCCGGCTATGCCGAGGCCATCGTCATCGATGCGCTTGGTGGCCCCGGCGAATACAACGCCGAACCGCTCGCCCCGCTGAGTGCAAAGGCGCTTGACGATGTCCGCGCCAGCGGCCTCACTGCGGTCAACCTCACCGTCAGCGGTGTCGGCAGCTATGCCAGGGATGCGGATGAGACGATCCGCAACATCGCCTACTGGAACGCGCAGATCGCCGCGCATCCGGAGCACCTGCTGCAGGTGCGCAGTGCGGCTGATCTGGCAATGGCGAAACAGAGTGGACGGCTTGGCCTGGTCTATGGATTCCAGGATGCGACGCCGCTCGGCGAAGACCCCGACCGCGTCGCGCTGTATGACGACCTTGGCGTGCGTGTATTCCAGCTCACCTACAACCGGCGCAACCTGATCGGCGACGGCTGCCTGGAACCCGGCAACGCCGGACTCAGTGCCCTGGGCCGCACGCTGGTTGAACGGCTCAACGAGCGCCATCTGCTCATTGACCTTTCACATGCAGGCGAACGCACGACACGCGAAGCCATCGCCCGCTCCGCCAAGCCTGTTGCCATCAGCCACACCGGTTGCGCCGCGCTGGCCGCCCTGCCGCGCAACAAGACCGACATCGAACTGCGCGAACTCGCCGACAAGGGTGGCGTCGTCGGCATCTACCTGATGCCCTTCCTGCGCACGCAGGGCCAGCCGACCGCCGAGGACCTGGTCGCGCATATCGAGCACGCGCTGCAGGTTTGCGGCGAGGATCACGTCGGCATTGGCAGCGATGGCACGATTTCGCCGATTGATTTCAACGACGCGTTCAGGCGCAAGCATGCCGCCGACGTCGCCGATCGGCGCAGCCGGGGCATTTCCGCACCCGGCGAGGATGCCGACGTGTACACCTTCCTGCCCGATCTGAACACGGCCGATCGCCTGGCGACGCTGGCCGCGCTGCTCGCCAGGCGCGGCCATTCCGATGCACGCATCGGCAAGATCATCGGCGGCAATTTCGCGCGTCTGTTCCGCGAAACCTGGGGCTAAGACAACGCCCGTCAGCTCTTGCCGAAGGGCTTGCGCAGGCGGCTGAGGAACGAGGGCTTCTTCGATTCGGCTTCGTCCTCGTGATGCCGTGAACGACGCGGCGTCCATTTCAGCCAGCCGATGGCATCGTAGCCATTGACCACGTCGAACACCGACGACATTTCGCAGGCGCAGCTTGCCGCGACTTCATGCAAGCGGTGCGGCTGCATCAATACCTGCGAAATCCGGTCATAGGCGGGATAGTCGCTGGCCAGGTCGAAGCCGCAGGTCAGCTGGAAGGTCCCCCCCGGATCAAGGTTGGATGCCAGGCGGCCATTGGAATGCAGCAGCACTTCCAGCCAGAGCAGCTTCTGGTAGGCCTGGCCAGGCTGCGACTCGCGCAGCGCATTCATCTCCGCCGTGGTCAACCGACGCCAGTCACTCAGCCGTGAAGACTCCCGGCAATAGATCTCCAGCTCGTTCAAACGACCCGCACTGTGGAAAACCTGGTGCTTCGGATCAAGGGTGAGGGAGCCGGCCCCGGGCCAGCTGATCTGCATCGGCCCGTGGATCAACTCGCCTTCGAGGAACTCGCGCAGACGATAGACCGACAGGTCCTCGAGGTTCTGCTTGCGTTCGGGGACCCGTGCCGCCGATGCCACGCTGAGCGGCACGGCCAGCGATTCGCGCTCCTGGTCCGCACGCAGCGCACTTCTGCGGGTGGGTTCGCCGGAACCGTCGATGCGCGCGGATTGATCGAACTTCTGCGGCTTGAGGTTCGCATAGGGATCAGCCGCCGGATGATCCTTGAGCAATTCGTCGAGGCCGGGTGCCACGTTGGCGTCGGCGGGGCGGTGCGCTGCCGGCGCATCCAACTTGAAATGGGGCAGTTCGGCGATGCCCTCGAATTCATTCGAGCTGTTCTGGAAATATCCGGAATCCCCGCGAACCTGCCCTGTCAGCGTTGCCGCCGAGGCCGTTGCCTGGTTGAGCACGGCAACCAGGTTCTCCGCCTTGAACGGGCGCAGCAGGGCGGGGTCGCCATCGTGGTCGTCGCCTGCATCACAGACAACCGCAACACGCATGCCGGTGACTTTTGCCCGCGACCGCGCCATCTGCCCGGCGAAATTCGAGGTGTCGACGACCAGCAGATCCGCGTGCGCGTCGCTGCCCCAGCGCCAGGGATGGCTGAGCTGTTCAGCGGATTTGCGGATGAGCAGGCGGATGTGGGCGACGTCTTCGTCCGACACGCCGTTCGCGGCAATGATTTTTTCGTTGGGCAAACTGAGCTACCTCTTGCCGCCAATCTGTTCAGGCAGTGGCACTTTGGGCGTAATCAATCGCAATCCGACCAGGTTGCTAGCCTGCGGCTTTGTTACCTGCTTTGCAATCACGGGGCGGCTGGAATCGTGATCTCAGGGGGCAACGGCCTTGGCCTTCGCGGCACGTTGGCGCTTGGGTTTCAGCATCGTCCCGATGCATGCCGGATCACCGCAGCGGCAGGCCCAGATGCGCTTGAGTCGAGGGCTAAGTCGCTCGCCGAGGGTGATGCCGTAGTCGTAGGTCAGTTCTTCGCCGCTGCGGATCTCGCGCACGGTCTCGATCAGCACGCGATCCTCGCGGCGCTTGCCGCTGGCGCTCTCCTCGACCACGGCGCGGCAGTTTGGCGCGCAACTGTGGTTGATCCAGCGTGCGACGTTGCCATCCACATTGGCGTCGATCACGTAATTCTCGTTCAGGGTGAACAGGAAGGTGTGGCCGCTGCTGCTGGTGCCGTCATACAGCCGATCGGCCTGCGCATGCGTCAACAGGCGACCTCGGTATTCAATCAACTCGGTTTGTGCGGGGATATCGGCGATGGCGAATACACCGTTGCCGTGGATCGGCGAACGGCGTTGCTTGATGAGTCGGGACATGCGCAACAGGTTCATGGATGTTGAATGCCGCCATGATAGCGATTCCATGCGCAAAGCGTGATACGCGAGCGGGCTTTCGCGTGCGGCGATTTTCCTGCTAGCGTCTGCCCACTCCCATGGCACTTCCCGCATGAGCAAGCAGCGCATCATCCGATCGATCATCGCCGTCATCGTGCTGCTGGCAGCGGTTGCCTACAGTACCTGGGAGGAGTCAGCAGGCAACCGCGATGGCGGCTCGCCACCGGCCATCGCCAAGCCGGGTGCCTCGTTCGACTACTACCTGGCCAGCCTGTCGTGGTCGCCAACCTGGTGCGAAGCAAACCCCGACGATCGCGAACAATGTGGCCGTCGCGGCTACGGCTTCATCCTGCACGGGCTATGGCCGCAACATGAACGCGGCAGTGGTCCGCAGGATTGCCGCAACAGGCAGCGTCCGGATGAGAAGACCATCGCGCGCACGCTGGCCTTCATGCCCAGCCGTGCCCTGATCGAACACGAGTGGCGTGCCCACGGAACCTGTTCCGGGCTGGCACCGCAGGCTTATTTCGACTTGGCCGATCGCGCCTATGCCAGCATCCGCATTCCTGCTGCATTGACCGCCACGTCCACGCCGCCGCCGCTGACCGCCGAAGGACTGCGGCAGGCGTTCGTCGATGCCAATCCGGATTTGCGCGCCGACATGCTCGGTGTGACCTGTCGCGGCAATGCACTGGCCGAAGTGCGCATCTGCCTGGATACCAACTTGCGCCCACGACAATGCGGTCGCGGCGTCGGCATGCGCTGTCCACGCACGGCACCGCTGCGCATTCCGTTGATCCGCTGAAACCACGCTGCCGGTCAAGGCCGGCAGCAGGCAAACCCGCTCAGGCGCAGCAACCGTCCTCGCCCTTGTGGCTGTGCGCCGCCGTGGCCGCGACACCGCTGGTCAGGCCTTTCTGGCTGGCCTGGAAATGCGCGGCAACCACCTTGGCAACACAGGCGGTGACGCGCTTGCCGGTCGGAATATGCAGGAACTCGTTGGGCCCATGCGCGTTGGAGTGCGGACCAAGCACGCCGGTGATGAGGAACTGTGCGCCGGGAAATTTCTCGCCGAGCATGCCCATGAAGGGGATCGAGCCGCCTTCGCCCATATAGGCCGGCGGCGGACCAAAGAAGGTGCGCGAAGCTTCGTCGACTGCCTGCTCCAGCCACGGTGCAAGCGCCGGCGCATCCCAACCGCTGCCGGCCTTCTCCAGGTTGAAGGTGACTGTCGATGCGTAGGGCGGATCGGCTTCGAGCAATTGCTTGAGGAATTCGCCGCTCTTCACCGCATTGGCGGTCGGCGGCAGGCGCAGGCTCACTTTCACGGCGGTGAACGGGCGCAGCACGTTGCCGGCCGAATCCAGCGCCGGCAGGCCATCGACGCCGGTGATCGCCAGGGCCGGACGCCAGGTGCGGTTGAGGACAAGTTCGGTGAGGTCCTTGCTCACCGGCTGCATGCCGTTGGCCATGGGAAACTTGGAATAAATATCATCGCCCAGCACGCCGGCACTGAGCCTGGCCTGTTCGACGCGCTGCGCGGGAATCTCCGCATGCAATTCACGCGGCAGGATTTCGCCGGTCTTCTCGTCCTCCAGGCGCGACAGGATCTGGCGCAGGATGCGGAAGCTCGATGGCACCACACCCGAGGCGTCACCCGAATGCACGCCTTCGTCGAGCACCTTGACGCTGAGGTTGCCGCCGGTCATGCCGCGCAAGGAGGTGGTCAACCACATCTGCTCATAATTGCCGCAACCCGAATCGAGGCAGACGATCAACGACGGCCGGCCAATCCGCGCGGCCAGGTGGTCGACGTAATGCGGCAGGTCGTAACTGCCGGATTCCTCGCAGGCCTCGATCATCACCACGCAACGCGCATGCGGAAGCTTCTGCGCCTGCAGGGCGAGGATGGCAGCCAGCGAGCCGAAGATCGCATAGCCATCATCGGCACCGCCGCGACCGTACAACTTGTCGCCTTCAATAACCGGCTTCCACGGCCCCAGGTGCTCGGCCCAGCCGGTCATTTCCGGCTGCTTGTCGAGATGGCCGTAAAGGAGGACGCAATCCTCGCCCTGCCCCGGGATCTCGATGAAGATCAACGGGGTGCGCCCCGGCAGGCGCACGACCTCCAGTTGCATTCCCGGAATCGGCTGCTGGCGCGCCCATTTCTCCATGAGGGCGACTGCCTGGTCCATGTAGCCATGCTCGGCCCACTTCGCATCGAACATCGGCGACTTGTTCGGAATGCGGATGTAGTCGACCAGTTGCGGCACGATCTGCTCATCCCAGAGCTTGCCGACGAAATCTTCGATTGCCTTCGAGTCCATGTTGATCCTTGCGCGCTGCGCAGCCAATGGCGAAACAGCGATTCTAGCGCGCCCCACCGCGCTTTCCGAATCCGCGTAGGAAAACTCCTACGCACCGCCGCCTTGCTTGCGTACATGCGCAGGCTGCGTTTTGCCATCGTGCCCGGCGAGCCGACGGCGGAGACTTTGCTCACCGGGAACAGAAGCCCCCGGTTCCAACCGAACCCAAGGAGAACACCATGAACTTCAAGACCCTGCTCGCCAGCCTCGTGCTTTCCCTCGCCCTCGCCCTGCCGGCCTTTGCCGCCGAACAGGTCGACATCAACAGCGCCGATGCGCAGACCCTCGCCGAAGGCCTGAATGGCGTCGGCATGAGCAAGGCCGAAGCCATCGTTGCCTACCGTGATGAGCACGGCCCGTTCGCCAGCGCCGAAGACCTGGCCCAGGTCAAGGGCATTGGCGAAAAGACCGTCGAGAAGAATCGCGACAACATTGTCGTCGGCGGCGGCAAGGCAAAGGCGAGCGCAAGCCGCAAGGCGACCAAGACCGCGGCCACGGCCAGCGCTTCGGAATAATGTCCAAGCCCGCGAAACGGCGCGATCCGCGGATCGCGCCGTTTGCATTTCCTCGTGCCACCTGAGATTGCCGCGACACGTGCTGAACCGGCCAAAACGGCCATGCTAGACTTCGCGCCCCTCGCTGGTGCGAACATGATCCTTCCCCACTACCACATCGACCCGTCCAGAATCTCGGGCGCCGGCCGCGGCGTGTTCATCGACGAAGCCGTCGAACGCGGCAGCATCCTCGTTGCTCCGGATGCGATTCCGCGCACCTGGCCACTGGAACAGATCATGGCCATGCCGGACGCAAATGTGCTGCTTCCTGCCACGGTGCGCTGGTTCGAGGATCACTACACGGTTTCGACCGATTGGCCGGACGAGTGTTTCATCAATCATTCGTTCACGCCGACCGGCCTCTGGCACCTTGGCTTCATCTTTGCATCAGCCAACCTGGATGCCGGCTGCGAAATCACCGTCGATTACCGTCACCTGCTCGGTCCCGGGCAAGTGGAGGATTTCGAGGATGCCGAAAGCGGTCGGCCGATCATTGGATTCACCTGGAAAGAAAGTCTCAGAACGTCTTCGCAGGCGTTGCTGGGACTCATTGGTTGAGAGAAATGCTTGAGATTCCGGTTCTGAACACCGAGCGTCTGCGCCTCACCGGGCTGTCGGAACGCCATTTCGAGTTGTACTCGGCAATGCTTGCCGACCCCAGCAGCACGCGCTACGTCGGCGATGGCCAGCCGCTGGATCGCATGAACGCCTGGCGCTCGCTGGCCATGCTGATCGGCCACTGGGCCCTTCGCGGCTATGGCATGTGGGCGGTCGAGTTGCAGGAAAGCGGCGAGTTCATCGGCCGCGTCGGCCTGCACAATCCGGAAGGCTGGCCCGACCTCGAACTCGGCTGGATGCTGCGTCCCGAACATCGACATCACGGTTATGCAACCGAAGCCGCGCGCCGCGTCCTTGACTACACGTTCAGCACGCTTGGAGCCGAGCGCGCGATCAGCCTGATCCGTGCGGAAAACACC
>Ga0172380_10007140_pt1 | contig 12678 bp, 14 predicted proteins | sample Leawe162metaG_FD_119747 | JGI IMG/M metagenome (GOLD analysis project Ga0172380, IMG submission 119747) | Leachate microbial communities from a municipal landfill in Southern Ontario, Canada - Leachate well 162 metaG | ecosystem: Engineered > Solid waste > Landfill > Unclassified | place...
CCTTCCATAGGGGCAAGTACGAAAAACGGTTTTTTGAGATTTTGCCACAAAAATTTCATACGTGTATTATAGCTGAACGCTACCAATAAGTACCAATACTTACCAATAAATACCAATTTTACAAATGAATAAATAATAACTAATAATGAGGAGACAGTAGCGAATAGACGAAAGTGACTAAATTATGAATTGTATATTTGTTATTGGTAGTATTTGAGATTGGTATTATTTTCCCACTTGACATGGTTTGAATTTAGGTGCTACGCTCTAAGTATGGAAAAGAAGTATTTAGCTGCAATTCTAGTCGTAGTAGGAGTAATAATTTATTTTTTCCCTCAATTTTCAGAAATCACAAAAGACAATCGTGAAATCACAGGTGCATTATTTGCGATAGGTGGAGCAATCCTCTGGTATCTTCCGAGTGGTAAGTCGAAGAAATAGTCTTACTCGCTTCTATTTGGTAAAATCAAGTTATTATATGTTTAGATTCTTGTTTTCGATACTACTTTTAACCCTAGTATTTGCATTTTCAGCGCAAAATGTAAGTGCTATATATGATCCGTTGGAAAAACCTAATAATTTTTTCGGTATTCACATCCTATTTCCATCAGAACTTGATGAGGCAGCAGCTTTAGTTAATTCTCAGGAGGGCGCATGGGGTTATGTCACAATACCTATCCAAACGACTGACAAGGATTTAGATAAATGGCAAAAATTTATGGACGAATGCCGCGAAAAAAAACTAATCCCCATAGTGCGTCTTGCGACAGAGCCATTATATAGTGATACGTCTGTATGGAGAATACCGACGGAAGCTGACATTACTGATTTTGCAAATTTTCTAAATTCCCTAGTGTGGCCGGTTGAAAACAAATACATTATCGTTTTTAACGAAACAAATCGCTTTGACGAGTGGGGAGGGCAGCCTCCAGACCCAAAAAGATATGGGGAGTTGCTTTCCTTTACATCAGACATTTTTAAAAGAAGAAGTAGTGATTTTTACATAGTTATGGGAGGAATGGATAATGCATCTCCAAATGACAGGATTAAATATATGGATAATCTGGTGTATATTGAAGAAATGATTGAGTCTAATCCAGAGTTAGTTAATAAGATAGACGGTTTTTCATCTCATTCTTATCCCAATCCCGGATTTTCGCAGCCGCCCAGTGCTACGAAAGAAGAAAGTACTGCAACGTATAAATTTGAGTATGACATTTTGAATAAAAACTCTTCTAAAAAAATACCTGCTTTTATAACTGAAACAGGCTGGGTGTCAGATTCATTACCTGATGACGTAGTTGCGAGTTATTATAAAACTGCATATGAGGATATTTGGGGTCAGGATGAAGGCAAAATTGTGGCAATTACACCATTTCTTTTGAATTCGACAGGAGGTCAATTTGAGAATTTCTCTTTCATAATAAATGGACAGAAGACTCAGCATTATGAAAGTACTAGAGAAATTGTAAAAACTTCAGGATTGCCGCAAATTTCTGAAGTAAAAGGTATTCAGATAAAAGCTGAGGTAAAAAAAGTAGAAAAGTTCTTTTCTAGAACAACAATTGATACAAGTCGCTATGCTCAAAATTTCGTCACAGAATATATAAAATTCTTCTTTTAAAATGATTACTCTCATCCATGGCGACAACGCAGAAAAAGTTGAAGAAAGTGTAATTAGTCTTACGAAGGGAGACAAGAAGGAAAGAATAGACGGGGCTAAGGTAAAAATTAAGGAACTAGAGGAAAAGCTTCTCGGCGGTAGTCTATTCGGAGAAGAATCAATATTTATCATAGACGGATTATTTAAGAACAAAAAGAAAAAGGAGCTATTCGAGTTTTTACTTGCTCATAAAGATAATCTTTCAATTATTTTAGTAGAACGGAGTAAATTAAATAAAAGGGATTTGTCAGCTCTAAAATTTGATTCTGTAGCTGAACATTCACTTCCCCAATACTATTTTAAATTTTTAGACGACTTTTATCCCGGGAATGGAAAAAATTTGCAAAAGATTTATGAGGAGCTTTTAAAAACTATGACTGCAGAGCAGGTCTATTATTCTCTTGTAAAGCGCATAAGGGCGCTTATTGCTATTAAAACTGGAGCTGTCACTCATTCTGAAATAAATCGTTTTGCGCCATGGCAAATGGGAAAACTGTCACAACAAGCAAGGCTTTGGCAAGAGAGTGAGTTGATAGACTTTTACAAAAAATTATTTGAAATAGAAGTAAAGATGAAATCAAGTCAAATGCCAGTCAGTCTTCAGAAATATCTTGACATAACGATAATAACTGAATTAAACTAATAATTACTTAAATATGCCGTCACTTAAACGTACAATGTTCCGAGAGTATGATCTGCGAGGTCGAGAATCGGATGATGAGCTAAATGATACTTCAGTCTATTACATAGCGCGGGGTTTTGGGACGCATCTAAGAAATATTGGTGTTACGGAGTGTATAGTCGGGAATGATGCTAGAGCTACTTCGGAAAGTTTTCATGATCAAGCAATAAAAGGTCTTATTGAATGCGGCATAGACGTAGTTGATATAGGAACAGCCACTACTCCAATGAGTTACTGGTCTCAATTTCATTTAAATGTTAAAGGCCTACTAATGGTAACAGCAAGTCATAATCCTGCGGGATGGAATGGTGTTAAGTTGGGAACAGATTTATCAAAAACAGTACTTTCTGACGAGGTTGATCATATATATAAAATCATTGAAAAGGAAGAATTTTCAACTGGAGAAGGCAAAGTCAGAAAGGAAGAAATATTTGAGGCATATACAAAAGACTTAATATCCAGAGCGAATATTACGAAAAAATTTAAGATTCTCGTAAATACTGGTAATGGTACTGCAGGAATGTTTTACCCAAAAGTGCTGAAGGATGCGGGGATGGAAATAGTTGAACATTTTACAAATGTGGATCCTACTTATCCAAATTATACGGCAAACCCAGATGGTACTGCGATGATGGAGGATACTGGACGAAAAACTGTAGAAAATGGATGTGATTTCGGATTTGCTTTTGATGGTGATGGAGACAGATTAGGGATGGTTGATGAAAAAGGTGAAACTATTTGGCCAGATAGGTATGTTATTTTACTTTCAAGACTGGTTTTGTCAAAAAATCCTGGAGCAAAAATAGTCTTTGATGTAAAGGTATCTGAAGCACTTCCTGAGGATATAAAAGCTCATGGCGGAGTTCCTATTATGTGGAAGACCGGGCATTCTCATATTAAAGCAAAGTTAGCCGAAGAAAATGCTGCACTTGCAGGAGAGATGAGTGGTCATATATTTTTTGTAGATGACTTTTATGGATTTGATGATGCGATGTTTGCAGCACTGAAATTTTTAGAATATATGGGAACTCAGAATATGCCACTGTCTGAAATAATTGCGACAACTCCATATTATACATCTACACCCACAATTCAAGTAACTGCCACAGATGAAGATAAATATAAAATTGTTGACGAGTTAACAGAAGAATTTAAGCAAGATGGAAATAGAGTAGTTGATATTAATGGAGCACGTGTATATTTTGAAAATGGGTGGGGACTTGTTAGGGCTTCGTCAAATACTCCTACGTTGGTATTGCGTTTTGAGGCTAAAAATGAAGAAGAGCTTGAAAAAATTAAAACTATATTTAAGGAAAAGTTAGACAGATTTGATAAGGTGAGTAAAGACTGGGACTCCACTGGCCACTAAATCAAACCCTAAACAAAAAATAATATGAACCCTAAAGATCCATCAAATTTCAGACAAATGCTTCTGGACAGTCCAGATCAGTTTAAGACTGGGTTTGAGATAGCGGATGGAATTAAAGTCGACGGAAATTTCAGGTCAATCATGCTTTCTGGAATGGGCGGATCAGCGCTCCCTGGAAATATATTGCGCGTATATTTAAGTGAGCTTTTTAAGAATGATAAGGAGCACAAGAGATTCGAAGTTTATCAAAATAGATTTTATTCACTTCCACACGAGGCATATGACAATTGTCTAAATTTTATGATGTCTTATTCGGGAAATACAGAAGAGACGTTGGAGTCATTTGAAGAAGTTTTGAAAAATAATTTGCCAGCAATCGGGGTAAGTAGTGGTGGAAAAGTTGAGACGATAAGTCGCGACAACAATATCCCCCACATAAAAATGCCTATGCCATTTGATAATTTTCAACCAAGGTTAGGTACTGGATACTTTTTTGGGGCACTCGTCCAGATCCTTATAAATCAGGGCATGATACCAGATACAAAAGATCAAATTCTGGCTGCAGCTCAAAAATTAAAAGAAAATATTGAATCGATAGAAAATCAAGGTAAAGATCTAGCAAAAAAGATTCAGGGTAAAACACCAGTTTTTTATACAACTACAAAATACAAACCAATTGCTATGGTTTGGAAGATTATGATGAATGAAAATGGAAAAACTCCTGCATTCTGGAATTTCTTTCCAGAGCTAAATCACAATGAAATGAATGGATTTGTAAGCAGACAGGGGGAATTTATCGCAATAATGCTCAGAGATAAAGATGACCATCCTAGAAATTACAAAAGATTTGGTGTATCTGCTCAAATTTTAAAAGATGCTGGCATGGAATCAGAGATACTCGACTATGAGGAAGGTGACGTATTCTACAAGATGTTTAGTTCACTTTTATTAGGAGGATTTACTTCATATTACGTAGCACTTGCTTATGGAAATGATCCGACTCCGGTAGAACTAGTTGAGAAATTCAAAAAACTTCTGGAAGAATAAGTGTACTATAAAGTGTTATTGACTTCTAAAATTAACTCTGGTTTACTTAAATTCTTATGACTTCACTAACTTTAAAGCAAATTGAAGATTTATTAGATAGGAAGCTAGATCAAAAATTTGAAGAAAATCTACAAAACTTCTCCACAAAAGACGATCTTAAGAATTTTGCCACTAAGGATGACATGAAGAACCTTGCTACTAAAGAGGATATGCAGGAAATCAAAGAAACCTTAGAAAAAATAGAAATAGCACTATTTACGGTAACTGACAAAAATAAAGCTGATAAGAAAGAATTAGATCAATTGACGAAAAGAGTCGGGAAAATAGAAAAAACTTTTCGTCAAATCTAGCTTGCATTTTCCCTCAAATTTCCCCACAATGTATTTATATGGTAGTTTCTTCTGATATCGTAGTATGGTTAAAGGATATAGATAAAGACGATACACATTTCGTAGGTGGAAAAAATGCAAATTTGGGAGAAATGATAAGAGCTGGATTCCCAGTGCCAGAAGGATTTGCAATAACGGCTACCGCATATTATAAATTTCTCAAGGAAAACCAGTTAGATGAAAAAATTAAACATCTTTTAGGAACTGTTAACTATAACGATACCGATTCTATAGCGCAAGTTAGTTTTCATATCAAAAAAATAATCAAAAGTGCAGTAATTCCTCAGGAAATAGTAAAAGAAATATTTTCAATTTATACAAAGATGAGCGTCAAATATGACGCGTCGTATGTGGCTATAAGATCGAGTGCGACTAGTGAAGATTCTAAAAATGCCTCATTTGCCGGACAGCAGGAGACATATCTAAATGTAAAAGGTGAGGCAGCAGTGATAGATACGGTAAGGCAAGCATGGGCGTCGCTTTTTGAGGCTCGCGCTATTTTTTACAGGCATAATGCAAAAATGGACCAGGTAAAAACGGGAATTTCTTTAGTTGTTCAAAAAATGGTTCAAAGTGACACAAGTGGTGTCATGTTCACTATAGATCCTATTACAAATAATAAAAATAGAATAGTTATTGAGGCTATTTATGGACTCGGAGAGTATATAGTTCAGGGGAGAGTTACACCTGATCATTATGAAGTCGATAAAGGAGACTATAAAATAGTTGCAAAAAATATAGTAGGGCAAACCATAAAGCTTATTTATAAAAAAGGTGAAAATGTTCGTGAATTTGTGTCTGAAAAAATAAGAGATAAGCAAAAGATAGAAGATGCGCATATAGTGACACTTGCAAAGATCGCTAAAAAGATAGAGGAACATTATTATTTCCCTCAGGATATAGAATGGGCGATAGAAAAGGACAAGGTATATATTGTTCAGACGCGTCCTGTAACTACGATCACTAGTAAAGCAAAAGCTGAAACAAAGACATTAGGTCCTCAGATAGAGTATAGTTCTAAAATTCATCCAATAGTCGTAGGAGACCCGGCATGTCCTGGGATAGGAATCGGCAGAGTAAGGATTGTAAAGAGTATAAAAGACATCGGAAAAGTAGAACAGGGGGACATACTCGTTGCTGATATGACTAATCCTGACTACGTACCGGCTATGAAAAAAGCTGCTGGGATAATAACAGAACGTGGAGGTAGAACGTCTCATGCAGCGATCGTTTCAAGAGAATTTGGAATACCGGCTATAGTAGGCGCAGCGGGTGCTACAAGAAGACTATCTGATAATCAAATAGTAACGGTGAATGGGGGGAAGGGTGAAGTATATTTGGGTAGTGTTGCAATAAAAGTAGATGAGGATCAGCCAAGTTCTAAAATACTAAAAACCGCAACGAATTTGTTAGTAAATATATCTGAGCCTGAAATTGCAAATCGAGTTGCAGCACTCCCTGTCGATGGAGTCGGACTATTAAGAGCAGAATTTATGATAGCACAAATTGGAGTGCACCCTAAAAAACTAATTGAGGATAGACGCGAAAAAGTATTTATAGATGCGCTTTCGGAGTCACTTGAGAAAATTTGTTCAGCGTTTTACCCACGACCTGTTTTATATAGAGCAACTGATTTTAAGACAAATGAATACAGAAATTTAACTGGAGGAAAATTATATGAACCAGAAGAATCCAATCCGATGCTAGGATATAGGGGAGTATATAGATATATTTCTGATCCAAGAGTATTTAGTCTTGAGCTTCAAGCAATAAAAAATGTCAGAGAAAAGAAAGAATATACAAATTTAAATCTAATGCTCCCATTTGTGAGAACTGTAAATGAGTTAAGACAGGTAAAAAGTGTGATATTCGCGCATGGTCTTAGGCGCTCCGGTTCATTTAAGTTATACATGATGGTCGAAATTCCATCAAATGTGATACTGATCGACGAATTTATAGAGGAAGGGCTTGATGGAGTATCGATAGGGTCAAATGACCTCACCATGCTTACACTAGGAATTGATCGTGATAACGAAGAAGTAGCGCGCGAATTTAATGAGCGTGATAAGGCGCTATTATGGAGCTACGAAAGGGTCATAAAATCTGCAAACAAGCATAATATAAAATCAGGAATTTGTGGACAGGCACCGTCTAACTTTCCGGATTTAGTTCAGAATTTAGTTAATTTAGGAATTTCAAGTATATCTGTAACACCGGATGCCATCTCACATACGAGAGAGATGATATATAAATCAGAATTAAATTTAATAAATAAAAATGGCTAAAATTGAAAAGGTAACAGCACGAGAAATTTTTGATTCACGAGGACACCCTACAATTGAGGCGACCGTTATTTTGTCCGATCGGACAATGGGTACTTCGTCAGCGCCAAGTGGGATAAAGCGGGGAACCTATGAAGTTTTTGAACTTCGCGATGATGATCGTGAAAGGTATGAAGGTAAAGGAGTTTTAAAGGCGATTGAGAATGTAAATTTAATTATAGGTCCTGGGATAATAGGTAGTGAGGTTACTCATCAGCAAACGATTGATAAAAAAATGATAGAAATGGATGGGACTCAGAACAGGAGTAAGCTGGGCGGCAACACGATTCTTTCAGTATCTCAGGCTGTTGCAAAAGCTGCTGCAAAAAGTTCACTTTTGCCTTTAAGTGTATACCTGAAGCAATTTTTATCATTGCGAAATGAGGGGCACAGAATCCCGACTCCTTTATTTAATATGATAGAAGGCGGGAAGCATGCTGATAATGGTCTCGATTTTCAGGAGTTTTTGGTAATTCCTGCAACTTCTTTTGAGTATACTAAAAGTCTTCAGATAGGAATTGCTATATTTAATGCTTTGAAAGAATACTTAAAAAGTGCAAATCTGCCTACAGGGGTAGCTGATGAAGGTGGATTTGCCCCTGGCTTTTCGACGAATCTAGATGCAATAAAAGCTTTAAAGTCAGCGATAGAGACAACCGTCTATCCGTTTTCAAAAGATGTATTCTTGGGGCTGGATGTGGCTGCAAGTAATTTAGTAAGTAATAGAAAATATTCAATGAAAGACAAAAGCGGGCAAATGGATACAACAGAACTACAAACATTTTATAAATCGATAATTAGTGATTACTCTATTATTTATTTAGAGGATCCATACGCAGAGGATGACTGGGACGCCTGGAAGGATTTATATAATGATATAGGAGGAAACGCTTTGATAGTAGGAGATGATTTGGTATGCACAAATCCATATAGGTTACAGATGGCGATAAATAATAGTGCGTTAAATGGGATAACAGTAAAGCCTAGCCAGATAGGTACTGTTACAGAGGCGCTTGCTGTTGCGGAGATGGCAAAGTATAAAAATCTAAAGATAGTAGTTAGTAATCGAAGCGGTGAGACGAATGATGATTTTATAGCCGATTTTGCGGTAGCAGTAGGAGCTGATTATGTGAAATTTGGTGCGCCAAGTCATGAGCGAATTATAAAATACAATAGGTTACTTGAGATAGAACAAGAGCTTCAAAAGCTTAGTTAGATTTAACTGAAGGGTTAAAAACTAGAGTAAATTCACCTTTTGGTTTTTTCGTTTTCATGTATTCCAGATGTTTTTCAATGGGAAAATTATTTACTTCCTCAAATTTTTTAGTGAGTTCGCGTCCAGTCGAGACTATTATATTACCAAAGGTCTGTAAGATTGTTTGTAAAGTTTTTTCTACTCTGTGAGGGGATTCAAAAATAATGATTGTTTGATTCTGATTCTTATACTGTTCTAATATATTAGTTTGTTTTACGCTCGATTTGGGTAAAAATCCTAAATAAACAAATGAATTTGTCGGAAGGCCTGAGGCGACTAGCGCGCTGAGTACTGCGGATGCTCCTGGAATAGGGATGATTCTGTGACCTAAAGCGCTTGCGCGACTTATGAATTTATATCCTGGATCTGAGAGAAGTGGAGTTCCAGCGTCTGAGATAATGGACACTTCGGAAAGATTATTTAATTCTTCTATAATTTCTCTGCTTTTTATGTCTTCGTTAAATTCATTTAGTGAGGTTAATTTTGATTTAATATCATAATGTTTCAAAAGATTTCCGCTCACACGAGTATCTTCGCAGATAATTAGCTCTGAATTTTTTAGAGTCTCGACTGCACGGTATGTAATATCTTTTAAATTACCTATAGGAGTAGAGACTACGTAAATATTTGCCATAGGGGTATTATAACTTAATTAAGAATTAAGAATTGGGTGGGTGTGGCGCCCCACCGTTTCTACCGAAACGGTGGGGCTGCGTGAACTTCATGCTTTTAGGAGGCCGTACCTCACTCAGTTGCTGACTCAGCGGACTTTGCCGAAAATTCGGTGTAGACGTTGAAGAAAGCATCGACAAGCATTTTGCAAACTTCCTCGTCAGTTAGTTCTTCAATGCCTGCTTCGATAAATGAGGAGACGGTGTTGCTAAAGTCAGTAGCCGCTTTCGCATCTGCTACTTGGTTCAGGATGTCTACGAACATCATTTCGGGGTCGTCTTCGGAATAGTAGGCGTCATTGAATGCATCTCGCCCCAGGATGAATCTTTTGACACCTGCTGTTGCAAAGACTGCGTTGACTGCATCTGCTTTGCGACTTTGGCTAGCTAAGATTGCCAGTAGCCCTCTTCTGAGAGCAGTATCTTCTGCGAATCCGGCAGCCTTAAGGATCTTCAGAATGGTTCTTGAGTTGAACACCTGTGATAGCTCGAATGGAGTAAGTTCAACACGAACTCCCTCTTCCCCGGTGTCTTGCAAGGAGTCCGTGTTGGATGAGTCGTTAGACATTTGCTTTCTCCTGTTGCGTGGCTGCAGATTCTGCGAAGACCTGCAAGAAAATGTCGACTGCGAAGTTTCGTTCTTCTTCTTGTGTCAAGGGTGTTTCTCTTGGCGCATGATTCTGAGTGAAAATTTCGTCATAGCGAACTTCTGCCATTTTTCCAAATTTCTCATACAGAATATCACTGAGGAGAAGGTCACCCTCTGCGTCGTCGAAAAGCACATAGAGAATTTCGCGACTCAAAGGAATGCTTTCGATACCTTCAGCAGAGAAGTCTGCGTTCACCACTGCTTCACTTAGTGTGAGGTTGTTAAGAACATCCAGCAACTTTTGAGGGTCTTCCTGGAACCCTGCAAGTTTGAGAACTTCAATGTGTGCCTCTGTTCTGAGAACGAGTCTTGCTAGCTCAGAGGGACTAATCACGAATTCGAGTTTTTCAGTTGTAGCTCGCACGGAGCTCGCGTTGGATGAGTCGTTAGACATTGTCTTTCTCCTTGTTTTGGTGGCCGCGCGAAGCGCGGCCATGTTCTGAACTCTTTGATCAGGACGTTGATGTGCTGTCCTTTTCGGGTTCGACGTTGGGATAATTTTCCCAGAAATCGATGAAGAGCTCAAAGATTTCTTTGTAGTACTCATCAGAATCAGGATCGTCTCCATCTTCACCATCTCTGTGTCGGTTCTGGATAGCGAATGCTCTCCTTTCATATAATCCGTCTGCGGTGCGATCGTGCTTTTCTCGAATCAAAAAAGATTCATATTCGGGGTTGCATTCATCGATAAGACGGAAGCGTTTTAAGTTGACAGGAACCATTCCATCTTCGAAAAATGTTGCAAAGAACGTTTCGAAGAGTGTCCCTTGTCCCATGAGGCTGTAGAGGTCATTGAATGGAATAAGGACGATTTTTTCTTGGGTTGATTGATCTGCCATGTTTTTTCTCCAATTCTTTTGTGCTGGTTTTGACCAAATTGGATACAAAAATTTATACCCAATTCGGTCAAAACCAATAAGCATGAAGTTGTTAATGTGCTTATTTCCCACGCACCTCAAGCAATTTGAGATATGGAACAATAATGAGGATATTATAGGTCTGGTGAGGGGAGAAAGCAAACAGTCCTTTATTTTTGAATTTATAAAATTAGAAGACAAATTTATTATTATTTTAACTACTTTTGCCGCAAAAGTAGCAAAGCTCTCGCCTGTGCGTCCTCGTGTATTCAAAGTTCAGTCATTTGTTAAAAGTGTCGGCAGTTCGTATTTGATAATACTCAGCCTTGTTCCCTTTTACCGCCATCTGGCGGTCACAAATGACTTTCGCTTTTCATATACTGTGGTTCAACGGCGAAAATTAGGAAGTTTCAAAGATTCTAATTTAGGGATGATGAGACAGGGGGGGGTTGTAACGTTTTTAATTAAATCTGCGGATGAGACCGACGACTTTTCCCTGAATTTTAAGCTCCGTAGGGTAGATGGGCTGCATATCTCGATTTGCAGGCATGAGAACGATTCTGCCATCCTGACGAATAAAACGTTTTAACGTCGCTAGATTATCATCAACGAGTGCGACGACGATGTCTCCTTCATCTGCTACGTCAGATTTTTCTATCACTACATAATCTCCATCAAATATCCCGTCTTCTATCATAGAATTTCCTTTAACCTGCAGAGCATATGATGTCTTTTTCCCAGCGATCATACTGGCTGCGATTTCGAGTGTTGCTTCAGGATCTGTGTGAGGTTCCAGAGGACTGCCTGCTGCTATAAATCCCATAAGCGGGAGTGTGATACTAGGACCCGTGGATTTTGTAGTATTCCCCAAAATAATTCCTAACTTATCTTTATTTAAAATTTTAAGAGTTCTATTATTTCCATCAACTTTCTGTACGTAGCCTTTGTCTACCAAAGAGCGGATGAGGTTATGAATGGTCGCCGGACTTCTTCTGTTCATGGCCTTTGCCATTTCGCGAAGTGTAGGTGAGTAACCGTTACTTTCCTGGAATTGGATTATGTATTGTAGTAGAGCGCGTTCTCTACTGTATAGTACTGCGGTCATAAGTTAGGTAATAGAAATTAGTGAATAGGTAAAAGTTGAAGTCGAATTAAGATTAGATACTAGTAAATAGGTATCAGGTGTCATATGTAAATTTAGAATAAAGTTCATGAAAAGTATATCTAAAATATACGAAAAATAAACGAACACTGTCAACCGGACAATTTGTTACAAACTAGATCAAAATTAAATATGTGTTAGGAATACAAGGTCTGACCTTTGTTGTGCTTATTTAAGGTCAGACCTTAAAGTGATGATATGCAGTCATTTTCGAGAAGAAGATTAGAAGATTCAAGAAGTTTTAACGAGTCTGATATGTTGGATTCTACAAAAGCTTTATAGGCAGCAATTCTATCTGATGTACCGTAATTATTTTCAAAGTAATCTAGTATAAATGTGGTATTTATCCAATCCCCTTGTTTTTTATTTAGATAATATGGATAAGAAGAGTATTCTGCAAAATTTATCTTACTGTTAGTTCTAAGTCTCACTGAATTATTATGAATATAACGTGATAAGTGTATATTGTATGAATCATTTTCGACAAATGATGCCTTGTATCGACCTTGAAATAGGCCACCGACTCTATCGTATTTGTTGTTAAAGTACATAACGTAGGCAGTAATTAACCTTTGCATAAATATTTGAATTCCTTTTAAAGTTTTGTTTTTTA
>Ga0172380_10007141_pt1 | contig 12678 bp, 11 predicted proteins | sample Leawe162metaG_FD_119747 | JGI IMG/M metagenome (GOLD analysis project Ga0172380, IMG submission 119747) | Leachate microbial communities from a municipal landfill in Southern Ontario, Canada - Leachate well 162 metaG | ecosystem: Engineered > Solid waste > Landfill > Unclassified | place...
TCGACTTGAGCAAAAGTTACAGGAATTGCAATTGTTTTTGTAATACCTTTAATTGTAATGTCAGTAATTGCCTTTGTACTTGTAGAAGTTTTTTCAATATTCTTTACTACAACTTGCACATCTGAATAAGTAACAGTGTCAAAAAAAACTTTATCTTGTAAATGTTTATCTACTCCTTCAGCATCAGTCTTAATTGAAGCAGGTGCAAGAACCATTCCTAATGCAATTGGTTGACCTTGTGCATCAAGAGCGATAGCAGACTTAATATCATTAAATGTTCCAGTGTGCTCTCCTCCCACTTTATATCCTGTAAAAGTGAACACTATTGAATTAGGATCAATAGTATATTCCCCATTTTCAGAAACACTCCATTGTCCACCTGTTCGAATTAAAGAAATTTCAGAATCAACAACAAGAGCCTGATCTGATTGATTACCATCTACAAATTCTGATTGTTCAACACCGTTAAGACCCTTTTTAATTTGTCTATCTTTAACAAAAATATACACACTCGTAATAATTGCGATAAGTATAATTAACGCGACAACATTCATAATTATTTTTTTCATACAAGAAAGTATACCACACTCTACTTACCCTCTCTTTCGCGCTTCTTTAAGATATTTCTTAACAGCAATGAAACTTGATATTGCTCCAATAAACACAGAAGAGAAAAAGATTATTAAGAAAAATTGGGGTAAGTGAGAAATATAATAGTCAGCAACATTAATTCCATAAAAGAATCGAGCTGTTGTAGGACCTACCCACAATGTTAGAGGATACAACACCACAAGAGTAACAAGAGAAGAAACTATTCCATATAGGATTCCAGTTACAATAAATGGTCCTGAAATATAACTTGATGACGCACCTACTAATCTCATAACTTTTATTTCATCTCGTGAAATGTACATCGCAAGCCGGATAGTATTAAACGTAATCACGACAGAAAGGAATATAAACAGAATTGTTATCACTCCACCAAGCTTTTGTCCTGCACTGATAACATCTGAGAGTTTTTCAATTATAATTTTATTCTCGTTATAATTTACTTCATCAACAACTGAATCGACTTGTTTTAATGGATATGTATTTGCAAGATACGTAGCAATAGCATCATATTGGGTCGAATCTTTTGCCTTAACGTTTAGAATTGCTCCTAATGGATTTTCTTCAAGTTCAAAAAGTGCTTCGAGAATATCAGGGTCTTCTCTGTGTCGATATTTAAAATTTTCTAAAGCTTGATCTTTTGATACATATTCAACCACTGCCACCTCAGGGAGTTTTTCTAAATTAGATTTGATCGCCACTACTGATTCTTCAGATGCAGTTGGAACCATATATACATTAATATCAACTTTCTTTTGAATTTCTACAAGAGATTGATTAAGTAATGCACTTAAAAATAATATGGTTGAAAAAACAATCAAAGTAATTGTCATAATAAGTACAGCAGATAAGGAAACGAATGTATTTCGCGAAAAGTTTTGTCCTCCTGATTTAAAGATTCGTTTGAGATTTAAAGAAAGCATGTATATATTATATTACCATTAATTAAAATGAATTTCGGCCAGTTGGATCATCATTCACCACACGTCCATTTTCAAGTGTAATCACTCGTCGTCCAAGTTCATCTATTACTCCTTTATTATGTGTTGTCAAAATAATAGTAGTCCCTAAATCATTTATTTTTTTAAGAATTTGAACAATATCGTATGTATTAGCAGGATCGAGATTACCAGTTGGTTCATCAGCAATCAAAACATCTGGCTGGTTCACAAGAGCTCGCGCAATTGCAACACGTTGTTTTTCTCCACCCGAAAGTTGTGTAGGAAAGTTAGAAGCTTTTCGTTCAAGATCAACGAGTTGTAATACATAAGGAACATCTTCAGCAATTTCATCATCACTTCTTCCTAATACTTCCATTGCAAACGCAACGTTCTCATACACAGTCTTGTTTGGTATCAATCTAAAATCTTGAAAAATTGACCCTATTTTTTGTCGAAGTTGAGTAATGTCTGATGGATGCATCATATGGATATCTTCAGATTCAAAAAATACACTCCCTTCTGTAGGAAGTTCTTCAGCAAGCATCAACTTCAAGAGTGTTGATTTTCCAGCGCCCGAATGACCAACAATAGATACAAACTCATGTGGTGCAATCTTTAAATTGATGTTTGACAAAGCGACCGTTTCATCATCATACATTTTTGTTACCTTATCAAAATAAATCATACTATATTGAGTTTAATTGTTGCACACTTGCTATCAAGTCGTCAATGTCTCCTGCCAACACAACATCTACTTGACCTGTCTCAAAATTACTCCTATGGTCCTTAATCATCTTATATGGGTTTAAAACGTACGACCTAATTTGATTACCCCACGCTATCTCCTGAACTTTTGAAATAGCAAAATCATCTGAATTTTTCTGATCTTGTTCTTTTTTAAGCTGAAATAATCTCCCTTGAATAATTTCCATTGCTTTTTGCTTATTAGCATTTTGAGTTCGCTCCACAGAAGCACATACCGAAAGTCCTGAAGCTCGATGAGTAATACGAACAGCCGTTTCTCTTTTGTTTACATTTTGTCCACCAGGTCCTCCTGCTTTTGTAAATTCAATTTCCAAATCAGATTCTGGAATAACAAAATCTTCAATTTTAATTACAGGCATTACTTCAACCATAGCAAAAGATGTTTGCCGCTTTCCAGAAGAATTAAAAGGAGAATTACGTACAAGACGGTGTACCCCTGATTCAAGCTTCAATTGCTTGTACACATTTTTCCCAACCAACTCAAACGTAATTGAACGATATCCACCATTTGGATTTTGATTTTCATCCAAAAAATTAATTGTCCAATTCTTACGAGCAGCATATTTGATATACATTTCAAGAAGCATTCGCACAAAATCTTCTGCATCATCTCCACCCACACCAGCAAACATATTTATAATTGCATTTCCAGAATCATATTTACTTCCACCTTCTAGTGACACTTTTAATTCTTCTAACTCTTTATATTTATTTTGCGCTTCTTTTGGATTATTCCAAAAATCAGGAGAAATCATCTCTTGTTCAAGTTCAGTAATTTTATTTTGAATCTCTTGTTTATTCATTATGTATTTGGAGCCGACGATGGGAATCGGACCCATGACCTCCCCATTACCAATGGAGTGCTCTACCACTGAGCCACGCCGGCGATAGATTAAAGATAGCAAAAAATGAAATACATGTCACTTTAAATTAAGACAAGGATAATATATGTTACCTTAAGAAAAAGGCTCTGGCGAAAGTTGTAGCTCATTTTTAAACAACTTTCGCCAGAGTCCTTTTCTTTTGTTAAACATTTACAACTTCCTCTACACGATTCTCCTCCTCTTCTTCACCATGTCCATGACCTCCACCAATTTGATTCACAGCAAGAATTGTAAAAATACCTGCAATTATTAAAAAGATATACAGGAAGTATCTTTTATCTTTTTTAGAATTTTCAATCGAATGAGGAATTAGGTCTGTAAATATTAAGTGTAAAAATGCTCCAGCAGCAAGACCGAACAAGACACCGATAATAGATTCGATCTGACTTATATATAAACCGAGAATTACTCCAGGAATAATAGTTGCTGACACGAGAAAATTTATAGTGAGTGCTCTTTTTGTTGAAAGACCAGAAAGTTTAAGAACTGAAAATTCACTCAGTTCTTGAACAAATTCATGAATAAAAATACCGAGCGCGGCGACAAGTCCAACTTTCACATCTACAGCAAACGCAAGAGCAAGTAAGATGCCATCTCCGACATTATGAAGTGCATCTCCCCAAATCACCTTTCTCTTAGAGTGTGAACATATCACATTTTTATTATCCTGATGTTCATCATCATGGTGGTGAATCTCAGGAAATATCCGTTCAGCAATTTCAAAGACTAAAAAACCAACTATTATTGATACAAGTGCGATAATCCAGTTTTGACTAAATTCAAATGTTTCAATAAATAGATCAAATGTTACAACAGCAAAAATTCCCGCCGAGAAAGCGATAATAAATTTACTATTAGTATTCATCCATCCTGAAAACCCTTTAACTAAAAAAATAAGCCCTGATAACGAAGCGAGCATGATAAGCCCAGTTGTGATATATAATTCCATAATTTCATTATATCAAGTGTGTCAAGAGATTTTACATATCTCCTTTCAAAATTTCCATTACGACTCCTTTGAGAAGTACTTCTTTAGCTAGAAACTTAATGAATATGTCCACAATGATATTCAACGTTATCATCCTTTTTTAAATATTTTGCAGCAAGATATGTCGTAAGTGGAACAGCAATAATCAAGCCGATACTTCCAACGAGTGTACGCACTATTTCGGTAGCGACAATTTCTTGACTAACCAACATATCAATACGAATTCCTGATTGATACAACAACAGTAGTATAGGAAAAGAAGCTCCTGTATATGCAAGAACCAAAGTATTTACAAGAGCACTTACATGTTCTTTTCCTACTCGCAAAGCTCGTACAAAAATATCTTTTGCAGGTAAAGACGGATTGGCTTTTTTAATTTCACTTACAACAGCTACCTGAGTAATTGCAATGTCATCAAGAACTCCCAACATTCCAACAATAATTCCTGCAAGCAATAAATCAGCAAAATTAACAAGTCCTTTTGTTGCAACAAGTGCGCTTAATGATTCATCATCACCAAGTCCAGTCAATCTCATCCAATAAGAAACACCGAGCGACAGAAGTCCTGCACAAGCAATCGCACCTAAAGTTCCAAACAATGCAATAGTTGATCCCCTATTGAAACCATGTGAGAGATATAGAACACTCGAAAGAATAATTCCTCCAATTACAATTGAGATAATTAATGGATTAAAACCCTGAATGACAAGTGGTAACATTACAAAAATAATGACTACAAAACTAAGTGCTAAACCAAAAATAGATTTCAATCCTTGTGTTCCATTTAGTAAAACTATGAGAAGAATAAAAAGTGCTAAAACATAAAATATCATCTTTGTTCTATCTTTCTCTAAAATTTGATATTGACCTTCTGTTGATTCTTGAATAAAGACTATTTCGCCCTGTTCTACAACAAATTTATCTTGAGTAAAAGTTACATTTTTATTTATATTAGGACCATCCAAAAATTGAACAGTGATGTTTTGGTTTGTCACAAAAATATCAAATCCTTCAAGCTGAGACCGCTCTGTTGAAATAACATCAACTATTTTTGCTTTATTTATAGTTGTTTGTGCAGAAACAAAAATTGGAAAAATAAATAAAAACAACAAACTAACACCTGTGAATTTCTTTAACATATATACATGTTACAATAGCATAAATGAAAAAAATTAAAAAAAGAGATCACGTTATTGAATACTTTGCAAAAAATATTATTACTGTAATTGCACTTGTGATGGTATGGCGTGGAGTGTGGTACATACTCGACGGAATAGATGTTTGGTTGTTTGGATCATATGATGCATGGACAGGTTTACTTGGAACAATCATCGGAGTCGCAATACTTTATCTTCCTGATCACGATCTAAAAGAAATTGAAAAACTGTAAATCAATATTTGATTTCATCTAAATTTTCACTAACTAGAAAAGGACCGAGACAAATGATTTTATAAATCAAAATCTAAATAGACTGGCGCATGGTCAGACACAACATCGGGCAAAACTTTAAATTCTTTCACTTTAATTTCAGGAGAAACAAAAACATAATCAGCAAATTGAAGAGGTTTTTGATACAGTTCCGTTCTAGTAGAGGTCACACCATGCTCCTTAATTAGATTTTTCATTCCTGAATCTTCTATCATTTTAATGCTTTCAGTATTAGGCAAAAGATTAAAATCTCCCACCAAAATTTTTGGACAATCAAACATGTTTAAGAAATCTACAATTATTTTTGATTGATTTAGCCGTTTGTCACTATCAGATTTACCTTCTGGTCGATGAGTAAGGTGAACATTTACAATCAAAAGTTTTTTTCCGTTAACTTCAATTTCAAGCCATTGCAGTTTTCGATGATGGTCACGATTATGTCCATCTTCAATTTTCCACCAATCTCCTCTAGCTACAAGTGTTTCTCCTCTATCAATAATTTTAATATCTTTATGTATAAAAGAAGCTATTCCATAAGAATTTTCTTGTACCTGACAAAATTCAGATTGATGAAAGTTTAAATATTTTGCAAGAGTACTTTCTAAATTAAAATCCGGTTCAAAACCTTTAACATTGACATAAGCATCCCCTTCTTTATTTTTAAACACTTCTTGAAAACACCAAATATCAATATCTTGATATGTATCAAAAAAATCTTTGTATTTTTCTTTTACCCGCCCTCCCCAGAGGTTTAATGTGACTAGTTTCATGAAGAAAGTATACCAAATTTTAAAATAAGAAAATCCCCTTCCAGGGATTTTCTTATTACCAACTTATGGCGCGACTTATTTTGTTTTATCAAAATGGAAGTGCTCTTGTGGCGCAAGTGATGGGACTCGAACCCACGACCTTCCGCGTGACAGGCGGACGCTCTAACCAGCTTAGCTACACCTGCAAAAACCGCATATTTGCAGTGAGAATACTATATCAAATTTTAAGAGAGAATCAAACACCCCCAGAACTTTCGTTCAACGGGGGTGCAGTGAGGACCAAGTGGAACTCTGAGAGAAAAATTGCTTCATCTCTTCAGGAGTCATTGGTTTATTGGATTCCTTTTCCCTTTCTTCTTCTGCATTTTTGCAATGCGTACACATTGCCTTTCCGAGGATGTCACAACGAGCACAGAGCTCGGGTTTGTGAATCACCACAGGAACAGATGAGGTAATAGGAGGTCTCCAATCAAGCAAACTTAATTGTTTATGCATGAGAACTGGGGTTGTTTTATGTATTATACACTATTTTTGTAAAAAGTAAATAGGTATGTGGAAAAATAACTAGAAAACCCCCATCCGCATTAATGAGCGAACGGGGGTTTTGTGAAAAGTAGGCAGATTAGGGTTTTTTAACCCTTTCCACCACCAGAATCGTATTGCAGCCACGTAGGCCACTCCATCTCGATCTGGTAGGTTCCAGCTTCGAGAGGAATCTCGATTTGGTTATTGTAGTAATTCACGTTTTCCGGCGAATACGGAGTCCATGCAGGCTTGGTGCCGTCGCGAACTTGATCCAGCGTATAGACGCGAATGTATGTTGGGCGTGCCTTCGTAGTTGAAGATTGCAGGTCGATGGTGACATATTGCTTCTGAGAATTTGGGAACTCGATAACAGGGTTCCATCCATACTCCGGAGCAAAAGTGAGTTCAACCCGATTCCCGTCGGTGGGATAGGTCCGATACACACCTTGAAGACCAACGTACTCTGTTTGGAGCACGTCAACCAGATTGTGCAACCTACTTCCACCGCCGTCATATTGAACTTGTTGCCCGTTACCAAGAGTAACTTGCAATAGATTCCAATAGTCAGGGTTCGAAGCGATAAACGGTGGGATTTTCACCACTCCGTCCACAACCTCGAGATCGAAGATATTTCCATCCGCTCCGACAGCAATCGCCGATTTGGCGCCGTCAATGCTGAAGCTCTGCTCGGTGACCTCATAATTGAGGCTACCAGCATAGCTCGGGACCACATAGGTCTTGCGACCGTCTGATTCCCGTTTGACCACGTGACGATAGGAAGTATAAGCGACGAGTCGCTCTTTCCCTGTCTTGTCAAACAAGGCAGCCCTGACGTACACAGGCTCAAGTGGATTCTTGACCCGAACCGTCGGTTTGTAAAACCGAACGACGTCGGCGAGCTCGATAGACGAGTCGATGGGTTCAAAGTTGAAGCCGACGTATGAGGTCTGCGACAAACCATTCCCATAAACCATGGTCTCACCCTCGCAAACACTTGCTTCCGCATCGGTCACGATCGACTTGCCGAATGGGATGTTCTCAGGAACACCCACAGGGGTCGGAGGAATCGGTGCGGCGGAAATGAAGGATGAGGCAATAAGAGACAGACAAAAAGATAAGAGATTTGTTTTCATGCGATTCAGGAGGTTGAGGTTTTACTCGGTTGGAAACGTTGGTTTGGTTTGGAGTTCGTACACAAACTCCGTTGTTGTTTCAACCTCGGAAGCCGACTCCTGTTGGAGACGAACTACTTCCTTGGTTGTTTTGGTTTGGGGTTGTTTTTGAACTTGTCTGTCGTCCCCTTGATTGGAGACAGCAAGACACACCGCTAACGTGAGACACGCCAGCACGACAATGCCGTAAATACGGCTACTTTTCTTTTTCATATAGCATGTGAAAGAACCAGGCGTACAATATCACATATTATGTAAAAAGTCAATGATAAAAGGGGCGCCCCACAGGGGCGCCCCTTTTATTTAACACTTACAATTAAAGAGTTTTTTTGATCAAAATACCTAATTCTTGAAGCTGTCCTGGTTCAATTTCTGCAGGAGATTCCATCATAGGATCTCTTCCCTCTCCAGTCTTAGCAAAAGGAATTACTTCTCGAATGTTTGGTTCGTTCTGAAGAATCATCACCAATCTATCAAATCCAAACGCAAGTCCTCCGTGAGGTGGTGTTCCTGACCCAAGTGCTGAAAGCATGTGTCCAAAATTACTTTGAATTCGTTCTTCTTCATATCCCATAATTTCAAAAACTTTTTTCAAATCTTCTGGATTGTGATTTCGAATTCCACCTCCTCCAATTTCAGAACCATTCAAAACCATATCGTATTGAGCAGCAACAATTCCTTCAATTTTTTCTGGATCCTGTAAGTCAGCAAGATATTCTGGCTTCGGAGCAGAAAAAGGATTGTGTGTAAAAGTCCATCCACCTTTATCTGTTTTTTCGAAGAAAGGAAAATCAATCACCCAACAAAATGCAAGTAAGTTTTCATCATTCTTATCTTCTCGAATATCAGGCTTATCGTTTCCATATTTTTCCATTGCTTCTTTGTATGATAGACGAGGAAATGGGATTTGTTGAATTCTTTTTTCAGGATACAAAGCAGTAACCATTTCAATCATAAGTTTTTCATTTACAGCCATTACATCTTCTTGAGTTACAAAACTCATTTCCATATCGACTTGAGTAAATTCTGGTTGTCGATCTCCTCGAGTATCTTCATCTCGAAAACATCGTGCAATTTGAAAATATTTTTCAAACCCAGATGACATCAAAAGTTGTTTGTATTGTTGTGGAGATTGAGGAAGTGCATAGAATTTTCCTTGATAAATTCGTGAAGGTACCACATAGTCTCGTGAACCTTCTGGAGTTGATTTTGTCATGAGTGGAGTATCAATCTCAAAAAATCCTTCTCTAGAATAGAAGTTCCGAATAAACTGAGCTACCTTGTGTCGATTTTGAATATTTTTCTGCATCCGTTCTCGACGCAAATCGATGTATCGATATTTAAGTCGAGATTCTTCATTGATATCTTTTCCATCCTCATCAATATTAATTGGAGGAGTTTCAGCTTTGTTCAGTACAACAATAGAAAGGATTTCAAGTTCAATATCTCCATTCATTTTATCAGCTTGAACATTTCGTTCTGGTCGTGGATTTACTTTTCCTTTTACTTCCAAAACCCATTCTGGTCGAACAGTTGAACCAACTTCATGCGCTTCAGTAGCGTTAGGCAAAATAACTCCCTGAACTTTCCCTGTTACATCTCGAAAATCAAGAAAGATAAGTTTTCCTTGATCTCGTCGTACATCAACCCATCCTTTGATAACAACTTCCGTCCCTAGGTGCTCTTTAAGATTTTTTATATATATTCGTTCCATACATTAATTGTTTAGATTATATGTGGATTATACATTGCGCTACAAAAACCGCAATTGAAATTTGTGTCGAGGGACGGAATTGAACCGTCGACCTTAGCTTTATGAGTGCTACGCTCTAACCAACTGAGCTACCCCGACATATGCATCTGAGAACTATAATATACCGTAAAATCAAATATTGTAAAACAAAAAGGTTGATATTCTTTATAGAACATCAACCTTTTTGTTTTTTGTAGCGGGGTCTGGAATCGAACCAGAGTCTTGAGGTTATGAGCCTCACGAGGTGCCTCTCCTCTACCCCGCTATATTTCACAGTGCAACACCAAAAGCATTACGTTATGTCTGACTATTATACATACTTTTTGTAAAAATTCAAATTAGCATTATCCACTAAACAAAAGCTTCAAATCTTAGTATGACGTGTGTACCTACACCTTTTATTGATTCTACAGAGATAGTTCCATTCATTTTTTCAACTAGTTGCTTTGTAATCCAAAGTCCTAAACCTGTTCCTTTTATATTTTGTGTTTCATTATTTTTTACTCGATAAAATTTATCAAATAATCGACTTCTTTCTTCTTCAGTCATACCAATTCCAGTATCACGTACTCTAATTTCCAAAGATTCTTTTATGTTTGAAAGAAGTATCTCAACTCTTCCTTCTTTTGTATATTTGATTGCATTACCAACAATATTCAATAAAACTTGTCGTAATCGTACCTCATCAGCTGTAATATAACTTAGTTTCAAACCTTCTTGTACAATAGTAAATTCAATATTTTTCTCTTGAGCCAAAACTTTAAAATCATCTGAAAGTTTTTTTATAAAATCAGGAACAAGAATTTTTTGTTCTTCAAATATAATTCGCCCTTGTTCAAGTTGAGAGACTTCAAGCATATCTTCAACAAGCAGTGCAAGTTGTTTTGAAGAAACATCTATTCTTCTAGAATACTCTTTGTATTCTTCTGGAATATTTTCACCATCAGTAATAAATTCACTATAACCCCTGATAGCAGCCAAAGGAGTTTTGAGCTCATGAGAAGCCATTGAAATAAAGTCATCTTTGAGTGTATCTACTTTCTTTAATTCTTCATACAAAGTTACGTAATCGATAATTCTTGAATGTCTAAAAAACAAAAACATAACAAGGACTAACATGATAAGAAAAACAATAATTCCTTTTTGTATATTTTGTTCGATAATCTGATCAGCCTGAGAAATTGTTTGTGTCGTTTCAACCATACCAATTAATATCCCATCCACTTGTAACCCTCTCACAGTTTGAAATAAACGTTCAGAATCAGCTGCATATTCAGTCGTGTATGAATTTTGAACATCATTTAGAGCAAGTTGCGCCACCTTTGAAATTTGTTCGAGTTTTTGTCCTTCTTTACTAGCATCAGATGATGCATACACAACGAACTGATCTCCTTCCTTTTTATAAAAAGTAAAATCAAGAATTGTCGGATTCTGAACCATCAAATTCGAAATTGCACGAGACACTTTTTCTTTAGAAGAATCATCCAATACAACAAATTCAGCTAACGAGTCCTGAATAGAACCTATTCGAACATTCACAACTCTTTCTTGTGCATCTTCAGCGATTGTAATAAATAATTGAGCAACAACTATAAAAGAAACAGTGATGGCAAGCGCAACAAAAATTGTCCATAATAATTGAGGATGTTTTTTAAAATTTTCAAAAGTTCTGTTTAGAGATGGAAATAATTTTTGAAACATAAATCAGTATTAGATTTCATTTTTTAAATCAGCCACAGCAGCTTTGATGTTTCTATGATTTCCAACAAACATCATAGAAAGGATTACAATGGAGATAAGGAGTGCTAATGTAATAAGAATAAAGTTATCCTTTAGAAAATTCTCTGTTGTCACAGAAGATTGAAGTCCTCCTGCGATTCCAACAGATGCAGCATCAGCAGTTTTTGTGAACAAAATAGGGTTTGATCGTGCAACAATTTTTCCTGTATTATCAACAGTTGCTACATAAATTTGGTGTTCACCATTCTCAAGTTCTTGTTCTAATTCATATGTCCATGTTCCAGAATCATCAGTCTTCACATTTACAACAATAGGGGTACTGTAGATATATAGAGTTACAAAAGTATTAGGCAGTGCAACTCCTTCGAAAACAAGTTTTTCTTTTTCTTCTTTTACTAGCTGAACTTTATCTACTTTATAACTCGATGAAACAAAAGATTCCTTATCTTCTCGCGGATCTTGATAATTTATTTGTTCTTCAACATCACTTAACGGATTAAGTCCTAATAAGATTTTTTCTCCGTCATTTTTTTCACCTTCTCTGGTTCGTGCATTGTTTGGATCAGTTCTATATATATAAAGTTCATCATAATCAGACAGACCGTCTTCATCTGAGTCTTGAAAAACAAGTGATCCCTCTCGAGATTCAATAATTTGTTTCTTCTGAGTTAAAACTTCTTCAAACCTAATAAAGCTATTTTTTACGTCTCTTTTTGATCTATCAAAATCAACAATCGTTCCTGATTCTTTTTCTAGATTCGTCTGAATCTTCTGTAATGAATTATTTACTTGAATCTCAACTTCTTTGATTTTGCCGGTCTCTATAGGATTAATAGCGTCGACTGTTCGTGTAATATTTTCAAATAGCTCAGTCCGTTCAACATCAATAGATCGTTGTAACTCATACGCTGGTTTTTCTGTTGTTTTTCTAATTTCAACAATAGAATCATCTATATCTTGCTTTACAGTATCTTTTACATCAGTGACAACCCTCTGTTTTTCTTGTTCTACTTCATTTACAGTTTTTGTAACAGTTTCAATAGATTCTTCAACTGCACTTTTTAATATTTGATCAGGATTTACAATCGTAGTTTCTTTTAAA